>Ga0153960_1000016_pt1 | contig 195426 bp, 174 predicted proteins | sample TSFL044MetaG_FD_102274 | JGI IMG/M metagenome (GOLD analysis project Ga0153960, IMG submission 102274) | Attine ant fungus gardens microbial communities from Florida, USA - TSFL044 MetaG | ecosystem: Host-associated > Fungi > Mycelium > Unclassified | place: USA: Florida, Withalacochee...
GCGTAAGGATTCTGATTGTACACGAACTCGTTAAAGGCTTTATTGCCGTACGTGGAGACCGAGTCAAGTTGAGACAAGGCCTCTTCCATTTCGGTCGAGATCCGTTCTATATCCGATAAAGAATTACCATCGCCTTTCTCTCTCATCAGATCAAGATATGGTAGGGCGGTCCTCGCGAACTTTCTCAGACGCTGAATTTGGTCTAATTGATCCGGGTTGAGCGAAATTTCCTTCTCATTGGCGGGGTAGGCCAAGTAGCGGCTACCGTTCGTGATAAACGATTCGTACGCTGGCCAAGATTGAAAGTTCGTTGTAGCGGATGCACTCCTTACTAATTGCAATATAAGATTGGCATTCTTATAGATTCTAGAATAACTAATAAAAGAATACGAGGGATAAATTTTGTAAAAAAAAAGGGGCTTTTTTTTGCTGTTTTATTATTATCTTTAACAACAGCGACTGTAACTGCCTGTGATTCAACAAATTCAACTCAAGAGAATACCTCTACTCCAAAGTCTGGTGTATTATCAAGCAAGTCAACAAGTACAACCCTTACTAATTCTTTAAGTGAAGAAGAGGATAAACCCTCGCACTATATTGCTTCTGGAGGCGCAACGGTACAGCAACCCTTTTCAATAAATCCGGAATTTGTACATATAAAACTCTTAATGAAGAACAATAGTAGCCATGAAGTCAATGTTAGTTTAACACATTTAGATACTAGTACAGTGTATTTCGCTAGAACGATTGCTGCCGGGGAATCTCTGGATTGGATAAATATTAATGAAGGTTTCTCAAAAGGCATGCGTACTGGAGGCTACTTGCTTCAATGGAGTGGTGGCGGTTATAACGTTGATGGGGAAGTATGGGGATCAGCTGGTTCAGATCCGGACGATACTGCTCCTCTATATTATTGAACTAACTGGCAGTTTAGCGTAAAAAAAGTTTATAAAATGATACAAATCAGAATGAATATTATATGTTAATGTACAGGATAAAAGGAGGTATTTTTAACAGTGACTCAAAATGAAAAAGAAATCTTATTATTAGCTAGCGACATGAATTTTAAATCAATGCTCGCAATAATCGAATCTGTACCCAGAAGCAAAGTAATTTATACAGCTATTTTGCAGCAAACACTTCAAATCATTACATTTGGGCTATACAAAAATGCGAAGTTATCGCAAAGTCTATATAAAGTTCAACCACCCCGGCTACCCATACTAACCTCCTACGAACAAACAGAGGTCAACCATTAAAAACTGGCTGACCTCATAATACGAACGGGCAGGAAAGTTGAAACTATACTCGAATAAATGCATAGAAGAAGCGTATGAGACTGGCGCCTACGATGTCTATATTCAAACCATTTGGATCCAGCCAATTTTTATAGTATATGCTCTATTGAAGTTCCTGATGTGGATGCCATCTTAGCAGGCTGAACTCGTTATTATTGCCGATCCGTTGCTTTAGTTTTAAAAGAACAAGGCAGACGTGAAGTCTTAGCTTGGTGCCGATAGACAAGAACATACAATCATAAGGAGTCGCCATATGGGGCTTTTTTTTTTCATCTTGCATTAATCCGGTGATTGATAAGATCCTGCACGCTCAATCATTACCTTCCAATCCTCTGCTTCATAAGGTATGCTACCCTCATTCTCCGGTACGCCAAGCTGGACCTCAAGAATGACCATCCTGGTTTCGGCCAGGATAGAAAAGAGGCTATTCATGGTAATCGCAAACTGATTGCCTGTGGTCACCTGCCTGATCTGCCCGTTAATAAGCACCTGCCCACTGCCTGAAATTACAGTCCATGCTCGGCACCCTAATCGATGCTGACGCAATCCGATATGTTTGCCAGGCAAAAGCGTCATATTCAATGTGGTTACGGTTGTATTTTCGTCTTCTACCGATCTCTCCATGACGCGATAGCTGCCCCAAGTTGCCTCGACGTACATCGGTTGCATTGGAATACTGCCCAATTGCTCTTTAATTTCATTTGAATCTTTTTTGTTGGCTATGAGAATTCCGTCCGGACTTGCGACAGTGATAATACCTGGGACTCCGATGACGTGGATCGGGTAGGGGAGCTCGTTAACGATGTAGGAATCCGGGGAGGATTCGGATATTCTGCCGTATCCCAATACGTTGGAATCCAACTGATCACACAGAGCATCCCAGCTCCCGATATCCTGCCATACACCCTCATATGGCAGTACAACAGCCCGTTGCGTTTGTTCAGCAACTTGTTTGTCAAAACTGCGTTCAGGCAACTGTTCATACAAGGTTAATAATTGTTCGTAATGAACCGGAAGGCCATTTTTTTCAATATGGGACAACATAAACGCAAGAGAGAAGGCATACACCCCGCAGTTCCACAATGCGCCATGCTGTAGCAGGGTTTCAGCGACATCCAATTCAGGTTTCTCTATGAATTGTGCAACCGGTGCATAACCATTAGGTTCTTTTCTTTCTGGCAGGATGTATCCATATTGTTCTGAAGCATATGTGGGCCTTGTCCCAATTAAAATGATATCGGCTTGAGTCTGTTTCCATATATCCGGAAGTAATTTGAAGCTCCTGAAAAAGTCCTCATCTGCGAACACATCCGCTGGCGCGATACAAATCATATCGTCAGGTTCAGCCGCTCCGGAGGATTTCAGATACAAGGTCGCCAAGGCAGCTGCGGTAAAAGTTCCCCGCTTAAAAGGTTCTCCAATGACGGGTATCTTGCCTTTGGTATGACGGGCTGTAATGTCTGTCTGGTCCTGATGTGAAATGATGACCGTTGAGTCCAGTAGGCCTGAGCTGTCAAGCTGGCGGCATACTCTGCTGATCATGGATTCCCTTCCGCCTGCAGGTGACGGAAGTATATCCACGAACAGCTTGGAGCGAAGCTCATTGGACAGCGGCCAAAGCCTTTTGCCTGCGCCGCCACATAGCAGTACGATATGCATGGGCTTCCTCCTTAAGCTCGGGGAGTTTTGCTATAGATTTTACGTTTGTGAAAGGAAAGAGATCGGTATTTAAGCGCAAAATTGCGAATTTGTTGTTCTTTTAACGAAGAAGCGTTCATGTTCAGACTTTTATTCATAGAACTTTTCAGGATCATGCTGGCCGGGTTCTTCGAATACATAAAATTGGCATAGGTTTCATACTCGGAGAATCCAAACTGCTTCTTCTTATTGATATTCGAGATAATCGCTTTGTACCATGGCAGCTGATGGATCGTTTCGATTTTCTTTTTCAGAGCTGAGAGTTTGGATTTTTCGAACAGCATATAATGGGTGACAAAAGAGCGTGGGCGCGGTGCTTTCATGTCTAACAGCTTGCGGTAGGTGTTGAAATATTCTGGCTGACTCCAGTCGCGACAGTAGAATACCGTCTTATTTTCAACAATAAATGTATGAGGTTTAATGAGCACCGTATCCGCATCCATCACGAGAAAGTGCTTTGCTCTCACAATGTGATCCCCGTTCATTTTAAGCAGTTGTTGATATAACCAGCCTGAGCGGTCCCAGCGGGATGATTGATAATGTATATCGTTTTTGGTGATAGGCAGGACTGACCGCTCGTTAACAAAAATGCAGTGTTTGCGGGAACAAAGGTTTCTGATTTTGTTGCTGGTCGGGGAAACAATATAAATCTGTCCAATCGGATGCCGCACATAACGGCGAATATTATCGATAACTCGGGGAAGGGTGCTCAAATCTTTTTCGATCGCAGGTATAAGAACATCGATCATAGGCGCACGATTTAACTGTATTCCATGCTGAACGGGCATCTTCTCAACTCCTTGCACAAATGGTTACGTCTTGTTCATGATATGTGTGCAAAATTGGTTTGGTCAGGGCATGTGCGAATATACCATTTTTACGAACAAGGGCATTTGTATAGGGTAGTTTTATCGGTATTACATATAATGCATGATCTTGATGAAACAGCAGGGTTTGATTCATTTGCTGAAGGGAGAAGTGTGTGTGTTATATGGAGGTTGATAAATTGAAGCCGTTAAGAAGTAAATGGTTGAAAACAAAAGTGATCCTCAATAATGGTACTATCAAACCATTTATACCTGATACGCAGCGATATAACAAAGCCAACCTGCGGTCCATGCTCAGCAGATACGGTATGGTTTATATTAAACCCGAGATTGGCACTTACGGAATGGGTGTCATGAAGGCGGAGATGGTGAGTCATCAGAATTTTGCCTATCAGATTGAACAAAAACGCCTGTCGTTTGACAACTTTGACTCGTTCCATGCAAGTCTTGCACGTCTGGTGCATAAAAGAAGCTATCTCATTCAGAGAGGAATCGATCTGCTTAAGCACAACAAGAGGCGTTTTGACATCAGAGTCATGATACAGTTAAGTCCCGACAAGCAGTGGGTAGCTACGGGAATCATCGGACGTCTCGGTCATCCGAAAAAAATCGTGACCAATTATCACAGCGGTGGCAAACCAATGGATGTTCACAGACTGCTGGAATCTCATGCATCCCTGAAACGCAGAAATGAACTCATCCAGGAGATGAATGAGCTTGGATTACGTATTGCACGCCACATGAAGAAAAAATACCCGTACCTAAAGCAAATCGGCGTGGATATCGGGCTGGACCGGAGGTTGAAACCCTGGATTATTGAGGTGAACGTCAAACCGGACCCTTATATTTTCAATCAATTAAAAGACAAGACAATGTATCGCAGGGTCATAAAATATTTCCGCCATGCTGCTAAAAAAACAAAATAACGTTACTATTTTAATCATAACAATATCACCCCCCGCATCCGTTTTTATTGAGAACTTGTGTTTTATTTATTAAAACATGCCAAATAACCTTCCAATCCGAGCTTGATTGGAAGGTTATTCCATCATACGGATAAGATGATGTATTAGAAATATATATATCGGAATTTTTGGATATTAAAGCTACTTATTCCCTGTGTTTTTACCAAGGCACAACTCCATTTTCATCAAAAAAGCTACCAGTTGGACCACCATTATTGATTGTGACAAGCTTAACTACACTGGAAGCTGCTTGTTCGACTGTGCGATAGCCACTATTACCATTTAAATCGGTAGCTGTAAATCCAGGGCAAACCGAGTTGACTTTAATAGGAGTATCTCTTAATCTTTAGCAAAGAAAACAGTTAAAGCATTTACAGCCGTTTTGGAACTATTGTAGGCGAGCGAATTCACATTATAGAATTCCGACGTTGGTCTGAATTCAAAGTTAAGGAACCTAATCCGCTGGAAAGATTTACGATTCTTCCGGCATAAGATTTTTTGAGCAATGGAAGTATTGCTTTAGTGACATTCCATATTCTTGTTCAATCCACTCTACTGCGGAGAGAACGGAGCTGGGGTTTGTGACATCAAGAACCACCGTTTTAGCTTTAATGGGATTCAATTCGGAAGTTTTGGTTCTGGGCGGACTGCCTGAACAGGGAGATGTCATGCTGTTGAAGCCGGATTTCGATCTACCCAACGGAACGCAAATCAGATAATAAAGGCAAAACCTACCGTGCAAGGCGAAAGCCTTACGGTGGGTTTTAATTTCTTAAATAACCCTGTATGATTTGTAATTACCACCCTTTCTTGTTCTCAATTATACAGTAATTGGAGTTGAACGTTCTTATATGGAAATTAAAATACGAGAAATTGTAGCGAATGATTATACTGAAGTTGTTTTTTTATGGAACGATGTGCTTGAGATTCGCAATGTTGATGATGAAAACTTCCGGGTTACTATAGAAAAAATGAATGAGGACGGGAATTATAAAACATTTGTTGCATTATTTGAAAATGATGTGGTTGGTTTTGTAACTATAGTTCAGGCATTATCCATAGGGATTACGATTGGTTATTTACATATACAAGCTCTGGCCGTTAAAAAGGAATTTCAGCATTGTGGGGTAGGTACACAACTATTAAGACATACTGAAAATTATGCTAAAGAACTCGGAATATCCAGTATTATTTTATGCAGCGGATTCAAGCGAACTGACGCCCATGCTTTTTATGAGCATAATGGCTATGACAAAGATTCATACTGTTTTGATAAGCTTATTAACCTTGACCAATAAGTAATAATTAAATCTAACTAATTAATTATTTCCTTTACTTGAGAGGGGATTGAGACGTATAATCCGTTCAGACATCAGAGCAAGAAGAGGGGAAAAATAATTATGAATAACGGGTTAGTCAACGCTATTATTGCGTATATCATGTGGGGGGTTCTCCCGCTTTATTGGAAGTTGTTTAGCGAAGTTCCGGCAGGCGAGATTTTGTCGCATCGGGTTGTATGGTCGTTTGTTTTCATGGGTATTCTGGTCGCCGCCCAGCGCCGTTGGGGTGACATAAAGCGGATTGCGACTAATCGATCGCTCCTACTGTCGCTCGCCACAAGCGGGCTGCTGATTGCTGCCAACTGGCTTATCTTTATCTGGGCAGTCAACAACGGCCATGTCGTCGAGACAAGTCTCGGCTATTATTTGAACCCGTTGCTGAACGTGTTGTTAGCGGTTCTATTCCTTCGCGAGAAGCCAAACCGCGGTCAGTGGCTTGCCATTGGCATCGCAGGTGCAGCTGTACTCATCATCGCGATTGACTATGGGCGATTTCCGTGGGTCGCGATCTCCCTGGCTGCGTCATTTGGTTTGTACGGCCTGGCGAAGAAGAAGATCAAGCAAGATGCTTCTATAGGCTTATTTTCGGAGACGGCTGTAGTTCTGCCCGTCGCGCTCGGTTACTGGATCTATTTGGCTGTTGTAGGGAAAACGACGGCATGGACGCTGCCTGCGCCAACGTTCATCGAACTGCTTCTTTCCGGTGTAGTCACGGCGCTGCCGCTGCTCTTTTTTGCGCGAGCAGCCGCCCGGATGTCTCTGTCTACGCTTGGCTTCGTTCAATATATTGGGCCGACGATCATGCTGATACTGAGCATATTCGTATTCAAGGAATCGGTCTCGCCGGTTCTGCTCGTTGGCTTTGCGCTCATCTGGACAGCGCTCGTCGTATACGCTACAGCATCGATTCGCGGCACGAAACTCGCGAAGGCAAGCTGATGGCATAGACCCCGGTAGGGATGAAGTGGAAAACCTTGGATCATCAATCAAACGAAAGGCGTGGGATTGCCATGACTACAGCCACACTTAGCAAATGGGGAAATAGCAGTGCAATTCGCATTCCCAACCAATTGATTAAGCGTCTTAATCTGGAAGAAGGCTCGGAAATTGAGATTTTGGTGACAGAAGATAATGAATTGTTGTTGCGTCCAAAAACCAAGCCTGTAGAGTCCAATGAGGAACTACGTAACCATCTGAAGACGTTGCTCTCTAAAGTGAAACAGGATACAAGACATGAAGAAATAGACTTTGGCACAGAAGGGAACGAGCTACTTTGATCATTCCCAGCCATACGACCGACCACTGTACTAACATGAATTTAATGAAGTAACGGGTTTTGCTGTTGTATGTCGCTTAATGAGCCAATCCCAATGAAATCAGTTCTACGCAATGTCCGTTCTATATTAGCATAATTGAAGATTAGTAGCTATTCGTATACCTAGATCCACGTCTAACTCAGAGACGTGGATTTTTTCTTTCATACCTAAATAGATTCGTCCATCCTTATCGCTTCGAACAAAAGCTTTCTAAAGGCACTTATATGATTGAAAAGAAAGATTTTTAATCCTCTGAAAATGTTTCCATTTATAGTATGATAAGACTATCGTTAGCTTCTTCAAACATGGCCTGTATTATCTCTGCGGCTATCGGGCAAAGGCCATATCGAATGACCACGAAGACCATCCTATAGATAAAGATAAGGAGATCCAAATATGACCGTAACTTCGATTATCGAACAAATCCGTATTATCGAATACGATCCCTCCTACGCTGCCGCAGTCGCTGATATGTGGAACCGCAGCAATGAAAGTTGGGGAGGCGGCACCAACCAGAGAACAGAGGATACTGTACGTCGGGAGATGGAGACTTCTTCCAATCTTCATGTATTTCTCGCCGTTCATGAGAAAGAGGTTGTTGGCTTCTGCAGTTTTGCCCACTACCGTTATGACGAGAACGCCCTGTATGTACCGTTGTTGAATGTTCGTCCCGATTATCACGGCTACAAGGTCGGACGTAATCTGATCCTGAACGCTGTTCGCAAGACCGTGGAAGCGGGATGGCCTCGTCTGGATCTGTTCACATGGGCAGGTAACACCAAGGCTGTGCCGATGTACAAGAAATGCGGGTTCTTCTGGGAGAAAAAGGATGATAATGTGCATCTGATGAACTTCATCCCGACCATTTTGCAGACGGAAGCACTTGCTCCTTATTTTGAGGAGCTGGGTTGGTACGCAGACAGCACCCGTGAACTCGTCATCGAGCCGGATGGCCGACATAAGCGTGGTTTCGATTTCTTTGATTATTCTTGGCAAAAGGGAGATATTTCCTTGCGAGCCGAATTCGAGAAATCGGGTCGCGGGCTGACAGCTCTCGAAACACCAGATTACGAAATTTCCACAGAGATCGACGATCATGATCTCGTATTTGGTTCCCCATACAAGGTTCGCTACCGGATCACGAACCGCTCAGCATCCGAACTGAAGTTCGAGATCAAGGGTCAGGACAACAAAAATATTCGTTTTGCGTTGGACGTTGCAAGAGCAGTTGCTCCGGGAGAAACAGTAATCGTGGAGGGCGAATTCCACCTTGATCCGGTTCAAGAGGAGCAAAGCCAGAATAAGACCCATCCCGTTGTCACAAGCACATGGCTGATCGGTGGCAGAAAAGCCGAATTTCGTATGGGCGTTGCCCCGAAATTCCCGGCGAAGATCAACACAGTGTTGCCCGTAAAAGAGCTCTATACAGGCATTCCTGCTGAGCTATACCTGAACGTGGAAAATAATTTTGATGCCGAAGCGGAGTTCACTTTTGACTTGCCAGAAGAAGAATTCCTGGAGTGGGCAGAACGTTCGGTGCGCTTCACGGTTCCTGCAAAAGGCAAAGCCTCTGTACCGGTAGCCTTTACCTTGCGTTCGTATGGTCTCTATTCGCGAGAAGTAGAGGTAACGGCTGTTCCAACGGATAGACAAACGGTATCTTTTACAACTAAGCTGTCTGTTCTGTTGAAGGGAACACAAGGACGTTACGGTGGGGAAAACGGGGATCAGTGGGTGGCCGTGAACGGTGCATTCTCCCTCCATATGAGCAAGCAAGATAACAACATGTGGATTGAATACCCTGGGTCCCGTCACTCGTTCTGGTGGACCTATCCGAAGCTGGGCAAGCCGTACGCAGAGGAGCTGTCCAAGAAACAAGCGAGAGAAGTAAACATCTATCCGGAGGGAGAATGGCAGATTTTAGAGGCCGTTTATGACTCTGAGGATTTCCCTGGCTTACAAATCAAGTCTGTCGTCAAGCTGTCTTCAAACGGAATCGCCGAATTCCATCATGAGGTTAAAAATACACAGGGCACAGCATGGGAAGAGGACTTATTCCTGATGAACAATTTTGGATTTTACGGGAACGGGTTAATCCTTCCTTATCAGGGCCGATTCGTAGATATGAGTGATGATTATGCAGGCGATCCGAACCACTGGGATAGTGCACAGATTACGGAGAACTGGCTGTTCTGCAAGGAAGAGTATGGTGCGTGTGGCATCTATTGGGACCCTTCCCTCAAGCTGATTCGGCCGGAATACACGCTCGGTTTGCAGCATGAGATTGGACGCCTGGAGGCGGGGGCCGTGGGACGAACCAAGCAAACCGTGTTTGCCCTTAACACCTTTGCCAAATGGTCGGATTTCCGTGCGTTTGCCCGGAAGCAGCGTAATCCGATTATCCCGTTCCTGGATAGTCACCTTGATCTGACAGTGAGTGGTGGTAATCCATTTACCCCGGAAGTACTAAAGGTAGAGTTGACCGAACGTAAGTTGGTTCCGCTCGCTGGCAAGTTGGAGCTATATGTGCAGCATGGTGGTGAACCGGAGTACTTGGCAACGGCTACGGAATTCAATCCGGAACAGCATTTGGATACGGCAAAGGTGGAGTTCTTCCCTGAGAAAACGAATCTTCATGATGAGTACAAAAGTGGATGGAAGGTCCGTGGGGTATACCGTGGGGAGGATCGAATTCAGGAGCGAACAGCCCTCTGGTTTCCACAGAACGGAACAGATGTTGAGCGTGTGAGCGAAGAAGGCCCAACGGGGACTTTGTACACCGTGAACAATGGTGTATTATCTATTGCTGTGGCTCCCAACTTCGGAAGCGTTGTACACTCTCTGAAATATCAGGGTGAAGAATGGCTGGATAGCTCGTATCCTGAACCAGCACCACGTTCGTGGTGGAATCCGTGGTACGGCGGACTTGGTGTAGGTATCCCTGGTATGAACGGTTTCAGCCGTCAGTTGGAACAAAGAAGCGCGGCTTGGACGGAGCGGAAGGATGAATTCGGTAACGTCTGGAAGGGCATCAAGCTGACCACCCGAATTGAAAAACATGAAGCAAATCGGGGGATAACTATTCATCAGCACTATCTGATGTTGCCTGGCGTTCCCGTGCTCTGTACGTTGATTAAAATTACGAACGAAAGCGGCTTGCTGCTGACGAATTACTCCCTTGCAGAGGAGCGTTTTATCCAGCCTTCAGCTGTGTTTACGGATGGTTGGATAGAACAACCAGGTAAAGATCGATTCCCGCTAGGCAAGGTGGATGTAGGCCTGCCACTCGAAAATCTTTTGCGAGTAGGATCGGTTTCACGTAAAAATATGCTGCATGCGGTGAACCGTTACCCGAATCAGAGTGCTTGGGCTTTTGCCAACAATCAGGTGACGGGACTTAATGTGAATCATCATCTGACACTGCCGAATGGGGAAACGGCCTGGACAGAGCCGACCTATCTGATCTTGGGAGAGATCCCTCTGAATCCGGAGGATATACGTGGTCTTCTGCAGCTAAACTTTGCAACTTCAAAAGGTGAAAAGGAGGCTTAACATGCCGATTATTGATATTCACATTCATCTGTCGGACATCGACAGCTTTCATCGAACGGCGATAGATTTATCGAAAGTGGATTACTCTGCCGCTGGACTCAAGGCGGAGTTTGATAAGAACGACGTGATTCTTGGCATCGGAATGGGGGTTACGGAGCAGACAAAGGGAGCATTCCCGGATTCCAGTTCTCCCAACCCGATGGGACTTGATTTGGAAGAAACGGTTCCTTCATTCCTCATGGAATGCGTCGGCATTAATCCAAACCACCTTGGCGGTGAACACGCTCAGGCCGAACTGGACCGGATTGAAGCACGATTGCAAGCTCCTGAGGTAGCCGGAATTAAACTATATGCGGGGTACTATCATCACTACGTGTATGACAAGATCTACACACCGGTCTATGAACTGGCAGCCAAGTATAACGTGCCGGTGGTCATTCATACGGGGGATACGTACTCGATGAATGGATTGCTCAAGTATGCACATCCGCTGACCGTGGACGAATTAGCCTTTCAACAGCGCGGTGTGAATTTTATGATCTGCCATTTGGGTGATCCTTGGGTGATGGATGCCGCTGAAGTCGTGGCGAAGAATCCGAACGTTTACGCAGATTTGTCCGGCCTCGTTGTCGGTGATCGGCCCCAATTTGAACGATTTATGAACGAGTCCTTGTTCATGGATCATTTCCGCCGGGCGCTGGTGTATTCGGATCATTACGAGAAAATGCTGTTCGGAACCGACTGGCCGCTCGCACCGATCGATCTGTATGCAGAATTCGTCCGCCGACTTGTGCCGGAGCAGCATCATGAGAAGGTATTCTACGAGAATGCTTTTGGTTTATTTCCGCGCATTAAACAGCGAATTGCAGATTTGGGTTAAGCACCAGTTCATAATTATCTGTGCAAAATGTATGCCATGTAGGTCATGGAAACATAGATGTTCAATGTTAATGCTGAATCCCTATCTTGTAAGCTCCTGTCACTTCTGGTGGCAGGAGCTTTTTTGTCCAGCAAAACAGTGAATTCATCTTATGCTTAACCTGGAATGAGGAGGGGATCAGGAAAACAAAGGTTGAGTCACCATCTTCATATACTTTTCTAAATCGTCTTTTGCATATGAGTGTTGTTCCCATACCCCAAGGTTCCAACTCATATAGCGGATGCCGAGGTATCGGGATGCCAGGGAGAAATAGTTTTCGAATTGATCTTGTGGAATATCGTATCCGTGAGAACTTAGGGCCTCCCGATAGATGTTTACTTGTCTCATATGGCTACAGCGTAGAGGAATATCGAAGAACAAGGAGCCGTACCTTGCTTCCTCCCAATCAATAAAATAGACATCCTCATTGTTATGTACCAGTACGTTTCCAGGATTCAGATCATTATGGATCATCGTATGCATATGTTCATCTCTTATTAGAACTTCAAGATCATCTACGATGTTACTGGCTACAGCTTCAATTTCCGATATGATCGGTAATCCAAATTCCGCAATGAATGCCGGGCTTTCTATGGCGGCGTTCCACGAAGGTCTCCAACGGTTTTCCATCATGTCGATGATATGATTCAGATCCACAGTGGGTATCCAGGGCATTTCTTTTTTTAACCCCATATTCGTTCCATGTATGTAAGCCAGCGCTCGTAATTCTTTATTCTGAAGCAGATCCATATCCAGATGGCTATAATCGGTTTGGTAGTCCACATCCTGAATGCAGATCAAGCTGCGATCTTCAGTATGAGGCTCACTTGTTAGACTAAAAGGCACATTAGCGCCTTGTGAAAATAATCTGGTCAATGCAGAGCGTTCAATGAACGTGGCTTTCTTCGTAATGACAGAAATGTCCTTTTGCACTCCATTGACTAGGAATTCAATATGATGTCGAAGCAATTCCACGGCCTGAAGTCCCAATTGGATAGGGTTACTTTCCATGCTTAGGATGTGAGCAATTGAGGATACATACTGATTAATGGTTTGTTCTATTAATGCTTGTACTGTGATAGATTCCTTACTCATCTGATCGCTCCTTCCTGCCTATTAGTTAAGTTGCTTACCAAGCTTCGCTGGAATTACAAATGGCACAAGCACCTTATTGGTGAGCGAGTTCACTCGACAAGAGCGTGCCTGTGTTTCTTGCAACGTCTCTATTTTGCTATTGTTTTTGTAAAAACCAAATTACGGAATGTTTATGGATTTGATAGAAGTATAAAATTATTAATGAATCCCTCTTTTTGAAGAAATACCTCTTCGACTTCTTGCGTTTTCAAATCATAGTAATAGATTCCCCGTTCATGTTTGACGTTTGCATTTATATATTCCCCAAGGAAATAAAAACCTCGCCCATCTTTGGACAAGTACAATTCACTGCTGGCCTTGATAGGAAGGGACATTTTCGTTCTTTCGCCTGTTCTGATATTCACCATACTGTATTCAATGGGATGTTTATTGATATGTTTTGCTGTGGCAATCATGATCTGATCTGCACGCGCGGACAGAGTCAAGATTTGTTCCTCATGCAGTTCAATGACTTTACGGGTCTGCATGGAAATAGGGTCTATCTCAATGATGCTATGGTTTGGAGGAACCATCGGTGTTTGCGTTTTATTGGACTCCTCCATATGATTATACTGCTCTTCTTCGGAATATTGGATGGCATAGGTTTTGCTCGTTTCCGGGTTATAAGAAATGTCCCATGTCGTTGTATCTGAATCCTGGTCATTCAATATGTTCATTTCTTGTGTTTTCTGATCAAAGAAAATGACTTTGACGGGACGTTCTCCCTTTTTAACAGCAGCCATAACCAAGGTATGATCAACGGTATCCGGAATAATTGAATTAATTGCAAATAAGCCTGAGCTTAATTGTTGAGTCGTTTGTGCCTGAATATCATAGGAAAACAACTCATCTCCCTTATCTTTTCCAGCTCCTGAATAATAGATGGTGCCATCTGCTAAGGAAGCTACAGTTAAGGGATATTGAGAGTTATAAGGCAAATCAGCCAGTTTATTTAGAGCCTTCGTTTGGATGTCATATGTGTATGCTCGCATGATCATACCATCTTCGGTATCTGTTCCGTTAACATATTCGGTGTTTGTTATTGAAAGATATTCATGGGTCTGTGGTTCAATAGTTTGCGTTTCGGTTCGTTTTATTTCTTCTATTGTTTGTTTTCCTGAACTACATCCCGCAATGAAGAGAAGTAGAGTAATGATGACTGAAATAAATTTTTGAATTGGAAAGTTTTTCTTCATGACCATCCTCCTTTTCACATATTTACGATAAAGATATGATAAGATGCTTTCTTTTAAAATATTTCAGTTTGCCTAAATTGGGAAATAATCAATATATAAACATAACATATATATGTTACCACATACATGAAGAATATTTCTATGAGATCGCTTTCCTTGCTGATGGAATATTTGATATCGAGAGAACGCATGATCAAATGTCGTTCAGAGTCAAATTGCCGCTAATGATCAGTTTACTGGTAACCCTCGTCTTGGTAACTGCGGTATTATATTACACGGTAGCAGCAGTCATTACCCTCGAAAAAGCAAGGATGAGATTAAAGAAACCTCTGACCGGATTGGTGCGGGCTTGTTCACCTCATTAACGTTGTGTGATGCAGCGATTGATCATGTCGAGTAGAATAACCGGAGTGTATAAGCCATTAAGGCGATTGCTGAACAACAAAAGAACAGTGTAGGCCAGACCAAGGAAACGTTCAATTTTGTCACCCAAAATATGAATGAGATGATGGATCAGGTTCAGGCCATTGCCTCTGAGATTGAATCCATCGAACGCGATAAGGATGACGTCATTGGAGCTGCGCAGAATTTGTCTGCTTCGGGTGAAGAAGTGTCCGCATCCGTGGAGGAAGTGACAGCGACGATGGAGGAGCAGTCAGGCATGACTGAGCATCTGTCAGAGATGGTACAGACCATCGATGGGTTGACCAAACAGCTCGCTGAAGCATCCTCCCGGTTCAAAACAAAGTAAATAAGCGCATGATCATTTGATATGAACGGATATTAAAACCGTAACGATTTTGGTTCAGTTTGAACCAGCATACAACTGAACCTCCAAGCCTGTTTAGATAAGGGCAAGGAGGTTTTATTTTTTTATAAAATAGAGATCTGATGACATCAATTGGAAAAATTATTATGGGGAAAATGAGGTTAACAACGAAACATTTACTGTGTTATCTGCGTCCAAATAGGAAAGTATTGTAAATATAGAGTGAGAAGGTGGGAACTTGGTGCAAATACGAATAAAAGTATTCATTTCCTTCATCGTATGTCTCTTATTCATTCCTTCAGTAGCTTCAGCTCAAGAAGCTCAATTGAAGGCACCTGTTATCAAAGCAGTGAAAGTGAAAAAAAACTGTCCTTCAGTGATCCTTGAACCACTTCAAACGCTCATAGACGAATATAAACTGAATAAAACAGAAGAAAAGATCGAAGTGAGTATTATGCTTAGATATGATCTGAACATATCCAAACAAAACTTTTTGAAAACGAAATTCTCTGCGTTCAAGGACGCTGTCACCGACAGGGAGGGATTTGGAGGATACAGTTTTTTTGCCAAGTTGACGATCACCGAGATAGAGGAAGTGAGTAAATGGGATGCAATCTCTACCATTTCACTCCCATCGGACACGGTGTCCATCTATTAATTATGTTGAGAAGCCTTTATTACACTGATTCTATGGAGACTTGGGCAGGGCAAATATCAATTCCATGACAGTTAATATAATGAGATATCCGCAACAAAAGCCGGTCAACCCTTATGGGTGCCGGCTTTTGTCCTATTTGTAGTTTCAAGATCAGTGAGGTTATCGCACGAAGCAACTGAGCGGCTGCGGCGAAGTGTCTGCGGTATCCCGAAGATCATGGACCTTGACATGATTGCCGTAGATCATGGAATCACTGCTCAATCGGTAGGAAGGGAAACTGTTCTCTGATTGCAGGCGAAGGCAAGGCTCGAAATAGATCTGCTGCTGTTTGTTGATAAGGAAAGGCAGCGAATCGGATTCAATCCGAATGTCATCACTGTCCGGCTCGTTAACGATCAGAAGCACAGCAGTACCATCACATCCGCATCCATCGGTGTCATAAAACAGCTTGAAATAGCCCGGCCGATCTCCCAGCATCGCGTTAAGTCTTGATTCTGCCAGCGGACTGACCTGAATGATCATAACGTCGTTCACACTCCTCTAATCACCTCATGAATTCGCTTACAATCTAATATATGGAACAATGGTGTGAAATAGAAGGGAAAGCAGGCTGAATCCGATGAAAATTACAACTGTGGTGGATCGTCCGATCGAATGGTTCAATTACCTGAATATCATCGGTGGAGATGCTGTAATGGAGCCTCGGAATGAAACCCATTTCATCCCGATTCCTTATCTGGTATGATAAGCAGGAATATTAGAGAAAAAGGATGGTTCCACATATGACACCGATTACCATATATGACATCGCCAAAGAAGCGAACGTATCCGTATCTACGGTCTCCCGGGTACTGAATGATACGGCACCTGTGCGTGCAAGCACGCGGGAGAAGATCATGTCCATCATTGAAAAACACCAGTTCCAACCCAATGCGCAGGCACGCAGTCTGATCAAGAAAGAGACGGGAACCATTGCGATCATCCTGCCGGACATTACAAATCCATTCTTCCCGGAAGTGTTCTGGGGGGCTGAGAACGAGGCACGTGGATTGGGATATACGTTCTTCCTGTGCAATACGGCCGGGGATTACAGCCGGGAGTCCGAGTATTTGTCGATTTTGCGCGAGAAGCGGGTAGATGGCATTATTTTTCTCGGCGGACGAATCAACATGCAGGTCTGTCCGGATGAGATGGCTCAGGAATTGATTGATATGGGCAAACGCATGCCGATCGTGCTGGTCAATGGCAACATTGCCAAAGGCGGATTCCATCGGGTGTACACGGATGAAGGGGCAGGGGCTGTTTTGGCTGCTGAACATTTGCTCGAACTGGGACATCGGGATATTGCTTTTGTGGGCGGTTTGAAGGAGTTGTCCACGACGATGGTAAAGGTCAAAGCTATTCAGAAAAAACTGCGTGAGCATGGACTCGAAATTCCGAAAGAGCGTCAACTGCTTGGCAGCTTCTCCATTGAAGACGGCAAACGGGAGATGTCTAAGCTGCTGGACCGTGGAAATCCTCCAACTGCGGTGATCTGTGTGAACGACTACACGGCGATTGGTGCGATTAAGGCGACCATTGAGCATGGTTTATCGATTCCGAAGGATATTTCCATTGTCGGTTTTGATGATACGCCCCTCGCAAGTGCCGTTATACCAGAACTGACGACGGTTTCCCAGAATACGTATCAGCTGGGTAAGCTGGCCGTGGACAAGCTGCATGAACTGATTAATCAGGGTAATCCGAAGAAACAGACCATTCTACAACCAGAGCTTGTTGTCCGCCAAAGTACTGGACCCGCACCGCGATAAATGGGGAATGTTTGAAAAAGAAAGCGTTGACATTCCTTCGGAGGGTGAAATATAATGAGGTCGTGAATGAAACCCCTTTCATAAACTGGAACGGGTTTTAATTTTAAATGTTATGAAACCCATTTCATGAAACGGGTTTCAGTTGTCTGATCTTCCATTCATATTTCAAGGGGGCGCACGGTATGAGAAAAAGTTTAAAGGTCATTTCGTTATTGATGCTGGTCATGGTAATGGGTCTGACAGCCTGTAGCAAGGGTGACAGCGGTGCAGCTGGTGGCAAGGTCGATCTGAGCATGACGATCTGGGGCTCGGAGGACGAGAAGAAGATTTATCAGGAGAGACTCGACATTGTAAAGCAGACCTATCCCGATATTAATGTGAAACTGAACGTCGTTGCCGGGGACTATGATCAAAAGGTTCAGACGATGATCGCCGGAGGAACCGCACCGGACATCATGATGATTGCCGAGAACTATCAGGCGTACGCCTCCAAAAACCAAATTGTTCCGCTGGATGATATGATCCAGGCCAACAACGTAAACATGTCAGAGCGTTATTCTGACGACATCGCCAACTTGATGAAATTCGATGGTAAACAGTTCGGAATGCCTGACCGCGCAGGCGCAATGGTGCTCTTTTACAACAAAGACCTGTTTGACAAGGCTGGGGTGGAATACCCGACCAAGGAATGGACGCAGGAAGACCTGCTCGCCGCTGCTCAGAAGCTGACAGTGAAGGAGAACGGCAAAACGGTTCAATGGGGGTACTACCCAGGCAGCTGGTGGCCGCAATGGATGCAGTTGATCTACCAAAACGGTGGTTCCTTGTTCGATGAGAGCGGCAAACCTACCTTCAATACCGAACCTGTACGTAAAGCACTGCAATTCATGAATGATCTGACCTTCACGCATGGTGTGGGACCAACGCCAACGGAGATTGCCGACATGGGAAATATCGGTGCTGACCCGTTGTTCGCCCAAGGCAAAATTGCGATGGAGACGACGGGATTCTGGAATATCGGTTCACTTGCCAAGGTGGAAGGCATCAATTGGGACATTTCTCCGATATGGGGAGAGACCAACGCTTTCTTCAATGGCTTCACGATTACGAACGCATCCAAACATAAGGAAGAGGCATTCAAAATCATAGAAGCGCTGACTACACCAGAAGCACAATTACCGATGATCAAGGCGGGGCAGGATGCTCCGGCAACGAAGGCAGGTCTGTCCAGTGATGAGTTCCTGAATGCCGAATATGGCGGCAAGAAAATCAACATGGCTGCTTTCAGCGAGTCCACCATCTACGCCGAGCCCTTCAATCCGCAATGGAATGAAATGATGAAGCTCATTAACGACAAGCTGGGTGTCTACTTCAACAATAAAGCCTCACTGGATGATACCGTGACTGAAATTCAGAGTGGACTGGAAAGAATCTATAAATAGCATCGACAGGGGACAGACGGAATTCGGCATGAATGAATCCGGGTTTCGTCTGCTCGCTTCGTTATGGGAGGGCTTAACGTGAGAAAAAAGGACGGGAAATGGTTTTATATCTTCATCTCGCCTTGGCTGATTGGATTCCTTGGACTTACCCTGGGTCCGATCCTGTTTTCCATCTACATGAGCTTCACCAATTGGGATCTGTTCCAGTCTCCTGAATTCATCGGTATAGACAATTACAAAAACCTGTTGACCGATGACCCGATCTTCTGGAAATCCGTAGGCAATACCTTCTTCTACGCATTAATATCGATTCCGCTGGGCATGTCCATCTCACTCTGGATCGCGTATTACCTCAACAAAAAAATCAAAGGTATTACCTTCTTCCGCATCTTGTTCTATCTGCCATCTGTCGTTCCTGTGGTTGCAAGCTCACTGCTCTTTATCCATCTTCTCGCTCCAACGGAAGGGTTGATCAACCAGGCGCTTGCCATTTTCGGCATTCAAGGTCCTGCCTGGCTGCTTGATCCGAACTGGGTTAAACCAGCCTTGATCCTCATGTCGCTATGGGGCGTCGGGGGCGGCGTGGTACTGCTGCTGGCGGGTATGAAAGGTATTCCTCAGGAGCTGTACGAGGCCGCCGCCATGGATGGGGCGAAGAGTTCGCAATCGTTCTTCCACATTACATTTCCAATGCTGACTCCCGTCATCTTCTTCAATCTCGTCACCGGGATGATCGGGGCGCTCCAGACGTTCGCACAGGTATTCATCGTTACAGCGGGTGGACCGGACAATGCCAGCCAGATGGTTGTTCCTTACCTGTTCCAGAATGCGTTCCAGTTCTACAAAATGGGATATGCATCGGCCATTGCCTGGGTGCTGTTTATCATCATCATGGCGCTCACCCTGGTTGTGTTCCGTTCGTCGGCGCTATGGGTGCATTACGAGGAGGGAAAAGCTAATGAGTAATCCATCCACTGTGGAAAAGACGATATCTTACATTTTTCTGATTCTGGTCGGGGTGCTGCTTGCTTCCCCTTTCCTGTACATGATCTCCATCGCATTGGCGAGTGACGCTACAACCGTAAAATCAGCCTTTACCTTCATACCGCTCGAATTCCAATGGTCCAATTTCTATACGATCTTCACGAATAACAATCTGGGTACGTATCTGAAAAATTCAGTCATTATTACCGTCATTACCATTATAGGATCGGTATTGTCAGCTTCGGTTGTATCTTACGGCTTCGCTCGGATCAAGGCGAGAGGCAGTCGCTTCCTGTTCATTGTACTGCTCAGTACGATGATGATTCCGGGCGAGGTGACGATGGTGCCGCAGTTCATCATCTTCCGTCATCTGGACTGGATCAATACGTTCTATCCACTGATCGTGCCAAGTTTTTTCGCTGGAGCCTTCAACGTATTTCTCATTCGGCAGTTCGTCATGAGTATACCGAAGTCGCTTGATGAAGCGGCGATGATCGACGGCATGGGACATCCGGGAATCTACTGGAAGATCATTATGCCACTCACCTATCCGATACTTGCAGCCATCGCCATTTTCTCGTTTTCCTATAACTGGGGGAACTTCATGGGGCCGCTCATTTACATCAATGATCCGGAGAAAATGCCGCTGGCGCTCGGTGTTCAGCTTCTGACCACGGTAGGTGGCGGACAGATGCCGCCATGGAACCTCGTTATGATTGCTTCCCTGTTCCTGACTATTCCGATGGTGTTGGTATATCTGTTCGGGCAGCGTTATGTCTATGAAGCGAATATCAGTGGCGGCAGCAGCGGAATTAAGTAACAGGAGGTGAACGCAGTGTTGAAGCCAATGGTGAAAACCAAGAACTGCCTGCATCGCATACGGGTAAAGGGCTGCATGAACTATGAATAACAACAAGGACCCTTTTGACAATGACAACCATAATCATCACAAGCAGCGCAGGTGGCGCAGCCGGAGTTACATCCTGATGGGTGTGGCCCTGATCGCGCTCCTTGCGGGAGGAGGGATTATCATCAATCATTTTGCCAATGAATCATCCAAAACACTTACATTTCAAGGTGAGCCGATACATCTGAAGCTGGAGCAATCCTATGATCATTTTGAAGGCTGGGGCACGTCGCTCGCGTGGTGGGCCAATGATCTTGGAGGATGGAAAGATCAAGCAAAGGTCAGTGAGGTCATGGATCTGGTGTTTGATGCAGAGAAAGGGCTAGGTCTGAACATTGTTCGCTACAATATTGGCGGCGAGGAGAACCCCGATATGAAGGCGCTTCGGCCCGGAGGAGATGTTCCCGGCTTCCAGCCTGAACCCGGCGTGTGGGACTGGGAGGCAGATGCAGGACAACGTGCCATATTACAGGGATCTCTGGAACGTGGAGTCAACATAGCCGAAGCGTTCTCCAATTCACCCCCTTACTGGATGACGATCAGCGGTTCGGTTACGGGTGCTGTAGATGGAAGCAACAATCTGCGAGAGGATCAGTACGATGCGTTTGCCGATTATCTGACCGAGGTCGTGAAGCATTATCGCGATGAGTGGAGCATTACGTTCCACACACTTGACCCACTTAATGAACCTTCCTCTGATTGGTGGAAGAAAGGCAACATGCAGGAAGGCAGTCATTTTACCAATGAGAAACAGGCCGAGATTATCAAGAAGGTTGCGGCATCGCTCAAAAGTAAAGGGCTGGATGGTACGGTCATCAGTGCTGCGGACGATAATAGCATTGACGAGACGGTGCACAATTTCAGCCTCTATGATCAGGATACGCTTGATGTGATCGACCAGATTAACACGCACTCCTATAATGGTAGCAAAATGGAAGAACTACGCACGTTGGCTGAACGGTATGGCAAGAAACTGTGGATGTCCGAGTATGGGACAGGTGGCAGTGAACCGCATAGTCATGAGGACATGACTTCCGTGCAGGAGCTCGCGGAGCGCATCATGTTCGATCTGAAAATCATGCAGCCTTCTGCCTGGGTGTATTGGCAGGCCGTTGAAGATGAAGGTGCCAACAATAACTGGGGCTTCATTCATGCCAATTTTAATGGCGAAGAGCAGTACGAGATGACAAAACAGTATTATGGCATGGCCCAGTTTACAAAATTCATCCGTCCAGGTGCAACGATTATTCCAACAGATGATGGGCGAACACTTGCCGCATACGATGCAGCTAATCAAAGGCTGGTGCTGGTGATTCGCAATGAGTTATCTGCCGGAACTACAGCATTTGAACTGGAGCAGTTTGACCACAGCACTACTTCTACAGCACAGGTGTACCAGACATCGCCGGATCGGAACATGGAGCAGCTGGAGGACATTCCGGTGTATGCCAATGGATTGGAAGTATTGACTGCGGACAATTCCATCACCACCGTAGTATTGGAAGGCGTAACGTTGCAGGCGAACTGAGGGCTATTGAAAAGGGAATCAAAAAAAATCTGGGTTACAGCGATTGGAAGGTTGTTCTGTCATCGCAGTGATGAACTCAAACACAGAGAAGGAGGGCTTATCTTTGACAGAGAAACCACCCCTTTTGCTTCAGGAGCAGGAGAAGAATACACAGACGAGGTCTGAGCTCGGTGTTCAATCTGAACTGACTTACGATCAGCGCAGCTTCATGATGAATGGAGAACGAGTATTTCTGAACAGTGCCACCATTCATTATTTCCGCATGCCGAGGGAGGAATGGCGGGAGGTTCTATTGAAGGCGAAGCTGGCCGGAATGAATTGCATTGATACCTATTTTGCCTGGAACGTGCATGAGCCGGAGGAAGGGCAATGGTCGTTCGAAGGAGACAATGATTGTGGAGCCTTTCTGGACCTGTGTGCAGAGTTGGGTATGTATGTGATCGCGAGGCCGGGTCCGTTTATTTGCGCAGAATGGGATTTCGGCGGCTTTCCGTATTGGCTGGAAACGAAGCAGGGAATCAAGTTCCGACAAAATAATGAAGCCTATCTGCATTATGTAGAGCGGTATTTTGACCGGATCATTCCAATCATTCGTGAGCGCCAGCTATCTGCCGGAGGCACTGTTATTCTCGTACAGGTCGAGAACGAATACGGATATCTGATGGATGATGCAGCAGCAAGTGCTCATATGAACCACCTGCGGGATAACCTGCTTCAGCGAGGGATCGACGTTCCGCTGATCACCTGTGTAGGTGGAGCGGAGGGCACGATTGAAGGGGCCAACTTCTGGTCAGGGGCTGACGGGCATTATGCGAAGCTTCGGCAGAAGCAGCCGGATACACCGAAGATCGTTACGGAATTTTGGACGGGATGGTTCGAGAATTGGGGTGGGCCTTCTGCCATTCAAAAGACGGCGCCACTGTTTGAGAAACGTATGATGGAAATTCTTCGCACTGGCTATACCGGAATCAGTCATTACATGTTCTACGGCGGAACCAACTTTGGTGGATATGGTGGCAGAACCGTGGGCAGCAGCGATATTTTCATGATTACCTCCTACGATTATGATGCGCCGCTGAACGAGTACGGGCGGGTAACGGCCAAGTATGCTGTAGCGAAGACGTTATCCTATTTTGTTCATGCGTTTGGCGCATTGCTGATGGAGACGGAGGAAGTACCGGCAGAGCAGATCAAGGTACGTCATCCGCAAGGCGTTTCTGTACGAGGCAGGTCTAAAGGCAGCGAGAAGATATGGTTCTTGGAGAGTCACAAGGATGAGCGCGAGACGTTTCACGTCACCCTGGAGGAAGGCCGGACACTTCCCATTGCCCTGAACCCGGGGCAGATTATTCCGATACTGGACAGGATAAAGATTGCCGAGAATGTATACCTGACAGGTAGCGCAATGATTACGGGCAATGAAGTGGTGAATGGAGAATTGACCCTGTTCATCGTTGCGGAGGCGGGACAGCGTTCGGTTGTGGAACTGGAGACGAACGTCTTGAATGTACAAGGCAGCAGCATGCAAGTACGGGTTGAACGTGATCCGTTAAATGGAGCCTATCGCTTCGAACTGGTACATTTCCATGAGCCAGGCATCATTCATCTGGAGGCGAGTGGCATCCCCATTCGGTTCGTGGTTCTGGACAAGGAAACGATGGATCGCACGTGGAGAATCAATGGAAAGGGAGGGCCGAATCAGCTGCGTTACGCAATCGGATTCGATGATGTAGATGTCTCCCTATCCGGGCACGTCACCGGTATGATCTCTGATACGAATCGGAATATTTTGCTTCTCGGCAGCTGGGCGGATGGTGAACGAACGTTGACTGGACGTGAGTTCATATATGGAGAAGCAAACGATTCACAGAGCGGTATAGAGGATGAACATGTTCAGGAGTCATCCGCAGCAATTCAGCATGATCTGTTCACCACGCTGCCTATGCCACCGAAACTGTCGGATTACCCTGAGTTGTCTCGTGTGACATTGACAGCGGAACAGCGTGCTGCGAGTGGTCAACCAGAGCATTTTTCCCAGTACGGACAGGATTTCGGGTATCTGTTATACGAGTGCGATTTCGACCGTTCGGTGGATGGGGTCACCACCCTGATTCTGCCGGATCTCCAGGACACGGCTAGAATATATGTCAATCGTGTGGAACAGGCACTGGTTCGTCAAGTTGGTGCAGCGGGTGTTCAGGTGCAGACGACGAAAGGAAAGAATACACTTCAGGTGCTGATACAGCATATGGGCAGGCTGAATTTTTCTCCGTATTTGGGTGAAAGGAAAGGCCTGACAGGATCTGTGTACATCGACGGTTCCGTTCAGGACATACGCCGGAATTGGCATGCGGAGCATGGGGTGGTGCATCTCGATGAAGTGAATCATCTTCAGGATGCGCCGCTTCTGAGCAGAAGCTTTACGTTGGATGGCATGAACCGTGCGATTCTCGTTGGAGCGGTGAGCCAGGGATTGCGCATTAATGGCATGCATGTGCCAATGGAAGGGTATCAGGACTGGTTTTCGTTCAACACGTTGGATCTTTCCCTTTATTTGCAGCCTGGAGAGATCAATACCCTGGAGATGCCTTATAGCAGAACGCCGCTGAATCGGCTGGAACTGATCCTGTACCGGAGTGAAGATGAACTGCAGGATTGGCGCATGGCAGGTACGGATGCTTTGCTTCCACGACAATGGGGATTATATGAGCCACCGAACAATTCAGGTCATCTCCATACCTATCGGCAGAATGCGGATTATAGTGGCAATTGGAATGCCATCTCTGTGGGAAATGGTTTGTACGGTCAACCCGTCTGGTACCGCTGGCGCTTCTCCAAGTCAGCTGTACCCGAACACTTCCGAGTGAACCTGATGCTTCGCCTTACCGGGATGAGCAAGGGAACACTTCATCTGAACGGGCACCATTTGGGACGTTATTGGCAGATCGGTCCGCAAGAGGATTACAAAATTCCGGTATCCTGGCTGCAGGATGAGAATGAATTGCTGTTATTTGATGAGGAAGGCCGAACGCCAGAACGGGTGCGTTTCTTATATGATAACTTGTCCCAGTATCCATGGGTTGTGGTCGAATAGATCGTCTTTATTTGTAACCTGTACAACGGTAATAGACAGCTTTTCCTTCGTTGTATTTATTCTCTTTGCGAAGACTGCTCGGATGATTGAATCTATAGATTCTGAATCTCCGGGCCGCTCACCCTATCTGCACCAACTACAATTGCACATACTCCTTTCTTGAAACATGGTGCGCCATACCACACGGCACGGTTCAAGAAAGGAGTTCACCCCGATATATGGCTACCAAATCGGGAAAGGGCAAATCGTCCAATATCCTGATCTGTATAGCCTGTTTGCACCAAGTCAGACAATATTTTGCCCACTGCACTTGCAAATTTGAAGCCATGACCGGAAAATCCGCCTGCCAGCCATACATGGTTATGGGCAGGGTGACGGTCGATAATAAAATCTTCATCCGGTGTGAACTCGTATTTGCATACCGCACCACGCTTCAGCTTTCCGGCTGCCAGAGGCATCCGAAGTTCAAGCAATCTCCGCATATCACCCTCATCCGTCTCATCAGAGCCAAATGGAGCCAGTGTACCGCCTGGTGTCCACTCCTGCCCCGTATCGTGACGCCCAATCTTCAGACCCGACCCGCCAATGCTCGGAAATCCATAATATCCGCCTTCTTTTCCAGCCAGCGTAAAACCGGGAAAGTGATCCTCGGCGAACAATGCCTCCGGTGCATCGAACCATCCCACGGTTTTGCGTACAGCTCGAATGGGAAGGTTCACGAACGGTTTCAGCGTCTGAAACCATGCTCCGGCACTGAGAATGACCTGGTTCGCATAATACGTTTCGCCAGCAGATGTGATGACTCCAACAGAATCTGCGCTGCACTCGATATGTTCAACACGTGTATGCGTCAACAGGGTGGCACCCGATGCTTCGGCTGCCTGACGGAAGGCGAGCACGCAGCGTTCACTGAACAAATATCCTGCATCAGGCTCATACATTCCCTCATAATGTTCGGGCACTTCAATGCCTGGCCAGCGTTTCATGATTTCGGCTGCGCGCAAGGTTTCATACCGAATCCCCGCATCGTCAGCATGGGATAAACGATTATGAAAAGAATGGATGTCCGGGTCAACTATATTCAAGACGCCCGATGGTACAAGCAATTTGGCCCCGGTAGTATCCTCCAGTTCTTCCCACAGTTCCTGCGCCAGAAGTGCCATCGCTATGTAATCAGGTCCACCACTGTACACGTGGCGGATAAGCCGTGGTTCTCCGTGATGGCTGCCTTCCGTATGCGGAGGATCAAAGGCATCAATCAGCAATGTTTTTAATCCACTGCGCGCAAGATAATAACCTGCACTCATGCCCATCGATCCGGCTCCAACGATAATGACATCATAGGAATGTGATATAACCATCCCTCCTTCCGCTTATTTTTCAGAGACCAATCTTATACAGGATAATCTAGTCTTCAAATCTACAGCAGTCAATAGAACGGGTTATAGAGAAAGCCGATACGATAATAGAAAATTTTGATTAAGGATAAAGTTGTATATATACCAAAATAGTGGTAGAGTTTTGAACTAAACATTCCGACCTGATTAGTCGGTATTTCCTTTCAGATCTCTGTATATTCAGATGAAGAACAAGGAAGGTGAAGTCACGCCCAACAAGCCCAGCCGACAACACTTGCCCACTACATATGGAGTCTCGATACCACTAATAAACTCCGTTCTGTAGATGCAAAACTGGATTTAATTCTAAACGGCTGGCTTAACCAAACCTAAACGGAAGGAGCAAAATCAATGTTCTCCAATCCCGATTTTCGAGTTTTTGATATCCATGCCCATCTGCCTTATAAACTTTTGCTTTCCTCATATAAAAGCCATGAACTGGTGACCCGATATGGCAAGGAACGCAGTGAACGAATGCGACTAACCTGGGATTTCCCGGCGGTGGAGGAGCAGGGAGAGGAAGCAGCACGGCCGTTAATCGAACGGTGGGTGGATGAATTGGACAAATACAATATTGCCGGACTTAACTTTCTGACGGCTCTGGATAATGACAATCTGGCTGAACAAATATCCATATACCCGGATCGGTTTACCGGCTTCGCCTATCATCCCATTGAAAATGAAGATGCATTCATCGAACTGCGTCGGGCGGTTGATGAGCTCGGATTGCGAGGATATAAGTTGTTTGGTCCTCTTACCCAGATTCCCTTTGACTCCCCTTCGCTCGATCCGGTGTGGGCGTTTCTTGCAGAGCGCCGTCTGCCTGTCCTGATTCATTTTGGCATGCTTGGTCATGCCGGAGGCATCGTTCATCATCCCAACATCAATCCGCTTGCCATCTTTAACACGGCCCGTGCTTATCCGGATATTCCGTTCATCATCCCTCATTTTGGTGCAGGTTATTTTCAGGAGCTTCTGCATCTAAGTTGGAGCTGCCCTAATGTGTACATCGACACATCGGGTTCCAATCAGTGGGTACGCTGGATGCCCTATGAGCTGAACCTGGAGACGTTATTCCGCAAAACTTACGAGCTGCTGGGTCCGGAGCGAATCATCTTTGGGACGGATGCAAGCGGATTTCCGCGTGGTTATCCCTATCGTTATTTGCAGGATCAGGTAAGGGTATGCCGTGAACTTCGCTTCCCTGAAGCGGACATCGAACTCATTTTCGGAAATAACGCAAGACGTTTGTTGAAGCTGCCTGTTGACAAAACCGTCGGTTCCACCAACGCGTAATTCAAGGAAAAAGAGAACGCTATAACACTTTTGTTGCAAAAGAGGGGAGAGTGGCTTCACTTGACGGAATCCGGTTACTTTTCATTCAGGCCAAGCAAGACCCTGCAATTATTGATTGCAGGTTTACTCTTATTGAGCATTACAGCTTGTTCAACCAAGCCATCAGAAGAGTCCGGTTCGGCAGGTGTTGCAGCTTCGGGGGATCAGACGGAGCCCATCACGATTGAGTACTGGCAGTACGAATTTCCAGCCAAGGTTGAACTGATCAATACCTTAATCCAGGAATTTGAGACTGAACATCCCAACATCAAAGTCAAACAAACCAATTTTCCATACGACCAGTACAATCAAAAGGTAGCTACACTTGTTCCCGCCGGAAAAGGACCGGATGTCATCAATCTGTATTACGGATGGCTGCCCAAATATGTGCAATCCGGTTATTTACAGCCGCTGCCTGAAAGCAGCTTTCCAGGCATCGCGGAGGCCTTTTTCCCTTTTGTAGATACAGCCAAATTAAATGGAAGCTATTATGCTCTCCCTACAGGCGTGAGAACGCTGGGGTTATTTTATAACAAGGACTTGTTCACCAAGGCTGGACTTGATCCCGACAAACCGCCGACGACCTGGGAAGAGCTTGTCTCGGATGCCAAAGCATTAACGGAAACGGACAAAAACGGGCAGTTGGTGACAGAGGGGTTCGCCTGGGAACCAGGTTCCCAGCTTCATCACTGGTTCCGAGACGGATTGTTATATCAAGCGGGAGGCAAGGATACGAGCGAGGATCGTCGGAAAATCCTGTGGAATGATACACCCGCCGGGCTTGAAGCATTCAAGTATCTGGTTGATTTTGCAACCGTGCATAAGGTAGGCATTAACGGCTTTTACACCGATGATGCCAATGCATTCAAAACGGGCCATGCCGCAATTAACGTGGATGGTTCATATCGATTGGGATCTATCAAAAAAGACGCTCCCGATCTGAATTTTGCTGTCGCACCGCTGCCGGGTTATAAAGGAAAATCCACACAGGCTTCATTCTGGGCCAATGCGATTCCAGCCAATGTTACCGGAGAGAAGTTGGAAGCAGCTACGGCCTTTTTACAGTTTTTGATTAGCAAGGGTGTTCAGGAACAGTGGGTGGAGAAGGTCGGTGAACTTCCCGCACAGAAAGAAGTGGCTCTTCAGGATAAGTATGTGAATGACCCGCTGCTTGGCCCTTTTATCTCCCAACTAAACGATGCCAACGCCCACTTCTTCATTGATGAGACGCAGGAGCGTACGTTGTTTGTGAACGCTGTGGATGAGGTGCTGCTTAATCATGTGCCGGAAGAACAGGCCTTCAACGATCTGGTGGCCAAAACCCAGAAGCTCTATGACGACTACTGGGCGAAACAGGATAAGAAAAAATAAGCTCTCATTCAAGGAGGCTGCGCAGTTATGAGGACTACCGGGGTGATCCCTTCGCGGCCGAAACGGCGTTTATGGTTCGGATCGGGAATAGGAAGACTCAATTACAGACATAAACAGCGGTTATTCATCTATGGCGGTTTGTTGATTCCGCTGATCTATTTTGTAGTCATCCGTATCTTGCCCATTCTGTATTCCTTTAACGTGAGCTTTCGCGAATGGGGCATGCTGTCACCAGACAAACCCTTTGTGGGCTTTGATAATTATGCGACATTGCTAAGTGACCCTCTGTTTCTAAAGTCGCTGGTGAACACAGGAATCTACGTCGTGGTTGGTGTGCCTGCCCAGTTGATTGCCGGATTAATTGTGGCTCTTCTTCTCCAGCAAGTGGTGAAGCTGCGCGGATTGTTCAGGACGGCCTATTTTATCCCGTATGTAACCAGTGTAGTGGCGGTAAGCTGGATATTCCGGTGGCTGTTGATGAAGAACGGGATTGTAAATGCCTTATTTATTGAGCTAGGTCTTGGACCGCAGTCATTCCTGTATTCGCCCACACAGGCCATCTTCTGGATTATTGCGGTGATGGTATGGCAAAATATCGGATTTCAGATGCTCATTTTCCTGGCGGGTCTGCAAAACATCCCCAAATTGTATTATGAAGCGGCTGCGATAGACGGAGCCACGAGTTGGCAGCGCTTTGTTCATATTACGATCCCTCTGTTAAACCCGGTTATGCTTCTCTCCGTCGTCATGGCAAGCATCGGGTTCCTGCAATCCTTTACCCAGGTGCTGAATATGACAGGCGGCGGACCGTTGGACTCCACCATATCTGTCGTGCTTCATATATACAATTTGGCTTTTAAAAGTTTTGATATGGGTCTGGCCTCGGCGGCCACCGTCATTCTGTTTGCCATCATATTCATGCTGACACTGGTTCAGCTTAAAGTGCTGGGCAGTCGTTTTCAACAGGAGTAAAAGGAAAGGACGGTGCTCTTCAAGCATGAGCAGATCTGCCGCATGGGCCGATACTCGAACAACGGTCCGCTGGAAACGTTCCGGGTCACTGATCAGTTATGGTTTACTTACGCTCGGACTTGGGTTGATGGTGTTTCCGTTCCTATGGATGATATCGACGTCGTTCAAGACGCTGGATGAAATCTACTCTCTGAGCCTCATTCCTTCCAGAGTCACATGGGATAATTATGCGGCTATTTTTCAGGGAACCCCATTTCCCCGCTGGATGTTGAACAGCCTATATGTAGCCGTCATTGCCACCGTGAGTGTCTGCGTATTTGATTCCATTACGGGATACATTCTGGCCAAATTTACGTTCTGGGGGAAACAGGTTATCTTTGTACTCATTCTGAGTACATTAATGGTGCCGACTGAAATGCTGATTATTCCATGGTATCTTGTATCCAGCAGTTTCAACGGCATGGATACGTACTGGGGGATTCTGTTTCCAGGCTTGATATCAGGATTTGGTATTTTTCTAATGAAGCAATTCATGGAATCACTTCCTTCGGAATTACTGGACGCAGCACGAATTGATGGCATGGGAGAATGGGGCATTTTCCTTCGGATCGCTGTTCCGCTGGTAAGGCCAGCGTTTGCCACCCTCTGCATTCTGACATTCCTGGGAAGTTGGAATTCATTCATCTGGCCGCTCATTATTACGCAGAGTGAGGAGATGTTTACGATTCCGGTCGGGATGGCTTTCTTCTCCAGCGAGGCCAAGGATAGCAGCAACTGGGTGCAGATTATGACCGGAGCAACACTTTCGGTTCTGCCATTGATCGTTCTCTTTCTGTGCTTCCAGAAGCAAATCATTCGTGGTATCGCTACAACAGGTCTCAAATAGAGATTTAACCGCTACATGATGTAATATGCAAAAAGCCGTGGTTTCCCACGGCTCGACGAAGGCCGGACAATGATCCGGCCTTTTGCATGTCATTCTTCGTTCAACCCGGCTTCCAGCGCCTTGCCGATCGCTTCCAGCCGGGTTGCTGCACCGAGTTTGCTATATACCCGGTTAATGTGAGTCTTCACAGTCCCCATCCCGATGTTCATTCGGTCTGCAATTTCACGATTGGCGTATCCGCGTGCCATTTGAGCCAGCACAAGCCGTTCTTTTGGGGTAAGCGAATCGATACTTTTTGTTAAATGAGAAGGTGCTGCCGACTCGGAAAGAGAACGCGTGCTGAACGCTTGCAGGACCTGCTTCACATAAGCTGCCGATGGTTTGTTTCGGATGGATGTTCCTTGGCTTGACTGAACCTTCTTGTATGCGGTGATCAATCCGGCTGCGGCTGCGCCCTCTTGAACGAACAGACTGCTGAACCCTTCCAACTCAGCGAGGTAGAGCGCTTCGCTCATACACAGCAGTGCTGCGTCCATCCGTCCGGCCCCTGCCAGCGCAAGTGCATGCAGTAGACTTGCCTCAATCGCTTCAATAGGCCGTTTCTCCTGGTCAGTCAGCTGCTTCAGCCGTTCAATTAAAGGCAAGGCTGTCTCCGCTTTACCCAATATAATGAGGAAACGTGCCAATTGAAGATAGACGGGCAGATGGTAGATGGATATCGGATCTGTGACAGACAGCCGCCAGCGTGCAATCCAATCCAGAGCAGACTGGGAATAACCGTTCATCAGTGACAATCGTGCGAGTTCTCCCTGCACATGGATCAGCACTTCGTCCATCTGGTACTCCTCCAGTTCAATCCGTGCGGAGGTGAGCCATTGTACCGCTTCATCACTCCGTTGCTGGAGAGTTAGAATCTTCGCCATATAGATCCATCCCGGAAGCCGGATACTTACGCGATGCTCACCTTCTCCGAATCCCGACGCCGCTTCCATGCCGAGCCGAATATAGCGTTCTGCCTCCATCGGCTCATTCCAATGGTAGTGCAATTCACCAATTCCGATATAAAGCCATGCAAGTACAGGCTGCTGATTCAGATTTCGCACCAACTCAATGATGTGCAGCAGGAAAGGCTCAGCGATGCTTCGAACAAGCTGCCCGCTTTGTCCACGGAAACTACCGAGCATGGACGGATGCGCAGGACCATCGAACATGCCCAGAATGAAGTTGCCCATGTGAGGCAGCTGTTCCTGAAAGCGCTGGAGGTTGTTCAGTGCAGCCAGATTATTCTGCTCACTGAAGGTGGAGTAGAGCGAACGCATCAGCACAAGATTGCTTCTGATTGTATTGCGTTCCTCTTCTGTCCATTGGGCACCTTCTATCTTGAGTCTGCGCTCCATTTTGCGCAGCTCCAACTCAAATCGCACCGTCTGTCGTCCAAATAGCAACGTGAGCAGATAAGTGAAATGCAGTGAAGGTCTGGCAAGAAGCACAACTTCGGGCAAAGCCGCCAGCCAGGAACCAATGGTGGACCATTCACGTTTGAGTGTGCGATCCGCCATCTTCTCCAGCAGATCGGCCACCTGGTCATAAGCTCCGACCGTCAGCCAGTATTCAATGGCTTCTTCCGGCATGTGCTGTGAGATACACCACCCGGCTGCCATTCGGCGTCGCTCGTCAGCTGCGCCCGGATCTATTTTCATGAACTGTGCGAGCAGGAAGGTCGAGAATAATGGATGGAAGCGATACCAGTCCCCATCACCATGTAACGGGATCAGGAACAGCCCGGACTTCAGGGCCTCTTCCAGCATCAATCCGGGCTGTGGATGCCGGGTCACCGCTCCGCACAGGGAGGCATTCAGTCGTGGCAGTACGCTGCAATCCAGCAGAAATTGCTGCATGTCCGGGTCAAGCTCATGAAATACTTCCTCCATCAGATAGGACTCGAACAGCCGGTGATTGCTCGTAAGCTCTTTGAGTACAAGGTGTGCACTCTGATTCTCCATCGCAAGGGCGGCCAGCTTCAAGGCCGCAATCCAGCCTTCGGTGCGGTCCACGAAGGAACGAGAGGTCTGTTCCGAAAGATCGAGCTTCATGAGATCCCGAAAGAAAAGAGCCCCTTCTTGCTCCGTAAACCGCATATCATCGGCCTCAATTCGAAATACTGCCTGCTCAAGCTCCATCCTTGCCAAGGGAAGAGTCGGCTGTTCACGACTAATCAGAATGACATGCATACTGGCCGGCATGAATTCCAGAAAGTAAGCAAAAGATGCCCTGACTTTAGCCTCCTGAATGAACTGGAAATCGTCCAGCACGATAATGAGGGACTGCTCCATTCGGCCAAGCTCATTTAACAGATATACGATCGCCATCTCGCTGTCGCCGCTGTGGAGCAGGTGCAAGAAGGGTTTAATTTTGGTACTGAATTCGGGAAACACGGATTGAATGCCTGCGGTAACATATTGCCAGAACCGGCCAAGCTCGTTATCTCCCGTGTCTAACGATATCCACACATGCGGCTGAGCGATACGACTGCACCAGCGGCTGACAAGTGTTGTTTTGCCATAGCCGGCAGGCGATGTGACCAAAGTCAATTTCCGGAACAGCCCTTCTGTGAGCAGATCGTTCAGACGTCCACGTTCCAGTGCGGGCATATGACGGTACGGCAAGCTGAGCTTGGAGTGTAACGTCAGAGGTTCAATAGTCATGTTGTCATATACTTGTGCGAGGGTTTCCTCCTGCTGCACATCATTAGGATCAAGTGAGGACATATATCGTTCCTTTCCTTATTAACAAAATTGTACACCGCAACATTCGACAAATGCTGCTCGCATTCCTCTTTATTTGCCAAGAACGAAGCCGTGTAATATCCATATGAATTGCGTGGATCGTCCATGGCAGGCAAGATGCACCTTGATTATAATCGAGGATTAGAGCCAGAAGGATCAGGAGGGATACTTATTGAGACAAGTGATGAGATTGGATGGAACGGTGGCTGAGGTGACTTTGCCTGGAACGGCCGTATACCAAATGTATGCAGAACAGAGTGGACGGGAATATGAGATCAGGGTTTGGGTGCCTGAAGGTGCCCCGCCAGCTTCAGGCTATTCCGTAATATACCTGCTGGATGCGAATGCCGTGTTTGGTACGCTGGTTGAAGCGATGCGTGCACAGTCTTCGCGTCCGGAGAAGACTGGGGTTGTGCCAGCGGTGGTAATCGGTATCGGATACCCGTCTGGAGGATTGTTCCCGCCGGACAGGCACTACGATTTTATGATGATGGTTCCCGAGGATGAATTGCCACGTAGACCGGACGGAGGAAACTGGCCGGAACATGGAGGGGCAGAGGAATTTACACATTTTATCGAGGAGCAACTGAAACCGGAGATTGAACGGAGATATGCTGTCGACCGAAGCAAACAGTCTATTATAGGCCATTCATTGGGCGGGCTGTATGTTGTGCAGATGCTGCTGGGCAGACCCGGAACGTACAGGAATTACGTTGCATGCAGTCCGTCTCTTCATTGGAACCCGGCATGGATTGCACGGCAACAGGCATCGTTTATTTCCCGTATGGAGGACAGCGGCGCAGAAATTCATGTTTTGCTTGCAGCCGGGGAACTGGAGGGAAGCCATCCAAGCGGTGTGGTTCACCATTCCAGGGCTTTGGCTAATGCATTGAATCAGGCAGGTACAGAAGGCTTGCATGCCGATTTTATCTGTTTTGAAGATGAAGGTCATGTCTCCGTATTGCCTGTGTTCCTGAGCAGGGCGCTGCGGTTTGTTTCCGGGGAATAAAAGGCATATAAGTTGGGTGAATGAACAAGGCGTTTGAACAAGTGGGTGCGACATCCTCCAATCATTTGATATACTGGACAAGAGTAAATGAGAATGGTTATCAAATGGAGGCGTTACAAATAGATGATTTCCCCAAACACATATACCAATCAAGGGTTGGACTCCAGACATCCACTGGATATTCTGACGGTAAAATTACGGGATATTGAGAAGATCAGATCGACTTCAGGATGGATTCTTCCCCAACAGCATACATCCTCTCATGTAATGATCATCGTTACAGGCGGCGAAGCGATATTGACATTGGATGAGGGCACCGTGAATATTCGTGCACAGGGTGCATATGCGTGTGCGCCTGAATCCACATTTGGCGTGGCATCCTTCGGAGAAGAGGGAGCTGAAGTTACACTGGTGCGATTCGATATATATGAGGAAACCCATAATAATACAGGCTTACTTAAGGTTGTGAAGGATAACTCCTTGTTCAGGTCAGCCAAGGAGCTCGCGGTGTCTTCGACGATTCAATTGGCAGTAACATGTGAGGAGATATACAATCTGTGGCACAGTGGTAAGGCGCTGGCTCGCTTCCATGGACAGCTGGAATTTTTGCAACTGCTTGAGGATCTTGCACAGACGCCGCGTCCTCAGAAGGCAGATTCCCAAATGCTGATTCAACGGACCAAGGAGTACATTGACGAACATTTCAATGAAAATCTGACGGTAGAGCATCTGGCAGGCATAGCGGGGTTGAGTCCGAAATATTATGTGGACCTGTTCAAGCGGAGGTATGGCACAAGTACTACCGATTACTTATCGTCACTTCGTATCAACCGGGCCAAGCAACTGATGGCCGGTACGGATATGCGTCTGCGGGATATTGCTCACCAGATCGGATATCAGGATGAATTCTACTTTAGCCGAAAATTCAAGAAAATCGTGGGGGTATCTCCCTCTGTGTACATGAACAGCCGTCGCCGCAAAATCGCAGGCTATCACATTGCGGTAACCGGTCATCTGTTGGCCCTGAACATGATTCCCTATGCGGCACCGCTGCATCCCAAATGGACTGCATTTTACGATCAGATGTACGGTAAGGATATTCCGGTGCATCTCAGCGCTTACCGGCTTGACATGGAGTGGCAATCCAAAATTCAGGCGCTGCAGGAACATCGTCCTGAGCTTATTATCAGTTACGATCACGTATCTCAAGAGGAAAAAAGCCAGCTTGAAGACATCGCACCCGTATATTACATCAGTGCTTCAGATCACAATTGGCGTTCGCAGCTGCTGGCTCTTGCTGCCTATGTGGGAGCAGAACAGGATGCCCGGAGCTGGCTGGATCATTATAACCAAAAAGTGGAGCAGGCCAAAATCCTGGTGCAGCAGGAGCTTGGAAACCGCACAGCTCTTGTAATCCGATTGTTAAAACAGCAGTTCACCCGTTACTGCTCGCCTTCCATGGCTGAAGTGTTCTACGGCGATTTGGAAATCAGGCCAGCGTATAACAGCAAACAGGGTGCTGTGTACAACGAACCGATAACGCTTGAACAACTGAGCGAGATGCAGACCGATTGCATTTTTCTGATGGTATGCCAGGAGAGTGAGACGTTATCGGTGTGGGAAGACGTGCAAAAGTTGTCTCTTTGGCAAAACATCCAGGCGGTGCAGAACAATCGGCTCTATATCATTACAGCTGATCCCTGGCTTGAGAATTCGCCCATAGCCAATGAACGTATTTTGGACGACCTCATGCATCGCTATCGGTAAAAAATCCATAGGGATTCAGGACAGAGTCCATGGCTCTGCCCGTCATTCTTGTTTATCATTCAATAATGATTATTATTCTCAATTAGAATAATCGAACTATTGAAGGGGGATCACCAGAGATGAAAAAGAAATTGGGGTTATGGTTGACAATGATATGTATGCTCGCTGTATTGGGAGCGTGCGGCAATAAAGAGGACGCGTCAGGGAGTGCGGAGAATTCTGCTTCGACTGGAACAACGACGACGACCAATGAAACGGATACAGCTGAGGCAGCTGAAGGCACACGAACTATTAAATACTTAGATAAAGAGTACACAGTACCAACAGAGGTTAACCGTATTGTTATTACCGGTTCCATGGAAGCGATGGAGGATGCGCTGGTTCTTGATGTACATCCGGTAGGGGCGATTACTTTTGGCGGCGAATTCCCGGAGATGTACGCTTCTATCACGGATCAGGCGGAGTCCATTGGGCAGAAGATTGAGCCTAACTTTGAGACCATTCTGTCCCTGAAACCGGATATTATCCTGGGTTCCACGAAGTTTAAGCCTGAAGTGGCCGAACAGTTAAGCAAAATTGCGCCATTTATTCAGGTGTCTCATATTGCTACGGATTGGGAGTCTAACCTGAATCTGCTGGCTGAGCTGACAGGCAAGCAGGATCAGGCCAAACAGGAGATTGAACAGTATAAGGCTGCATTGACTACTGCCCAGGCTGAACTGGGGGACAAACTGGAAAACAAAAAAGTTCTGGCAGTGCGTATCCGTAACGGACAAATGTATGTGTATCCTGAGTCTGTCTTTGTGAACCCGATCCTGTATGGAGACCTTGGATTCCAGGTTCCGGCCGAGATTCAGGCAGCCAAAGCGCAGGAAGCACTTTCGGTAGAGAAGTTTGCAGAGATGAACCCGGATTATGTGTTTGTACAATTTGAGACATCCGAGAATTCCGACACCCCGAATGCCTTGACTGATCTGCAGAACAACCCGATTATCCAGAAGACAACTGCGCTGAAGGAAAATCATGCTTTTGTGAATGTCATTGATCCATTGGCTGAAGGTGGTCCGGCCTGGAGTCGTATTGAATTCCTGAAAACAGCAGTTGAGCAGTTATCCAAATAATTAGAGCAAGGCGTGTATACTCCTATGCAAAAAAGAAGATTGAATCCGGTGGTGCTGTTCGTAGCAGCACCTCTGTTCATTGCAGTTACCATTTTGGCGTCCGTGATGTACGGAGCCAAGAGCATTGACGTTTCGACCATAACGGCAGCCATTTTCCATTTTGATACAGACAGCATCGATCACCAGATCATCGTGTCATCCCGGCTCCCACGTGTTATTGGTGCTCTATTAATCGGGGCTTTTCTGGCAGTGTCAGGAGCGCTCATGCAGGGGATGACAAGAAACTATCTTGCATCTCCTTCCATTATGGGGGTATCCGATGGATCGGTAGTGGTCATCACCTTATGTATGGTATTTATGCCGAATACGTCATCGCTTGGTCTTATATTTTACTCTTTGGCGGGATCGGCACTTGGAGCAGGACTGGTATTTTTCATAGCCTGGTTACTGCCGGGCGGCATGTCGCCTGTTCGGCTTGCCATTCTGGGCACGATTATGGGTACATTCCTCGGTGGTGTATCTCAGGCCGTGGCTACCTATTATCAGGTATCTCAAACGATCAGTTTCTGGTATAACGCCAGATTGCATCAGATGGACCCGGGCATGATCAAGCTGATTATTCCATTTGCTGTGGTGGGACTGGCGTTAGCCATCATTCTTTCCAAGTCTATTACCATTCTGTCGATGGGCGATGATGTGGCAACATGCCTGGGGCAGCGTACCGGGTGGGTTAAGGCTTTATCGATACTGAGTGTAGTTATCCTGACTGGAATATCTGTGGCTTTGGCGGGCAAAATCGCTTTTGTCGGTTTGTTGGTTCCGCATATTACCCGATTTCTCTTCGGGGTGGATTACCGCTGGATTATTCCGTGCTCCGCTTTGCTGGGCGGGTTCTTTTTGGCCTGGTGCGATATCTTGAGCCGTTTCATTAACTCTCCGTTTGAAACACCAATCGGAGTAGTCACCGCATTATTCGGCGTTCCCTTCTTCCTTTATCTGATCAAAACCAAAGGAGGGGGAAAACATGCCTGAACTGCAGCGGGGAAGATTATGGGCCGTCATTTTCATAAGTGGAATAATTATTGCAACAGCCGTTTATATCAGTTTGACTAACGGTGCGTTTGACATATCGGTGATGGATGTCGTCAAAACGTTATTACGGCTGGACCCTGTCCATGAGCATGATCTTGTCATTTTTGATTTCAGGCTGCCGCGTATTGTCATTGCATTACTGCTTGGCCTGGGACTCGGGATTGCCGGGGCTGTGATTCAGGGCATCGCCCGCAATCCGCTGGCTGACCCCGGCATGCTTGGTATTAACGCAGGTGCCGGAACAGCCATGGTGCTCTTTATGCTTCTGTTTCATGGGTCCATAACGGGTACAGGATGGTTGTCCATTATGGCAATGCCGCTGTTTGGCCTGGCGGGTGGATTAACCGCTGTTATTCTCATCTTGTGGTTTGCACAGGAGCGCGGTCAGTTGGATTCCCAGAGGCTCATTCTGGTCGGGATCGCAATCGGTTCAGGTTTTAGTGCAATTACGCTTTATCTTTCCCTCAAGATGAACCCCTCCGATTTTGAGATGGCTACCGTCTGGCTGACAGGCAGCATTTATAACGCCAACTGGCGATACATATCGGCGATGATTCCATGGCTGGTCCTGCTGATTCCGTTGCTTTGGGCTAAATCCCGTGTGCTGGATGTCATGCAGCTGCAGGAGGCCAGCAGCATGGGACTCGGTGTGGATGTTCATCGGGAGAGAAAAATATTGTTACTGGGCAGTGTTGGGCTCGTCAGTGCCTGTGTTGCCGTTTCCGGGAGTATCGGGTTTGTTGGGTTAATCGCTCCTCATATTGCACGGCGGCTGGTCGGGCTTCACCATAAACGGGTCATTCCGGTTTCGGGGTTGGTTGGCATGGCGATGGTTGTTGTAGGGGATTTGATCGGCAAAACGGTGTTTGCCCCGGCAGAACTGCCTGTGGGCATCGTCATCTCTATTATTGGCGTTCCTTATTTCATCTTTTTGCTGCTCAAAAATCGAATGTAACAAGCCAGATTTGAAACAGGAGGGAAGGGTTCCATACATGAGTAAATGGGTACAGGAGTCGGTTAATGGCTGGACGCTCCATCTGCTGCTTCCGCCATCTTACACAGAGGGAAATCGTCATTACCCGGTTGTTTATATTCAGGATGGAGGCGGGGTAGCCAAAGCCTGCAGCAATTTGCTGGATCATTCCTTTCGCTCCGGAAAACTGCCTGAATTGATTTTGGTCGGTATTGAACCTCACAATCGCAACGATGACTACACGCCATGGCCTGTACCGGCGCTGCATGCATCCTTTTCGGCCTTTGGCGGTCAGGGAAGCATATATCTGAAGGCGCTAACTGAGCAGCTGAAACCGTATGTGGACTCGTCTTACCGTACTCTTGCAGATTCAGAGAATACAGGTATACTGGGCTGTTCGCTCGGCGGGCTGATCTCTCTCTTTGCGGCGATGGAATTCCCTCATGTCTTTGGGAAGGTTGGGGCATTATCGGCCTCTATGTGGTATGAAGGTTTCCTCGATTATATGAGCGACTATTCCTGGGCCGAACGCCGCGGGTTGAAGCTGTATATGTACGTGGGGAGTCTGGAAGGTGTGTACAAGGCTAATGCCCAAGCACAAATGCTGGAAAATACACGTTCAGCGTGCCGCATGATTTTGGCCCAGGGTTATCCTGCCGAGCGGCTGAATTACGTGGAGGAAGAAGGCGGGACGCATGATCTTTTGTTTTTTGCCAAGCATCTGCCCGAAGCATTATCCTGGTTGTATCAGTGAGCATATGGCTTAGGTAGTCCTCACTCTGTTTCGATATCGTCACACCTCAGCTTGTCCTTCCGAATTCGCCCATGCTATATTGGGGAGATGTGAGGAGATGAGGGTATGAAGCTGGTGTCCTGGAATGTGAATGGATTGCGGGCATGTGTTACGAAAGGATTCATGGAATATTATAACGAGAGTCAGGCTGATATTTTCTGTGTGCAGGAGACCAAGCTGCAGGCAGGACAGATCGAGATGGATCTGGGCGAAGACGTATATCAATACTGGAATTATGCTGTCAAAAAAGGATACTCCGGCACAGCCGTATTTACCCGAATCAAACCGCTATCTGTCTGGTATGGAATCGAGGAAGACAGCGAACCGGAAGGCCGAATGATCACGCTGGAGTTTGATCATTTCTATCTAATCAACGTATATACCCCCAATGCGAAGCGGGATCTGACCAGACTTCCTTACCGTTTGGAATGGGAGGATCGGTTCAGAGGGTACGTGCTGCAATTGGAGCAGACCAAGCCGGTTATCGTATGTGGTGACCTGAATGTAGCCCATCAGGAGATCGACCTGAAGAATCCGAAGCCGAATCTGGGCAACTCCGGATTCACGCTGGAAGAGCGAGGCAAGATGACCGATCTGCTGGCTGCCGGATATGTAGATAGCTTCCGCCATCTGTACCCGGATCGCACGGATGTGTACAGTTGGTGGTCGTACATGCCCAAAGTAAGAGAACGTAATGTTGGATGGCGGATCGATTATTTCCTGGTGTCCAATCAACTGGCTCCGAAAGCGTCAGAGGCACATATTGATTGCCATGTCATGGGCAGTGACCATTGCCCGGTGGGTCTCACGTTGCAATTGTAGATTGCAGAGGGTGTATTTGCCTTTTAGAAAATGAATATCATCAAAACCGCAGGTTTCCTTTTTATCGGGAATTTGCGGTTATTTTACGTTGTCTGTACGGTTGTCTTCCCTTTGGTACAGGTCTCAATCGTATTTCTCATACTGCGGGTAAGGGAGCGGAACTAGACTTAGGTTGGGGAAAGAACTGGACCCTGGATTGTTCCGTTTTCACCTGTACTTGGGTAGGATTGAAGAATACATATAGAAGATGATTCGGGTAAGGGGTAGAGAACGATGAAGAAGGGGTTACGAAGAGGATTGAAAGGGCTGGGTGGCCTGATGCTGGCAACAGGACTTCTGCTGCTGGTAGGTACCGCATACGAGGCATATCAGTCGACACAGGACATGAAATCTTATACTGCACCGGGCAAGATGTATGAGGTGAGCGGACGTAACATGCATCTCTATACAACGGGAAGAGGAAATGCGACAGTTGTTCTCGCCTCAGGCTGGTGTACGCCCAATCCGTATGTTGATTTCAGCCCGCTATATAACAAGTTGAAATCCCAGGTGAACATTGCGGTGTATGATCGGTTCGGTTACGGGTATAGCGATTATACGGATCGGCCACGTGATATCGATACCATTACGGAGGAAATCCATCAACTGCTGCGAGTATCCGGCCAACGTCCGCCGTATATCATGGTAGGTCATTCTCTCGGATCGCTGGAGACCGTGAGATTCGCACAAATGTACCCCGATGAGGTAGCTGGCATGGTCATGATCGATGGAGGGAGTCCCGAATATTACAGCACTGTGGCTAAGGAGCAATCAGATTGGTATTTCGATTCAGCCCGTCTTCTGGTGAAAACAGGAATTGTGCGTACATTACTGCATTCGGATCGGATAACAGAATCTTTGGTCGTTAACCCGGATCTCGTTACGGAGTCAATGAGAAAGGCAGCCACCATTTCCACACTCAAGCATGCTTACAATGACAACGTGATTGGAGAGATGCGCAATTCCAAGACGAACGCAGCCCATATCCTGGAGCATAAAAAGGAATTCTCCTTCCCGCTAACCATTCTGACGGCCGGTTCAGAGAAACCGAGCGAAGGCAGCCGGGCATGGCAGGCAGATCAAGCCGATTTTGCTTCATGGTCCAGTCAAGGAACACAGGTCACTGTGGCACACGCCAAACACGATATTCATAACAGTCAGCCGGATATTGTCGCTAGTGAAATTTTGGAGTTGGTGAAGCGGTCCGGTGAACTATGAAGAACATAATCCAGCCAAAATATATCAAACAGGATGAGGAGGCAGGATGGATGAAAAAGATCAGAACCGCATCAAGATTCCTTTCCTTACTCCTGGCTAGCTGTCTGTTGTCTCTAACGGTGTTGTCTGTTTCCGTCTTGTTTGCTACCTCTTCCGTGGATGCCATACCTTTTATCCATTCGGTTGGACGTGATTAGATAAAAGGAATATATTTCAGTCCTTGCTGCTCTGCATGCAAGGTATTTTTATTTCGAACTGGAAACCTGACAGTTTACATGGTATGTTATATAATTATACTGAACAGAGTATGCAACATTAGATGAAGACAGGAGAGGATTGAACATGGTCAAAGTTGGTATCGTAGGTTACGGAAATCTGGGCAAAGGTGTAGAGAAAGCGATTACTCAAAACCCGGATATGGAGCTTGTTGCTGTATTTACACGTCGTAACCCGGAGCAGATGGTTGCAGAAGGTACAGAGGTTCGTTTCGAGCACATCTCTGCTGCTGAGCAATACATAGGCAAAATTGATGTAATGATTCTGTGTGGAGGTTCGGCAACCGATCTTCCGGAGCAGACACCTGCAATTGCAAAATGGTTCAATACGGTGGATAGCTTCGATACACATGCCAAAATCCCTGAATTCTATAAAGAAGTTAACGCTGCGGCAGAGCAAGGTGGCCATGTGAGCGTCATTTCCACAGGTTGGGACCCGGGCTTGTTCTCCATGAACCGACTGCTTGCCCAATCGATCCTGCCAGAAGGTAAAGAGTACACGTTCTGGGGTAAAGGAGTCAGCCAAGGTCACTCCGATGCCATCCGTCGTGTTCCGGGCGTTAAGGCTGGTGTGCAATACACTGTACCTGTTGAAGAAGTAATCAACAGCATTCGTGCTGGGGAGACACCAGAGCTGTCCACACGTGAGAAGCATTTGCGTCAATGCTATGTGGTTGCAGAAGCTGGTGCGAACCAAGACGAGATTCGTAAAACGATTGTATCCATGCCGAACTACTTCTCCGATTACGATACAACGGTAACCTTCATTACTGAAGAGCAATTGAAGGCTGAGCATGAAGGCATGCCGCACGGTGGGTTTGTCATTCGCAGTGGAGTTACAGGCGCTGGCCAGAAACAAATTATTGAATTTGGTCTGAAGCTCGACAGCAATCCTGAATTTACCGCAAGTGTACTGGTGGCTTATGCAAGAGCCGCACAACGTTTGAGTCAGGAAGGACACAAAGGGGCCAAGACGGTATTTGATATTCCACTCGGTCACCTGTCTCCTAAATCGGCTGAGGACCTTCGCCGCGACTTGCTGTAGTCCGTTAATTCATTACCGCAGTTATAAGTCCCGATTATTTATATCTAAAATGTGATACAACACAAACAGCTCGTCCTTTTAAACAGAGGGACGAGCTGTTTGTTGTACAAACGATAGGCTTCCCTACAACCAGTGTGAGGGAATGTCTAAATGATCCGGCAACTTGGTATCTGCACTGCCTTTTGCCGAGTTGAGCTGGGATTGTGTCAGAAAGATACTGCCTCTCAGATCCGCTCCGCCCAAATTCGCATCCCGCAAGTCGGCCCCGATTAGATCGGTGTTTCTCATATCTGCGTTTCGTAAATCAGCCGCTATCATTAAGGCACCTCTGAAGCTCGCTCCCCGAAGGTCAGCCCCTTTTAGATTGGCACCCAGAAAGTCTCTTCCGGTACGCTTTTTGGTCTTCGGTTGGGATGGTCCCTTATCCGAAGCTGGGACCTTTGCCCGCACCATCTCGCTTGCCTGTACAAGCAGTTCGTTCACCACCGCCCGATGTGCGGGAGTATCTAGACGTAGTAGGGCAGATGGCTCCAGACCGGTTAGTCTTTCCGTTTCCAGGTATACGTTCTGCAACGCGGAATGGATGGATGATGTTTCCGGCAACTGTAGCATTTCATTGATATAGCTCATCATCTCATGCAGCTGCTTCATGACAGGCAAACAATCGAACATCTCTGTGGCAGATTCGGGATGATTGCGCCAATCTTTGCCTGCATATGTAATTTGTGATAGTTTCTGACCAGCCCCGAAACAATCGTAGACTGTGCACCCCTTGAACCCTTTCTGTCGCAGCTGTGTATGGATGCCGCAGCGGTTATCGGTACAGAGATTGGGACAGGGGGTGCCACTGGACTTATCAAAAGCAAAGTCTGATGACTTGCCATACGGCAAGGCAACACAGCATAGACCAAAACATTGCTCGCAGTCTGCGCTTAAATGCAGAGTAGCCTGATTGCTACTGAATGCTTGGTTAGTCATTTGTACACTTCCTTTAATTAAAAAAATGCTATTTTAAGGTCAGTACAACTTTACCATTACACTGGAATTCGATCAATTCTGATATGTGTGCCCGTTTTCTCTACCGGGGGGTAGACGGCGCTTTTGCATTTAGAACTTAAAATAAGATTATTCAAAAATGCAGAGAAATGCGCTGCTAATCATGTGGGGGAGAACAAATGCAAACAAAAAAGATAAGGATAAGTGTATTGATCGTTATATTGTTGGCAGGCATATTGTACGGCATAGGACCATCTGTATATGCGGATGCTGGGGGCCGGACTTTGGAAGTGGATGTCACAAGGTATAGCAATTTTTCGGTATATGATGCCAAACCAACCGAAGATGGCGGATACATTCTGGCCGGAATGAGCGATAATCTGAGCACACTGCTTAAAACGGATGCGATGGGTAAGGAGTTATGGCGGCAGACCATTACCGTCGGAGGTATGCCGGGATTTATTGTCACTTCGGTTCTGCCGATCGGAGGGGACGCCTATATTTACACAGGTATGAGTGTGCTTATGCTCGACAACTCATGGGTTGGCAAGCTGACTTCCGATCGTCAGATTGCCTGGACCCGAATGGTTAATGGCTCATTGAGGGCCATGCAAAAGACGGAGTTTAACATGATTTTGTTAACCGGGCATCGACGTTCAGCGAATTACGATCTTGATGTGACGGCAGTCCTGCTGGATAATACAGGAGCAGACGTATTCCTCACGTCGTTCGGCATGGATGGCGATCAGTATGCGCACAGCAGCCTTAGGGCCTTTGATGGGACCTATCTGCTTGGTGGCTCCACAGGACAAAATGATGGAACCTCTCGTAAGGATGCGCTCCTGACCCAGATCATGTCTATGGGAATAAAAATAAATCAAAAGACGTATGGTTCTCCGGAATGGAGCGAAACGATAGAGGCGATGGCTCCTGTAAACGATTTGGGTTATATTTTGACGGGAAATGTGGTTAAAGGATCTACCCAAGAGATCATGCTGCTGAAGCTGGACGCTAAACTGAATCAGGAGTGGCTAAGAACATACCCCGTAGGGAATCATGGCGTGGACGTAAGGCTCGCCCGTGAAGGAGGCTATCTTGTATCGGGCACGGATGCCAATCAGCGTATGCTTTTGATGAAAACCGATGCAGCAGGCAATATGCAGTGGTTCCACCAGCTCTCCGATAAAGGAACAGGCTCAAATACCAGACAAAATACCGATGGGAGCTACTCGTTTATAGGCGGAGATGTCGATGGCGGGTGGTATACGCTTCAGGTTGCAGCACCTGAACATGTTACAGTGGATGATCAAGCCAACCGCCTTGTAGGGAATACGGCCGATATGGAGTTTTCAACCAATGCCGGAGCGACCTATGCCTCTTTTGCAGATGAACCAACCCCCATTTTTCCTGGGAATGAGGAGGTGTGGGTGAGGTATCGGAAAGATATGGAGCAAGGTTATGGGGCGGGCAAGGTCAAGGTACTGAACTTTACAGCCAATGCAGCCAATGCAGCGGATGCGCGATTGTACAATCTGGACATCGATGGGGAGGCTGTAACCGGATTCGATCCGGAGCTTGAGGAGTATACCGTTGAAGTTCCCCGGGAAAGGTCGGCCGTCTCGGTTACAGCAAGTACGTATGAACCAGCGGCAAATTTGGTGATAAACGGACAATTCGTTCAATCTACTGAAGCTGTGAACGTTGCAGTGGCACCACCGGGTGTTGAGGTGGTCATTATGGTAACTGCTGCGGATGGGATCAGCACGCGCAGTTACACCCTACATCTGGTACAGGAGGCTGAGCCGGAACCTGAAGTGCCAGGACCTGAAGTGCCGGGTCCAGAGCCGGAAAATCCGGAGAACCCCGGCACTCCGGAAAATCCGCCGGGTGAACCGGGAAACCCTCCGAACCCGGAGAACCCTGAAAATCCCGGTTCGCCTGAGGAACCACCTGTGCAGCCCGAAAATCCATCCGGACCATCGGTACCGAGCAGCCCTTCGTCCCCATCGGGACAGCAGACAGCACCCTCTGTTCCTGTTATCTCGTCCGTGCTGACCGGGTTGACCGTTTCTTCAGGCACACTTGAACCTGCGTTTTCTCCTGATCTGTTACGCTACCAACTTGCATTGCCAGCAGACATTTCATCTGTCACACTGCAATGGCCTGTAACAGGGCAGATCATTGTGGTGAATGGATCCACAGTACAGCAGGGCAATATTACGCTGGTTCATCTGAAGTCGGGCAGCAACCCGGTGAACATTATGGTTAAAGGTACAGATGGAGAGGCGAGGAATTATTTTATAGATGTTGTAAGGGGGGAGAAGGGGTTAGCTGAAAATGAAGCCTCGCCACCTGTCACAGGTATAGATCTGTCTGCCATTGAGGGCCAGCCGGACTGGGCCGACCGCGCGATGGTGCTGGCTGCTCAAATGGGTATCATTGAGGGGTATGGGGATGGCGGTTATCAGCCGCAAGGAGCCCTTACCCGGCTGGAGTACGCCGTTATGCTTCAACGTCTCCTTCAGTTGCCTGTAAGTGAGGAAGTTAAGAAGAAGAGTGAGTTTGCGGATCAGGAGAAAATCCCGGCCTGGGGCATCGAAGCTGCATCAGCGATGAGAGAAGCGGGAATTATCCAGGGCTATCCGGATGGGCGATATGCACCTGAACAAGGTGTGACCCGTGCAGAGATGTCAGCCATTATGGTCAGAGCCTTTCAGTTGAAATCTTCATCGAAATCGGTAGATTTTACATTTCTTCCATTCAACGATATGGATCAGGTAGCCTTCTGGGCACGTCCCTATGTGCAGACGCTGCAACAATTCGGTGTTGTTAAAGGCAGAGCAGACCATACATTCGCTCCACAGGATAAACTCACCCGGGCCGAAGCGGTCATGATGCTGCTGCGGGTGCAACAGATAGTAATGCTGGATTAAACTCCATAAATGACAATAGCATGTAAAATAAACCGCCTCCCGTGATGGAAGGCGGTTTATTTAGTTAGTTAGCAACTATAACACAAAATTAGACGATACCTTGCGCGTGCATGGCATCTGCCACCTTCAGGAAGCCAGCGATGTTCGCTCCGGCAAGCAGGTTACCTGCACAGCCGTACTCATCCGCTGCCTGAACACAGCTGGTGTAGATGTTCGACATAATGTCATGCAGCTTGGCGTCCACTTCTTCAAATGACCAGGACAAGCGCATGCTGTTCTGCGACATTTCAAGTGCGGACACGGCAACTCCGCCAGCATTAGCCGCTTTGGCTGGTCCAAACAGAACGCCTTCTTTATGGAAAACGTCAATCGCAGCCAGAGTGGAAGGCATATTTGCTCCTTCACCGATTGCTTTAACTCCGCCTTGCACGAGCAATGCAGCAGCCTGTTCGTCGATTTCGTTTTGCGTTGCACAAGGCAGCGCGATATCACAAGGGATAGACCAGATGCCTTCACAGCCTTCGGTGTAGACGGCATGCGGATGTTCTTTGACATATTCGCTGATCCGCAGACGATCAACCTCTTTTAATCTTTTTACGGTATCCAGATTGATTCCTTGAGCATCATAGATGTAACCACCGGAGTCACTACACGCCACAACCTTAGCTCCAAGCTCCTGAGCCTTCTGAATGGCATAGATGGATACATTACCCGAACCGGAGACAACCACTGTGCTGTCCTTGAAGCTCAGTCCTTTGGATGCCAGCATCTCCTTCACAAAGTACACACATCCGAATCCTGTAGCTTCCTTACGTGCAAGACTTCCTCCGTACAGCAAGCCTTTACCCGTGAGTACGCCAGCTTCGTGTCCACCGCTGATACGTTTGTACTGTCCGAACATGTAACCGATTTCCCGTGCACCTACACCGATGTCGCCGGCAGGTACGTCCGCATCGGAACCGATATATTTGTACAGCTCAGTCATGAAGCTTTGGGTGAAACGCATAACTTCCAGATCTGATTTTCCTTTTGGATCGAAGTCGGAACCACCTTTACCACCGCCGATTGGCAGACCAGTCAGGGCATTTTTGAAAATTTGTTCGAACCCAAGGAATTTAACGATTCCCGAGTAAACGGAAGGATGGAAACGAAGTCCACCTTTGTAAGGTCCAATTGCGCTGTTGAACTGAACACGGAATCCACGGTTTACTTGTACTTTGCCTTGATCATCTACCCAAGGCACGCGGAACGTAATGACACGTTCTGGCTCAACAAGCTGTTCAAGCAAGCCATTCTCCCGATATTTCGGGTGAGCTGCAATGACAGGAATAAGCGAGTCCAGGATCTCTTTGACAGCCTGATGGAATTCACTTTCCTGTGGATTTCTGGCGATAACCGATTCGTAAACGGAATGAACATACTCTGCTGCAGATACTTGAGTTGAATCCTTAGTTATAGTCGACACTTTTTCGATGCACTCCTTTATTGTGTTAAAGTCTTGGGATGGCTATTTGTATAAATTGCATAAAAGTTTGTAGTTAAATATACAGGAAACAAAATAAAAATACGAGATGAAAACCCATAAAATGTTTTTTAAGGGTTATTAAAATCTTCTATGGATCTGTCATACGATGTAAAGGTTAAGGTTGGAAGTTGGATGGACGCCCCTTTTATCGTTATATCAACGCAAAGTTAACGGAATAGCTGGATTAAAAAATTAGTTTTGGTAAGATGGTAGTAAGACCGCGGTATCCGTGGTTTTTTTATCTATATGAAGGAGGAGAACAACATGATGAAGAAAAACATGCGAATCAACATGGAGAACAGGGCTTGTATAGGAGGTGAGATCTATTATGAACCATAGGTCGTCCTTTCAAAACTGCAGAGAAATGCTGGTGAACCAGCTCATTATATTCGGTGAAGAGAAAAGAACATTTCTCGACGCCTATTTTGACGTGCGTGATCCGGAACGTTCCCAGATGGAACGGCTGCTCGCAAACTACACGACGTGTGTGGAGAAGCTGCTTCTTGGTTCGGATGAAGCTCTGGACTCGGTGGTACTTATCGGTAGTTTGATCCGTTTTGATTACGTTGATTTCCATACATCTGATTCATTCACCATTGTTATGCCGGATGACGCGGACCCGGATGCGGGGCATATTTCCTTCCTCTCCCCTGTGGGGCGGCAATTATTGCTTGGGCTCAAGGGAGAAGTGAGGTCGATTAATATACCGGCTGGCTCCATGCGAGTACGCATTACGGATATTACGTTAAACAATGACTCCTTGAATCGGATGTCCACTGGGGGTGCAGATCATGCACTTTAAAGAGACGGATTTACCGGGAATTGGACGCAAGTATTGGCTGCACACACGAAGCGGTGAGCATCTGGTCATTGTCATCCATAATGATGAGCGACGTGACCTGTTTCACATGGAATCAGGCGATTCACCTGAAGAACTGGGAGATATGGTGTCACTGGTCACACTGGATGATGATGAGGCACGTGCGGTTGCTGCTATTGTCGGTGGCATGACGTACAAACCAACCTTTCAGGATGAGCGTGAAGTTATGCTGGAGGGACTGTTAATTGAGTGGCTCCGTATTGAGCCGCATTCAGAGAGCATAGGAAGAACGATCGGAGAACTGAATATTCGCCAGGCAACAGGAGCAGTTATTCTGGCTGTGGTGGAGAAGAACAGGACGAAGCAGTTTAATCCGGGTCCGGACTATACCTTTACCGCGGGGGCTACGGTTGTTGTCGCTGGTGAACGGGATCAGATCAAACTGTTAAAACAGTTGTTATCCAATGGACGGCTCTAGCCTATGGATATGCTCATATTCGAAGTGGGAATTGCCGTTGCGCTGATTACACTTACGGGGCTAATATCTGCAAGATTACGATTTTCGGTCATTCCTTTCTATATTCTGATTGGTATGGCTGTTGGACCGCATGCACCACAGATCGGCATTGTGGATTTGCGTTTTATCGAAAGCTCGGCATTTATTGAATTTATGGGCAGGCTGGGTATTCTGTTTTTGTTATTTTATCTGGGACTGGAATTTTCGGTCTCCCGCCTAATGAAGTCAGGCAAAGCCATTCTGACCGGAGGTATGTTCTACGTTGGCCTTAACTTTGCTTCCGGTCTGCTGCTGGGATGGTTCATGGAACTGCCACTCAAAGAAACATTAGTTGTCTGTGGTATTATGACGAGTTCTTCCACAGCTATTGTGGCTAAAGTACTCGTGGATCTGAAGCGCACGGCGAACCCGGAGACGGAGATTATTATGGGCATGATCATGTTTGATGATCTGTTTATCGCCATCCATATCTCCATTCTGACGGGGCTTGTACTTAGTGGGGCTACCTCATTCCTCAGCGTCTTGCTCGTATCCTTGTCTGCGCTGCTCTTTATTGTGCTATTTCTGATCATAGGCAGGAAATGCATCAAGTATATTGATAAGGCACTCAACATCAAGTCATCGGAGTTATTTCTGCTTACGGTTATGACGCTGCTCTTTCTGGTGGCGGGTTTCTCGGAAACGCTGCATGTAGCCGAGGCGATTGGAGCTCTGATGATGGGGCTGGTTCTGGGAGAATCGAGACATGCCAGCCGAATTGAGCATCAGATTATGCCGTTTAAAGATTTTTTTGGAGCCATCTTCTTTTTCAGCTTTGGCCTGACCATTGAACCTTCCTCCCTCGGCGGAGCCGTTGGCATGACAGTGCTTGCCGTTATTCTAACCATTGCCAGCAACTATGGTGCGGGAATGATCGCTGGAAGACTGGCGGGGATGACTCCCAAGGCTTCTCTCAATGTGGGATTCACGCTGGTGTCCCGTGGAGAGTTCTCTATTATTATGGCGAACATCGGCAAGGCAGGAGGGCTGATGGCATCCATTCAGTCTTTTGCCGTGTTATATGTGTTGATTCTTGCAGTGCTTGGCCCGATTCTGACGAAAGAATCACCTTGGATCTACAGTCAATATGCCCGCTTGAGGAAAAGAATGAGGGGGAAAGAGACGGGATGAATTGTGCATCTGTTTGCCACGTCTTTACAGCGTAGGTTAGTACACAGATGCAAACACGTATTGAATCTAATCCATTGATTAACCGTACACGCCACACTGCTTGGAGTATATTCTCTCCTTGGTGTGGCGTTTATTGTATCGGGGAATGTACCATCCCTTTATTGACAGATGTATGAACGCTGTTATACAAAGAAGTATACTTATGGAAGTAAGCTTAATGTAAGGTCGTGCAATGCACGGCTTTTTTTGGTTATATAAGATGATGCTCATGTAACTGAATTAAATGGTTTTTATGACAAGAGGAGAATGTACAGCATGGATAATCTGCCTTCATATTATTCATCACATCATTATTGGAAACAGTATCAAGCCTTCTTCCCAGAACAATTCAGGCTAGGGGACCATGCGAATCCTGAAGAGGAGTGGTGGGAATCAAACGGGGTTCTTCTGCACATCGATCGTCTGCCCGCGCCCGAGTCGCCGATCAAAATTTTGTTCATTCACGGAGCCGGAGGCAATGGCAGGTTGCTAGCTCCTTATGCTCGAATGTTGCAGCTCCGAGGCTATGAGGTCGTATCGCCAGATCTTCCACCGTATGGGCTGAGCTATCCGTTGCCTGGGACACGTGTCAACTATGAACTATGGATCAAGCTGCTTGTTTCACTTGCTGATCGCGAATATAAGAAAGACGGCAAGCCGATCGTGGCGTTGGGAAGCAGCATCGGAGGTATGCTGGCTTATCACACGAGTGCACGCAGTAAGCACGTACAAGGCTTGATCGTAACCACTTTTGTGGACACGAGTGATGCGGATATGCGTGACCAGCTCGCACCAAACCTTGTGGTGAGCCGATGGGGAAAACGCATGATGGATCAGTTTCCGGCTTTACTGGATCATATACGGATCTCTGTGAAGCAAGTATCGCGTATGCAGCTGATTACCAATAATTCGGAGTTAACCCGACTTATTATGAATGATCCACAGGCAGCAGCGACACGTGTCCCGTTGGAACTGTTAAGAACATTCCTGAATAAGAAGCCGGAGGTAAACCCGGAGGACTTTGACCAATGTCCCGTATTGCTGGTTCACCCCGAACTGGACCCGATGACACCATTACGGTTCAGCCAATCTTTTTTTGATCGATTGAAGGTGGAAAAGGAATGCGTAGTATTGGAAGGCGCGGGCCACTTCCCTATAGAACAGCCAGGGCTGAATCAATTGGAGCAAGCCGTGTTACGATTTTTACATAAGATTCAATCACAGCATTCATGAAAGTTGGATTCGAATGTTCTCTATATGAACCGCGACCCCGCCCACTTGAATCTTTGTAATTTCATTGGAAATGCCCAGTGTTAATCTTGCTCGAATCTCCGAGGGGTGGTTCATGGTGTATCCTTGTCTGATCGTATAGGTTGTATCGTGGGGATCTGAAAGTTGGTTGTATTTATGTAAATAACAGAGTAAAGCACCGTTAGATGTACCCGTTGCGCTCTCTTCCGGGATATCGTAGAGGGGAGCAAAATTCCGGCATTCTGCCAGAGTGCTCTCTTCATCTGGTTCAAGTGCAAATACGTGATAACCTACGACATGGTTAGCTTTGCTCATTTTAGCGATAAGCTGAAAATCAGGAATGATTTTTGACAGCACATCAACATGGTTAACGGCAATCAAGATATCGCGCAATCCGGTAGACACGATCTGTACAGGTAGTTCGGCATTTAAATCATGTGTAGAAATACCCAGAGAATCTGCAATGTCTTGTCGGTCAACAATCTCTCCAAACTCCGGAAGCGCCTGAGACAGATAGACTTCACCATTGTTGTGGACAACGACTTCAAGTATTCCGGCTAACGTCTCCAGCGTGTATACACCTACATCAACGATATGTTGTGCTTTCATTAAATAAAATAAGGCAATCGTTGCATGTCCGCATAGATCAACTTCATCACTAGGGGTGAAGTAACGAACTTTGAAATCAGCCTGATCGGATGGCATAACAAACGCGGTCTCTGAGAATCCAACTTGTCTGGCAATTCCCTGCATCTGGGAGTCGGACAAGTGTCCTGCTTGTAAAACAACGCCTGCGGGATTTCCGCCTAAAGGTTTATCCGAAAATGCATGTAACGTACTTACTTCAATTTCCACATCTCTACCTCACTTGTTCCGTTATTTAGGTTCAACTGTTCTACATTATATCACGGTTACTAATCGGGCTTGTGAACCCAAACCTGCTGCGAATTCATGAATATAGGTCAAATGAACGTCCGGGAAGGGTAATGAAGAAGGAGAGTATAACGATAATGCTATAGAAAGGCTGGGATCTCTAATGAAAGCAATTGTGATTGAAAAGTTCGGTGGAGCAGAACAATTGAAGGAAAAGGAAATGCCCAAGCCGGCATGTGGAGTGAATCAGGTGCTGATCCGCATTCATGCTACTTCTGTGAACCCGGTGGATTTTAAAGTCAGACAAGGCCATATGAAAGAGGCAGCGGATTCTTTTCCACTTATATTGGGCGGGGATGTTGCCGGTACGGTGACTGAAGCGGGTTCGAATGTGGCAAGGTTCAGAGCGGGAGATCGCGTATTTGCCCGTCCTCGTCATTTCGGTACTTATGCAGAATATGTGGCCGTGGATGCGGACATCATTGCCCGTATTCCGGAAAATCTGAGCTTTGAGGAAGCAGCTGCCATACCTCTAGCCGCCATGACGGCCTGGCAGGCACTTGTTGACCATGGACGGCTTGCCAAAGGGCAGAAGGTTCTCATTCACGCGGGAGCAGGTGGTGTAGGAACCTTTGCTATTCAGATTGCCAAATATCTTGGCGCTGAAGTGGCTTCCACGGCGAGTGAATCGAATGAAGAGTTGCTTCGTTCGCTGGGAGTGGACCATTTTATCAATTATAAAAAAGAAGACTTCTCGGAGATTCTCTCCGGGTATGATGTCGTGCTGGACACGATGGGTGGCGACATTCAGCGTAATAGCTTCAAGGTATTGAAGGCCGGTGGCCATCTGGTATCGCTTGTGGAACAGCCGGATGAAACGCTGGCTAAGGAAGCAGGTGTAACGGCCAATGTGTTCATGATGGAACCCAAAGGGGATCAACTCGATCAGTTGGCTGAGCTCGCTGCTGAAGGCAAGCTGAGACCTATCATTGATGAGACATACCCCTTGAGTGAAAAAGGACTGCGTGAAGCGCACGAAAAAAGCGAAACCCATCATACACGTGGGAAACTGGTCATTCGAGTAGAATAGGTGAGAATAACCGCTGAATATTTCGAATTTAAAAACTTTACTGACGGAAGATGTCAGTGAAGTTTTTTTATACTAGGGGTATCGACTAGAAGGGAAGTGCACGATGCATACAAAAAAAGCATATCTTTATGTATTTGATACGATGTCAGACTGGGAGGTAGGTTATTTAATTGCTGAACTAAACTCGGGAAGGTATTTTAAGAAAGAGTTGGAGCCGATAGAGGTGATTGCTGTTGGCGTAGATAAAAGTCCGGTGACTACCATGGGGGGATTGGAAATATTACCTCGCATTTCAGTTGATGAGTGTATGTTGGAAAGTACGGATGTGTTGATACTTCCAGGCGGGAATACTTGGATGGAATCCATTCACGAGCCTATATTGAAAAAAGCTTCGACATCTTTGGAAAAAGGTCATGTTGTGGCGGCAATATGCGGTGCAACCGTTGGACTTGCGAGGGTGGGATTGCTAGACTCCAGAAGGCATACAAGCAACGATCTGGAATATTTGAAAATGATTTGTCCTCATTACGTTGGAGAAAAATACTATGAAATGGTACCGGCTGTAACGGATGGCAATTTAGTTACTGCATCGGGCATAGCTCCGTTGGAATTTGCGATGCATGTATTGAAGGTGCTCGATGTATTTGCACCGGAGACTTTAGATTCATGGTTCAATCTATATCAGACTCATGAACCAAAATACTTCTTCAAGTTAATGAATTCTATCAAATAGCCGACATTTCGATATGTTCGCATGGAGTGGAATAAGATATAATAGTAACAATTTATTCCATTCTATGTATGAGGTGATTCGGATGTCCAATGAGCTCATTCAAGCGATTCAATTATTAAAAGAAAAGAAGTGGGTGGATCTGACCCATACGTTTGGACCGGAATCTCCACATTTCTCAGCTTTTGATACGGCACAATTCGATACGTTGTTTAATCACGATCAAGGCTTCTTTGCCCAGAGTTTCAGGTTTCCCGGTCAATATGGTACGCATCTGGATGCGCCAATTCACTTTGTGCGTGATACCCGTTATCTCGATGAACTGGGGTTAAAGGAGCTTGTGCTACCGCTGGTGGTCATTGATCAATCTGTGGCTGTAGAGAGCAATCCGGATTTCACGCTGGATGTCGAGCATATTCTTGAGTTTGAAAAAGAACATGGCGTTATTGAAGCTGGCAGCTTTGTAGCACTGCGTACCGATTGGAGCAAACGCTGGCCCAGTCATGAAGCATTCGACAACAAAGATGCTGAGGGACATAGTCATGCACCCGGATGGTCAGTCAGTGCGCTAATGTTTTTATTCGAGGAAAGAAAAATACAGGCGATCGGCCATGAGACCTTCGACACTGATTCAGCTGTAGACTATCAAAAGAACGGGGCACTTCTGGCAGAATATTATGTACTTGCCCAGGATACATATCAGGTAGAGCTGTTAACGAATCTGGATCAGGTACCAGCCAAAGGTGCGGTGATCTTCAATATCGTGCCCAAGGCGGAAAAGGCGTCCGGCTTTCCAGTGCGATCGTTTGCCATACTACCGTGAAATAAGGTTAGAGATAGGTATACCGCAACTGACTCACACGCAGTATTTTCTGAATGATACACCTATCGGATTTTTACAAATTGCTCATATAAATAATAAAGGAGGCGTATTCCGCCTCCTTTTTATGTGGTTACTTTTGATCCGAAGTGGGATCCTGATTGAAACGTTGTGAAATTTTCTTCTCTGTCTTCTTACGCCGAATCCAGCGCTTGAATATACTTTCTTCTTTTCTTCCCTGCAGTGTTTCCTTCATGCCTTGGATCATAAATTCAGATCTTCGTCTGTCATCCCGACTAATCTCGCGTAGTTCCTTAATAAATTTGTCGTCCATATCTGCCTCTCGCTCATTAAGTATATTTCTATTATACCGAACGTACGTTCTTTTATCAAGTTTTACCATAATCGAATTTTTGAGACGATTCTAGTACTGCCCAACATAAAACATTCACAAAATATAATACATATGGAGGCTTATCAATAATGAAAAAGCTCTAGAAGCATTCGCACTTACATCTGCACTAGCACTCCCAAACAATCCGGAAAATGATTCTATGTTTGCATCTATGCCAAAAAAACCTATAATTAACAAAGGATCTGATTCAGGTCTCATTACTTCAATGTTAACAGATGGGGAAAATTTATATTATGAATTCTCTGGACTTACTAATGATTTATGGACTGACAGTAATCTGCCTATAGCTTTTATTTGGAAACCTTACTGATAAAAACACTAAAATTAATTACACAAATGTTCCTAAAGGAACTGCAAGTCATCCAGTGTTCCTCTTCGGTACGACAAGCTGGAAATTCTAATCATAGAAAGGAAGAGTGTTATGAGCAAAAAAGCGTTAGGTTTATTAATGGCGGCAACGGTGCTTAGCACAGTAGCAATTGCTGTATTTACACCCAATTTAACTGAAGCTTCATCAAGTTCTAGTCAATTGGATGTTTCCAAAGAAGAATTACCTGCTTCATTGAGATATGCCTCAGAACATCCCGATGAAATTTATGTGAAAGACCATGGTGTTTTTGTTAAAGTAAATTCAAATGAAGTGGGTTACAGTGAACAAAATGTAGTCGACGACGTACGAAAAGTTACTGATGAAACTAATGTAATTGTTGCGTATGATGCAACTTATATCAAAAAAAGTGACTGGAAATAACTGATGCACTAATGTTATGTTCAAAAGCGCAAGGAGAAGAAATCTCTTTGCGCTACCGGAGCATCGAGAAGCAGACCCTAACGAAATGATGAGCAGGAGAGACGAGGCAAGGCAAGCCAGTTCTGGACGAACAAGAAGTCCAGCTCATTGAGCAAGCTATTGTGGAGTCATACCAGGATTACCGTTCTGTTACGTTGACCGTATTCAATCCGTTTGATGATGAGACTTTACAAGGGGGTGTCACAGCAATCGACAAGCCTCGAAGAGAAATCAATCTTGTACATAGAAGGAAAAATCACGATTATGGCGAATGCAGGCGAACGTAGATGAATGAAAATTTAAAAATCGAATACGTTTATGGCTATGAATAGAGAAAAACGAACGCAGGGGAACCATAATAAAACATTCTCCTCTATAAAATAAAACGGCTGTCATCCGGATCTTGGAGTGATCCGGGTGACAGCCGTTTATCTTTATTGTTACTTGGAAGCCTGGTAGGCGCTCAAGAATTCTTTCACTTTTGCCGGATCGGACTTCAATTCATTCCCGGTCTGCACGAGTGGACTTACTGTAGAGTAGGCCTTAAGTTTGTTGTTTTTGTAGAACTGCAAAATGTCATCCTGATTGATGGAGTACAGTACGGATTTTCTCAGGTCACTGCTCTTGGCAACTTCCCGATTGGCTGTGTTGAACAACAGGTAGGAAACCGCATTGCTCGGAATGCTCTGCAATTGCAATTTGCTGTCATTTTTGATGATGTCATACTTCGTTTCAGATACTCCGTAGTACAGGTAGATTTCACTGCTGCGAAGAGCGGACAACGCACTGTCAGCATCGGAGATGAACCGAACATTCACCTGAGAGATTTTAGGTGCATATTCGGAGCCTTTACGGTAGCCGGGATTCTGATAGAATACACCTTCATAATCATTTTTATATGCCAAGATATAGGGGCCGCTGGCATACAGGGTGTTGTTGTACGCAGCACCTTCAGTCACAGTATTCTGATCGCCGTAAGGAATGTCTTTATTTACGTCAAACGAAGCTACATCATACGTATTGATGCTCTCAACCTGCTTTTTGGACACAATGCCAGCAGATTGGTGAGCCAGATAGTTCAATACTTGCGGGAAAGGTTCGGTGGTTGTGAGTTTCACAACCTGATACTTTCCGGCAGCGTTATCGGCTTTGTTTTTGTCCGTGACCAGTTCCGTAATTTTGGTGCCAAGCCCTTGTTCCAATGCTTCTTTAACCGTACCGCTGCCACTGGATTGCTGAATGGATTCCAAGGCGCCCAGGTCCGTTACCAACTCGGCTTCCTTGATATGTTCGTGCAAGCTGTATGTTCGGTGATCCGGTACGGAATCTTTGTTTTTGGCGCGATCAAGAGAGAAGATGACGTCATCTGCACCAACACGTTCTCCCGTATCTACCGCTTTTTTATTATCAATCTTGGCAAAGTTGATATCGTCTCTGAGAATGAAATAATACTCCGAGTTCCCTTCAGCAATGCTGAAATTGTGTGAGAGTGATCCCTCTGCTGTAAGCTGATCGTCATCTGTCAGGTTAACGAGACGTACATACATGTTGGTGTTCAATTGGTTGATGGAACCGTCATTTCCTTTGATCGGGTCAAGGGAAGTCAGAACGGAAGCGCTTTGTGTCAGAATTAATGGTTCTTTTGTATTTTTGGAGCTGTCTTTGAATTCAATTGGTTCCCAAGCCAGGGCACGGGATTTGGACAGGCGAACGGTGTCTACATTCAGAATGTCTTTGTTCACAGCCTGACTTTTCAGGGAAATGTACAGCGGAGCGATATAGGCTTGATCGGTTACCAAGCGGTCCTCCAATTGTTTATACGTATCCTTGTATTCGTCCGGTGTCTGGGTAGCAGCCTGGTCAATAAGTTTATCGATTTCTTCATCAGCCAGAATGCTGTAGTCTCCGCCTGTTTTGAAAAGTGAGCGAACTGCATAGTCTGGATTCCCGGTTACCGTTGTCCAGCTGGACAGCGCAATGTCATAATTGCCGGCATCCTGCTGGGATTTGTAGCTGCCGTAATCCGGCTGCAGGTTCAGCTTAACATTGAAGCCATTCTTGGTGAGCTGGTCCCGGATAATGTTCACGTCATTCTCGGAAGAGCTCTGAGCCAGCAATTCGATGTCTACCGGTTTTTGGTTTTGCGTGTTTTCTGTTGTATCTGACGGTGCGGTTTCTGACTGGGATTCCGTCTTGGTCTTCACATTGCAACCGGAGACCACAAGGACAAAAGTTAATAGTAGTGCTATCAACGTACGTTTTTTCATGAAAATACCTCCAGATAAGTTCATAATCAATGGAATTCAATTTGAGTTGAATATTGTAGAAGTGGTTAAGCCTTTTCGAGCTTCGGATCAAGCGCATCACGCAGTCCGTCACCCAGAAAGTTGAACGAGAGCACGAGCAGAATGATTGCAAGACCTGGATAAATGGCCAGATATGAATGGGTTTCCAGATACGTACTGCCCAGCTTGAGAATGTTGCCCCACTCGGGAATATGCGGCTCCACACCGAGCCCCAAATAACTCAGACTGCTGGTGGCAATGACCGCTCCCCCGATCGTGAGTGTAGACTTGATAATCATGGGTGCGAGCGAGTTCGGAATAATATGTTTGAAAATAATGGAGGGATTGTTGTAACCCAGTGCACGTGCAGCTTCAATAAATTCAAACGTAGATACATAGAGCACACTAGCCCTCATGGTTCGTGCATAAGTTGGGATCGAACCCAGGCTGAGTGCTAGAATAAGATTGACCGTATTGGCCCCGAACGCCGCAATGATGGCGATAGCGAGCAGAATACCCGGAATGGCATAGAGTATATCCAGCAATCGCATGATGATATTGTCCGTGTGTCTTCCATAGAATCCTGAGAATGCTCCGAGAATACCGCCTATCAATACCGGAATCAGAGTTGACATGAAGCCTACGATCAGCGATATACGGGCACCGAATACAATCCGGGAAAATAAACATCGTCCAAAGTCATCCGTTCCCAAGGGATAGGCGAGCGATGGGGATTGAAGCAAGGCCGAGTAGTTATTTTCTACAGCCATGCTGTAATCAAAAGTAAAGAAGCTGCAAATCGATATCGAGAACAGGAAAATGATAAAAAACAAACCGGACATTGCTGTAACATTCGGAGCAAGACGCTCCCACAGATCATTCCAGAAGTTGGATTTTTGTTTACCCTGTCTGCGGATTCGTCCAATGATGGAGATACCTAGCAGCAGGGCGAATACATTCCCTGTGACCGAAGTCAGAATCAGGATCACGCTCACGCCCAGCATCCAGCGTGGAATGATCGAGGCTGAGGTATACCGGGATACGATAAACAGCACCACCAGATCAATGACAAGCACAAGTACGAGCACAGCCATGGCTGGCAAAAATGTATCCGCAACATACGGTTTAAACATATTGAGTGCCGAGACCCCAATAACGAACAGCTGGGTCAGCAGCATATACACCGCAAATGTATACTCAATGCTCTTTGTTTTCTTGATCAGATGAAAAGCAGCCGTCACGATAAAGATATTGACTGAAACGATACCCAACAGCTGGACCCAGGCGAGTCTTCGAGTCAGCACAGAGATTGTCCCCTGCTGAATCAGGTCCCTTCGAATCCGGAGCGTGAGCACACTTTGGACCAGCGTGAAAAATATGTAGATTCCGAGCGCAGTCAGCAGAAAGGGTCTGAACTCCTGAAGGCTCCAGTCATAACTGTTAAACAACAGTAACACCGACAAGAGAAGGGAAGTGACCCAGGCGAAGCTCGCCTGACTGTACTCCTGTGAAGACTTAAGCCGAAAACGCATTTCTTGTGTAAGTGAACCCGATTTTGTCATAGTGCACCTGCTTTAATATTGTTTCATCTTGGAACGAACCCTGGGATCGACAAAAGCGTACAACAGATCTACCACAACATTGATGATGGAGATTGTAATCGCTGTGTATATGACCCCGCCCATAATGCTCGGAATATCAGGGATAAACTGTTTATCCACAATGTAGCTGCCAAGTCCGCTGATATTAAATACTTTCTCCGTTACAGCCGCCCCGCCAAGCATGCCGCCGAATTGAAGACCTACAACGGTTACGATTGGAATTAGCGCATTGCGCACAGCATGTTTCAGCAGAACCTGTCGTTCGCTTAATCCTTTGGCACGAGCAGTCATCACGTAATCCTCATGAATAACTTCCAGTGTGGAAGACCGGGTCATACGGGCCACCGCCGCGGTTAATCCCGTTCCCAGAACAATCGTTGGCATAATAATAGACAGCCAGTTCTGTGGATTAAAGGTAGCCGGAAGCCACTGGAGCTTGATCGAAAAATTCAGGATGAAAATGAGTCCTTGCCAGAAATTCGGAATCGATAATCCAATCAATGCAATAAACATGAATGTGTAGTCAAACAGTGAATTGGGCTTGATCGCCGAGATGATGCCGATTGGCAATGCAATGACAAGGGCAAGCAGCAAGGAGATAACGGCCAGTGTTAAGGTGATTGGAAACTTTCTGGCGATCGTAGCCGTGACATCTTCATTCCCTGAAAAAGACTTGCCGAGATCAAATAGCGCTATGCCCTTGATATTGTTCCAGAGCTGGACAAGATAGGGCTGATCCAGGCCATAGACATGGTTAAAAGCTGCGATCTGTTCCTGTGTTGCTGTCTCTCCAAGAATGTTGGCCGCCGGATTGAATGGAGACAGGTATAAGATGGTGAATACAAGTGTAGCTACGCCCAAAATGACGAATACCGTCATCAGAATTCTTTCGAATATGTACTTTAGATAAGGATTGCCATACAGAAACATCATGGCGTACATCAGACAGCCCGGAATAACTGATATCGCAAGAAACCAAGGTTTATCAATCATCGATTGGAATGTATCAGCCATCGTCAGGCGCTGTTTTCCCTGTTCCTGAAGTTTGCTGAACGTTCGTTCCTTTAACTCTTTCTGAACTGATTCCTCCAGCCACTCCTCGGTCTGACGCTTGAACTCTGCCTCACTAACTTGCTGCCGAAAGAAACGGTGTTTACGCCTCAACTGTTCTTCAACGTCCGCACGAAGCTTATCCCGGTAAGAAGCAGAAAGCATATCGCGCTCAACAGCTTGTTGAACCACGGCCCAGTCATCCCTTTTTCGTCTAGATTGCCAGATCAGAAGCACAGCTAAATTAACGGGCAGTCCGAGAATAAATAGAACATATCGATAGGAGGGATGAAGCAGCATTTTGCCATAATTAAATCCCAAGGTGTAAACAAGCTGTGACATTTTGCTGCCTTTTGCAAGATTCAAACCATGCGAGCCTCCTTTCATCTCATTTTAAATTGCATTATTCCGATTGATATAGTATATATTATTTAGAGTCTATTTAATTGTCAAGGTATGGAAGAGTATACATAAGAGCACATGTGAAAATATGGATGAGGGCTGGTGATCACATGCAACCTTTGTTGAAAGTAAATGAGTTGTCCGTTTCTTTTCATTCCAGAGAGAGTGAATTTCAGGCGGTGAAAGAAGTCAGTTTTGAAGTTCGGAAAGGGGAAACACTTGGCATTGTAGGGGAATCCGGCAGTGGGAAGAGTGTGACGGCACGTTCCATTATGCGGCTGCTTGCCTCTCCTCCTTCGCAGATGAAAAAGGGTGAGATCCTGTTTAAAGGGGTAGATCTGGTCCATAAAACGCAAAAAGAGATGGAGAGCATCCGTGGCCGTGACATCGGCATGATCTTTCAGGACCCTATGAGCTCTCTTAATCCGACCGTGAAAATCGGAAAACAGATCACCGAAAGTCTGATTAAACATCAGAAGCTTTCCAGAGGGGAAGCGAAGAAGCAGGCGATTGCCATGCTGGAGCTCGTTGGTATCACCCGGAGTGAAATCCGTTTCAACCAGTACCCACATGAATTCTCCGGAGGTATGCGTCAGCGGGTGATGATCGCTATTGCTCTTGCTTGCCGTCCTGAATTGCTGATTGCGGATGAACCTACAACTGCGCTTGATGTTACTATTCAGGCCCAAATCCTTAATTTGATGAAAGATATGCAGGCACAGCTGGGCACTTCCATTATTCTGATTACCCATGATCTCGGAGTAGTCGCAGGCATGTGTGATCGGGTTGTGGTCATGAAAGACGGGCAGATTGTGGAATCCGGCACAACTACAGAGATTTTTGCAAATCCGAAGCATCCATACACGTCCAGGCTGTTGAATGCATTACCTCGACTGGATGAGAAGAAAAAGCCAAAACTCGTCTCGTTGGTGCCACGCGATCTGGAGGATAATCAGCCTTTACTTGAAGTGAAGTCCCTCAGACAACATTTTAATTTGGGTAAAGGCAACACTTTAAAAGCGGTGAACGATATCAGTTTCGAGATTCGCCAGGGGGAGACGCTTGGGGTCGTAGGCGAATCGGGCAGCGGGAAATCGACTACAGGTCGAGCCATTCTGCGTCTGCATGAACCTACAGGTGGGGATGTGCTGTTCAAGGGAGTGCCGCTCAATCGCCTCTCTGCTTCGGAGATGAAAACGATGAGGCGCCATATGCAGATTATTTTCCAGGACCCGTATGCCTCGCTCAATCCGAAATTTAGAATTATGGACATTATTGGGGAAGCGTTGGATATTCACCATCTTGCCGGCAGCCCCGCTGAACGGGAAAAACGTGTGGAGGAATTGCTGGAGATGGTGGGTCTTGATCCGGCTCATGCCCAGCGATACCCTCATGAATTTTCGGGTGGTCAACGACAGCGGATCGGAATCGCTCGTGCGCTGGCCGTGGAACCTGAATTTATTGTATGTGACGAGCCTTTGTCTGCGCTGGATGTGTCCATTCAGGCTCAGATCGTACAGCTGCTTGAGGAATTGCAGCAGCGACTCGGTCTGACATACCTGTTCATTGCACATGACTTGTCCATGGTTAAACATATCAGTGATCGTGTAGCTGTCATGTATAACGGGAAGATTGTAGAGTTGGCAGAAAGTGAAGAGCTATATTCGAACCCTCAGCATGCGTACACAAAGGCCTTGTTATCGGCTATCCCGGTTCCGGACCCGGCTGTGGAAGCGAAGAAAGAACGTCATGCTGTAAACGAAACGTCTAGAGAGACGGTAGAAGTGGAGGATCGTTATAATCTGGAGCAGTCCCGATGGGTGGAAGTAAAAGAAGGACATTGGGTGGCCATTTCCGGATAAGGTGAAACATTCATTTTTACTCGAAAAAGAACCCCGGCGGTGATCTGTGGAAGATCATTGCGCAGGGTTCTATTCATGCACAGCAGGTACTGTGACAGTGAGTGTATTATTTGAACTGAACAGATTTCTTGATGCTGTCGATCTCGGCCTTTGTAGTATCATCCAAATAGGTGAAGATGAAGTTGAATGCATAGCCTTCAATAATGGTGCTGTAGTAATCTTGCGTAATGGTTGAACCATTGCCCGCATCCATCGTAATTTGCATCAGATCCATCTCTTTGCCACCGATGGTTTCGGTTGTGAATTCCTTGTATTCATAAGGGAACTGGCTGTCCACCATGAATTTCTTCGTTGCTTCCAGATAATCTTTACCTGTACGGATTCCTTGCAGCAGGCTTACTTTTTCAGCAATCGCCATAGCGGAAGGACCAACTTGTCCTCCGTCCAATGGATATTGTGAAGCCATCAACAGGTTCAGTGTTTTGGCTTGAGATAGTTCAATTTGTTTTTTCTTCGTTTCATCGTCTCCGGCAATAACTTCGGAGGAAGCGTTAGTCAGCTCGTTCATGCCTTCGGCATCCTGGAACTCCCAAGCTTCGGGGAATTTCAGTGCAACACCAAAATAATCATTGTTGTAAGAGCCTTTTTCCGTAGTTCCCAATTCAACGTCTTTGGAGTTATCTGTTTCCTTGGAGTCGGAAGTGGATGCTTCTGAGCTTTCCGTGTTCTCCGTATCTTCTGTCTTGGCTGTGTCTGTATCTGTGCCGTCAGTGGTTTCTGTTGCGGTTGATTCATTCGTTTTGGCGTTGTTATCCGCCTTGTCGCCGCAGGCTGCAGCAACCAACAGAATCATAATTAACATGGCAAACAATGAAACTTTTTTTGAAATAGACATAATACCCTCCTGAAAAATGTGTGTGTTTGTTCTTTCTTTCTCTCTCTAATTCATGTGTACCTAAAAATCTTAGCACAGATGTTCGTGTTGACCACCTATAGGAATCTATAGGGGTACCTTTATAGATAAGACAGACGGCTGGCAATTGAAACAGCTTCCGTGCTGGATTGTACACCTAATTTGTTAAAAATCACTTTTTTATGATGATTTACAGTGCATTCCTTAATGTTCAATTTCAAAGCAATGGCTTTAACCGTTAGTCCGTTAGAGATCATTTTCAGAATGGTTAACTGACGCTTGGTGAACTCAATCGCTGGCTGCTCTGTTACCGACGAGGCAAGATTAGACTGATAACGATTTTGCATATGGGCAGGAATCAGCTTGGCAATTGCAATCAGCTCACTCTGGATGTCAGCATTAATGGTGGAGACGTCCAGGTATCCAACATGTTGAAGACCGACAGACAGAGGTGCAGCATAGCAATGCCAGCTCTGAAAAAGCGGGTTTTCATGCTGCTCAGGGAGCAGCTCAACAGCCCCTTGTTTGTCCATTGATTCGGATATGGCATTTAAGCCACAGCTTTTTGCTGTAAAGATCATACCCGGACGGATAGGGGACTGTTTCACCGCCTGTTCCAAATCAGCGCTGTAATCCATGGCAAGCAGAACTCCATGCGCGTCGGTGAGCAGAAAGAGATACGTGCTGGACAGGTTTTCTTTGATATCCGAGAGACTCTGCTGGAAGGCGTTAATCAGAAAATGATTAATTTTGCGAATCCTGTCCAGATTGGTTTTCGTTAAATATTGAATATGTGCCATACCAGGAGCATAAATTTCGTTCTCGGACCAGCTCCTCCGTAAGGAAGATGTGCTTGACATATGGTTACCTCCTTGTGATCAACCGATGGTTTCGATCACATGACCATCCTGATCGGTAATTTCAGTGCGGGCAATTCGAAAGAGAATGCCGGGCAATGAAGAAATCTCAAATGTTTGTTCGACAGGGCGAAGGTTTGCGGCCAGCTCCAATACGGCTTTTTCATGCACAATCACCTTAATCTGGTTGCCATCCTCAGAGAATGAGGGTGTGCCTCCGGCTTCAAACGTAATGTTCACTCCTGATCCGATTAGGGACAGTGGAGCGCCTTTTGAAAGGCGGCTGCGTATTATTTTTCAGATAAGATTCAGTGCTCAAGACGGGGGTGTGGAACTCACCCTCACTCCGGGTAAGCCGAAAAGTCATTTCAAATCCATAACCGCGATGCTCCAGATCTTCCGATTCCTTCTCATACCATTCAGTGGATCAGGCCCACCGAGCATATAAGGAATGGCTGTACCATAGTGAAGTGGTTCCTGATCTCCATATAATTCACCAACTGCTGTATCAATAGCATCCCAACCGGATGTGTTTGTTTCTTCAGTCATTGTTGTGTTCCTTCTTGGCCAACCATCTTTCCAAAAAACATTTAAAATTAAGTCTACCTTTTTCAAAATCGGTTTCAAGCGGCTTAAGGATGAATTGCTTACCGTAGGACTTGGGGGTTACGATGTCTAATTCAAGGAGGAAATTTACATGAGTATGAAAGATTTATATCTGGGGTAGGAACGAATGCCCTAAGAGCAGCAATTATGCAAATGCCTCGATAACTTCCAAAGGTGATCAGCGAGTGCATTAAGCGGAAAGTTGATTTTGCAAAATAGATATGTTACGCTTACATTACAAGAGAAAAACAACCGAATACACAATAACATCTTTTGATGGATTGTAACTGTGCAGACAGGCAAAACCTAAACTGATGGTGAAATGAAGGCTCTTTTTTTGCGAGCTATTTTACCTTGAGTTTAGGTTTTTCTTGTTTTTTGGCCTGTAATACAGCCGTTGTATTCGGGAAAAACCCAAATAAAATTCGAAAAGAGGTTGTTCGTTATGACCACGGCAAAAAAAGGATTCCCCGAAAACTTCCTGTGGGGAGGCGCTACAGCTGCCAACCAATTAGAAGGTGCATTCGATAAGGACGGCAAAGGTCTCTCTACTGCGGATATGATTGCGCATGTTCCCAAAGAGAAGCGTACAGGCGGACATGCCATGGAAATCTCCTCTACACGAATTGAAGAGATCCTCTCCGGCAAAATTGAAGAACGCTTCCCTAAACGTTTTGGTATTGATTTCTATCATCACTATAAAGAAGATATCGCATTATTTGCTGAAATGGGCTTCAAAGTGTTTCGTTTGTCCATTCATTGGGCACGTATTTTCCCGAATGGTTACGACCAAGAGCCGAACGAAGCTGGCTTGAAATTCTATGACGACGTCTTCGACGAACTGTTGAAATACGGCATTGAACCGCTGGTAACCTTATCTCACTATGAAACTCCGCTGGGTCTGACACAGAAATACAATGGTTGGGCAGGTCGTGAAGTGATTGGACACTATGTGAGATATGCAGAGACTGTGTTCAACCGTTATAAAAATAAAGTGAAATACTGGTTGACGTTCAATGAAATCAACGTGATGCTGTTTAGCCCATACACAGGCGGCGGTATCCTGATCGATAAAGTGGACAACCAACTGCAAACGACATATCAAGCGCTGCATCACCAATTTGTAGCAAGTGCACTGGTAACCAAGCTTGCGCATGAGATTATTCCTGGTTCCCAAGTGGGCTGTATGCTCGCTCGTATGGAAACGTACCCGGCGACTTGTAATCCGGTAGATGTTCGTCTGGCGCAACATGAGAATCAGATTAACCTCTTCTTCACGGATATGCATGCTCGTGGTCAATACCCGAACTACATGGCTCGTTATTTTGAAGAAAACAACATCGTAATTCAGAAAGAAGCAGGCGATGATGAGATCTTGCTCAACAATACCGTTGATTTCATTTCCTTCAGTTACTACATGTCCGTAACCAAATCTGCATCCGCAGACAAGGAAGAAACAACAGGTAACCTGACTGGCGGCGTGAAAAACCCTTATCTGGAAGCTTCCGACTGGGGCTGGGAGATCGATCCGATCGGTCTGCGCGTAACGTTGAATAACTTCTGGGATCGTTACCAGAAACCTTTGTTCATCGTAGAAAATGGTCTGGGTGCATATGACCGTGTTGAAGAAGACGGCTCAATTCATGACTCCTATCGTGTGGATTACCTGAAGAAACACATCGAACAAATGAAAGAAGCGATCAAAGACGGTGTGGATCTGATTGGATTTACAGCATGGGGCCCGATTGACCTCGTGAGCATGTCCACATCTGAAATGTCCAAACGTTACGGTTTCATCTACGTGGATTTGGATGACGAAGGTAATGGAACACTCAAACGTTCCAAGAAAGATTCGTTTGACTGGTACAAAAACGTAATTGCCAGCAATGGTGAGCAACTATAATTTGGTCTGATTCCTGTATCTTAAACCCGGATCGCTGTAAGTAATAAGGCTATTCGAGGATTGTTACCGCATAAAGCGGGCAAAACCCAACATAAAGCAGGCCATAGGTGATTATCTGATCTGAAGCCCTTTTAGTTGCGCTTTGTCCGCTTTTTGATGTGGAACTGATCGAAACAAGTGCTTACGGGCATAGGGTCAACCGTTTTAACAAAGAATGAATATAATGTAACCAGAGAGGAATGACAGATATGACAACACCATTTCCGAAGGATTTTCTATGGGGCGGCGCAGTCGCAGCCAATCAGCTCGAAGGAGCTTATAATACAGATGGCAAAGGTCTGTCTGTTCAGGATGTAATGCCGCATGGGATTACAACGCCAAGAACGGAAGGACCGACAGAGGATAACCTGAAATTGATCGGTATTGATTTCTACAACCGTTACAAAGAGGATGTGAAGTTGTTTGCTGAAATGGGTTTCAAAGTATTCCGTACATCCATTGCGTGGTCCCGTATTTTTCCTAAAGGTGATGAATTGGAGCCAAACGAAAAAGGTCTGCAGTTCTATGATGATCTGTTTGACGAATGTCACAAATACGGGATTGAACCCCTCGTAACGATCTCTCATTATGAGACACCGCTGCATTTGTCCAAAACGTATGACGGCTGGGTTAACCGTAAAATGATTGATTTCTATGAGCGTTACGTAACCGTCCTGTTCAACCGATTCAAAGGCAAAGTAAAATACTGGCTGACGTTTAATGAAATTAACTCCATTCTGGAAGAGCCATTCATGAGTGGCGGCATCTTTACACCGAAAGCGGAACTGTCCAAACAGGATCTGTACCAAGCAATCCACCATGAGCTGGTGGCAAGTGCGCTGGCGGTTAAACTGGGTCATGAGATTATGCCTGAAGCGAAAATTGGCTGTATGGTACTCAGTATGCCAACCTATCCATTGACTCCAAATCCGGATGATGTGGTAGCTGCAATGCATGCAGAACAGCGGAATGACATCTTTGCCGATATTCATGCACGTGGCTATTATCCGAAATACATCAATCGTTACTTCAAAGCGAATAATATCAACATCAAGTTTGAAGATGGCGATGCTGAAATTCTGAAACATACGGTGGACTTCATTTCATTCAGTTACTATGTAAGTATTTGTGAAACAGGTGACCCACAGAAACGTGTTGAAGGCAAAGGAAATCTGTTTGCAGGTGTACAGAACCCTTACCTCAAAGCAAGTGAATGGGGCTGGCAGATTGACCCGCAAGGCCTGCGCGTAACGCTGAATAAATACTGGGACCGTTATCAAAAACCGCTGTTTATTGTCGAAAATGGTTTGGGTGCAGTCGATGAGCTGATCACAGACGAAAATGGCAATAAAACGGTCAATGATGATTACCGGATTCAATACCTGAATGATCACTTGGTGCAAGTAGGCGAAGCGATTGAAGACGGCGTTGAAGTTATGGGTTATACCTCATGGGGCTGCATCGATCTGGTGAGTGCATCCACAGCAGAGATGAAAAAACGTTACGGCTTCATCTATGTGGACCGTAACAATGACGGATCTGGTACATTGAATCGTTACAAGAAAAAATCATTCCATTGGTACAAAGAAGTTATTGGTACAAACGGCGCAAGTCTAAAATCCGAAAACCATTAATTTCTGGTTCCAAAGACATATGTGTGCAGCATCTTCTTGTGTCATATTCAAGCACATTAACCGCTTTCACAAAAACATTGTCAGATGGATAATTATATGGTAAGATGGGCCTAAGGCTAATGAATACTGGATTGTTACTGTTCAATCAGGCAAAACCAGAAGCGGGGCATATGTTTATGACCTGCTTTGGTTTTGCCTTTTACTACTTTGACGGTGCAAGGTGATGTGAAGAAATGAAAATTGAGAAGGTGCTGAACAACAACGTAGTTACTGTGATTGATCCAGGAGGTAACGAACTGGTCGTCATGGGACGGGGCATAGCCTTCAAAAAGCATACTGGTGAAACGATAGACGACAGTTTGGTCGAAAAAATATTCTCATTGGAAAGCAAGGAAGTGTCGCAGAAACTGAAAACGCTTCTGTCAGATATTCCAGTTGAATATGTCGAATGCTCGGATGAAATTATCCGTTATGCAGAGACCGTATTAGGTGAGAAGTTGCATGAGAGCATCTACATTTCACTGACGGATCATATTCATTTTGCCATTGATCGGCATCGTCAAGGATTGCAGATCCGAAACGCTCTATTCTGGGAGATCAAGCGCATGTACCGTAAGGAATATGCCATTGGGCTCAAGGCGCTTCAGATTATTGAAGAAACATTGGGTGTCCTGCTTCCTGAAGACGAATGCGCATTCATCGCAATGCATCTGGTCAATGCCCAGATGAACGGTGAAATGAGAGAAACTATCAGCATTACGAATATCGTAAAAGATATACTCAACATCGTACGACGCAGCTTTGTCATTGAGCTGGATGAGGATTCGCTGAGTTATTATCGATTCCTGACACATTTGAAGTTCTTCGCTCAGCGTGTATTACACGGTACAGCGATTGAAGATAAGGAAGCAGATAACCCGCTTCATGATCTGGTGAGCAAACAATACCCTGAGGCACATGCTTGTGCGTGTAAGATTAACGACTATACTCGCAAGATTTATAGCCGGGTCTTATCCAAGGAAGAAATTCTATATCTGACCATTCATATTGAACGAGTTGTCAGAACTGAACAAACAATTGAATAATTGGGATTGTTACTGCAAAAGAGGCAAAACCTAAACGTTGAATAATGATAAGCTGAAACTGCTTTGTCATTATTCAGTGTTTAGGTTTTTTTTTAACCTTCATTACACATAAAAGGAGCACAACACAATGGATAAACAACAATTGTCCAAGGATATTCTGAAGCTTGTTGGTGGCGAAGAGAACATCGATCAAGTCACACACTGTATGACAAGACTCCGGTTTAACCTGAATGACAACAAAAAAGCGGACAAAGCGACGCTGAAAAATACACCTGGCGTTATGGGCGTTATGGAGAATGGCGGACAGTTCCAGGTCATTATCGGGAACGATGTGCCTGTTGTGTATAATGCACTTGTAGGCAACATGTCCAAATCTCCGAATGCAGACGCTGGATCAACCAGTGCTTCGACTGGGGAGAAGAAAAAGAGAAATCCAGTAAGTGCATTGTTCGACTTTATTTCCGGAATATTCACGCCGATTCTGCCAGCGATTACGGGTGCCGGTATGATCAAAGGGATCGTGGCAATCCTGGTAGCTGTAGGTTGGTTGTCTGATACCAGTTCAACTTATATCATTTTATCTGCTATCGGTGATGGTGCATTCTACTTCTTGCCGATCATTCTCGCGATCAGTGCCGCACGTAAGCTTGGTAGCAATATGTATATTGCTGCAGCGCTGGCAGCGGGGATTATGCACCCGACGATTACAGCCTTGCTTGCCAATGGTGATACTACATTTGTGGGTATTAAGGTTATAGCAGCAACCTATTCTTCTACGGTTATTCCGATTATTCTCGCAATCTGGATTGCTTCCTATGTAGAGAAAGCGGTAGATCGTGTTACACATGCTTCGCTTAAGCTTCTGATTGTTCCAACGGTTACCCTGTTAATTATGGTTCCTCTGACCTTAATGACGGTTGGACCATTGGGTACTGTGCTCGGTAATGGTTTGTCAGGTGGTATTTCATGGTTGTTCGACAATATGTCAATATTCGCAAGTATCCTGATTGGTGGTACGATGTCACTTCTGATCATTACGGGTATGCATTATGCACTGTTGCCGATCATTGTTGGTTCGATGACATCACTTGGTTACGATTTTATTATTCCACTGATGTTTGCAGCTAACTTGGCACAAGGTGGTGCAGCATTTGGTGTTGGTCTTAGATCGAAAAATGGTAAAACGAAATCGCTTGCTTATTCCACAGGTCTTACGGCTATTATGGGGATTACGGAACCGGCAATGTACGGAATCAATATGAAGTTCAAAAAACCATTTATAGCAGCCCTGATTGGTGGAGCTGTTGCAGGTGGATTCATGGGAATCGTCAATGTTAAAGCTTATGTACTTACAGGTCTAGTGGGTCTGCCAAGTATTGCAGCATTTATCAGTCCGGCAATTAGTACACTGCTCTACGCCCTGGCTGGTGGTTTGATTGCCATCGTAGCAGCAGCAGTACTGACGTACATCCTTGGTTTCCAAGAAGACAATGCTCCACAATCGGCTGAAGCTGTACCAGCTGCTGAACCTACAACACCAGCAGCAACGACTTCTGTTTCCGCAATAACTGCTATCGAAGAAACTAAAGCGCTGGATCAAGACGTATTTAGCCCAATTACTGGTGAAGTTAAATCGCTGAGTGAAGTTCCAGACCCTGCATTCTCGGAAGAGATTATGGGTAAAGGTTTTGCCATCCAGCCGTCGGAAGGCCGTGTGGTTTCTCCAATTAACGGTACAGTATTCTCGTTGTCGAAGAGTGGACATGCCATTGGTCTCGTAAGTGATGACGGCGCTGAAATGCTGATTCACATCGGGATTGATACCGTGAAACTGAAAGGTCAATTCTTCTCCCCTAAAGTTCAAGCAGGAGCGAAGGTTGCCGTTGGTGATGTACTGATGGAATTCGACCGGGAAGAAATCGAAAAAGCCGGTTACACAACGATTACGCCAGTCATTATTACGAACATTCATCAATATCATTCAATTGAGTCTGCCGGACGTACAACGATTAAGGAAAAAGAATTGTTGTTCACGGCAAAAGCTTAACGAACATCAAAAAGCAGCAGTCTTTCCGGATGGAATTATTCCGGCAAGGCTGCTGCTTTTTAGTATATGGACGATATTCTTCATGGCTGAAAATTTGCTGGACACTAAACCGAGCGAGAAGGCAGCAGCTCCTGAACCAATTGCACAAAGTGCTGCGCGGGCTTGGAAAGATGACGATTGCGATGCCACACAAGCGCAGAATCTACGGTAGATTGAGCATCTTGAATACGATAGATATGAAACGGATGCTCATGATAAAGCTGAAGAACCGTATAAGGCACGATGGAGCTTGCAAAGCCGAGTCGCACAAGTTCCAGCAACATGTTAATATCCGAGCATTCGCCCGCAATCGAAGGATTCACGTGATGCTCACGGAATTTCTGTAATATCAGTTCGAACATCCCGAGTCCTTCCGTACTAGGAAGCAAGAGAGGGATATCGGCCAGCTTTTGAAAATAAATCCCGCTCTCATCCGCTGACTTCAGCGGTGTCGAGGAAATATAGAAGAGAGCTTCCTGCGGTAGATGCAGCACTTCATATTGTTCTGTTTTGACAGGCATCCGTACACAGGCAAGCTCGATTTTGCCTTCACCCAAGAGCTGGCAGAGCTGTGCAGATTCATTTTGCTGAATTTTATAGGTAACCTGAGGGTGTGTTGTCCGAAACTGCTGGAGCGCCTGCGGGATCAAACGATCTGAAATGGTATTAATGCCAAGCGAGAGCTTGCCCCGTATGCCATACCGGAAGCTCTGCATCTCCATGACAGCTTCTTCCATGTATTTGGTCATCGTAACCGCATAATCATAGAAGCTTTTACCCGCCTGTGTCAGCTCCATGCTGCGTCCTTTGCGTTCAAACAAAGCCACGCCGAGCTCGTCTTCCATCAGCTTGAGCTGCTGGCTTAGAGGAGGCTGAGCCATGTGTAATCTGCGCGCTGCCGCCGTGATCTGTCTCTCCTCGGCAATCGCGATGAAATAGCGACATTGTTTGATATCCACGTGTGTTCTCCTTATTTGCAGCGATATGATTTTCATATGGGAAACCAACAAAACATGTATTTTTAATATACTATAATCTTATGTTAACATACATAAGGTTTAAACACTTCTAATCACACATGTAGATTACGATGTATCGAATATATGCCGTAAGGATGACGACGAATTGGAGGGTGAAGTGCGATGCTGAAAACAATACATGCAGCTGCTGAAGCTGGACATACGGATGATGTGCTGCGGTTTATTGCAAAAGGAACCAGCGTGAATGACCGGGATGCGCGAGGACGGACACCTCTGATGGCCGCAGTACATGGCAACAAGCCAGAGACGGCAAGTACACTTATTAAAGCGGGGGCGGATGTGAACATCCAGGATCAACGACTGGACAATATGCTGCTGTATACCAGTGCGGAAGGTTTGCGTGAAATGGTTGAACTGGCTATAAAAGCAGGTGCTGATACCCGGATTACGAATCGGTTTGGTGGCACAGCTCTGATTCCTGCTTCAGATCGAGGTCATGTTGATATTGTGGAGATCCTTCTGAAATGCACGGATGTGGATGTGAACCATATCAACAATCTGGGCTGGACAGCTTTGCTGGAAGCGGTCATTCTGGGGGATGGCGGCACTCGCCATCAGCAGATCGTAGCATTGCTTTTGCAACATGGTGCTGATCCTTCCATTGCTGACCGGGACGGCGTTACAGCACTTGCGCATGCCCGGAGGCATCATTATATAGAAATGGAGCGAATGTTAACTCAATCATGAACAGACATCAAGAGCAATCTTTGCAAAATAATATAAAGGGTGCGTCATCGCTTGCATTAGCAGGCATTCAGTGGTTCTTCTTCCTGTTTACCAACACTGTGGTGGTGCCGTTATCTATCGGACATAATTTTCAGCTTTCACCGGAGGCTATTGCCGCGTCGATGCAGCATGCCTTTTTGCTTACCGGTGCTGTGTGTATATTACAAGCGTTCTTTGGACATCGTTATGCCGTGATGGATGGTCCCTCGGGATTATGGTGGGGGCTGACACTAAGCTTAACGGCCTCGGCTTCATCGGCAGGTATGAGTTTGGAACGTATTGGAGGAGGATTGGCTGCAGGTTTTCTGTTAGCGGGTCTGACGATGATGATTCTTGGCGGACTTGGAGCTGCGCATGTACTTCAGAAGCTGTTCACACCAATGGTCAAGAGTGCGATGTTATTCCTGATGACGATTCAATTGACCATGAATTTCTTCAAAGGTATGATTGGATACACCGAGTTTGGCACATTCAACCTGCCTGTAGCGGCGTTGTCCGTTGCCATAGCGTTTCTTGTGGCCTTAATCCAGCTTAAGGGAAAAGGCAAGCTCGGCAACTACTCCATCCTGATTGGTATCGTTACGGGGTGGATTGCCTATAGTTTTGTGTTCCCTGGGCAGCATGCAGGAGTATCCGGTCATCAGGATTTAAACCTGTTTTCCTGGTTTCCGTGGGGGACACCGAAGTGGGAGCCGGGCATTGTCATCACAGCTTTTTTTGTCGGGCTGGTGAATATGACAAATTCCATCACCACGTTAAGCTCCGTCGAAAAAATATATGGAGTGCAAACGACCAACCAACAATATAAACGATCGTACATGCTCACGGGATTGTTCACCATGTTATCTGCGTGTGTAGGTGTACTGCCGTTCGGATTATTTGCTTCTTCGATTGGTTTTCTGGAGAGCACCCGTATTTTGAAACGGGCTGCGTTTGTTGTTGGAGCAGGCATGTTATGTATACTAGGACTGACGCCTTCTGTGACAACCTTTTTCGCACAAATTCCTCCCAGTGTAGGGAGTGCTGTGCTATTTGTAGCCTATTTGCAAATGTTCGGTACAGCCCTAAGAACACTTGAAGGCACCACCTTTAATTCCAAAACAATCTATCGTGTGGCACTGCCAGTTCTTACAGGTGTTGCTGTAATGAACATCCCTGCTGAAGCGTTTCATGCTCTGCCCATGTATCTCATTCCGATTATTAGCAATGGACTCGTCATTGGGGTTGTGGTGTCACTTTTGCTCGAAACCACAGTGGATTGGTCCAAGATGGACAATACAACTACTGCTACCAAAGCAGCCTGAATATTTAAAATATTGAAACAGTCCGGTTCACCGGGCTGTTTTTTTGTTGGGTTGGTACCTCTCCCGGTTACTTCACCATAATTTTGCCTTGCCCCGCAAGCATTCTCATTTCTCTGGATAAACGCTCATGGTTGCCTTCCTGGATCTCCAGCTGTACGCCGTAGTGCCATCGGTTATTCTCTTCTTTGCCCCAGCGCAGCGTTCCTTCCAAATACAAGGGGTCTTCAAAAAGCAGCAAGTTCATGCCGATTCGAATGTTATTGGACTCCACATGCAGATTTAACGGGAATGAAAGCTGACAGCCGGATCGGCTGATATCGCATAATTCCGCTTGAATAGGTTTGGGTGGTGCAGAGGCACCGTTAATGCTGAGTATAAAAATCTCAAACGTTATTGGTTCTTTTAAAGTATAGCGAAAAGGTTCTCTTCTAAGGTTGATAGCCATGGTTTCCTCCACAAAATCAAAAAAAGTCAGTTATCATTATATCGTCAATTTTGCTAAAAAAATGAAGAGATTAAGCTGTTTTCTAACACCTTCAATTTTCTACAAGTGCAGCAGGATCACAGATAGCCTAGAGGTTCCTTTAACCCTTGTGTACGGCTTGATATAATGGTTGGATATGGTTCGGATTTCTCACCTGGATCAGTTGGGAAAGGAACGGGTGTTTATGTTGAATAAGGAAGGGAGAGATGAAAAATGAACGGGAAATTTCAGATCTTCACGGATACGGCAGCATTGTGCCTGTATGATCTGGCGGCGCTAAAACATCGTGTTGAAGATACACCGGACTGGTGGTCTATTGCAGAAGATGAACTGACTGAGGTAAATGCAGGCAACTGTTTGTTTTTGAACCTGGGTGAAGATGGACAGTATGAGGTGACATGGAGTCTGGATGATGCGGGGAAGGAACTGGAGAATGCACAGGTATACCATCTACGAGTCCCTTCCGGTAACGTGTATCTGGGGGCGGCGGAGGATGTCACTGGGGGCGAGCTAGAACCCGATGAGTCTTGCGATGGTCTGTTGCTCCAGATGGAGCCCGGAAATTATGCATGTACGGTAACGAAGGAAGACAACCAAATTTCGATTACCATAAAACCCAGTCTGCAAAGCGAAAATAGTTTGAATGGCTTGATCCGGATCTAATATTATGGTTACGCAATGGAAGGAGGCTTATGGAAATGGAAATGGAAATGGAAATGTACAAGGCCCAGTTGGAACGCATACAGGGAAAGTTGAACAAACTCCAGACTCTGGACCCGGAACGGAATCTGTTTGGGGCAGAGAATCATCAATATGAGATGGCTCCGGTATGGACATTGGACGAAATTAAAGCTTTTGAACAGAAATGGAAGATAGAGCTGCCTGAAGAGTATCAAGCTTTTCTGCTTGGGATTGGCAGTGGCGGAGCAGGTCCCTATTATGGGCTGGAAAAGCCTGAGAACGGCATATATTTGGTAATGGATTATGAGGATGAGTTGAATGCGATTTCCGAGCCGTTCCCACATGTGGAATCCTGGAATTGGGATATTGACTGGTACGACGACAGCAAGGAAGAGGACGAGTGGGCAGCGCTTGAACATGAGTATTATGATCCGAAATGGTCGGCAGGGATGCTGCGAATCACCGATTTTGGCTGCGGAGTGTCGCTTAATTTGATTGTGAAGGGATTGTCCTACGGAGAGATCTGGACCGATGATCGGGCGAACAGTAATGGGATTTATCCGGATCATTATATGGGCAACACGGAGCGGCTGAGTTTTCTCGACTGGTATGAATTGTGGCTGGACCGCTCGATCAATGAATTGAATGAGCAAGAGTAGTAGCCTTTAGCTAACTTTTAGATTAAAGGAGGTATCGTGATGGGCCGGGAATATGGCATCAGAACAACAAATCCTGTCATTTTACCTCGGATTGTGAAGCGACTGGCGGATTTCTTAACCTTCTCCGATTTGTATAGGCTGGCGTTATGAAGGTGGGTTTGCGTTGCTTGAGGAGGGTTCGCCCTGGCCTGAAGCTCTACAAGTCTCGATTGAAGTGGCGTCGATAATGGATGAGATGGTGGGGGGAGAGTTGTACATCTATTGTCTGTTCCATACTTGGGGTGACATCGCAGCAAACTGGCTTAGGCAGATGGAAGCAGCTACGAATCAGGATGACAATGAGCTGGAATGGTTTGAACTTTAAATAATGATGCGGAAATCCATACAAGAGCTTCCTCCTCAGGATTAGGCGGGGCTTTTTTGTGATGGAAAATAAATAAAAAACGGTTTGGCTTATTCATCCGTCTTAAACCACAGAAAGAGAGAAGGAGGGGATTGCGGGGTGGAAACCAAAGCCGAGATGAAAAAGATGCTGTTTGTACAGAGCGAAGACGAGACGGCATTTGTCCAATCCATCATGGAGCATCAGGACACGCTGATCTCCATTGCCTACAGTTACCTGCGTAATCGTCATGATGCGCTCGAAGCGGTACAGGAGATGACATGCCGGGCCTGGATCAAGCGTCGCTCTCTGAAAAATGAGAAGGCGTTCAAATCATGGATTATTCGTATTCTGATTTACGTCTGCATTGATGAACAGAGACGTCGCAAACGGGCCACACCACTGTCTAGCGAAGGGTTGGAGGAGGCGATATTCGAGTCTGGCAGTGCAGAATGCAGCGACAGCAGACTTGCAATGTGGTCCATGCTTGAGAAAATCAAACCCAAATACCGCCATGTATTACTGCTGAAATACTATAACGACATGACGTCAATTGAGATTGCCTCCATTCTTGGCAAACCGGAGGGCACCATCAAGACCTGGCAGCATAAAGGGTTGGAACTGTTACGGAAACAGATGAAGAACAGGGGGGATTGGCATGACAACTAGTCCGGAGGAACAGGCACTTTTCGCAGATGCTTCCCAGGTTAAGCTGGAGAGACAGCAATTGAATCCGGCGGACACGGCATTTGCCATTCAGCGAGGTCTGGCAAAGGCAAGAACCCGGCGAATGACAGGTCATGTGCAATTAAAGTGGATTACGGCGGTGCTCGTAACCGCTCTGGCAGCCGGTTGGCTGCTGCTGGGTCCACTTGGCAGTTCCACACCTCAACAGGCAACCTATAGCGCACCTACACAGTATTGGGGAGTACTTGAACCTTTTCGGGAGTTGGCTGCAAACGATATTGATGGCAACACAATTGCATCCGCAGTTAACAATGGTTATTTTCAACTTGTAGATCGTACCGTTCAATCTGGAATATATCAATTTACCGTCAATGCAGTGATGGCGGATGAAAACAGAATCATTGTGCTTTATACGGCTCATACTGAGGCTTCTCAGAAGATATACTCTGTTGTGAATACTAAAATGACTAATGTGTTGACCGATAAGTTGATTGATAATGGAAATGTGGGAGGTATACACACCTCCAATGATGACCATACCATTTATGGTCGAAGTACAATTGAACTTAATCAAAACCAACCTTTGCCGGAGGAAGTTAGCATGGAACTTCAGATTTCATCCGTTGTCCCTGACATATTGAATTATTCAGAGAAAGTGAAGGAGGAGCGCAAATATCAATTTTCGAAAAAAATGAACGTTTCCTTCAAGCTTGACCCCAAATTTTCGTTGGCTAAGACCGAGAAGATCAAACTTAATCAGTTATTTACGATTGGCGGCCATGAAGTGATGTTATCTGAAGCAGAGGTATCTCCACTTGTGACACGGGTAAGATTTATCTATGAACCTAATCAAAAGATTGATTATAAAACTAAACTCTCCGTCAGTGATGTGGTTAAACCTATCAAGATTGTATCCACCACCAAGGACGGGCAGAAGACCAAGTTGTCCACAGTGTCAGGTAATGAGACGGAAGATGGGATGACCTATTCCTTCAGCAGTAATCTGCTGGATGACCCACAATCGCTAGTATTAAAACTTCACGGTGAACCGGGCAAAGTTTACGATGATTTGCAGGAAGCCGAGAAACATATGCTGGAACTGAAAATCAAATAGGATTCAGAAGAAGGGCGATATAAAGTCAAGTTTTTTGCAGATGACTTTGTGTCGTCTTTTCATTTTTCTTATACGGGGACTGCTGTTGCAAAAAAATAAAAATAATGGTTAAATTGCAATTTTTGTATTGTCACATCCGATGTTACACGATATAATCTACTTGTCTTGCAGGATAAAATTATAAAGGATGGTGAAATTTTGAAGAAATTTTCGATTCTTTTACTCGCTGTAACACTGTTATTGTTGACAGTCTCCACGGTTTCCACGGCACCCGCTACATATGGTGCGGCCAGCTATCCCAACACAGGCACGAATGGTTTAACGGGTTTTGCCGGTAACGCCAAAAATGAGAGTGGTGTATCCAAATCAGCCACGACAGGTGGCAAGAACGGTCAGGTTGTCTACGTCAGTAATCTGAATGATTTGAGAACGCATATGGCAGGCTCAACTGCCAAGATTGTAGTTATTGAACAAAATATATCTTCCTCTACGTTGCAAAAAGTCGAATTTGGATCGAACAAAACGTTGGTCGGTTCCTTTGATAAACACACGCTGACAAACATTCATTTCAGATCGACGTCCAGCTCAAGCAATGTTATTTTTCAGAATCTGACTTTTGAACACGCTTCCAATATTAATGCTAACGATGATATCCAGATGTACATTACATCAGGCTCCAACTACTGGATCGATCACGTGACGTTCTCCGGTCACAGCTACAGCTCGAGCGGCAGTGATCTGGACAAGCTGCTGTACATTGGGGATCGCGCAGATTATATTACGATCAGCAATTCCAAATTTGCAAACCACAAATACGGAATTATTCTCGGATATCCGAATGATGGCAACAGCAGCTATAATGGTGTACCTCATGTAACGATGGCTAATAACTATTTTGAAAACCTGTATGTACGTGGTCCTGGTCTCATGAGATATGGTTATTTCCATATCAAAAACAATTACGCCAACAACTTTAACCAGGCCATTACCATTGGCGAGAAAGCTCGCATTTATTCCGAAAACAATTATTTCGGTGCTGGTGCTGAAAAAGGCGGCATTCTGGATGATAAAGGAAACGGGGAATTTACGGATACAGGCAGTACACCTGCGTTAAGCAGTCCATCCTCTCCCCAAACAAGTTGGAGACCAAGCACCAACTACAGCTATGAAGTGCAGACAGCCAGTTATGCGCGTGAGTTTGTCACCAAGTATGCAGGTTCGTCTAACACCACACTTGTGTTCGGAAAATAAAATGTAGCTGATCTCCCTAACATGTGAAAGCCCGTATCCCCGATGCGGGTTTTTACTATGTTTTTACTATGGTGAAAACCAAATAAAATATCTGAAATATTAGTGCATATTATATTCCTTCATATATTAAAAATTTATAATAAAATTCCGATATACATAAGTGTGTTTCATGTTTGTGAAGACCTAATGTACTATAACTAAGCCCTAGGATTTTGCGATTTATTCATAAGCAAGGACCATAGGCTGATAAAGGGTAGTGCAGAAATGTTTCACCATCGTATTTAATTGATAAAAAGGACGGGGAATTCATGAATCGTTATGACGAAATCATCTGGAAAAGGAACAAGCTGATCTGTATCATCCTGTGGGTTATTGTTGCCATCGGTTTTGGTATGGCCTTTCTGGAACCCAAGCTGCTTGTTTCGAATGTGGTAGCTATTTTATTCACCGGTTGGGTAACCTACGCCAATATCAAAAAGAAGTATATTCATGTGATCCCGTGGCTTTGTACGCTCCTGATTACGGTTTGTGGAGTTTATGCAGGCTGGGGAAGTGTTAACATCACTTTAAGTCTGGTGATCACTTCAGTGTTGTTGCTCTATCCCGACAAAAAACTGTTTACAACCGGATTTCTCGTGCTGTTTGTTATTAGTGTTCTTCAGGTCGTTCTGGTGGAGACAAAGAGCTCCGAGGAATTTATTGGCCATATTGTTGATGTAGGGTTGTTTGCACTTACCGGAGCCATTCTGATGATGGTTTCCCAGTTGAATCAAAGACTCTTTTGGGATAGCGAAGCCCGTTGGCAAGAGGTGGAGCATTCCAAAATGAGAGTGGAAACCATGCTAGTAAGGGTCAAAGAATCTGTAGAGGGCCTATCTCGTTATACGGACCAACTGAAGCAAAAAGTAACCGACACCGGCTCCATTACCCATGAAGTGACACTTGGATTCAGTGAAGTCGCCAAAGGCGTTGAATTTCAGGCTACCAGTGTGGCTGAAATTTCAGAGTCCTTGTCCTTGTCGGATCAGCATATTCGCGATGTTGCTTCCTACTCACTTCAGATGAAAGAACTGTCAGCCAGCATGGCAACGAGCACGGAAACAGGCAGTGCCCAGATGGATCAACTGAATGTTCAGATGCAGGAGCTGTATGAAACGATTAATACCACAGCCGATGATATGAGTAAGTTTAACGAGGAAAGCGAGTCCATGTCGCTAATGCTGAACAGCATCTCGGATATTGCGAACCAGACGAATCTGCTTGCGCTCAATGCAGCGATTGAAGCAGCCCGTGCAGGTGAACATGGACGCGGGTTTGCAGTCGTGTCGGAGGAAGTTCGCAAGCTGGCAGAGCACTCCGGCCAGTCGGCCAGTGATATTGCTGCTATTTTGTCCCGTTTGAGAGGACAGACACAGGCGTTGACGGATCGATTTGAGCGTATTCGACTCGCTTTGGAAGCAGGAAAAGACAGCGTACATACGGCAGAAGAGGTTTTCCGGACGATCAACAGCAATTCACAGCAAGTGTTGAATCAGGCGGCAGATATTGAGAGCAGTTCAGCCACGATGAGAGATTCCTCTACCAAAGTGGTTAATGAGGTTTCAGAGATTTCAAGTGTCACTCAGCAATCGAGTGCCGCTACGGAAGAAATTCTTGCCAGTATGGAGGAACAGCGCAACCTGACCCAGAAGATGGTGGATAGCTTCGGAGAACTGGAGCAACTGATTGTGGACCTGAACGAGTTGGTATCGGATAAGAACGAAGTAGGTTCTGCAACGGGTACGTTTTAAAATACATAGGCTGAAGCTAGCCTACTGTATCGGAGTCACCTGATTACACTAATCTAATTTTATATTCGAAGTTCAGTCTACTCAGCCTGTCTCCATATGTGGAGGCAGGCTTTGGTTGTTTTTAGATGGCTTGTCCTTCCACCCGTTTTCAACGAAACAATTGTGGATGTTCATCCAGGCCCACTATAATGGGAGGAATACGAATATGCAAAAGCAATTGATGGCAGGAAGTTTGGGTAATTGGGGGAGCAGAACGTGAAAAATGCAGTAATGGAAAAAAGGACGGATAGCCGCGATCGTACAGATCCAGCGAAGAATGAAAGATGCGATAGTCTCGTTCGTTTCTATGATCGGAATTCGCTCGAAGATATGGACTGGCCCAACACGGAGGATGGCAGATATGCAAGAGCTTATTTGGAACCCCTGATGTTGCAAGGGACGCGGGGCTTCATGATAAATGTAAGCACAAACCTGCTTATCGCCCGGATCGACGATCTTGTGCTTCCGTTGACGGTAAATGAGGCAGAATATGAAAATTCTTACGTTTGTTCGCCTTATACCCATTATGTGCGGTATGCCAAGCAGGAGTTGATGCTGCTTGGGAAACCGTTGCTGGAAAAAGGGCTCTCCGCGCTGCTCAGTGTGGTGGGGTGGGGAATGCGGCAATCACAAATAAACAAAGTTGTACATATCAACAACTGGCTGTTATCTACAAATCTGTATCCAGCCATGTCCGGAGAACAGGCGGTTTGTCTGCTTGCAGCAGTAAGGGAACGTTATCCTGAGCATGCCGTCGTATTTCGCTCCTTGTGTTCAGAGCTTCACTCCGATCTGACGGGAGAACTGAAGCAAGCAGGCTGTCAACTGATTCCGAGCCGTCAAATCTATCTGTACCGGGCGAATGATCCGAATTTCGGCAATGCGAAGTCGCGCTGGCTGCTGAAGCGGGATTACGAATTGTTGACAAAGCACGAATATGAATTCGTTTCTGAAGCGAACCTGACGGAGGAAGATATTCCACGAATTGCGGAGAAAATACTCTTATGATAATCCGCAATTCAGTGAACAGTTCATCGCCACAGCAAAAGCTTTTGGAACACTGACCTTGTATGGTCTGCGGAAAGAAGGGCGTATAGATGCGGTTATGGGATACTTCTGTCGAAATGGGGTGATGACAACGCCATTGTTCGGTTACGATACGGCGCTACCCCAGTTTATCGGGCTGTACCGCATGCTGTCAGCTTGCCTGATTGGACAAGCCCGTGAGAATGGCCATCTGCTGCATGAGAGCGCTGGTGCTGCTCAGTTCAAGCGCAACCGGGGCGCTGTGCCCGATTTCGAGTATTCCGCTGTGTATGAGCGCCATCTGCCAATGAGCAGACGCTGGTGCTGGCTGCTGCTTGAACGGCTTTTGAATCGCGTGGGTGTGCCGCTGATGCGTCGGATGAAGCTGTAAACTTGCACAACAGCACGCTGATTCGGTCCTATGTGGGGGCACGTGCAGGTTTGGCTCCACACACAACAGGCCAGTCATCGTGAAACGAACCCGCTCCCCATCATGCTCGAGCCTTAATCATGCATGTTCGGCCAACTGCACTTCGAAGCCATCCGGGTCGGCAATGTAAATAAATCGCAGATGCGGATTGGGCTGGACGGGACCTCGTGCAATCGGGATGCCTAATGAAGCGAGCTGCACCATGGCTTCGTCCAGTGAACTTACCTCATAGCCGATCGAAACACCGGCCTCTGGCTTGAGTGTGGTTTCGCTGCCCTCAATCAGTTCCAGCTTCGTTTCATTTTCCGGGCCGAGCATGGCAATCTGCCGTCCACGACTTTCGAATCTGCGCTGAATCGGCAGCCCGAGCATGTCGTGGTAGAAGCGGAGCGATGCTTCCAGATCGCGTACCCGCAGTGTGATCCAGTTTAATCTGATCAACATAGTTAATCTCTCCTTTTTTTGCGTCATATTCATCAACGTTATGCTTATTATACGATAAGCTTGTGCATGGGCCTACCATGGCCACGAAAGGTTCGAGTGATGACAAAGGCAGCTTGTGAACGTGTTGAATCACGGACAGGATTAGCGAGCTAAGGTATAGAATTCGTAGTGTAAAGGTGTGTGCATGATGAAATAGAGAGCTTGATGAGAGAGGTGAGTGACCATGATTGATATTATTGCGCTTCGACGAGACCTTCACAAACATCCCGAGCTGGGATTCACCGAATTTCGTACGGCTGCAAAAGTCGTGCAGATGTTAACGGAACTGGGTTACCGTGTGACTTATGGAAAAGATGCCATTGATGACACATCGCGGCGAGGTCTGCCAAAGCCTGAAGTGTTGGAAGATGCATATCAGCGTGCCATCGATGAAGGGGCAGATCCAGCGATTGTGCAGCAGATGCGAGGGGGATTTACGGCAGTTGTCGCTGAGTTGCAAGGAGAACAGGAAGGGCCAACAACGGCGTTCCGCTTCGATATGGATGCACTTCCGATCCGTGAGAGCAATTCAGATAAACATATACCACAAGCGGAGCAATTCCGCTCCAGTCATGAAGGCATTATGCACGCTTGCGCACACGATGGACATACAGCCATTGGGCTTGCACTTGCAGAACGTTTAAGTAACCGAAATTTCGCCGGGAAGATCCGTCTGCTGTTCCAGCCTGCTGAAGAAGGTGTGCGTGGTGCGTATGCCATGGTCGAAAAAGGCATGCTGGAACAGGTGGACCGTCTGTTCTGCATACATCTGGGTACAGGTGTGCCATCCGGTCATGTCCGAGGGGCGTCTGCTGGATTCCTGGCAACGACTAAGCTGGAAGCCCATTTTACAGGTGTGTCTTCTCATGCCGGAGCTACACCGGAGGAAGGACGGAATGCTTTGCTGGGAGCATCTACGGCACTCCTTAATATTCATGCGTTGCCTCGGTTTAGCACGGCAGATACACGCATTAATGTGGGTATTCTTGAAGGCGGAACAGGGGCCAATATTATTCCCGAGCACGCACGGATGGTGATTGAAACCCGTTCAACGAGTGAAGAAACGAATCGTGAGCTGGAGCGACGGGTGCGTCAGATCATCAAGCACAGCGCGGCGATGCATGAGTTAAGCTCCACGGTTGAAGTCATCGGCGGTGCAGTCCCTATTCGCTGTGATATGGAGCTTGCAGAGCTTGCTGTGCAGCAAACTGAAGGCATTGCAGGATTTACCCATGCGGAGGCAATTTCGGATGGTGCTTCACTTGGAAGTGAGGATGCCAGTTACATGATTCGGCGCGTACAGGAACAAGGTGGGAAAGCGACGTATATGATTATTGGCAGCGAGCTGCCTGCTCCGCATCACCATCCGGAATTCGATATTGATGAAGCAGTGTTGGCTCCTGCAGTGGAACTGCTGGAGAGATTGGCTCGGATCCGCTAGAAAGATATAACTACAACCAAGGAGATCCTTCACTTACATATCGGTTAAGGAGGTGAACGCGCTTCAAGGCAGGAGCACGAGCGAACTTACCAATCGCCAGATGGCTGAGGCGACTGCACAAGCGTTGCAGGCACAGCTCAAAAATGGCGGCGGAACCTTGGAGCAGAGCTGGATGAAACATAAACAAGATCAGGGGTTCAAACCTCAAACGTTGCAGCAGACGAAATATGGGGCCATTGACGGAAAAACCTATGAACAATACGGTACGCTCGGCTGGCTAGGCGTTCCTTATGCAGCACCTCCGGTAGGTGAATTACGCTGGAAAGCGCCGCGTGAACCGGATGCCTGGACAGGGACTCGAACAGCCAAGGTATTTGCTGTGAGCAGCTTGCAGTTATCCGGCGAAACGATAGCAGGAAGTGAAGACTCCCTATATCTCAATATTTGGCGTCCGAATACAACCAGTTCGAAGCTTCCGGTTATGGTTTTTCTGCACGGCGGCGGGAATATGACCGGATCAGGCAAGGATTTTCAGGGTGAACAGCTTGCGCGTAACACGAACAGCATTATCATATCGGTAAACTATCGTTTGGGAGCTCTTGGGTTCTTCCAAAATGCTGCATTGAAAACCGGAAATGCTCTTGATGATTCGGGCAACTATGGTTTGCTTGATGCATTCCGTGCACTGCAGTGGGTGCAGGATAATATCGAGGGCTTTGGCGGAGATACAGGCAATGTTACGTTGGCCGGGCAGTCGGCAGGAGCACGTAATGTTCTGGCAGCGTTAATCTCGCCGCTAAACAAAGGGCTATTTCAGAAAGCAGCTGCTTTCAGTGGTGGCCTAACCACGGCTGCACCGGAGGAAGGTGAGCAAAAATCCGCGGATGCACTTGTGAAATTGCTCGTGCAAGAGGGTACAGTAACCTCTATTGAACATGCGAGAACATGGATCGGCAAGCAGTCTCAGGCACAGATGGCCAGCTATTTGCGTGAGTTACCTGCGGACAAGTTGGTCACTGTATATGGTTCAACGGCGATTCGTATGCAGCCATTCCCACATCTGTTCCGTGACGGGACGGTCATTCCGAAAGAGGGATTCGATGCCATCAACAGCGGTAATTATGCACAAGTGCCTGTTCTGCTCGGCAGTTTGGAAACCGAGTTTTCCAGCTTTGCTTTCGGTGATCCAAACTTTGTACCCTCCATTCATGATGAGACTCTGTTCACAGATGAAACCAAGGCGGAACAGTATGCTGCAGCGCTGAAATACGGCAGTGAGGTTTATGCAGGCTTTAATACAGAGCGGGTAGCTGAACGCCTTACGAGTGAAGCGAGACAGCCACCTGTATATGCATACCGCTTCGCATGGGGGACACAGCCTGGGGTCATTGCCGAAAGGCTGCAAACATTGCTGGGCGCACCGCATGGCGGGGATATGGATTTTTACACAGGACACGCAGACGGCGTTGCTGCTCTTTTCCCTGAAGGTTATTTTAGTGAACAGAACAAACCCGGCCGTGAGGCATTGTTTGCCGCAATGGCCGCGTATCTGAAGCAGTTCCTGTACACAGGCAATCCGGGAAATGGGGGCTCTGCTCAATTGGCGACTTGGACGCCATGGACAAAAGACGTCGAGGCACCAATCATGCGCCTGGATGCAAGCAAAACCACAGCGGAGATTGGCATGTCTGCGCAATATAATGAAGGCAAAGATGCTGTGATGGCGAAGATGAAAAAAGAATTGCCAGAGGAGACATACAAGTTGCTGATGGAGAAGGTATTTGCCGGACGCTTTTTCTGGGAATAAGGACTGGATTAAATAAACAGGTTTCTATAATAGCGTGCAATATAGGATTTAGTCATGCGAAAGGACACGAGAGAATGATCTCTTGTGTCCTTTTTTAATAGCAGGGGTATCTCCTCATTCTTCAATGTGAAAATTCCATTTCCACAGGATATTTCTGGACTTTTTTCGGTATGAAGTGTAGTGATCTTGTCATGGGGCTGGTCTAAAAGAAGAAATTGAGGTAGAATTATTGAGAATTATTCTCAATTAAACAGAACTCTTTCTGAGATCATGATCCAGTTATAGACGAGGTGAGAACACATGGGTTTCGATTCGTTAGCCGTTGTATACCAACATTATTTAACGCAGGAACCATTCAGTCAGCAGGATGAACATACGTACCTGCTCTCTGCTAAAGCAGGCAGTGGCAATATAAAAAGAGTAACCACGTATAGTGGTATCGAAATTGTGTATTCTCAGATTAACTATAGTGAACCATGCTCGACGTTCTTTGCATCGAATATTCCCATTATTGAGCTGCAATTTGCCTTGTCTGGTGCGCGCTATGTAGACATATCCGGTCAGCAATATACGCTGCCCACTGGACAGGGAGCACTCATTATGATGCGTGATTTTGAAGCCTGGTTCCACCCGCCTGCGCAGGAGAATTATACTTCTTTTGCCATCGGCATTCCGATCTCATTGTTCAATTATGCGGGTGCACAATTGGCAACCAGCCAGTCCATTCGTTTTCAGGACATTTTGGGACATTGTGTCTTCAAGCCTATCATATTTCAGCTGGATCACAGAATTCGAACGATGATTGACAGTCTGATTTGGGAATTGAACAACCCCTTCAGATCTTCCTTAATGATGGAAGCGACTGCATTGGAGATATTGAATCGGTTTATGATTCAGCTGTTTGATCTGGCACCAATCCCTTCGGGATTCTCCAGAGAGGATATACGGAAGCTGCATACCGCCCGGGAGATTATGGAGGCATGCATGGTGGACCCTCCATCCCTGCTGGCGTTGTCCAAACAGGTGGGTCTGAATGATTTCAAATTGAAAAAAGGCTTCAAAGCGCTGTTCGGCACTACCGTATTTGAATATTTGCGCCAGATTCGTCTCGACAACGCCATGAAATTGCTGCGCAGCCAAGAGAACAACGTCACTGAGGCAGCAATCGCAGTAGGTTACAGCAATATCAGTGCCTTTTCCCAGCAATTCTATCGCAAATTCGGTGTAAAGCCTTCGCAAATGAAAAAAATATATTAATAATCCGTCTAACCGTTAATTGTTCCGTATGGAGGCAGTCGGGATTCTTTCAACCTTATATACTCCAGGTACAGTGGTTATTGTACTGAAAAATAAAGGAGTGTATGAGCGTGAACAGAATCAGAGGAAGTATCTTTTTTAGCGTATTTTCAGCCATGTTGGGTCTTATGCTTATTGCGCCCATTATGCCGCCGCTCATTCGTGAGCTGGGGATGAAAGAAAGTCATTCCGGGCTCATTATTTCACTCGGGTCCATCGCTATGGCTGTAATGGGTCCGGTATGGGGCAGATTCAGTGATCTGAAAGGCAGAAAACCAATCATATTGATTGGATTCATAGGCATGTCCATAAGCTGTGCGTTGTTTGCATTGGCGATGTATAGTGGATTAAATGCGTGGATCGGAGGAGGCCTGCTGTTAACCCTTCTGATTGTAACGCGGAGCTTGATCGGTATGTTCATTCCGGCAGTGTTATCCTCTTCTCAGGCATATATGGGAGATGTGACGGAAGGGGAAGAGCGGGGAAGCGGGATGGCGATTATTAGTGCCGCCAATGGGCTGGGACTTGTATTTGGCCCTGCGATTGCAGGCGCTTTTACCATTATCGGTCTCCTGTGGCCGCTTTATTTTGGTATTTTTATTGCGGTAGCGGCGTTTATCATTGCGTTGTTGCTCATTCCTGCTGCCAAGCCGGTCATTCAGGAGAAAGCGCCCAAGGTCAACCCGCTCCAACGCGGTTTACGTATGTATTTAGCTGCCGGGTTGGTTACAATGGTTAGTATAATGACGGTACAGGTTGTCGGTGGATTTTATTTTCAGGATCAACTCGCGTTATCTCCAGGGGCTACAGCCAGAATGGTCTCGTTCGGACTGATGTTCTCCGGGGCTGCGATGCTGATTATGCAGGTGGTCCAGATGAAATGGCTCAAATGGCAACCGCGGCCGATGATTTTGCTCGGGTCCCTTATTCTGCTCACAAGCATGGTTTTGTTTCTGATCTCCAGTCAATTGGTTGTTTATTATCTCTCATTCTTCCTGTTCGGCATGGGATCGGGTCTGATGATGCCTGGTTTCATGGCAGGAGCTTCTCTTTCGGTCAGCAAAGAACAGCAGGGCGGCGCAGCCGGATTGGTTGCAGCAATTCAGGGCATATCTGCCGTGATTACCCCTTTACTCACAACAACGTTGTATCAGGTGGATAAGCATATTCCATTCATGCTGGTAGCCCTATTGGTTCTCATCATGGGTATTATTATTCTGGGCATTAAAAAAGATCAATCTGGTCCAGTGCAGGCAAAGGAGACTACACGTTCTGCATCATAGTCAGATAAAGCCAGAAGGTCAAAAAAGGTCAAAGTGAAAGAAAGCAGAATCTATTTTAAGGGAATGAATCGTGGCGTGGAAAAATCGTTCTTTTTGAGCTTTAACGGATTTTGAGCAATATTGGGGTCGGACTTATAATAAGAGATGTAAGCAACAACTAAACCAACCACATATAAGGAGCTGATTTTGATGTTTGATCTGATTCCGTTTCGCAAACGAAATGAAGACCTGTTCGGACACATGCTGAAATCCTTCAATGACATGGTTGAGTCTCCATTCCTCTCTCCATTCGGAACCGGCTTACAGCCATTTCGGACCGATATTCGAGAGGAAGAAAACAAATATCTGGTAGAAGCCGAGCTTCCTGGCATCGCCAAAGAGGATATAAACATTCAGGTTGAAGGTAATGAGCTGATCATCCGTGCCAAACGGAATGAAATGACTGAGCAGAAGGATGATACGAATCGAATCATTCGGCAGGAGCGACGTTCAGGTGAATTTATCCGACGTTTCTACGTGGAGCATATTGATGAGGAAAACATCAAGGCCAGATTGGAAAATGGCGTACTGAAGCTCGACATTCCGAAACGTCCGGGCGAAGATCACAGCCGCAAAAGCATCCAGATTGACTGACACATGTAAATATAGGAACGTTATTCATCCCTCATGGCAGGCAGCAAGCAGGAAACGTTCTTGATGATATTCCCCGGGGTGCCCACCTGGGGATTTTTTGCATCATCATTTAACCAGTCTGATTAAACATTTACAGCCTATTTCTTGGTCATTGGAAGACCTTATTTTCATCACAAGCCGCGTGGCATGATCCCGGCTGGTTCACGTTACTTCTCTGCCGCAGCTTGCATCAGCTTGTAAATCTGGCGGGTCGTGTTCACGTTCCGGACCGTCATATATTTGTAGACCTTGGAGCCTATGAGCTTGTTCATACCACTTTTGGTGACAAGTTCTTTACTGACAGAATATAAAATGGCTCCGGGAACATATAGCAATGTGCCGATCTCCGGTTTGATAGGCAGTTTGTCGAGAACGGAAGCATCATTCACTTCATCCCAGAGGAACATGACATCACTTTTGGCCGTGGCATCATTCGTCCAGTCCTCCGGTAGTGCCTGAATAACAGTTCGGACTTCATCCAGATTACGTACCATCACTTTGATCTGTAAGCCAAAATCGGCAGCTATGGCTTGTTCAAGAATTTGGGATAATTCCGTATTCGCATCTACGCGTTCCTGATGATCGGCAAAGATAATATTGCCTGAGTTGATATATGTCACCACATCCAGCAAGCCGGCTTGCTCAAACGTTTCTTTTAACTGCTTCATATTGATTTTATTATTCCCGCCCACATTAATGCCCCGAAGCAAAGCAACATAAATCATGATTCAACCCTCCGTATTTTGTGATCCTTTACTTTTAACGAAATGACAAATACTCGAATAAATGTGCAGTATGCTCTTCTCCCAGTAAATCATTCAATATAGGTTTGACATGCTCCAGATATTCGGGTTTGGTTTCGTAGGTTTCCTCATCTTTCAATTCTCCGTCATAAGCACGTGCAGCTTCAATCAGTATGGCGAGTGCATTGAAAAAGTTTGTTAATGAATCGGCAATAAGCTGAGGTTCTTCACCTGCAAAAGCAGCATATACCGGTGAGTCCGGTGCATCTGTATCCACGATTAATGGATCATCGTTAAAATTTGCGATGACAACATGACTTTTTTGCCAAGAGGCTGACTCCTCATAAGGTTCATTCATTCCGATCCAGCGGTACCCCAGTTGCTGACGATAGAGATGTTCAGGTGCAACAAAGAAGATTAGAGCTGCATCACCGATCTCGACAGCTGCATTTTTCATTTTGAGTGTGCCGTTGGCCTGTTCATCCATCATCTCGTAGTGGCTGTACAGATATTGCAGCTCTGGAGAGAGCGGGATTCGTTCGTCCACTTCCGGCAGGCGGTGTTGTTCACGAGGACGCAAATCATGATTTTTGAAAAGTCCATATGCTTCATTATATAAATCTTGCTGCTCTACCAAACGGATGAGGGCGGCATTTAGCTGTTCCATCGGTGTTTGATCCCTCCTGATGTTAGGATTATTTTCAAACAGTTACATTCACTCATAGTCATAAGCATTATCATATATCAAAATGGGAAAAGCTTACACCCTCTGGTTATATAAATTGAACTAAAGAATATTTACACTTGCCACTCCGATGACAGAACAACCTTCCGATCGCTGTTATCCCCAGATTTTTTTGATTTCCTCTTTTAAAGGTGAAAATCCGGGAATAAAGGCGAACGCTCCGCTTCTTCAGGTTATTTCTGTCCTCTCCGTTCTCGTGTAAATGTGTAGATCAATTGATATACTTAATGTTGAATACGTTTACATTAAACGGCGAACATGCTATACTTTTTCTCAAATGAGGATTGTTACTGCTTTGGCAGGCAAAACCTGAATGTCAATATGCGTGGACTCTGTCCAGCTCATATTGATGTTTGGGTTTTTTTGCATTTTACGGTCCATATGAAGTAGCAGGTCAACCTCGCAGACATTCCCAAAACACATCGCGTGGAACACAAGAAAGGGGAGCATTACGAACATGAGTACAAGAAAATGGGTAAACGTTTTGGCGGCTGGCTGCCTCAGTATGGTTCTGATTGTCAGTGGATGCGCATCCAAAACATCGCAAACGGCTACTGAAACGCCGAACAAGACGGCAGAACAGGAACAAAATGAACCTGCAGAAACGGCAGATCATTCCGCAACCAAAGCGAGAACGGTGATTACAACCGATGGTGAAGTGGATGATATGAACTCGGTGATTCGTTTTCTATTATATTCTAATGAAATGGATCTGGCGGGCATTGTGCTGACCAGTTCAGTGTATCATTATGCGGGCGACGAGGAAGCAGGAATCAAACCTTTTCGCTGGACAGGTACAAAGTGGGTGTACGATATGATTGATGCCTATGGTGAGATCTATCCCAACTTGTCCAAACATGCAGATGGATATCCGAAGCCGGAACAGCTTCGCAAGATGACCAAAATCGGTAATATCTCTGACAAAGGGGAGATGGTGAAAGAAACGGAAGGTTCTGAATTTCTCCAGACGCTTTTCCTCGACGATGATTCCAGAGATTTGATTGTGCAGACCTGGGGCGGTACGAATACAACAGCCAGAGCTCTGAAATCGATTGAAGAACAGTACAAGGACACAGCTGAGTGGGAAACGATTCGCAAAAAAGTCAGTGATAAACTGGTGCTATACATTATCCTCGATCAGGATGACAGCTATAACGACTATATTGCAAAAAATTGGCCCGACATTCGCATTCTGAACGACCAATCGAACTTCTGGCATTTTGCCTATGCGTGGAAATTCCACACAGAGGAAGTCAACAGCAAGCTGCATGGCGACTGGATGGTCAAAAACATTCTGGATGGTCATGGCAAGTTGTTGGATATGTATGCATCCATGGGTGATGGCAAAATGATTGAAGGCGAGCTGGACGAAGAACAGCGCGGTAGTGCTGAATACCTCAAGAAAAATCCGCAATATGACAAATACGATTTTATATCCGAGGGTGATTCGCCATCCTTCTTCTATCTGATCGACAATGGCCTGCGCAGTATGGAAGACCCTTCCTACGGTGGATGGGGTGGACGCTTCGGTGTGGTAAATGACAAGCTGTTCAGGAACAACGTTCTTGACTACGATCCCTATACCAAACGATATGAGGCTGAATACTCCCTGATGAGATGGTTTGACGATATCCAAAATGATTTTGCGGCTCGTGCCGATTGGGCCGTAGCGGATACCTTTGAGGGAGCCAACCATAATCCGTCATTAACCATTAAGGAAGGATTGGACCTGTCCGTCAGTACAGGTGAGAAAGTAACCCTTCATGCAGAAGGCCAGGACCCTGATGGGGATCAGTTGACCTACAAATGGTGGAGATATTTTGAAGCAGATACGTACAAAGATTCCGACGTCCAGGAGGAGAAAGTCCAGCCTGAGATGGCGGGTGACCTGCAGCTTGGATTGCATCGTGAACTGGCGAAGGGCGAGAAGCTGGATACGATTCAATTAGAGGGCAGTGACACCGATGCTGTAACGTTCACCGTGCCTGATGATGCCAAATCGGGCGATACGGTTCATATCGTGGCAGAGGTACAGGATAATGGAGAGCATCAGTTGAAGCATTATCAACGTGTGATTCTCACTGTAAAATAGCTAAGGATGAAAAAATAAGAACAAAGAGCCCTTTCGTGATGAGAGGGCCTTTTGGCATACGGATTGGAAGGTTATTTATGTATCCAAAGTAATGAAAATTAATATTTCTTATCCATAACCCAACAATTTCCGATATAATAACCAGATGGATCAAAGCAAAAGGATACTACCTCAGAGAGGTGATTTGGATGACGATTGACGTCCTCGTGCGTAACAATGTGAAAGTGTTGGGAAAAGGCAGCCAAACGATTATGTTTGCACATGGGTTTGGGTGTGATCAGGATATGTGGCGTTATATTGTTCCGAGTTTTACGGAGAACTATCAAGTTGTTTTATTTGATTATGTAGGCTCAGGTGAATCTCAAATTAACTATTATGATGCAGACAAATACAGCAATCTTCAAGGATATGCCCAGGATGTGCTGGAGATTATGGAAGCGCTCAACTTGAGTGATGTCATATTTGTTGGACACTCGGTCAGCAGCATGATTGGCATGCTTGCTTCCATTCATGAACCTAAATATTTCAAGCAAATCGTCATGCTGGGGCCTTCCCCGCGTTATGTAAACGATCTTCCGGGTTATTATGGCGGATTTGATCGGCGTGACATTGATGAGTTGCTGGACATGATGCAGATGAACTTTATTGGTTGGGCGAGTTATCTTGCTCCGATTGTTATGCAGAATCCGGAACGGAAAGATCTGACGGAAGAGTTGGAAAAAAGCTTCTGTTCAAGAGATCCGCATATTGCGAGACAATTTGCGGAGGTGACGTTTTTATCCGACTGTCGTGTCGATCTGGATCAGGCTTCGGTACCGACATTGATTCTGCAGTGCTCCGATGATAGCATTGCTCCGGTTGAAGTAGGAAATTACCTGCATGCTCATCTGAAAAACAGCAGGCTTCAGCAGATGACGGCCAAGGGCCATTACCCGCATCTCAGTCAACCGGAAGAAACGATCCGATTAATCAAGGATTATTTAACGATTGCATAAAACTCGGAAGAAAGGCAGTTAATCCATGGATATACAATTAGATATGGCACCCTGTGGATACTTCTCCATTTCTGACTCGGGCATCATAAAAACGGTTAATCAAACCCTGCTGACCATGCTGGGGTATGAACGCAATGAGCTGTTGGGACGGCATATCGAGTCCACCATGTCAGTGACCAACAAGCTGTTTTTTCATACGTATTTTTATCCCTACATCCAGTTATATGGACATGTGGATGAGATGTACTTCTCGTTTCGGACCAGCGATCAACAGGATGTTCCGGTTCTTCTGAACGGTATTCGCCAGACCCGCAATGGTGAGAGCGTAATCGACTGTGTTGTAGTTGTCATGCGCAAGCGAATTGAACATGAGAAGGACATTATGAATACCAAAACGAAGCTGCAGGAGTTGTATCAAGCAACCAATGAGGCGAACAAGGAGCTTGAACGACTGCACGAAGAATACAAGGTGAAGCAGCAGGCATTGATTAAAGTAAATGATCAGCTGGAGACGATGGCTTCGACGGATCTGCTTACGGGACTTAAAAACCGCAGATTTTTTCAGGATAAAATGCTGGAAAGCCTGGCTCTCTTCCGGGAAACTCAGTGTGTTTTCTCTCTTCTTGTCGTTGATATTGATCACTTCAAGAGTATTAACGATACGTATGGACATCCGATTGGAGATCTGGTTCTGGGTAACCTGGCAGGCTTGTTGCAATCGGTGTCACGAAGCACGGACGTGGTGGCGCGTTATGGTGGAGAAGAATTTGTCATTATTCTTGCGGATTGTGATCGAGAGCAAGCTGTGACTATAGCAGAGAGATACCGTTCACAGGTTGCCTCTTCCGATTGGGGCGAGTATAACATTACAGTGAGTATTGGCGTGGCTACGGTTTCGGAGGAAGATACAGAGCAGTCTTTGTTTCAAAAAGCGGACCAGGCGCTGTATGCCTCCAAAACAGGTGGGCGAAATCGGGTGACGCATGCAGCCGAAGCAGCGAGTAATGGTAGTAACCTTCATAATTGATTAATAACTGTCGATATAATATTTAGCACTACTATCTCTATTAGAGGAAGTGAATATATCATTATGAATCAGGTTGAGGCTGTTTTGGCTGCAATGCCATTTATTCGCGAAGCTACACGTCAGGATGTTTCCATCTCGGTCATGGACCGGGAAAAGTTCCTATTTTTCGAATCCGGCAACGCTTTGAAATATGATTTCAAGGCAGGAGACCCAATTGCAGATATACACAGAGACTTTAAGATGTTAAAGAATGAATCCAAGACAAGGGAGCATTATCCGGCTGAGGTTTTTGGTATCGCTACGGATTCGTATTTCCTTCCGATTAAGAATGAACAGAACGAGATAGAAGCAGTTCTTTGCATTACATATAGTATGGATACCCAGGATCAATTGAAAAAACTGATGAATCAGGCAGGAGAAGTTACAAGCAGACTGATTGAGGGTATCCAGCATGTAGCTGCTCATTCGGAAGAGTTGAGTGCAACCTCGGAAGAAATTTTGAGCAATACGAAACGTGCGGTTGAAGATTCCAGTAATGTGAACGAAGTGGTCAGCTACATAAAAGAAATTTCAGAACAGACCAATCTGCTGGGTTTAAATGCTGCAATTGAAGCGGCGCGGGTCGGTGAAGCCGGGGCAGGCTTTGGAGTAGTAGCCACGGAAATCCGTAAAATGTCCACAGGAACCAAGGAAGCCACGGGACGAATAGAGCAGTCTCTTGACGCTGTGAAAAAGTCCGTACTGAACATGGAGCAGGAGATAGCCCAGATTTCAGTTTCTTCACAAGAACAGGCCAAGCTGGTCACAGAGTTTATGAATGTAATTGATCAATTGAACGAAACCAATCACGGCTTGCGGAAACTGGTCGAAAAAATAACCGACGACGCTGAATAATAATTTGCTTCGTTAAGCCCATACTCCAAATTCTAAAGACGAAAAAACGCTCAACCACCATCGTGGCTGAGCGTTTTTTCGTCTTGCTTAAAGTTTCACCAATTGGAATCATATCAATCTACTCATGGCTCATAAATCCATTTCCCAGGGCAGGTGAACTGGCTTGGAGAGTGAAATCTTCGTTGGCCTCGTCCATAAATTGGGGGTTCATATACAATGAATGTGCGTCATTTCCTGATCCCTCCGTGTAGGAGGTAAAGCCGGAATACTCCGTATTTTTCCAGACCCACAGGGCCTCTTCTTGTGGTGCAGGGGAGTAGTACACATTATAATCAAACACATTCCCCGAATTACTGGTGTATTCATTGTAAATGAGCACGCCAGAGCTGCCCGATACGAGAATGTTCCGTTTAAACGTATTGTTCTTCGTTTGGGCTTGCAGGAATAGCTGCCCATTGCCTGCATCCAGCAGGTCGTTACCCGCTAACGTATTGTACATAATCGTACTGTCCTCGGTAGATCCGCGTTCCTCATCATAGCCGCCCATGGCGATGCCTGTAAGCCTGTTATGAAAAATCAGATTATCTTGCAACGTAATGTGGCTGGTCGAACGTCCGGCATGTTCTGAAGCAATCTCGATCCCGATATCGTTGCGATATACCCGATTGTGGTCGATGATATGATTTTTGCCTCCATCCACGTAGATTCCTCCTGCTGAATTGCTATCATTGGGGAGAGTCGTTCCATAGGACGGATTAAAATTGGAAGAGATATTATAGACCTCATTTCCCCGTACGATCCCGTTTCGCGCCAGATCATAAGTGTCGTCCTCCGAAGTTCCCTCATACCCAATCAGATCAATGCCGATATTGTCGGTATCATGGATCGTATTGTCCAGTATGGCAAACGTATCCACATTTCCGTTGACTGCGAGTGACTCACTTGAGCCTAGCACGAGATCATACAATTCATTATCCTTGATGATAATATCCCGCAATGCTTGGGGATGCTCCGTACCATATATCGCGATTCCATGGGCATCTCTGCCCTGTAAATTGGGTCCTGAAGGTTTAGCCTCATTGGCAATGGAATGAATGGTGTTGCCCAGCAGTTGAATGTGTTCTCCTGCCCCGTGAATATATATTCCAGTAGGCACTTGTCCCCGAAGTGAGGTAGTAAAGTTGCGGATTTCGAGATTTTGAATCGTAATATAACTGGTATTTTCGACTTCAATGAGACCCTCTATGCCGCGTACAGAAAGACCTTCACCATCAATGATGGCCTTCTCCTGTGGATAGCTGGAAAACAGGGTTGGATTGCCGGAGGAATTACCGCTTCGAGTGATTTTGACTTTTTGGTGATAGACACCTTCCCGCAAATAAACGGTGCTTCCTGGGGAAGCATGGTCTGCAGCATGCTGCAACGTTTTCCAGGGAGCTTGAATGGTTCCTTTGTTCAAATCGTTTCCATGTGGTGATATGTAATACATCTTCTGGGTATCCGGTACCTGCACAACCTCGGGAGAAGGGACGGATGAAGCCTCATCCTTCTGACAACCGGTTGCGAACAGGATCAGGGCCAGGAGTGTAATTGCAGCTATACGATACAAGTTGAATCCTCCTTAATAACTAGCTATGAAGTTCGATTATAACAGATTTGAATAGTGAAATAAGGCGTAAGATGCTCATAGAACTCAGAAGGGGAGAGGTACTTAGAAACAGCGAAACAGGTGGTGAGAATGATCTCGCCACCTGTTTGTATATGTTGATCGTTATTTTCGGTCCCAGAGTACACTGTAGCGGCAGCAGATAAAAATGATGAGATTGGCTGCTGCGGCTATGCCGAACACCAACGCAGGATTGGACAGCTCGGAGATCCAGCCGCTTCCCCATATAGCCAAGGGCATGCCGAGCTTGAACAGAGATCCGGTAATCCCGCTGATGCGGCCAATCATGTGATGTGGTGTGGACTCCTGGCGGAATGTCCAGATGCAGATCGTGCTGATAGTTTGAAAAATACCAGACAGAAACAGACCCACTGCAAGTCCGTAGGTGGAGTGGAACAAACCAAGGATCAGAAAGGCGAAACCTTGAAGCAGTGTGGTCACCACAATCAGCACACCAGCAGAATATTTGCGGCGCAGGGAGCTTACCACCAGACTGCCGATTAAACCGCCTACTCCGGCAGCAGATAATACAAGTCCAAGCTCTAGAGTACGCAGTTGCAAAGTGTCTTTGGCATAAAAGATGACGGTTGCATCCACCATACCTGAGGTCGCATTAAGAAAAATGACCGTAATGCTGATAACCAGTAACATATGGTTGCGACGCAGCTCGATCCAGCCTTCTTTAAAGTCCACCCAGAAGCCCTGAGGAGATGTTCCTCTGGACACAGGTGCGGAGTGCAGTGGTAATAGAATGATACAGGATATCGCAAGCAGAATGGCGGTAATTAACAGACCCGTATACAAATTAGATAACATCAACAGCATTCCTGATAGGGCGGCACCCATAATGGTAATTAACGTTGTGGTGAAACCCAAAGCCGCGTTGGCTGACGTTAGCAGTGGCGTGGGCACCGATTGTTTGATCATGCCTGCTGATGCATTGCGAAAAGCATAACTCAGTGTCATCAGCATAAAACCGCATCCGTAGAGTACATAAATGGAAGGCTGACCATATTGAAAAGACAGAAACAGCGCGAGCAGAAGGATAACCTGTAACACGATGGAGCCAATAGACCACCATTTCTTATGCACCCGGTCCATCAGGACACCGATGAACATGGCGAGAAACAGGTTCGGCAGAAATTCAATGCCACGCATGGTGGACATCGCTACAGGAGATTTTGTGAGTTCATATAAGATAAGAGGCAGGGCTAATTCATAGATTTGATTCCCTAGAGCAATGATGCCGCTGGCAGCAAACAGAATGATGAAGCTTGGGTTTCTCCATACGGATGTGGTGGGTGTGGTGACAGGTGTGGCGTGTACGTTGATTTCAGACATGGATTACAATCTCCTCTTTACGTGTGGTAATGAGGTCCATTATACTTTTGCAAAAGAGGAAGAAAAAGCGAAGCATTTACCAAGTCGACTTCGCCTTTTAGGAGGGTGAAGATGGACGCAGAAGAGCATTATCTGATCTTACGCACTCACTTTGAGGGTGTGCCTGAGCAGGAAATGATTGAAGTCACAATGGAACAGGTCACTGAACTGCTGGATTGTTCGAGGCGTAATGCACAGCTTGTGCTGAACAAATTGACGGAATCCGGTTATTTGACATGGATACCCGGTCGTGGAAGAGGCAATGTATCCCGAATGTCTTTTCACGTATCGGTGTCGGATCTGCTTGCCGCCAAAGCGAAGCAGCTTGTGGAGAATGAGCAGCTCAATGAAGCATGGCGTTTAATTGATTCTTCGGGTACGCAGCGAATGAAGGATGACTTCACCGATTGGCTGGAACGACAGCTGGGCATCTTGCGCACCGATGGGGAGGAACGGGAGGTACTGCGTTTTCCGTTTTACAGGCCAGTCCCTCATCTGGACCCTGCGTGGGTTCAGCGGCGTACTGAATCTCATTGGGTAAGGCAGATCTTCGATACACTCCTCATATTCGATCCGGAGGAAAAACGTATTCTTCCCGGACTAGCCCATCATTGGGAATGGGACGACTCATCATCCCGCTGGCGATTTTACTTACGTAAGGGAGCGCGGTTTCACCATGGTAAGGAAATGACTGCACAGGATGTGAGATTTACATTTGCCCGCATGTCAGGAAGGACATCCTCGGAGTGGATATTTTCTTTAATCACAGGTATAGAGACTCACGGGAGTTATTGTATTGATTTTTATTTTGCCCAGCCCAATGCGGTATTTCCAGCTTTTCTTTGTACGGATCGCTGTTCGATCGTGCCTGAAGATTTGGGGGGTCCCGACAAAGCTGCATATTTCTCAGCACTGCCGATTGGCACGGGTCCTTTCCGGATTATCAAAAATAATGAATCCCTGCTTGTGTTGGAAGCGAATGATCATTACTTTGAAGGGCGTCCTCATCTGGATCGGATTGAGATGTGGGTGTGGCCGGACTATGAAGGACAGCCTGGATCACACAGGACAAGCAGGGATATGCAGCTGTTATATTCGGGGGCGAGCAGTGGATCTACGAGTGAATCAACTCTCAGCCAGTTGGAGAATGGCAGCACCTATATGACCTTTAACCTGAACAAAGCAGGGATTCAGCAGAATAATCTATTTCGTCAGGCCATTCATCTGGGATTGGATCGAGAACGAATGATTAAGGAACTGGGTGGTATCAGGCAGTGTGCATCGGAGGGGTTTGTGCTCAGTGGAGCCGAGCAGGATTATATACCGGGTTCTGATCTGGATGAAGCGAAAAAATGGATTCAGGCATCCGGTTATAGCGGGGAGTCTCTGAACTTGTACACGTATGAATGGTTGGAGAATGAAAAAACGGCCGCGTGGATTAGCAGGCGATGCAAGGAGATTGGGGTTCAACTGAATGTGGTAAAGCTCCCAATTGAGCATTTGGCTGACCCGAAAGTGCTGGCACGGGCCGATCTGGTCATGGCTGGAGAAGTACTTGGTGAGCAGGCAGACCTGACCCTGTTCGAGCTGTATCAATCCCGTTTCAGTTTCCTGCGTAATCACCTCAGCCCGGAATTGACCGCATATGTGGATGACAAGTTAACAGTGTGCATGGGAGAACCAAGCTCGGACGAGCGAATGAAGCTGCTTTTGGACATTCAGGAAAAGCTCAAAAGTTTATCAAATGTCATCTTTCTGTATCACAGTCTTCAGAGAGCCCAGCATCACCCCATGCTTGAAGGCATTGCCTTAAATGCATGGGGGAAAATCGACTACAAATATATCTGGGTGAAGCTTGAAACATAAAAGGAAGAGTGTGAACGTATGGAGCAACTACGGCCTTTTTGGATTTAAAGTAGATCGAAGGGAGCAATGATCATGCATAAACTGTCTGCAAACGAATTAGTGGATCGGGAACATCACGCTTGGGAGGAACTCAAGGAGCTATTGGACCATGGACAAAATAAGTACACCTATGTTCCTGCACAGCGGGAGGCCGGAGAGGATGCGCTCTATCGCCTCCAAGTAAGCACCAAATCGTATTTGGGAGCCATTGCCTATGAGACAGCAGGCATCCTGCTGGATGATGGCTGGATTACGTTACTTGGATCGGGTGGTGACCGTATTTTCGGGAGTCTGACCAGTTGGAATGGTGTGGGTGACCAGCCGTGTGTACCCGCATTGGAAGGCATGATGATCGTCGCCTACGATGCTGCGGGTGGATTTTTCGGTATGGATATGGGCAAGTATGGCCGTACAGGACATGTGTACTATTTTGCCCCTGACACGCTGGAATGGGAATCGACAGAACTGGCTTATTCAGGCTTCATCAACTGGTTGGCCAACGGTGATCTGGAGCAGTACTATCAGACTTTTCGTTGGAAGGGTTGGCAGAACGACATGGGACAGCTTCAGACAGGACAAGTATTTGCGTATTATCCACCGCTTTGGACGGAGGAGGGCGGCGGCGAGAGCAGCAGCAAAGCTCCTGTAACAGTGGAGGAAGCCTGGAAGGCAGCATTGGCTGGGAAATGATGTGCTATGACAGGGCTGTATAGGAGGGAGCGTGTGAATAATATGCAGATCGATAACATTCAGAAGCATTACGGTATTGTGTTACCGCACGAATATCTGGAGTTTCAACGAGAGGCCGTAGGTCAAGCATTTGACATGATTGAAAATGGAGAGGTCATCGATAGTGCGCGAAGATGCTGAGAGTGAATCAGAAACGCCGGAGGAAGCCCAGCGACTGCTGGAGGAAAATGTACGAGAGATCGCTGCCAATTTCAATGCATTCATAGCTTGTTTAAAAGCCATACTGAGTGATCCAGTTGTGTGATTCACCGTTTGAATATCCTCATGAACGACAAAAGGCTCGCGCTATGCGCGGGCCTTTTACTCAATCGAATACATGAATGTTTTGATTGAATGATATAGAATACATCTAGTTTGCAACCTATCCAGTCTCAGTCATCGTAACCGTAGAGTTCGATCGTGCAGCTTTGTTATGCCAGACCACGATGACAAGCGAGGCCAGGCAGACCAAGAGCAGACATCCATATACAACATGATAGGCTTCCTCTACCGGAACACCGGGAATACCGTGCAGCATCAGCCCGCAGACAGCCACGGATACCGAACCGCCAAAAAACTGGATCAACTGTAGCAAGCCCATACCGGAACCGATCTGCGCTTTGGGCAGCACCCGAGACGCTTCATTATTCAGAGAAGCTATGGAGGCGGAGAGTGCCGGGGAGAAAAAGAGATATCCGCCGGTGATGATTAGGGCAGACTGATTCAGTCCCAGCATAAACAGAACAAGCACTGCGGCAAGCAAAATGTGCCCGATCATCAGAAAACGCATATTGCCGTAACGGTCGATCCAGCGACCTACGAAACGGGTACAGAATGCCGAGACGATGGCTCCAGGAGCAATCAGCAAACCAATAGCCAGCGACGAACGTCCAAACAGATCAGCAAGGACTAGCGGCATCAGGAACAGATTGCCCAGATTTACGACCAGAACACAGAAGCCGATGATCAGCAGCCGGGTAAACCCGGGTGTTCGGAATACATGTGGATTTACAAAAGGAAGGCTCGCCCTGCGAATATACACAATGTGCACAACAAGTGAAATGACACCGATGGTCAGCCATAACCATGACTGCTGAGTAATGGCAACCAGAAGGGTAGTTGCATTAATCACGGTTAATGCTGCACCGAACATATCAAAGGAATTCTCCGGTTTGGCCGTTTCACGCGGGAGAAAATAGAGCAGTACGGGCAGCGCAAGCAGGACAAGCACCGTAATAGCGAAAAGTCCATTCCAGCCCCAGTACTCACTAATGAGTCCACCCACAATAGGGCCAAGCCCAAACGCCATGGCACTGCCTGATGAGATCAGTGCGATGGCTGCTCCGCGCCGCTCCACTGGGATATAGCGGCTCGCGATAACAAGCCCAAGTCCGGCCATGACCCCTGCACCCGCAGATTGCAAAATGCGTGTCAGCAAAAGGATCGCAAAGCTGTGCGCAAATAATCCGAGTAATGAAGACAAGCCTAAGATCAGCAAGCCCGCCGTCAGCAGTTTGCGTACCGGAATACGGTCAGACAATCGACTGTAAATCACCGTCGACAAGGCATAACCAATGGAGTAGCTTGAAATGACCCAGGACCCCAGGTCCGATGTAATCTGAAGATCATGAATAATAACGGGTAAAGAGACGTTAAACATGGTGGTATTCATCACAACGATGAATAGGCAGCAAGTCCAGAGAGGCATTACAATTTTATCTTTCACGTAACCATTCCTGTCTATGAATTCAATAAACCATTTTACGCCCAATTTTCTTATATGGCAATATTGTCATAATTACAGTGGGTTGAAAAAATTAGACTCCATTTTCCTTATCCAGGATCGTCAAGGTTGTATAGGATGCTATAAAAAATAGGCGCCCTAAATTTAAAGGGCGCCTATTACTGTTAGGCTGCGCTGGTTTGTGTGCCACGATTGCGAATCCACTTGATGACATCCATCAGAATGACCGCGGCGAGAGCAAGTCCTCCTGCGATGAGGAATTCATTCCAGCCAAAGGCTCCCGGGATGGCGAAGATGCTGCGAACCCCTGGAATCAGCGTGATTCCATACAGGCAGAGACAAACCAGGATGGAGCCGAGAACATATTTGTTGGTGGTGAAGCCGACCTGGAAAATCGTCTGTATGTTGGAGCGTGCTGCAAAAGTTTGCAGACTCCGTGCCAGAATCAGGGTTGTGAAGGCCATAGCCACACTCATTTCCTCTGAAATCCCAAGTCCAATATATTGGGACACGATGACAGCCACCCCGATTAGAACACCACGTGTGATAACAGCCTGCAACGTTCCGCCAGCAAAGATGCCCTCGTTAATATCCCGCGGTTTGCGCCGCATGACATCCGGTTCAGCTTTTTCGGTACCCAGTGCAATGGCAGGCAGGGAGTCATTCACCAGATTGATGAAGAGCAGCTGGAGGGCTGTAAAGGGGTTCACCCAACCGACCACAAGTGCAAATAATATGGCAATAATCGCGCCCAAGTTTCCTGCAAACAGGTACGCAATGGCTTGTTTGATATTATCAAACACCATGCGCCCGACACTGACGGCATTCACGATGGATACAAAGTTATCATCCGTCAAAATCATGGCTGCCGCATCTTTCGCGACATCTGTCCCGCTGCCCATCGCTACGCCGATGTCGGCCTGTTTCAGTGCAGGGGCGTCGTTGACACCATCTCCGGTCATGGCTGCAACTTTACCTTTGCGCTGCCACGCACGCACGATGCGGATTTTATTTTCAGGAGAGACGCGTGCATACACCGAGATATGTTCGAGCTGCTGATCGAGTTCTTCATCCGACAGTTTGTCCAGCTCTGCTCCGGTAAGGGCCAGGTCGTCCGGATCTGCAAGTCCGATATCCATACCGATCGCTTGGGCTGTTGTTTTGTGGTCGCCAGTGATCATGATCGTGCGAATGCCCGCCTTCTTGGACTCTTCGATGGAACCATATACCGCTTCACGCGGTGGATCAATCATGGCTGTCAGACCAACAAGCGTTAGATCATGTTCATCCTCGATCGTGACCTGATTTTTGTCATCAAATTTTTTGTAGGCGTAAGCCAGCACACGGAAGGCACGTTTGGAGAACGCTTCGTTCTTCTCTTCAAACTGCGTGCGAATCTCAGGCGTTAATGGCTGAACTTCTCCGTTCATAAACACATGACTACAGCGACTGAACAGCACATCCGGGCCACCTTTGGTCAGCAAAGCGGTCTGTCCTTCAAATGTGTGCACGGTACTCATCAATTTCCGATCCGAGTCAAAAGGAAGCTCGGCTTCACGCGGAAACTGGTCACGAATTTCATTGTAATCCTTGTTCACCCGGTTACTGAAGGCAATGAGCGCCACCTCGGTTGGGTCACCAAGTTCCTTGCCTTCCTGGTTAATATTCGAATCATTGCAGAGTACTGCAATATGTAACAAACGGCGTTCCTCTGCAGACCACTGTTTGGGATCATCGGGAAATTGATCTTTGGTGCCATGGGGAATGTAATAGTCCACCACAGTCATCTTGTTTTGAGTAAGCGTTCCGGTTTTGTCGGTACAGATAATGCTGGCAGAACCCAAAGCTTCAACAGCAGGAAGACGTCTGATGATGGCGTGCTGCTTGGCCATTTTATTCGTTCCCAGAGACAGTACAATCGTCACAATGGAGGAAAGGGCTTCCGGAATGGCGGCGACAGCGACGGCAACTGCGAACATTAGAGCATTCACAATAGATGGCCCGATGTTTTCCGTCCCTTCGGTTAACCAGACACGTCCTGCTTCGATGGCAAAAATCAAGATCGACAAGCCCAGAATAAAGAAGCCCAGCTTCTTACTAAACGATTCCAATTTGCGTTGCAGCGGGGTCTCCTTCGCTTCTGCATTTTCAATTAATTCGGCAATTTTGCCGATTTCTGTTTTCAGCGCTGTACCCGTAATGACGAGCGTACCCCGACCATACACCACCAGTGATCCACTGAATGCCATATTGCGACGATCACCGATCGGAGCTTCTTCCGGGATGACATCTGCGTGTTTCTCCGCTGCTTCGGATTCTCCTGTCAGCATGCCTTCGTTGATTCGCAAGCTGCCTGATTCCAAAATGCGGCCGTCTGCCGGAACATAATCCCCTGCATCCAGCAAGACAATATCGCCGGGAACGAGTTCCCGCGCGGGGATCGTTTTTTTCTGCCCGTCACGAATGACCTTGGCTTCGGGAGCAGACATTTGTCGGAGTGCATCCAGAGAACTTTCGGCTTTTTTGGTCTGTACAACACTGATTACCGCATTTAACAGAATGACGAGAAAAATAATTAGCGATTCGATCAGGTGTCCAAGGACGATCTGAACAGCGGCTGCGATCAGCAGCACGATCACCATGGGATCTTTAAAATTTTCAATAAATAGCTTCCAGACGGGTGTTGCAGCTTTTCCTTTTAACTCGTTATAGCCTTCCGTTTCCAGTCTCTTCGCAGCCTCAGCGGTTGTGAGCCCGTCCGTGGAACTTTGGACGTCCTGAAGCGTCTCCTCTGCGCTGTGTCTGTAATATTGCAAATGACCAGCTCCTTGGATCATAGATTTCGGATATTAGATTTCTTTGTGTATATAACCTTGCATGCGTCTAAGAATCAGTGAAACTTTATCAAATTTATGAACTCCATAGGTAGAATCTCCGCGACTGGTGAATCTCATTCGTTTGCTATTAATTAGGTCATTATACCTTGCGCAAAAATCATGAAATAAAAGGAGAATTAGTTTTTTTATCCTATTGAAGTTTTTTCGTGGAAATGTGTATATAGATAAGGGCACATCATAAAACTCGGGATTACCGCAGCATAAGGAGAAGGTACATATGAATGACAATCGCATCGAACAACTCTTGAATCTCGCAGGAGGACAGGAAAATATTCGTCTTGTGCAGCATGACGACGTGAATACCACTACGTTGACATTGCGGAACCGTAAAGGCTTAAATTTGTCCCTACCTGTTGTATCAAATCTCGACGCAGATATTCGTATAACAGGTGATCAATGCTACATAACACTTGAGGACGAATGTTCACAACTTTACCATACGCTACAGGCCATGGGAGTGGGGAAAGCAGAAGGGGACGCACTGCCAGAAACAAGGCGTCCCCGTAAAAAATCATTGTTATATTTTATTTCCGATGTGTTCAGGCCTCTGATGCCCGCCATTCTGGGAGCTGCAGTGCTCAAGATTGTGCTAGCCATCATTACGTTATTTAACGTTTACAGTTCTACAGATTCCTCTTCGTTGATGGACAGTCAGACATTCCTGATATTTAAATCCATTGGAGATAATGTGTATTATCTATTGCCTATCCTGGTAGCCATCAGTACAGCCTATCGGTTAAAAAGCAATGTTTATGTTGCCGCAACGATTGGCGGACTAATGTTCTACCCGCAAATGACCGCTTTATTGTCAGGTGAAGAGGATGTTCACTTTATGGGAGTACCCATTGTGTCACAAGCGATCTTTTTTTCAGCTTCCATTTGGGTGATTTTGACGATATATGCGGCGTCCTATCTGGAAAAAGTTGTTGAGCCAATAAGCCCAAGAGCCTTCAAAGGAATTCTTGCTCCATTGTTGACGTTTCTGATTCTCGTTCCATTGGTTCTAATGATACTTGGTCCACTTGGTACTTGGATTGATCAGCAGTTACCGGATGTGGTGGATTCACTACTGAATGATGCCCCGATTGTAGCAATTATGCTGCTAGGAGCGGTTTATTCCCTAATGATGATCGCTGGATTACATTACTGGCTTTTTCCTATCATAATCAATGAAATAATGGTGAATGGTTTCTCCCTCATTATCCCTGTCATGTTGGTTGCCTTTGTTGCACAAGCAGGAGCTTCACTCGCTACTGGGTTAAGAAGCAAACAGCGGGAATTCAGGAAGCTGGCTTTCTGGGCCACAGGAACTGCTTTATTAGGTACCCCAGAGCCTGCGATGTATGCGGTCAATATGAGAAAGAGGGCCTCTTTTTATTCGGCATTGCTTGGCGGTGCTGCAGGAGGACTGTATTTCGGGCTGATGTCCGTCAAAGCAGTTGCATTGGGTGGTGGGTCCGGAAGTCTGCTGGAAATTCCGCTATTTATGGAAGAAGGAGCCTGAATCTGTTACATGCCTGCGTTGGTTTGATTATTTCCTTCTGTGTGTCAGGTGTGCTCACCTATTGGATGATAGGAAAGGAACGGAAACACGTATAAATTAAGAAAAGCCCGTACCTGATGGTGCGGGCTTTCGTGTATTGTAGAGTTAATAATAAGACAGCCACAGAAAGGATAACAAAAATGCCCAACAACATAGAGTGGATGGCTCAATGGAAGTCAACTAACCAATAGGTTACCCCTGTGACTGATGTAATTCAATGTATGTCATAAGTTCCTTCACGCCTGCAAATTGCAGAGTCAGTTGGCTGTTAAGCTTCTGCAGGGCCAGCTGGAAGGCTTGATTAATCTGTGTATAATCCTGCGTTCCGACGGTGTTCAGAAGCTCTTTCATATGTTCAATGTAGTAGACGGATTTTCTTAAACTGCTGATGACCAATATTTTTCTTAATTCAGCTCGGGTATACATTCGATAACCGTTGTTAGGGTCTCTTTCGGAGCAAATTAAGCCTTCGGTTTCCCAATGCCTGATAGCAGAAGTGTTGACCCCGGCTGCTTCGGCAGCTTTTCCAATCGTCATCACCTCCATCGTTCCAACCTCTCTATAGTTAGCAAAATCCACCTGTTGTACCATCTTCCATATATCTTCTACTCGTTGCTTTTCCAGTTGGCTGTTGTACAGCTGCTGGTTCATAAGCCAGAGGGCATCCATCGTATGGCCCTGTTTTACTTTTCTCATAACCTCATATACAACGGGAATCTCGTACCCTTTCAATAATAAACGAATAGCAACGAACGCCTGAAGATGAACAGGGGTATAGTACCTGTGATTGCTGGAGGTCCGTGGAACGTCAGGAATCAGGTTTTCCTTTTCATACCGTCGCAGTGTAGTTGTACTTACATCCAGCCTTGTGGCAATCTGCCCAGGTGTATATGCTCGGTTCATGTTTCTTCTCCTCACGCTTCAAGTAAAACCTTCAAGTGCTACACTAACATACAACCCGCCAAAGTCCATATTTTATCCACATTTTATATTGAAAATCGGAAGATTGCATCCATGTTATACACTGAGGATATTAACAGTAAAGGACTGGTTCAATTGCAGAAAATGATTACATTGTTAAATGGCTCTCAGCTTGAAGTGGGTCTGACGGGAGCGCAAGATCGTAGCGTCATTATGCTGCCCACAGCCAAAAAGTCCGTAACCGGACAAGAAGCCGAAACCCTAAAGTTATGGGGCGTTGATCCTGAATTGGGTGCAAAGTTTATCGACGGACTTTCCGATGAATTTCAGATCCTGCATTTTGATTATGAAGGCCACTATATGGCACATCCCCATCCGGAACATTTTACGCCCGAATATATCGCTCAGGATTTATTGCGAATTGCAGATCAGATGAATGTGAATCGATTTAGTTATTATGGATACTCCTGGCTGGCTCTCGTCGGGCTGCAGCTCGCTCTTCGGACCGACCGCATGGAAAGTCTCATTATGGGAGGATTCCCGCCATATGAGGGGCCGTATGAGGAAATGCGAGTAGTGACCTCAAAGACATATGAGGGAGCATTGAAGCAGCAGCATGAAGAATCGGGAGAACTACACTCAACAGAAGCTCTAATGAAAGCAGAAGAATTGAGTCCGGATGAATTGGATTGGGACAACGTGGAATTAAAGATTGATCCGGCTCAAACAAAACAATTTGCGACCTTGTATCAAGGTTTAATTGATTTCGATGACCAACGTATTCAAACTCAGTTGAATATCCCCAGATTGGCTTTTGCAGGAGAGAAAGATACGATTGTGTACGGTGAGAAATTTGGCAGTGTGACGGTGGATATCGCCGGACAACTGCAAAAGCATAAACCAATGCTTGAAAACCTCGGCTGGACCGTCAAAATCATCAAGGGAGCGGATATGGATCACATCAAAGCGATGCAGCCCATTACCGTTCTCCCTATTATCCAACCCTGGTTAAAAGCTCATTTAAGCTGAGGATCGGCAAAAACAAGTTCATATTACTGCGTTACATCGTCTAAAGCTCTTTGTTTGCGCTGCTGATAATCCAGAATGGATTCGTATAACAATTGCTCATTGAAATCCGGCCACATCACGTCCGTAAACCAGAGCTCGGAATAAGCGGCTTGCCATAATAGGAAATTGCTTAACCGTTTCTCCCCACTGGTTCTGATCAGCAGATCGGGGGCAGGATTGAGTCCAGTATACAAAAACTTTTCGAATTCCGCCTCGGAGATTTCCGGGGTTTCTTTGTTTTCTTCATTATTTTCTACAATGTACGTTTTGATCGCTTGCACAATATCGTTTTTACCCCCATAATTCATCGCAAAATAAACAGCCATCCCGCTGTTCGTTTGGGTCAGTTCCACCACTTTGCGCATCGCTTCCTGTGTTTCGTCTGGGAATTTTGAGATATCTCCAATAAAATTAACTTTGATATTATTCTGATTCAGTTCCTGAACAGTTGTATCCTGTACAAATTCGACCACCAGACTAATGATGTAGTCGACCTCATCCTTGGGCCTTTTCCAGTTTTCCGTAGAGAAGGCGTAAAGAGTGAGCGAAGCCATCCCGTTTTTGTGGCACATGCTTATCGTTTCCCGCATCGTCTGCATGCCTGCATAATGTCCGGCACTTCGAGGCAGCCCTCTTCTCGTCGCCCATCTTCCATTTCCATCCATCATAATTGCGATATGCTTCGGGATGAATCCGTTCCAGTCGATGGAATGGAATGTATTAGGTTTTTCTTTATGTACACGTTGCCACTTCAATGGAAATTCCTCCTAATGGTCAAGCCAAGCTAGAATAAGTTAGACACGTATGATAGATTCAAATGTTCTAAATCATTCCCAGAATTTATAATTATTATATAGGATTGGATAGGGACAAGCCATGATAGTTTTAATAAATCAATATTGTGCAGAACATGAGTCGACCGCTGCATTCCGGGATTATTCTTAGCGAAACCTTTACATTCCAGTTGTTATGCGTTTATTCACTTAAATCTTGGTGTATTTTCCCTTATAATGAAATTAGAAGGATAAGGAGATGAGGACTTAATGAAAAAAGCCATTTGGATTATTGCCAGTTTTGTTGCTGTGATTGTACTCGGAACGGTTTTGATAGCAAACCTTGTGGGCAGGGAAGAAGCAGATAACGCGGAAGCACCCAATATCAAGAAATTAGTAGAAGATATCAGTACAGGCAAGGAGACACCGGAATCAGCCTCCATTAATGCCACCCAGTTAATCGTCACGGATAAAGGTAACCAAACGACAACCTATGATTTGCCTGAAAATGAGTTTTTCCTTTCCATTGCACCCTATGTGAAAGAGACTCATCCCTGTGAAATACATAGCCTGACCGGATGTCAGGGTGAAATGAAAAATAAGAAGTTCATTGTGACGATCCATGACTCCGAAGGGAATACGCTCATGAAGAATGCTGAGATGAAGGCTGGCTCCAACGGTTTTATGGATTTTTGGTTAGCCAGAGATAAGTCATACCTCATTCGTGTGGTACATGATGGAAAGGTTGCAGAGACACAGCTATCTACATATAAAGAAGATCAAACGTGCATCACAACAATGCAGTTGAGTTAAATCACGTACGGTGCATTCTATCCTCATTTCAAAACATTCGATATGATCCAGGCCCGCCTTGCATGCGGGTTCTTTTATTTTTTTCTGTTCATGTGATGACAGGGAAGATATTGAAAACGAAAAATAATAACTCTTTTGAATTGACAAAATCGCAATTCTACAGGATAATCCATTAGTGATAATGATAATTGTTATCATATAAATACATATAAAGTAGGGGAGAAGTAGGATATGAAAAAAAGCTTGAACGGATTTTTATTGCTGACGGTTTTGGCGCTTGCTCTGACAGGCTGCGGTAAGTCCAGCAGCACAACAGATACAAATGAAAAAACATCTTCGGGCAGCACGCCGACTGAAGAGACAGCAGGTCCTGTTACAGTTAAGCATAGTGGTGGAGAGCTCAAACTGGACAAACCAGCTAAGAGAGTTGTTACGCTGGAATGGACATATACGGAAGATGTAGTAGCACTGGGTGTTCAGCCAGTAGGTAGTGCAGACAACGCCAACTATAAAGTCTATGTGACTCCCGAAGCAGCTTTGGATGACACGGTGACGGATGTTGGAACACGTGACGAGCCAAATCTGGAGGCGATTGCAGCTTTGAAGCCGGATCTGATTATCGCCAATTCCAATTCCAACATCTATGATCAGCTCAATGCGATTGCACCAACGCTTGAATATGATCTGTATACGGGTGATGGCTATACTTATGACAAAATGACGGAAACGTTCAACAATATCGCCGTTGCTCTTGGAAAAGAAGACCAAGCGAAGAAGGTACTCGATGAACTCGATCAGCATTATGTAGAAGCCAAAGATAAACTTGCTGCTGCTGACAAATCGGAATTCCATTATGTACTTACACAAGCATTTACGTATCAAAATGCAGCAAGTCTTCGTATGTTTACCGATAACGCTGTCGTAATTGGCACGTTGGCGAAGGTTGGACTGGTTAACGACTGGCAGCCGGACAAGATTGAAGGTTATGGCTTCTCAACGGTGGGTATTGAATCCCTGCCTGCTGTTCAGGACAGTAACTTCATCTACATCACACAACCGGATGATGACGTTTTTGGCACAGCAATGAAAGACAATTCAGTATGGAAAGGCCTGAATTTTGTCAAAGATAAACGCACCTATCAACTGGATAGCACAACATGGACGTTCGGTGGACCTATCTCGTCCAAAGCTCTGGTTGACGGGGTTGTTGGAGCAATTACCCAATGAGTTCGGTCCAACATTCCCGACCAGTGTTTAACTGGCGCACAATAAGCATTTATGGGGGCGGTCTAACCGCTCTCATCGTGCTTTTTTTTGTAAGCCTGTGTTATGGAGAAGCTTCAATTCCACTCCATACGGTTGTGGATTCACTTATGGGCAGGCAGGATACACTGGAACATAATATGATCTGGGATCTGCGCATGCCGCGCACGGTAATCGGTATACTCGCCGGAGGGGCGCTTGCTGTTGCCGGTTCGTTGTTACAGACGATTACACGCAATCCGCTGGCGGCGTCGGACACACTCGGCATCAATGCGGGGGCCTATTTTGTTGTGGTGTTGGGAACGATTTTTTTCCCGGGCTTGATGCAGCAATCGCCGTTCCTTTTCGCCGTACTTGGTGGATTACTGGCAGCTGCCGCAGCGTACTTCATGGGCGGGGGGAGAACATCAAGTCCAGTGCGACTTGCCCTCTCCGGCATGATTGTATCGATGGTGCTTGGTTCTTTTACAAGCGCGCTGCACATTTTCTTCTCTCAGGAAACTCAGGCATTATTTCTATGGGGCTCGGGAACGCTCGTTCAGAATGACTGGAGCGGTGTAATTTACGCATGGCCTTGGGTCATTGGAGTTACGATCATTGCCCTGGTTTTATCCCGTCAGTGGGATATGTTGGAGCTGGATGAATCAACTGCTTCCTCACTCGGGCAAAAAGTAGGCATGGCGCGTGCCGCCGGGTTGATTATTGCTGTGTTGTTGGCTGCGGTCATTGTCAGTGTAATTGGGCCAATTGGTTTTGTGGGCCTGGTGGCACCTCATCTGGTTCGATTGAGTGGAATTCGTTCCAACCGATTGCTTCTGCCTGGTGTTTTCTTGTGGGGTGCAGCACTGCTGGTCGGTGCAGACGTACTTGCCAAGATGGTTCATAACTCCAGTCTGGAGCTGCCAACAGGGGCCGTGATGGCGATCATTGGTGCACCATGGCTGATCTGGCTTGTACTTACACGCATGAAGGCAGCGAATGGGTCAGGTATGACAACCTCAATGAGCACAGGGGCACGTTCGCGTCGCTGGTCATTCGGCCCTATCGCTATTATCTTTACGGTACTAACGCTAGCATTGGTTCTGCTCAGTACGATGTTTGGCGGGATGCGTATTCCAATGGCCGATCTTCTGCCAAGCCTGTTTCAATCGGATGGGCTATACTCGGCCATTGTTCAGCTTCGCATTCCGCGTACTCTTGTCGCCGCAGGTGCAGGTGCTGCGCTGGCGATCAGCGGTGTTCTCATTCAGATGGCCGTTCGCAACCCGCTGGCTGACGCCTCCATCGTGGGCGTATCGTCAGGCGCAGGCTTGGGTGCCATGATGGTCATCATTCTGTGGCCTGGTCTTCCGGTGTTTTTGCTGCCTATCGCGGCGATTGTTGGCGCAGGAATCGCTGCAGCAATCGTATTCTCCTTGTCCTGGAAGAAGGGGCTTAATCCTTCAGCAGTTGTATTGTTGGGTATCGCCATGTCTGCAATTGCAGGCGCAGGCATTCAGGTTCTGATTGTTCGCGGCGCTGTATATGGCAGTAGCGGCTTTATCTGGCTGACAGGCAGTACCTATGCACGCACGTGGGATCAAGTGAAGATCATTGGGGTGTTCCTGTTGATTTTGATTCCGCTTGCGTGGTGGCTGGCGCGAAGATTTGAACTGTTGGTCTTCGACGATAATAGTGCTTCAGGTCTTGGCTTGAATGTTCGTCGAACGCGTCTGCTCGCTATGACCGTTGGTGTTTTGCTTGCCGCAGGTGCAGTGGCCTGTGTGGGAACGGTTGGTTTTATCGGCCTAATCGCCCCACATATGGTCCGTCTGTTGACGGGAAACAAGTTAAGACGGTCGATGTTTCTGTCGGCTTTGGTTGGTGCAGTGATGCTGGTCCTGGCGGATACGATCGGAAGGACCGTTATGGCACCAACCGAGATTCCATCCGGGTTGTTGATTGCAATCATTGGAACGCCATATTTCCTCTATTTAATGTATCGCTCCAACTGGCGCAAATCAGCCTAAACATTCGATCCTAAATAAAAAATCCCCTCTGGTTTTCAGTGTTGAGTTCATGTAGACATGTTCTCTTTTCTCACTGCTTACCTTGAGGGGATATTTTCTTATGATAGCTTTTTTCGTTCGTATTATAAATTAGTTTTTTTTCTTAGCATTCCACTGTTATCTACCGATAGGATCGCTTGCTGCAACGTCTCTTTATCCTGAACCAAAGCGAGTCTCACATATCCTTCACCCGAAGGTCCGAAGGCACTCCCAGACGTTACGATTACACCCGCTTGTGTAACCAGATCCATGGCAAACTGTTCTGAGGTATCGTAGTGGTCCGGAATCCGACTCCAGATGAACATACTGGCTTGGGGTTTGGCGATATGCCAACCGAGGTTGCTGAATCCTTCGCAAAGAATATCTCTGCGCTCCTCGTAGATATCTCTGACCCGCTTAACTTCACTCTGATCCCCTGTGATTGCAGCAATGGCTGCCTTCTGAATCGGAAGAAACATGCCGTAATCCATGTTGGATTTCAGCTTTTTAAGCACAGATACCACATCCGGGTTTCCCACACAAAAGCCGATTCGTGCCCCAGCCAATCCATAGGTTTTGGATAACGAGTTGAATTCAATGCCAACATCCATCGCGCCAGGATAAGCAAGGAAACTACCGCACGTTTTCCCATCGAACACCAGCTCGCTGTATGCATTGTCATGAAGAACGATAATGTCATATTTCTTGGCAAACTCAATCAGATCCAGATAGAACTGATCGGGTGCCATGGCTGTCGTCGGATTGTTGGGATAGGATACAAGCATAAATTTCGCTTTGCGCGCAACATCTTCAGGAATGTCCTGAAGTTGAATAACATACCCGTGTTCTTCTTTTTGGGGCATATAATACAGCTCGGCACCTGCAAGCAGAGGTCCATCAGCAAACACCGGATAACAAGGATCGGGTACAAGGACCAGATCACCTTCATCAACGATCGCCAACGAAATGTGTGCAAGACCTTCCTGTGATCCAAGCAAGGAGCAAATTTGGGTTTTCGGATTCAGTTCAACATGGTAACGGCGCTTGTACCATTCACTGACTGCTTGCAGCAATTCGCTCTGATCATTTACAGCATATGTATAGTTTGAAGCATCCGCTGCTGCCTCGCATAAAGCCGTCATGATATGTTGGGCAGGGGGAATATTGGGTGTGCCTACACTTAGATCGATGACAGGTTCTCCGTTCTCCAGTCGTTGCCTCTTGATTTCCAGCAAACGGGTAAATATCCCCTCACTGAAGTGTTCCATTCGTTTAGCAAACTTCATGATGATTATCCTCCATCCTGATCTCCCCTTGGGGAATAACACTTGGAGGTATTATAGCAGAGTTTTCAGGTGATAAGTAACCACGAAATGTGTATCCGACTTCTCAATGCACTCTTCTTGATTTACAATTAAAGGAAAGCTAGACATGGATACGTATGAGAGAATTGGAGGTTGACCATAATGAACGAACCTTGGGCCGCTTCAATGAGTGGAGTTCCCTGGAACGAGGATAAAATGGACAACTCTATCGTACAACTGCGGAACAGGGCTACGATTAGCTTTGTTGTCGGACTGGACGAGATGCATGATCTGCGAAAACTGGATGAACATGTGTTTGCCACACGACCCGATTTGATTTTAAATGTGTCCATTACAGATGTGAAGGGGCGGTATTCAGAAGGGTTTCTGGAGGCACTTGCTGGTTTAAAACATGTCACCGCTTTGCAACTGGATCTCAAGCAAGCACAGGATTTAAGTATATTGAGTGCGCTGCAAAAGATGGAGTTTCTGAACATTCGCTCACCCAAAAAGCAAAACCTGGACTTCATCCGGAATTACAAATACTTGAATTACCTCGCACTTAGCGGGAAATTTCCCGATCTCTCGCCGATTGAGGACTGCATTCGGTTGAGTACCCTTGTCCTGAACTGTGACATTGATCAGCTTGATTTTGTTGTAGACTTACCATTTATCGAGTATTTGGCTCTCGATCACTGTACATTGGCTGGTTCACTCGAAGTTCTGGCTGAATCGAATATCCGTATGCTGAGATTATCGTCCGTAAAGAATCTGACCGAGATCGATGCAGTGGCGGCATTACATCATCTGGTCTTTCTGCACCTGTCATTGCCCAAAATCGAGCGGTTGTGCGACTTCTCGCACATGAAGAATCTGCGGCAGCTTGAACTGGATTTCATGAAGTCTCTGCAAGAGATTGAGAACCTGTGGACTGCGGATCAATTGGAGGTGCTGGAACTAAAAGAGATACATAAAGGGATCAAGGCTGAGGCATTCGAACGTCTGACTGAAATGCAAAGTTTGCGACAGGTGGATTTTCGTTTTATTGATCACAGTAAAGGCCGTATTGCTGCCATGCGTGAACGAATGGTCAAAGCAGGGAAAGGACATCTTCTCTATGAGAATATTCCTGAAGAACAGCGAATTCCTTCGATGGCTCTTGTACACCTGTCCAAAATTTTAATGTAGACAGACAGTACACCAGCGCCTGCTTCCGAGCGGACGCTGGTGTATTTACAATCCTCGGTCCTTGTCTGCTCACATCTGGTTAGCCATGGCTGGAGGAGATGAATGGCTCATCACCCGCATGACGCTTGCGGTATTCTCCGGGGGTCAGCCCGTACCGCCGCTTGAACATGCGGATGAACGAATTCACATTTTGATAGCCGACCTGTGTCGCAATGTCCTGAATTCGCAGATCTACATTCACAAGCAGTTCTTTGGCCCGTTCAACCCGCAGATTGTTCAGATATTCGCTGAAGTTGATGTTCGTCTTTTCCTTGAAAATACTGGAGAGGTACCCCGATGTTAAATTTAACTTGTCGGCGACGATATTCAAATTAATATCTTCCCCATAGTGATGATCCAAGTAGTCCAGCACAAAGGTGATAACCGGATCACGCGTTTCCAGCTGGCTGCGTACTGCCGCAAGTACCGGTTGAGCCAACGCCTGAAGCCATTCTCTGTATTGCTGCATGGAATGGAAACCAGCAAATGCCTCTTCCGGAGGAGAAGAGCGAAGCTCGGATTCGATGTTCGTCAAATTCAGCTTCATCACCGTCTTGCTGATTTGTTCGACTGCGCCAATTGCAAAGGTACGGAAGTCTTCTGCGGCCGCATCCTTGTGCTGCAGTTGCTCCAGCTGGCGATCCAGCCAAGCGAATACCGCCTCTTCATTGCCGGATTGCATCAGGTTGTGCAGTTCCTCCCCATAGGTGACCTTCACATGGAAGGCATTTGACGAAGAAGCGCGCGGCTCCACAATAACTTGTGTCTCCCCATTCAGCCTGCGCTCTTTTAACAACATGGACAGATTGCTGTACGCATCGGTAAACGAGATTTCTCCGGAATACACCGGGCTTACCGCGATGGTCAGATAAAGGGTTTCCTCGACAGCCAGCAACTCCTTCAGTGTATCCAGTGCTTGCAGGATACCGCTCTGCGGACCCGGATCGAACAGCAGCAGGAGCAGTTGGTCCTGCTCAGGCTGAATGGCAACGCTATTGGTTTTGCTGCTGGTGAACAGGCTCTGAATCAGCTTCCATAATAACAGGGTATGTTGCCTGAATTCATCCGGCTGGAATTTGAAGCCTACCTTGAACAGAATGGAGACATAAGGCTGCTCGGATTGCTGGGCATCCTCAAGCTCCGCCAGATAGGAGCTGAGCGGAATATTTTTTACTTTGTGAATATAAGCGTACTGGCGTACGAGAGAGTTCTTCTGCTCAAGGTCGCTTTGAATGTAACGGTTATTCTCCAGAATAGAGCTCAGACGGTCGCCGATCATGGCGAATTCTTTTACACTGCTCCATTTGTCTGGTCTGCTGTCCGGATTACGATCCAGAGCGGCAATAAGGCGCTGGAGCGGCTGGTTTAATCTCATGCTGAAAAACAGGGAGGAGATCACGCTAATCAGTACAGCAGCGCCAAGCAGAAAAGCCAGCAGCAGCTGCATGCCTCGCATTTCCGCAGCGATTACTGCGGCCTGGGTGACCCGAACATAGGTAAACCCGGTTTGTTTACCTTTTTCATAGAAGTAATACTGATCTCCAATACGTTCATGTTTGCTTCCGTCTGCAGGTAGCTGCGGATTCTGCAGTTCCCCCTCCATTGTGGAGAACAGCAGGTGTCCCTCGTTGTCCAGAATGTAGAACGGATTATTACCGGCATCGCCATATGTGTCCTGCATACGCTGTGGATCCAGCATAACAATGCCGTACACATCTTCGTAGGGAATGGCTTTCATCATCACCGGCATCAGTTGACCGAGAGAGCGGGATGAGTGAAGTGTATTTTCCGTAAAAGCTGCGGCAGGCATGACTTTCAGGAACTGGTTGTTCATCGTTTGAGTTTTCCAATAGTTCGGAGGATATTCTTTACTATAATAATATTTACCGAACATATCGCTGGCACTGCTAAGACCTTCCTTCTCCAGTACGTAGTCTTCTTGCTTGAAATAGAGAATGAAATTGTCGATATGCAGAAAAGGATTAGCGTACAGCGTGGAGAGGTCCGACTTCACCTCTGCGGGAATATCGTAACGGCGGTTCTCCTTAATGTGGCTCAAAATGCCCAGGTTGGCTGTCCAGGTATCCGATTGAGTGAGGGCCAAAATCATGTTCTGGGTCAGTCGGAAGTGATTCTCATACCCTTCAACGGTCTGTGCAAGGCCTAGTTCATTTTGTCTGACCATCTCCTGATAAACCTTGTTGCTTAAGTACAGATGGGAGAACAGATTAAATGAAGCCAAAATCAGGATGACACTGAGGAAGCTCAGCATTAGCTTGACAAACAGTCCATTCAGCGCAAATTTGCTTGTAAGCAGTCCCTTCATTATGACATTCCCCCTTGAGTACAGCCCCGGATCGAGTAATTCATCCTATCATAACGGCATAAAGCTGACACAAACAATATACACTTTTACTGAATTATACGCGGATATCTGGAAAAAAGGAGTAAAGGCGAAAAGTTATATAACATGTAGATAGCGCTTTCTAAATGGAAACTGGTATAATGTGGAGATGTACTCCGTATTCACAAGGGAAGTTACCTCACATTCAAGTCGATTTACAATCTTCTTAACAAGAGAGGGTGCGCCTCACTCCAATCTTTGGTTGAAGTGTTGTGCTTCAAATAGAACTTCCCCTGCTTAATGACAGGAGTTGAACAATATTTTCACTGGAGGAATTGCAATGAAACGTGCTTACCTGTTATTAATGATTGTGCTTACCCTTAGCGCATGCGAACAGACTAATACTAGTACTGATGAAGATAACACTGCCGTGGTTGTAGGTGATACAAATGCGAAGGATTCTAAAAACACAGAAATTTTGCTGAGCACAAAAGGGGATTTATCAAAAGTACGCTCAGAATTTTTAGCTCAGAACGAAAGTGATCTATCTGCTGGGGATTCTGAAACGGCTTATAAAATGTGTGCAGAAGCTCTGTCTGCATATTATAAAGCGATTTGGAACGGATCGGACATTGATTTGGATACTTATATCGATAACGAAAACCTTAAACAATATACGCAAAAAAAAGTTGCATCTCAATATGATTTATTCCTTAAGAACAAGCTTACTTATAATCAGGTCACAAGCGTTGATATTGGTGCTAGACAAGTAGAGTATGTTGGAGGGGATAAGAGTTTTTTCTATTTGAAATTAGATGCACGTGTTCATAAGGATATAGGAAACTTTGCTGAACCTACTGAATTTCTTGTGCAAAATTCGAATGGAAAGTTAGTTATTGTTGATTGGTATACTAATAGTAAGGATAGCTTTGATTCATTTGTACGTGGAGATACTCAGACTATTGACAATCCTGATATCTGGAATAACAGTGAATGGGTGAGCACAATGAACTGATTGAATTTTCCCATAGCAATTTGGATCGTTGTCTTCAATGGTTTAAACGGGCACATATTTTAAATATGTCTTCAAAGGGTTTGCTTGCATTTACTAGTGCTAACCACTATCCCATATGACGTTTTTCAGTTGCGAAATCCGCTCTACATCATCTGTTTTTCAGCGCCATTCCGTGCAGTCTGCGCATTTGAGTAATGAAAGTTTCGTTTCATAATCGCTTTCGGTGGTTGGTTTGCTTTCATATGAGTAACATAAGCATCCTGATCGCCGGGCACTTCCGCGTATCGCCACCTTCCTTCTAGATCAAGTTGTTGATCTTGCTCTTTCCCAGGTGTGTATAATTTCTTCACTTCTATAGCTGGCGTTTCCTGCTAGTTCACCCAGCGAAGCCTTCCCTTCCCCTTATTCAAAGTGGGCAAAAGAGTGCAGCCCCCGGACGTTGGTGTACATAATGCCTAGGTTGGCTGTTCAGTATCCGATTGAGTGAGGCTAAAATTGTGTTTTGGACAGTCCCTTCATTATGACATTCCCCCTTGAGTAAAGCCCCGGATCGAGTAGTTAACCCTATCATAGCGGCATAAAGCTGACACAAACAATATACACTTTTACTGAATTATACGCGGATATCTGGAAAAAAGGAGTAAAGGCGAAAAGTTATATAACATGTAGATAGCGCTTTCTAAAGGTATATAGCTATAATTCGAATACGAACCCCGGAATTTTAGGGTAAGTTATCTGACATATCAGACAATTTAACTCATCTAAGCAAGAGGGGGCATGCCGATGGCTGATGCTAGCGTAACGCAGCGCACACTGCATAAGGAAGCGCACCGGCCGCCTCGGCGGAAGTCGCGTTTGATCAGAACCTGGAACAGGAACAAGGCGCTATGGCTGCTATTCCTGCCATGCCTCCTGTATTATTTGATCTTCCGCTATGCGCCGATGTTTGGTCTGGTCATCACGTTCAAGGATTACAATCTGTTTAAAGGAATTTGGGCCAGCGATTGGGTGGGATTCAAATATTACCGGATGTTTCTGGAAAATCCCGATTTTTGGCCGCTGATGAAGAATACGTTTCTGCTCGGATTGTATAAGCTGGTGTTTGGCTTCCCGGCCCCAATCCTGCTGGCCATTCTGCTGAATGAAGTTCGAAAGGCAGCATTCAAGCGTTTTGTACAGACGGTCAGCTATCTGCCACATTTCATCTCGAATGTAATCGTGGCGAGTATGGTGATTATGTTTCTGTCCCCAACCGGAGGGCTCATTAACAATTTGCTCGCAGGTATCGGCATTGGACCGATTAATTTCATGAATGAACCCGGGCTGTTCCGGGGCATCTACGTCCTGTCGGAAATCTGGCAGCATATCGGCTGGGAGACCATTATTTATCTGGCCGCGCTGACGGCCATCGACCCGCAGTTGTATGAAGCCGCGGATATGGACGGAGCAAGTCGATTGCGCAAAATCTGGCATGTTACACTGCCCGGTATATCTCCTGCGATCGTCATTACGTTGATACTGAATATCGGCAAAGTGCTGGAGATTGGCTTCGAGAAAGTTTTCCTGATGCAGAATCCGGCGATCTACGATACAGCGGATATCATCAGCACGTATGTCTACAGGGTAGGCATGGTACAGGGGAATTTCAGCTATGGTGCGTCCATTGATTTGTTCATGGGAGTCATCAGCCTGATTTTCATCTATACGGCCAACTGGCTCAGCCGTCGATTAAGTGAGACCAGTCTATGGTAGAAAGAGGTGTGGCGTGAACTCACTCCGATTTTCCTGGTTCAACGTTGTGGCATCCCTGATTCTGCTGTTCGTTGTGGTAGTCACACTTTATCCGTTCCTTCATATGCTCGCGGTTTCCCTCAGCAGCAACGTAAACGTCATCCAAAACAATATTTCCTTCTGGCCCAAGGGTTTTAATCTGAGCATGTACAAATTGGTGCTGGGCGATCCGCAAATCTGGACGGCTTACCGAAATACGATCATTTATACCGTGCTTGGCACACTGATCTCGCTGGTGGTCACCTCCACCGGAGCCTACGCGTTGTCCAGAAAGGACATGGCACTGCGTAATAGCTTCACCGTTCTGATTGTAATTACGATGTTTTTCAGCGGCGGGATGATTCCGACCTTCCTGGTGGTCCGTTCCCTGAATCTGGTGGACACCGTATGGGGCATGGTTCTTCCGGGGGCAGTCAGCACCTGGAACCTCATTCTGATGCGCACGTTCTTCTCAGGCATCCCCAAAGAGCTGGAGGAATCGGGCCGGATGGACGGTTTGAACGATATTGGTATCTTCATACGTATTATTGTGCCGCTATCCAAGGCATCCTTTGCCACGATTGCCCTGTTCTATGCCGTGGGCATGTGGAACAACTTTATCTTTCCGCTGCTCTATCTACGGTCTCCCGATTTATTTCCGCTTCAGGTGCTACTGCGTAATCTCGTGTTGGCCGGCAGCGCAAGCTCAGGCGACGTAACATCCATTGGGGGTGATAATCTGGTGGTGGAGGAATCGCTCAAGTATGCCACCATTATGGTCTCAACCCTGCCGATTCTGGTCATCTATCCGTTCGTACAGAAGTACTTCGTCAAGGGAGCCATGGTAGGTGCGGTCAAAGGTTAAAGTGAGGCAAGAGATGTACCGCCAATTCAGATTAAGGGAGAGAAGCTTATGGGCAAATGGAAATCGGTAATACTTCCCCTGTTGATTGCAGTAACGATGGTGGCAGGGTGCAGCGGCGGCAATGGTGCCGACCCGCAAACAGATATTAAGGGGAACAGCACCGGAAATAACTCCACCGGGGCGGGAAAGACCTTTACGGCCCTGCTGGACAACAATGCCACTTTTCCTTATTCCAAGAGCTGGCCCATTTGGAGCTGGTTGAAGGAAAAGACGGGCGTCACGCTGGAAGTGCAGACACCTTCCGGCAAGTTGGATGAGAGCCTGAACCTTGCGATTGCCTCCAAAGCGCTGCCTGATCTGATGTATATGCCCAATCGCAAGGATTCGAACAAGTTTGGTCAGCAGGGCGCACTAGTGGATCTGATGGAATATATGGACAGTATGCCGAATCTGAAGGCATGGATGAAGCAATATCCCGAGGAAGCGAAGGCTGCCCTTTCCGCCGACGGTAAAATGTATATGTTTCCCAATCAAGGCTTCGGCGAGACGAATCGCATGATCTGGATGTACCGCAAGGATGTTTTTGACAAGGAAGGCATTCAGGTTCCAACAACTTATGAAGAGTTGCATGCAGCGCTGAAGAAGCTGAAGGAGAAATACCCGGACAGTTACCCGCTCTCGATCCGCTACGGTCAGATCCCGGATGAGATGAATGCCAATATGACGGTGAACTATGGAACCGGTGAGGGTGCCTACTATGATTTTGACCAGAAGGAATGGCGCTATGGACCGACGGAAGATAACTACAAGGCGATGGTAGGGATGTGGAAAAGTTTTTACGATGAAGGGTTGGTCCCACCCGATTTCTTATCATTGCAAACCAAGCAGTGGCAGGATATGGTCTCGACTGGCAAATCATTCGTGACGATTGATTATATCAGCCGGATTGACTTTTTCAATAATGCCATGCAGCAGGAGAATCCGGAGTTCAACATGCAGTTTCTGGCCCCTCCAGCAGGCATTTCAGGCGGCAAACAGCTGAATCCGTATTTTCATTATATGGAAGGTGGATTAACGGTGGCCTCGACCTCCAAGAACATTGATGATGTGATGAAGTACATGGACTTTTTCTATTCCGAGGAAGGACGTACACTCAGCAGCTGGGGGGTTGAGGGCGAGACCTTTATAAAGGAAGGCGATACGATCAAGTTCAAGCCGGAGTATAACGATGTCATTGAAATGCGCAAACAGACAGGGCTCCAAACGAGCGGGACCTACACCTGGATTGATTTCAACGCGCACTTGTCGCTGTTCTCGGACGATCTGAAGCATGCCTATGAAGAAGCGGTCAAATATGATCCTCCTGCAATGCAGCCAAGACCTGCTTTTACAGAAGTAGAAAATGAGGTCATATCCATTACTGGTCAGGCGATCAAGAAGCACCGTGACGAGAGCTTTGCCAAATTTGTTACCGGCTCCCGGAGTCTGGCAGATTGGGAGAAGTATGTGGAGGAGATTAACAATCTCGGGGTAGATAAGCTGCTGAACACCTATAAGGAAGCGTATGATCGTGTTCAGAATGTTCAGCTGAGCGCGAAATGAGCGAATGTACGGCACAGGAATCCTAGACCATTACAGAATGGCAAAAGGAGGCTTCGCTTATGAAAAAGCAGCATCTGCGTGTGTACTCCGGATTCAGACTGGGATTGTTTCTGTTGATCTGTATGGTGACGATTGGAACAGCTGTTCCTGGCAAGGCACACGCGGCGGGTTCAATTTCACTGGACGCGCCTGCGAATGGGTATGTCTCGGATGGAGGCCTAGTAGAAATTGGAGGCAGTTATACCGACCTGTATGACATTCGGCTGTTTGTGGACGGAACGGCTCAATTCGAAGTGGTATTAAATGATCCGGATGGGGATGACAGCGGCACCTGGTCTTATATGCTGGATACGTCAGCCTATAACGGGACTGTGGAACTGGTGGTTCGGGGACTGGATACGTCTACCCGTTACGGGGTGTGGGGCGAGCCTGCCATCCTTACCGTTAATAACCCGGCAGGTGCTGTTCCTGTAGTAACCATCATCGGACCATCCGAGGGCTTATCTCTTAGCGGCCAGGTGGAGATCTCTGTCGAGACCAGCTCGCCTCTGCCGATCTTACAGGTAGAGGTTCGGGTGAATCGCGGGCCTTGGGAAGAGGCTGTTCAGCAAGGTCCTGCATATGTATACACCTGGGACACGGCGGGACTTGGCGATCGCACGGTCAGTCTGGAGGCCAGAGCGGCCAGCGCACCGGAGCGTTACGGTTATAGCCCGACGGTGTATGCTCAAGTTGGAACCGGGACGCATGAGAATGCCGTACCTCTTCCTGTACAGGAGCGGGCCATGTGGATCTGGGAACCGGAGAGCTATAAGCTGCTGCTGAACCCTGGATCGCGCCAGGTGCTGGAGTCATTCATCACCGATACGCAGACATTCGGCCAAACACCAGTCCAGACGCTTTATCTTGCAGTAGGCGGTTATGCCGGATACGATGCACTGGAAGCGCAGGAAGTGGAGTTGCGTTCTTTCGTGAGTTGGGCGCACAGCAAAAACTTGCAGGTGCATGCGTTAATTGCAGGCGGCACTACGCCGGCCTATATGGGCGCTTATGAGAAATATCACCATCATGCTGTGCAGGAAATGGAGCAAGTAATCAATTACAACCTTGCAGCGGGGGATACGGAGAAGTTTGACGGCATCAATGTGGATATTGAGCCTTATATCTCTCCTGACTTTAAAGACCCAAGTCATTTCCTGCAGAAGGAATACCTGGATGGCCTGCAAAAGATGATTGATCGCCGGGATACCGCAGGTATTTGGCTTCCGTTCGGTCCTGCTGTGCCCAAGTGGTATGACACATCGGATCAAGCAGCAAATATTTCATGGAATGGCTCCAGCAAATGGCTGTCCGAGCATGTTCAGGATATATCAGACTATATCTCCATTATGGATTACCGGGATACGGCGGATGGCTCCGCTGGCATTATTGCCGGGGCTGCTGGAGAGCTGGCTTATGCGGATCAGATCGGTAAGCCGAATTCCGTGGTGATTGGTGTGGAAACGCTGGATATCGCCAATAGCGGAGACCCGGAGACCATTACCTTCTGGGAGGAGGGCCGTACCCACATGGAAGCCGAGCTGGATAAGGTATATGCAGCTTACGGGCAGAGTAGCGCTTTTGGCGGTATTGCCGTCCATCACTATGATTCTTACCGGGCACTTCCTTCGTATTGGGGGCCGGGCGGTGTAGTTTGGACAGCGCCGGATGACCAGGAAGCTCCTTCCGCCCTTTCAGGGGTTCCCTCCATTGAGGCGACTGATTATCAGACTGTACATCTGAATTATGGAATGGCTTCGGATAACATGGAAGTGGAACGCTATGTGATATACCGAAGTACCGTGCAGGGGTTCACGCCTGTCGCTGCGAATATCGTCGGACTCGCCCGCGCTCTGAATTACCAGGACAAAGGACTGCTGCCGGATACGACATACTACTATCGTATTGCGGCCCGTGATTTGCGTGGCAATATCGGGCCTCTCACTGATGAAGTGTCGGTGACCACTGGTAGTACAACATTGAAGCCACTGATTGTAACAGACATGAATCTGGTCTATGGCGGATCAGGGGTATCTGTCACTCTGAAGGTCAGAGATTATGATACGGGCGCAATAATTTCGGGGGCGAAAGTAGAGGGGAGATTTACTTATGCGGCGGGGCGTTACACCAGCGGGGTAACCGGAGTGGATGGAAGCGTGACGCTTGTCTCGGAAGCGGTGGGAACAGGCAGACAGGTTGGTTTTGAACCTCGCAGAATCCGTTACAACGGCTACTACTATGCAACAGGTCATGATTCGCCGCATACAACGCTGCTGATGTTGAATGCCAGCAATTGAACAAGCAGACGAGAAATGGCTTGAAGGAGGAGGAAGCACATGAATGTGAATGACTTGGTGGAACCGCTCAAGACTCATATCGTTGAGCATATATCTGTGCAGGTTTATGCGGATCGGAACCAGATGGGGGCAGCGGCTGCGGCTGCGGTTGGGGCCAGATTAAGACAGCTGCTTCGGGATTCGGAACGTCAGGTACGCATGGTATTCGCTGCTGCTCCTTCGCAAAACGAATTGTATGAAGGTCTGGTACGGGAGCAAGGTATCGATTGGTCAAGGGTCTGCGCCTTTCATATGGATGAATATATAGGTCTGGCGGATACGGCTCCCCAGCGATTTGGCCAATATTTAACGGATCGGCTGTTCAGTCGGGTGCAGCCTGGGCGGGTGGAGCTGTTGGATGGGCTACACGATGTGGAGCAGGAGTGTCAGAGATATGGAGACCTGCTGCGTGCGGCTCCTATTGATATCGTCTGCCTCGGGATCGGAGAGAATGGGCATATCGCCTTCAATGATCCGCCTGTTGCCGATTTTGAAGATTCGAGGATCGTCAAAGCGGTAAAACTGGACGAAGCTTGTCGCCGTCAGCAGGTGAACGATGGGTGCTTTGCCCATCTGGATGATGTGCCTGCGGAGGCGTTGACCCTGACTGTGCCAACGTTGATGGCTGGAAGGGAGCTGTACGCAATTGTACCGGGAGCATCCAAGCGTCGTGCACTTGCGGCAGCTTTACATGATCCGATCAGCACGGCATGTCCTGCCACTATCCTGCGTACACATCCCGGAATCACGATGTTCACAGACCGGGAAGCCTACGGCCTGTGAGCGTGTCAATGATCGGGAAGCACTACAGAACAGGGCTGCCAATTGAGGTGGGGATCAGAGAGGGACGTATCACTGTTGTTACTGAACTTGAAATGTCGCCTCCCGTAGATTGCCTGCCCTGGCTTGCGCCTGGACTGGTGGATTTACAGGTGAACGGCGGATGGGGGCTGGATCTGAACACAGCCCCGCTATGTCCAGATACGGTATTGCAGCTGACCCGGAAGCTGCAAAGTCAAGGTGTTACAAGCTATTGCCCGACGTTGATTACGAACAGTTCGGAACGGATGACTGAGGCGGTTTCTGTCATTGCAAAAGCCGTTCGGCTGAACCGGGATGCGGCCGAGGGAATTGTGGGCATTCATCTGGAAGGCCCATTCCTCTCGCCGGAGGATGGCCCACGCGGCGCCCACCCAAGGCAGCATATTGTTCCGCCTGATTGGGAGGCCTTCAGCCGTTGGCAGGATGCCGCCGATGGGTTGATTCGCATCATTACTCTTTCCCCGGAGTGGCCTGGTTCAGCTTCATTTATTGCCCGGTGCTGTGAATCCGGCATTCTTGTCTCGATTGGACATACGGCAGCAACGCCAGAGCAGATCAGGGAAGCGGTCTCCGCAGGAGCGGTGATGTCTACACATCTTGGTAATGGTGCACACCTGATGCTTCCGCGTCATCCGAACTACCTGTGGGAACAGCTGGCGGCCGATGAGCTGTATGGGTGCATGATCGCGGATGGTCATCATCTTCCGCTGTCCGTGCTGGCTGTAATTCTTCGGATGAAACGGAACCGCGCCATTCTGGTCAGCGATGCCGTCTCGTTGAGCGGTATGGTACCAGGTTCCTACCACCTGCATATCGGCGGAAATGTGGTATTGACGGCGGAAGGTCGGCTGCACCTTGCCGGCCAGCCGGAGCTGTTGGCTGGCTCGGCGATGATGCTTCCGGATCAGGTGGGGTATCTTGTGGAAGCGGGGTTGTCCGGGCTTCCTGATGCCTGGGATTGTGCATCGGTGCATCCGGCACGGCTACTTGGGCTTGAACAGGCTGCTGGACTTGAGGTTGGAGCGCCCGCGGATATCGTTAGCTTCAACATGGATGGTGGAAAGTTAAGTGTCTTGCAGTGCTGGAAGAATGGCCGGATCAGTCCACAGAGCTGAGAATAGGAGGAGAGCGATGCAGAGCTTGATACCGCAACCGAAGCAGATTGCAGCGAACAAAGGAGAAGCCTTGCGGCTGAATGGCGAGGAAAGATGGAGTCTTTTCATGGAACAGGATGATCCCAGATTGGAAATTCATTGTCGTCGGGCATTTCCGGGGATGGGATATACATGCTTTAAGATAGAAAAAGGTTATTTGTTAATAATCGAACATCTCTCGGGGCAGGAAACGCAGCAGGTAGTCGATGATGACCATGGAACCTATGGAGCTCATACGGTTCATGAAGTTCTGGGAACACAACAGAAGAGCCCGGTTACCCCTGGTGTCAGTTCGTTTACTCAACAAGACAAAACGGATCTGACTGGGCTGGACGGACGCCCACAAGGGTATAAGCTGGAGGTGTCGGCCGGAAGGGCTACAGTCTACGCACTGGATGCGGCGGGTCTATTTTATGGATTGCAGACATTGGTACAACTGCTTGGACCCGATGGGGTTATCCCGGCGGTATCCATAACCGACTGGCCGGATACATCTTTGCGGGCAATGAACTTGGACCTACGTCAGACGTTCTCCAAGCCGGAACTGCTGACAGCGTATTTGGCTGAATTCGCTCGTTATAAGACGAACGCGATTTTGATTGAATACGAGGATAAGTTCCCATTTCAGTCGTATCCCGAGTTCGCACATCCACAGCATGCGTTAAGTCGTTCACAACTGGAAGAACTGAAGCGGAACGCCCACGAGCACTTTATAGAGATTATTCCGCTCCAGCAGAGCTTTGGACATCTGGAATATGTATTACGCCACGAAGGTTGGCGGCATCTTCGCGAGACAGAGCAGTCCACCGGGGAGATCTGCCCATCGCATCCGGCAACCTTTGGGTTGATAACCACTTTACTCGAGGAGATGATCGACGCCCACCCGGATTCTCGTTATATTCACCTCGGGTGTGACGAGGTCTACAGCCTATGCGAATGCGAACGCTGCAAAATCGAGTTTGAAGGCGTGCGGGAACGAGCTTTTATCGCCTTTTTGAACCGTCTGATTGCATTTACGGCAGAACGGGGGAAACAGCCGATTTTCTGGCATGACATGCTGGATAAATGCCCGCCAGAGGAACTGGCTAAGCTGGATCAGCGAAGTGCCGCCATGATTTGGATCTACAACGGGCGCAACATCGAAGCGGAGGTTACTTCACATGCCAATAAATTCAGGGCGCTTGGCATTGAAGTTATGGGAGCACCAGCAGTCCGCAGCTTTGATTGGGCTGAGCATCAGAATTATCCTGTACTGCTGAACCGGACAGACAACTTGCTTCAGTGGGCAGAGACGGCCGACAAGTTGAATCTTGGCTGCGTGGTTGCTACCAACTGGACGGGGCCTTTCAGCCTCGGTGTTCCATATGGTATTTTCGAAACTACCTGGTATCCCATGCTGCTGCATGCAGATTTGGCCTGGAACCGCAAGGCGGATACCGCCACCTTCATCGACCGGTTTCTGGAAAGGTTTCATGGCATTGATCCAATGATTGGACACAACCTTCTCGGTAATTACAGGGTGGAGGATTATTATGATGTGATCTGGAAGCTGATGGACGAAGTGCGTGAGCACAAGGAAGAAGCGGAACTGATTGCGATCATGCATGATTTTGAGGTGGCGACAGATCGTTCGCGGGCGATCCATAAGTATGCTTACCGCTGGGAGCTGTATCCCGGAGACGATGCGGAGTGGCGCTCACTCCATAACAATTATACGAGAAACCGCCGTGGACGTGAGGGGGTCCTGCCTCGGATGAAGGCTGCGCTGGAGCGTTACCAGCCCTCTGATATGGCGGAGCATTTTGTGAAATCCAGGTTCTATCTGCATGATTATCTGGAGCGCACGCTTTATCAAGAACTGGGTCTGAACGTAATCCATCCACAAGCTAATCTGACGGCAATGAGCCTGGATGACAAAATAGCCCTGATGTGCGTAGTAGGCACACCATCGACTCGGGCCGAGCCGGAGTTTCGTGGCAGAATGGAACAGCACCGATTCGGGGGCATCGGCATCTTTCCCCATAATATTGAGAGCGAGCAGCAGACGTATGCGCTGCTTGCAGAAGTGAAGAACATAGCCGAAGGTAACGGAAGCCTTATGCCTTATTATGTTTCGGTAGATGAAGAGGGCGGCACCTTGTCCAAGTTTAAGTCCTTTTTCCCCTATATTCCTGGCAACCGGGCAGTGGGGTTGAGTGAAGATCCGGAAGCCGCTCGTTTGCTCGGTAAAATCATCGGCAGTGAGCTGCACTCGCTTGGCCTTCCCATGAACTGGGCACCTGTGCTGGATGTGAACACGAATATAGACAATCCGGTTGTGGGTGTTCGTTCCTTTGGAGAGGACCCGCAGCTGGTGGCCCAATTCGGCGTAGCCTATATTCAGGGGATGCATGAAGCGGGTGTGGCCGTGACGGCAAAGCATTTTCCCGGCCACGGGCAAGTGAGCGGAGACTCGCATATTGTTCTGCCTGAATGTGAACTGACGATTGAACAGTTGATGGAGGGGCCGTTGCTTCCATTTGTTGAGGCAATTCAAGCCGGGGCGGATTCAATCATGATGGGGCATCTGGTGTTTCCCAACATTCCGGAATCCGGCGGACTTCCGGCCTCACTCAGTCCTTTTTTTGCCACGGAACTGCTGCGGAAACAGTTGGGCTTTACAGGGGTGATTTGTACCGATGATATTGAAATGGGGGCCATTCGCAAAAACTTCAGCCCGGAAGACGTGGGGGTTCTGGCCGTTCAGGCGGGGAACGATATGATCCTGATGTGCCATACGCCGGAGTTTCAGAGCCGGGTCATCGCGGGTATTCAGGCTGCTGTACGGGATGGGCGCATTCACCAGTCGCGAATCGACGAGTCGGTTCTTCGTATTCGGCAGCTGCATGACCAATTCCCGCAGTACCAAGCGTCTGCAAAGCCGATTCCGAGAGAGCAGTGGGGAGAGGCGGCACTCAAGCTGGCTCGTATGACTGTGAAAGTTAGCCGGGACCCGCAGGGTCTGCTGCCACTCAAGGATTCGCTGAAATATTTGCTGATACTGCCGCAGCAGGAGCAGCTGACCCAGGCCGATAATAGCAGTTCTGCGGAGATCGGGTTAGCCTCCCTATTGAAGGAAGAAGGCTTGGCTGTGCAGACGTGCTACTGCGCAATGAAGCCGGATGCCGAGCATATAAACTCCCTGGTACTGCAAGCTGCTGATGCAGATGTCGTTATCCAAGGCACCCTTAATGCCCATCTATTCACAGGCCAGCTGGAACTGGCTGAGGCTTTGGCTGAGGTTAAGCCACTGCTGAATCTGGTGCTGCGCAATCCCTATGATGACGCCGCACTGCCACAGACAGCCGGATGCATTCTGCTGTGTTCAACCTCCGATTACTCACTGCGGGCACTGGTGGAATGCATGACAGCATCAAGGTGACTTGTCCGTGATGAGCTGTTCAATAGTGCAATGAAATTATCCAAAAGCTCAAGAACTCAAAAGCACATAAGCACATAAGCACATAAGCACATAAGCACATAAGCACATAAGCACAAAAGCTTGCATGTATTTTCCAGCCTTCATTCTTACAAGCGATCTACTCTGAAAGTCAAAGATCTATGACGGAAAATCGAAAAGCCCGCTACTTTGCGGGCTTTTGTCAATTTTAAGACTTTGATGCTCTTTCCTAGATAACACGTTTACTTAGCTCCGAATTCCGTCACAGGCTTCAGGTTCAAAGACGCTATTGGGAGAATGGTTCATAGCTGTCTTATGACAAGTGGCTTTCTCGACATCATCCATGCTGCAATCAGCAAGGCGAGAGCCACTAATATTCCGGATTCTCCAGTCCATAGCAGAACGTTCTTACCACTGGAAGATATATCGAAGGCATCCTGGATCACGGCATTCCAACAGGCATGGAGGAGAATTGCAGGCCATATGCTGCCCGTTGTTAAGCGCAAGCGGCTGATCAGATAACTGAAAGAGGTCACTGAAATCATAAACAGGATAACCGATAAGGCCGGATAGGGACCGGAATAATAATTTGCAAAAAGCATTACAGGAAGGTGCCAGACACCCCAAATAATTCCGCTCGTCAGCACGGGTCTGGGTATACGGGCGTCGATTAGTCGAGTGAGCATATAGCCCCTCCAGCCGAGCTCCTCTCCTGAACTGCTGATTATACCGATTGCAGTACCCGCAAACATTTGAAAAAGTATCGTTCCTGCAAGGATAACACCAGATGGACCCTCAATGAATGAGTCCGGTGTAACATACTGAACCAGCCCCGTAATCCATGCGATTCCATAAGCAAATAAACCAATAACAACTGGAAAAAGCAAGATGAAAGGCAATGACTTCAGTGTCTGCTTCCCACCAAACCGCAAGGAAATATCCGAGATGCCTTCACGCAGCACTATACGGGCGAAGATGGAGGACAAGCCAGGTGTCCACATGAGGAGCAGACCGAAAATCGGTGCTTTCATGATCAGTACATAACTAAGAATGGAGAGCGGGATGAGCATGGCAAAGAAAACGAGCAGTCCTCGCCTGGCTTTTTGGACTTTTTCCTCCTCTGAACTCGTGCTGGGCATGGTGCTAGAATTTGTCTTCATTGTGATAGCTCCTTTAATCAAAATATGTATGTCGCTTTGCAGTATAACAGTGGATCTATCCTAATCAGAACAAACTCAAGCCCAGTCTTTGCCCAAGACCCTAGCCCAGGGAGGATAGGACTAAAGTATAGTGACGTTTTTTTAAAATGAAGTGAATTTAAGCCATTTTAAAGCCCTTTTTATAAAATGTTACTTCCTTAGCGGCAGCACAAAGAGCACGTTTCAAACGCGCTCTTTATGTTTGTTCTTCTCTGGTTGTCACGGAAATTCTTTATAATTCCGGTGGAATTTTGATTAAGCGTTCATATCCGTAATTGCCGGCATATTAATTTCTTTTACACAAGCTGCATGGGACAGGCTAACGATGCATTTTACGATAGAAACCATATCCTGAAGAGGGATGCGTGTACCATTATATTCGGAAAGAGCGCGGTCGATGCCATCTTTATATGGAATTTCGGCTGCGAGTTCTCCCGGGTTGATACACGTAACTGCAATCCGGTCTTTTCTTGTATGTTCTCTCAAGGCTTCTGTTACCCCACGAATGGCAAATTTGGAGGCTACAAAAGAAACCTGAGTACTGTTCGCATTGCTCAGACCCGCAGTCGAGCCAATAAGAATGATTTTTCCAGCAGTGGATTGCCTGAGGTGGGGTAATAATGCCTGAATACAAACAATAGCTGATGTTACATTTACATGAATCAGATTACTGATCTCGGCGGGGGTGTCCTTATCGAACGTATAGTGGTCCTCGAACCCCTCTTTTTCCCAAATGCCCACATTGTAAATGAGAACATCTAAAGTCTCGTTCTGAAGCGCATCGCAGATCTGTTCGGATGCATGGAGCTCAGACAGATCTGCCTGTATCCATATGCGTTCCACGCCATCCTCCAGCTTCAAGTTATCAGGTTCTGTGCGAGATACGACCCAGACTTTATCGCCACGTTCAGGTACACCTCTGACAAATGCATCTCCTAATCCTTTGCTGGCACCAAATACAAGATAGTTTTTCAATTTAATTGCTCCTTCTTCTCAAAGTGTCAGCCTATAGGTACGAGTCAAAAAGTAGGCTCTTTATTTTTCCAATAATATAATGTCTTGTCCTTGTTGTTGCCTTAATGCTATATTTTCCCGCCCCCATGTGCACATCACATCCACGATTTGTTGGCGGTAACTCCTTACTCCGTAAGGCTGTACTCTACTTTGGGCGGCATTTGTTGGTAAACATGTCTTCTGACAAGGCCATCGCTCTCAAGCTCGCGTAATTGCTGGATCAGGACCTTTTGCGAGATGCCGTCTATACTGCGCTGCAACTCGCCTCTCCTTTTCACACCCGACATTAATAAACATATGATTAGCGCTTTCCATTTGCCGCCAATAATTTCGAGGGTTGCTTCGATTCCCAGGTTATATTGCTTCATGACATATCACCTCGCTCATGTTACATCGTGTTGATGTGGTATAACTATTCATTTTCTCACAATAGAGTTGATGAAGTCCATACACAAATACCTCTCCGACATCCTTGGAAGCTTACCAGTATTGCACGATATGCCACCTTAAAGGCTCGCAAAGAATACGAGCCTTTTTTTATACCCGAGAATTAAAGGATTAACAAAAGTGTAACAAAAATCATCAGTATCCATCGTAGACAAAAGAGTCTACAAGTTGTAGACTATGGCTGAAGATGAGGTCTAAGAATTGTAGACCAGAGAGGAACGTGCAGAATGGGGAATATCAGACTGACAGAAATGGAAGGAAGATTCGCGGATCTCATTTGGGGTAACGAACCTGTCTCGTCAGGAGATCTAGTGAAATTGTGCGAGTCAGAGTTGAATTGGAAGAAATCAACAACGTACACCATGTTAAAGCGTCTAGAGAGTAAAGGGATCTTTGAGAATCAAAACGGCGTTGTCGTAGCTATGATTAAAAAGGATGATTTCTTTGCCCAGCAAAGCAGTCAGTTCGTGAAGGAAACATTTGACGATTCATTGCCAAAATTTTTGGCCGCATTCACCAAAACTCGAAGACTTAGCGACAGCGAAATCGATGATGTGCTAAGACTGATTAACGAGCATAAGGAGGGATAACCGTGGCGCAGCTGTTTGTGCATACATTAAACATGAGCATAATGGGGAGCTATGTCATATTGTTTGTACTTGTGTCGCGGATTTTGCTCAGGAAAGTTCCCAAGATTTTCTCCTATGCGTTATGGTTTGTGGTATTATTCCGACTTCTCTGTCCTTTCTCTTTCGAGAGTGCCTTTAGCCTCATACCCATTCACACACCAAGTGCCCCGCTTAACAGCATCTACTCGCAAACACCACAAATGCCAAGTGAAATATCCGGTTTGGAAGACCCAGCGGTAAACAAAAATATGCCTGAATTTGCTCCCACTAGTTCACCTGTTGCCGATTTTAGTTCAAATGCTACAAATATATGGTTTGAGATGGGCCAGTATACGTGGCTGTTCGGAATTGCCTTGCTGCTCGCATACAGCATTGTTACCACAGTAAGACTTAATCGAAAATTAAAGAATGCAACTCCTATTGATGAAAATATATATGAAAAAAAAGGGATCACCACACCCTTTGTATTCGGTGTTCTTAGGCCCAAAATTTATCTGCCGATCGGTCTTTATGATAAAGAAAAAGCTTATATCGTCAAACATGAACAGGTCCATATTAAAAGGTTGGATCATGTCATTAAACCTTTAGCGTTTGCTGTACTGTGCATTCACTGGTTTAATCCGCTCGTCTGGTTGGCTTTCTTCCTTATGTGCGATGATATGGAAAAATCCTGTGACGAGAGTGTGATTAGACAATTGGGTCATGGGATTAAAAAGGATTATTCCACCTCTTTGTTGTCCTTATCTACCGGAAAGCGCTTTATAGGCGGTTCCCCTCTTGCTTTTGGAGAAAGCAGCACGAAAGGGCGAATTGTTAATATCCTTAACTACAAGAAACCCGCATTCTGGGTTGTTATCGTGGCTATTATTGCAGTAGCGGCTCTTTGTGTGGGACTTATAAGCAATCCTCGAAAAGCTGATTTAACCGTGCAAGATTATGCTGAACAGTTTATGGAGAAGAGGATTACAGATCTTGAAAATGTGAACATTGTTGATAGTAAAATTACAAAGTTTGAAAAAATAGCGGCATTTGATAAACTCCTCCCGACACCTTTGGAAATTTGGGTGCTTGAATATCGTTTGAAACCAGATGACCCAAACAAGGTGATCATACCAGAAGGGATGAGCAATGGTTTAATTACCGAAGAAGGAGCCATGGGAAAGCCAATGCTTGTATTCTCCTATGAAAATTCAACACCGCGATATCTGGGAGTGATCCGAAGCGGAGAGAATGATATGACTACAAAATCCGGACAGGAAATAGCGCTTCGCGTCTTTCTTGAAGGACACGGTCAACTGCCCCACGAAACCTACAAAGGCAATCATATTCTGGTTAAATTTTCACTGTCTACAGGAGAAACAAGTCAGCTCTTATTATCTCAGCCGGTTGTTCAAGGTGATTCTGGAGTATGGTGTGTTGAGCGATGGAAGGATACCAATGGGAATGAATATTACAATACGCCCCATACGGAGCTTTCGATAGCAGATTATTATGCCCAATTACAATCACAAGCTGATCAGGGGGAGACTGCTTCTCTTCTCGATCCTTTGCAGGTCGCTCTTCAGTTTATAAATAAAGAACTGGGTCAACCTGTGTCCAAAGATGAGCTTGTTGCGAACTATGCCGCTTCGGCCAAGGACTTTGCGATCACACCTGAAAGTACATTATTGGGATATGTTCTGAACCTTAACATGAACAGTGACTCTTTTGATTTTGATAACGTCGAATGGCTTACACTGAAGGATTCCGCTCGATTGAAGAATCTGAACATTAATCCAGATGAGGATATGCCTTCAGGGTTTTATATTCTTAACAAATACACCTACACGGATCCTCTTAAAGTTACAGGTGAAACAACGTATATCCTTCTTGACCCAGAGAATGGGGAGACTAATAAAACTAAAATCGTAAGTAAGCAAGAATTTATTAAATATTTGGAACAGAATCCTGATTCCGCAGCCTTATGCACCATTACTTCAAAAGACGGCTATGTTACAAGTATAGCGGAGAAATATTTGCCATAATTGAACTCGTTCCTGTGAACAGTCATAGAGAAAAAGTTCAATTGACTTTCCGTTTACGCAATTGATGGGGACGATAAGCTTTTCAACGATTCTCCTCATAACTAATCCAATCACTCCAGCTTCCGGCATACAACTTCACGTTCGTAAACAATGCAATTTACCTCTTTGTAGTCTATAAAAATTGAAAAAGTACTCCAAGATCAGAGGAATCTCGCTTGTCTTGGTGTTTTGTTTATCGCTATTTGACTCGTATAATGGATTGAGTAACACTTCTTTCGGAAAGGAGACATCATTCTTTGAACTATTATTTTCTGGAATCTCAATATCCACGTAGAGGGTTTATTAGTGGCGGAACGACCCTCACTCCCGAATTAGATATGAATTATTTGGCGATAGAGAATCCGGTGCCAGAGGGGACAACGGCAGAGGTTGAGTTACTGTCTACGGTGCGCAACCTGAAAGTAGATTATTTTGAGACGATCACAGGAACGAGACACGTATCAGATCGTTTTAAAACGCTGTTGGAGGAAACGAAAACAAACATACAGTTTATTCCGACAACTGTGTGTTACCACGACGGTCGTTCGGTTGAAAAAACCTATTGGCTTGCACATCAGCTTGATCGTTTGGATGTTTTCGATTATGAACGTTCGGAATATGGGCGCAAAGCGGTCATTGCTGCATCTGTACAACAGCCTCCACGTAAGATCGTCAAAGTTGTATCTCGAATCTGCCTTCATGAAGAGCGAATTGGCGAGCATGAATTTTTTATGCTGGATTATATAAATATGTTCAAACCCATTGTTTCAAAAGATTTTTACGAAGTATGCCGTAATCATAAGCTGAATCTGAGCGTTGCAGAAGTCGGAAATTTAAGCATCTAAAATTCACATGGATATCATGAAAGCACAAAGAAGCCCGCGCAGGACGTGGGCTCTTTAGTCTTTATTTTTCCCCCGTCGCCACCGGATTCTCCTCATAACTAATCCAGTCGCTCCAGCTCCCGGAATACAGCTTCACATTCGAGAATCCCGCTTCTTCCAGCGCGATCACGTTCGGGCAAGCCGAGACACCGGAACCGCAATACACGATAATCGCACCGTCCTTGTCCAGTTTGCTGAAACGTTCTTCTAACGCCCCAGCACCTGTCCAGCGTCCTTCCGAGTCCAGCACATCTTTCCAAAAGTAGTTCACGGCCCCCGGAATATGTCCGGCCTTGGCGTCGATGGGTTCCTCTAATCCAGCATAGCGGCGGGCATCGCGGGAGTCGATCAGTACAGCTGAGCCGTCAGCAGAGGCTTGCTGTACATCCTCGACACTTGCCAGCAGTCCTGACTGTACATTCACCTCAAACGAAGCTGGAATCTGAACCGGCACATCCGTTGTCACTGGAAACTTGGCATTCTGCCAGGCAGAGAAGCCTTCATCCATGATATACACCTGTTCATGTCCCAGATAACGAAGTAACCACCACAATCGCGATGCGTTCATGCCGCCTTGGTCATCGTAGGCAATAATGCGTGCATTTGAGCCGATGCCAGCTTTGGAGAGACGACTTGCCAGTTCAGTCGGATCTGGAAGCGGGTGACGTCCTCCGTGGGTAGATACAGGAGCGGACAGATCCTTTTCCAGATCGAGATAAACGGCACCTGGAATATGTCCAGCCTCGTAAGCTTGTCTTCCGGCATCTGGTTGACCGAGCAGGAATCGGCAATCGGCAATGACGACATTCGGTTCATACATTCTGGCGAGCAGCCAGCGCATGGATACAATATTTTTCATGGAAACACACCGCCTTATATGTAGTGGGATGGATTCAACCGGAATCTGCCTGATGCAGGTCCCAGTTGTTTTTTTACAAATATTCGAATACAAACACAAGTTACACCACTGTAGGTTCGACTGGCCCTTTTCCAGCTACAGGAGCATCTGAGGGAATGGACTGTGGTTTGGTTTTGCCATACCGAATGAAGATCCATACCCCGAAAATAATGACAACCCCGGCAGACATCTGAAGTCCATTGAGAGATTCACCGAGGAGCATCCAGGCCAGTAGAGAGGAAAATACAGGTTCCCCCAGTACCCCCATCGATACCGTCGTAGCATTCATATAATGAAGCAGCCAGTTGAAAAGATAATGCCCAAAGATCGTTGGCACGATTGCGAGCAACAGGAAAATTCCCCACTCGGAAGCAGCGTAACCGCCAAACGGGTGGCCATTAACCAGATTATATACTGCAAGCGTACAGGCAGCTACGAAAAATACCCAGAAGTTATAGGAGAATGCACTCAGCCCGGCGCGCAAAAACTGTCCAAGCAGCATGTGTACCGCCACAGCGATCGTCCCGAGCAAAGAAAGAATATCCCCTTGCAGCGCTGTGCCTGCCAACTGAAAATCTCCAGCTCCAATAGCGATCGATCCGAGCAGGGCGATGCCCATACCGATGATCATCATGCGGTTAATTTTGGCTTTGAACAGCCAGACGGAACCGGCAAGAATCAATATAGGCTCCAAAGCGAGAATGACCGTCGAACTGGCTACACTCGTGAGCCGAAGCGATCCCATCCAGAGCAGGAAGTGAAGTGCCAGCATCACGCCGGATGCGAGCAGAAGAGCCCACTGTCTGAAGTTTAAACGCATCATCTCATGCCGGTATTTCCAGACAAAAGGCAGCATTAGCAGATTGGTGAGGAATAGTCGGTACATCGCAATGACCGCAACATCTGCTGTGGACCAACGTACAAAGATGGAAGAAAAGGAAATGGCGATAATGCCGACAAAGAATAGCAGAAAGATCGATCTGCCGGCACGGTTCAAGCTAGTCATGGATGTAGCTCCTTCTTGAAGTCAAATGGCGTAAATCAATTTATTATACAGGAGAATGCATCCGCAGGAAAAGGTTAAGAGAAGAAATAGATAAGTAGATTGTAACCGGGCTTGTAACTATTCTGTCATTCTCCAAGACCATTTTTCTATTAATCTTCTATATAGAGACATGAAACGATATAATGTACCAATAATCGGGAAAAAATGAAAGTAAGGAAGTGGCCTGGAAGTGAGAGTTCAACAACAGAGAGCGGGAGAGAGTGGCGGCATTCCGCATAGAACAAGCCGAACCAAGACGCATGGAAGAAGAAGAATCCGGTATGGGAGACTGAGTGCTGCGCTGGCGCTTCTGGCACTGCTCATTATCGGTTTAACATATGCATTCATTGGCATGACGCACTGGGTCAAGGATTATGTAGCACCCCCGCCAGTAGCTGCGATTGAACAGCCAACCAAGCTTGGCATGATTGAAGTGACACCGGAATCCAAAGAGGAGCCTGCGCGGTTTCAGGGTCAGGTGCGCAAGCTGGCATACATAACGTTTGATGATGGACCAAGTGTATATACCGATCAACTGCTGGATATTTTGAAGCAGCATGAGGCAAAGGCAACCTTTTTCATGATTGGACGCCAGTTGAATCAACACAAGGAAGCAGTGGAGCGGCTTGTCAAAGAGGGCAGTTATCCGGGGCTTCACAGCATGACACATAACTATAACAAATTGTATAAGAGCGGAAACTCCTCTAATTTTGTGAAGGAGTTCAAAAAGGAGCAGAAGATGGTCCAGGATCTGATCGGTTTTACGCCGCATCTGATTCGTGCTCCGTACGGCAGCAGTCCCCAGATCGGAGAAGAATTCAGGGGGGATATTGCTGCGGCCGGATTCAAAATGTGGGATTGGACCACCGACTCTCTCGACTGGAATCTTCCAGGTCAGCCAGACAAAATCGTGGAACGGGTCAGCAGCAGTGTGCATCGGGATAAGGAAGTGATTCTGATGCATGAGCGCGAGCAAACGGTACAGGCGCTGCCACGCATTTTGAAACTGCTTGAAGATCGGGGTTATGAGTTTGAGGTCTACGATCCAAATGCACATTGGGTAGCGAATTTTAGCGCAGACACCCGCTTGTAATAACAACAACATAGCAGTTGCAAGAGAGGAGGCACCCCGAGGTGCTTAGAAGAAAAAAGATAGCTCTGGCCGGGGTCAGCATATTGCTGGCCCTGCTTGTCAGTGCTTGCGGTCAGCCGCAGGAACCTGCAGCAAATCAAGTCAATCAACTAATTCTTACCGATCAGGAGATGAACCAAAGCCTGAAGGAGCTTGTACGCCATGAACGGGAAGACATGGAATTATACGGATCGATACTGAGTAAAGGAAAGAACAAAAACAGTAATCTGGAGGCCTTGCTCGATCAGGCAGACGGACATATTGCCGAGCGAAGAAAACTGCTGGAACAAGCTGAAGCGGTGATGAGCAGGACTAAAGAACAAATGGAAGAGCTGCGAGCTTCACTGGATCAGTTATCCTTTGAAAAGGAAGAGAACCTGGCTCAGGCCCACGAGGTATTGGATCAATATGAGCAAAGAGCTGCGTCGTTTGCAGCCTTTGTTGCTTCCTACAGGCAGAGCCTTGATGCTGACGAGCAGTTATATTCATTGATGAGAGGCAGTGTGGAGCCCAATTTGGTTAAAATCAAACGTGCGATTCGGGAACGGAACAGCCAATATGCCAAAGTTGCCGAGTTAAGACAGCAGTTTAACAAGCAGACAAAAGCTTTTAACGGAGCCAACGCGAAGCTTGTGCAAATGGAGCAGGCCGGCTGACTATTCATGGTGTCAAAGAAGCATTGAACACTTTCTATGATTAAGCGACGGGTCAGCAGTGTAAGTAATACTAAGCTGTCAAGTTAACAAGTCAGGCAACATGGACAAGCATCATTGCGTATAAGCTAACGGAGGTGTTCATATGCGAAATACTATGAATATTAGTGCATCATTACTTGTTTTGGTTATGGGATTCTCGCTTGTGGCCTGCGGCAATAGTAGCCCTACTGCTCAACCACCCGCGAATAATACAGAAGAACAGACACCGGCACCAGGGAAGCAGCCTGAGGAAAGTGCTGTGATTGAAGCGGAAGGCATTTTGACCGGATGGGCAGATCCGCACACGGTTGAAATTCGTGTGAAAGAGAAACCGATGTCTTTCCAGGTGGGTGAAGATCTGCAGAAATCTTTGGATGACATTGACGATGAAGATTCCGTTCAATTCAAATATGTAGAGAAAGCCATTCAAGGCGATACAACGATTAAACAGCTGGTGCTTACGGAAATCGCCAAGGTCGAGTCCAATGATGGTAACGGTACGAATGCAGGTGGTAATGTTACATCTGATCGTGCCAAAACATCCGAGCTGGAAGTGACCGTGGAAGGCATGACCGAAAAGCGCCCGGTTACACTGGCTCAAGGCAAAGGGTATTCATTATATGTGTTTGAACCAATGGTTTACGATGCGGATGATCATGAATTGACCATGAAGATTGATCCGGATTACGAGGTCGAGATTGAAAAACTGCCTTCGGATTATAACCTGAATGAACTGAAAGTGGATGCGAAGAAAGATCTGTCAGAAACCGGAGCGGTCAAGCCATTAAGTGAGGAAAAGCTTAGCAATGGTCCGATGAAAGAGGCGAAATTGTTCATGATGTCTCAAAACAATAAGAAAACGGAGTATTTCATCGTGAAAGAGCTGGATGGCAATGGCTTCGCTTTCCATATCCATGCACCGGTTGGCGAACCTTCAGAGGGTTTCCTGCCTATGGTTTATGCCTCAATCAATTCTATTATGAACGAGTAAACGTGTTTCGCCATGTAGTTCAGTTGTAACATGATCCTGTTGCGAATTGAGAGGTTTATCAAATGCCGGAAAAAAAGATAAGACACATCAGGGTGTCGGATGCTCATGATATTTATCTGCTGAATCAGGAATTTAACCCGAGTCTGCATGGATTTTCCGAACAGCAGGTTAAGGCAAAGATTGAGGTCATTCTAACGAAAACGAATGATATGATTTTGGTATGTGAGCAGGATAACGAGGTCATTGGCTATATCCATGGAAGTCGATATGAGTTGCTTTTTGCCGACTCTCTACTCAACATTCTGGGCTTTGTTGTGAAGGGAAAGGCTAGAAATCAGGGTACAGGCAGCCTGTTGATAGAGTCTCTGGAGCAATGGGGAAAGAATAATGGCTACTCCGGAATTAAGCTGCTGTCTCATCCGAGTCGTACCCATGCTCACCACTTTTATGAACGACGTGGATATGTATTTACAAAGGATCAGAAAAATTTCATTAAAACATTTCAATAAATTATCATTTGAAAAGAGCCGGAAGGAACGATGCGATAAGCATAGGTTCCTCCCGGCTTTTTTGGCCGTATGTCTATTCAGTTTGCTGAATCAAACCCAATGACCTATTGTTCAGGTTAAAATGGTTGATTCCTGTCGCCCTTTGAGCTCTTCATAACGGGCGATAGCATGCTGATGAACGGGATGTTCGTCGGGAATTCCCATGCGCTCACGAATGAAGGCAGAGACGCCATCTTCGCGAATCAGGTGTTGGAGCTTCATGGCTTCCTCGTCATGTTCATAATTGAACAGCATCGCGGCTGCCATCGCGGAAGTTAAATGAGGAGTTTCAATTCCGAATTCGCTGGCCTGCATCGCTGGGCGAACAAGCCGGTCGTAAGGCGATAACTTGCGAAGGGGTGAGCGTCCTACCCGGGTTACCTGATCCGTCAGATTCGGGTTGGCAAAACGTTCGAGAATCGTATCGATATATCTGTTGTGTTTCTGAGGATTAAAACCGTGCTTGGCGATGAGCATGGCTCCGGTTTCTTCCATTACGTTGCGTACCTTGGCACGAAGCGGTGCATGGCTCATTACTTGCCGGATCGTCTTGAATCCTTCAAGATATCCGAAGTATGCGGCAACGCAGTGACCGGTATTTACCGTAAACATTTTGCGCTCAATATAAGGTTCAAGAGAGTCCACGTAGTGCACACCTTCAATTTCCTTAAATCCTTCCAGCAGTGCAGGGCGATGAACCACCCATTCATAGAAAGGTTCAACGGTAACTTGTAGCGGGTCTTTATGATCCTGAGCGGGGACGATGCGGTCAACCGCTGCATTGGGGAATGAGACATAACGTTCTGCTTTTTCACGGGTTTCTACATCCAGAAACGGATATACCCGTCTTTTCAGCCGAGTGCTGCCTCCGATGGCATTTTCGCAAGCGATAATGTGAAGTGGTGCAGAATTGTTATTTTTCATGCGGCGATAGATGCCTTTAGCGATAGGTTCAGCGATATCTTCCAGTGCTGATACACCGACGGCTGTTGTGATCAGATCTGCTGAAGCAATCACTTCAGCAACGCGATCCTGTTCGCCGACATGAATGGCGGTTACGTTATTCACAATCGTTGTATCCTGATCCGCATTTGCGAGGGTAATGGGATATTCCTGCCTCTTTTGAAGCATGGCGATTTTCTTCGGGTTACGTGCGACAAAGCAGACTTCATAATCGGAAGCGGACAACATATGACCGATAAATCCGCGGCCAATATTGCCCGCACCAAAATGTACAGCTTTCATGTGTGAACTCCCCCTTTAAAGTTTGAGTTGCGAAATTCGTTCAGTCCTTAGACTGTAGTGACGAGTGGTTTCGAAATCAAATCGTTAAATTCGAGGTCGGTCAGGCATGACAGCCGTTGGTGAGGCATATCGAAATCAAGCGTGCCGGTAATGGTATTCGAGATGACTACACAGTGAATACCAGCCGCAGCAGCAGCACGCGCACCGTTAGGAGAATCCTCAATCGCTACGGCTTCGTCTGCAGTTATTCCAAGGGCTTCAAGTGCTTGATTGTACAATGCAGGATCAGGTTTCACATGGGCAACATCATCTGCAGTGCGAATGACTTCAAAGTAATCTTTCAGCTTGAGCTGTTCCAGATGTTGTTCAACCCACTCTCGTTTGGAGCTTGAAGCGACAGCCAGTTTCAATCCAGCTTTGCGTGCAGCTTCAAGGTAATTGTGGATACCGGGTCTTACCTGTTCTTTGTTCATTAATGCTGCATGATGCAGCTGAACGGATTCCCTGAACGCTTCCCGATCGATCGGAAGATTCAAATCTGTGATGAGGTACTCATAAGGATTAAATGTTTTCAGACTGGTACCGATGCATTGCGAGTACATCTCCAGGGTTAAGTCTACGCCGTGTTCCTTGTAGGCATCACGAAAAGCAACATACCATGCTGTCTCCGTATCAATAATCGTTCCATCGAAATCAAAAACCAGTGCCTTAATCATAAATTTGTTCCTCCTGTTTCAGAATTAGTTTTGGGATAAAGCTAAATCTTTTTTTTGCAAATACACACCGTAATTTTTTTAAGTTGTGGTATATTAGTTGACGCGTGAGCTAGATTATAAATATTAATTTGGGAATAAACAGGTGTATAAGCTAATAAAACCGTAACATAGGACAAACGGAAGGGTCAAGCGCGTTATGATTGTTTACATGGAAAACTTGCATATGGATGATTTGTTTTCAGAAAATTGTAAAAGTGGAAAAACGTTATACCCTTTGCGTGTAAGCGGTGTACTGGAAATGATGTATTTTCAGTTTAAACGTATTAAAATTCTTTACGTCATATCAGGCCATGTGGGAGAATGGAAGAAGTTATTTGAGAGTTAAATCGCGGAGGAGGGATCGACGATGCTGCTTAAGGATCGTTTCCAAGGTTGTTTCATTGGGCTTGCCGCGGGAGATGCACTGGGAACCACAGTGGAATTCAGCAGTCCCGGCACATTTGAGCCTGTTACCGATATTGTGGGCGGTGGGGTATTCGATCTGGCGCCTGGACAGTGGACGGATGATACGTCGATGGCCCTGTGTCTGGCAGAAAGCTTGGTGAGAAAAGAGAACTTTGATCCCGGGGACCAGATGCACAGATATACGAATTGGTATCAGGTGGGTTATATGAGCAGTACCGGAACCTGCTTTGATATTGGCGGGGCTACTCGCAGTGCCCTTGAGCGATTTGCGGCAACCGGTGAAGCGTATAGTGGTTCAACCAACCCGATGACTGCTGGGAATGGATCAATTATGCGGCTCGCACCTGTAGCCATGGCATATGCCAACCAGCCGGATCAGGCAGTGCGGTATGCTGGATTGAGTTCCAGAACGACACATGCCGCTGTTGAAAGTGTGGAAGCTTGTGAAGTGCTGGCGGCAATATTGGTTGCAGGACTGCGCGGAGCGGACAAGGATGTCATGTTACGGTCTGATACCTGCCGCCAGTGGAGGGAAGAAAAATCTTTTTCACCAGCGATTGAAGAAATTGTCCAAGGATCATACCGGGATAAAGCACCACCTGATATTCAGGGAAGCGGCTATGTTGTTCGTTCACTTGAAGCAGCGTTATGGGCATTCCATCAATCAACGACCTTCGAAGAGGGTGCGCTGCTGGCAGTAAATCTGGGTGATGATGCGGACACGACGGGAGCAGTATATGGGCAAATCGCCGGGGCGTATTATGGATTAAGCGGCATTCCGGCACACTGGCGAGAGAAGCTGGCCATGCAGGATACGTTGAGCGAATTGTCAGAGGCCTTGTGGTCAAAGGCGAAAGCTAGATAGAAGAGACAGGAGAAGAGAACATCATATGCGTAAGACAGAATCATCACAAACGGAATCGCAAGTTGCGACATCCACTAAACGAGGGGCGTTTCCTTTATCCCTGTTATGCCTGACAGTAGGGGCCTTTGCCATTGGCATGACAGAGTTTATTATTATGGGCCTTTTGCCCAATGTGGCTGCGGATTTGAATGTGAGCATCCCCCAAGCAGGGCAGTTAATTACGGGTTACGCCCTTGGTGTGGCGGTGGGTGCATCTGTACTAACCGTGTTCACGCACAAGATTCCTCAGAAAAAACTGCTGGTACTGCTGATGTGTATTTTTATTATCGGTAATGCATTGTCTGTTATTGCACCAACTTACGGGCTGCTCATCTCGGCACGTATTCTGACGGCATTCGCCCACGGTACGTTTTTGGGAGTAGGCTCGCTGATGGCAACACGACTGGTTGCACCCGAGAGAAGGGCAGGGGCGGTATCCGTAGTCCTGGCTGGATTAACGATTGCCAACATTATCGGTGTGCCGTTTGGTACATTCATCGGGCAGCAGCTCGGATGGCGGTCATCGTTCGGAGCCATTACCATTCTGGGCATCATCTCATTGATTGGTATCATTCGTTTCATTCCGGTGATTCAGCAGGGACCGCCAGCAAACCTGGGACAGCAATTCCGGAATCTGGTTCGCCCCCAAGTGTTATTAATATTGCTGATTGGTGCGCTGGGCTGTGGAAGTCTGTTCGCTGTGTTCACCTATATAACACCAATGCTTGTCGATATTAGTGGTTTTGCTGAGCAGAGCGTGACCTGGATTCTGGTGCTGTTCGGTGTCGGCGTTACATTGGGTAATATGCTTGGCGGTCGTCTGGCAGACTGGAAGTTGATGCCTTCCTTGATGGTTAACTTTGGTATACTGGCAGTTCTGTTGGCGGCCTTAACGTTAACGCTGGACAATCCGTATCTCGCGGTAATCACTATCTTCTGCTGGGGCGTTGCGGCTTTTGGTATTATGCCAGGGTTGCAAATTCGAATTATGAATATGACCCGCGAAGCACCGCTGCTGGCGACAACGTCGAGTCACTCGGCCTTTAATCTGGGCAACGCAGGTGGTGCCTATTTGGGCGGGTTTGCAATTACGCATACCGGTCTTATCTCAGTACCGTTGTATGCAGCAGTTATTGCAGCACTTGGACTTGTTGGATTACTTATTAGCGTGACGATGGAACGCAAAACGAGATTGCCGGAAATCGCAGATGCTGTAGAGCCGGCACCAGTGAATTAAATATAGATAGGTAGATGCAGCCTTCACTCCGCATTAACATGTGGGATGGAGGCTGTTCTAGGACTACCTTTTGTTACGTGGATAAGCTTCTTAATTGGTGTTTCTATTTGGCGAACAAAAGGTTAGGGATAAAATCAATAAAACACTCAAAATCCATGCCGTAAATGCGGATAAAGAGAATACATATCTAAAAAAACAGCAAGATTACGTTTACTGGAGTACCACTGCATAGACTAAATACAATCAAAATAATCTACTTTCTATTGTATATACAGATTACTACCCTCCCTATGAAAACCTTCATTGACATTGAGAAGATATTGGAAAAAGGTCAAAAGGGTGAGAACCCTGATATTCAAGGAGAATATTTACTCTCCAAGTGTCGGGGCGGAAACATTGTACCATAGGAAGTCGCTAATCTAGCGGCTTTTTTACTTTCGTTGTAGGAGTTGCTATATATTATTTTCTGTTTCCACTCGGACTTGAAAGGATCGTTATTGTGAGAAAAATAATTAATTATATTCTGATCTTGCTGATCATTTGGGTAGCGCTGCTGTATCCTATTCGATCTGCGTGGTTTGAAGGTGTAAATCATATTCCTGAAGATCTTCATGGTATTTACTTATTGTTCTTGTTCTTTGGTTATCTTATTTGTTCATCTGGTATGGGGCTTATGCTTTACAAGGTGTGTTTTAAACGAAAAGAATAGTAATTACAGCAGTTGATATCATTCATTTATCCAAGGAGAAGGTGACAACTTGTACTACTACAAAGGTGCGTTCAGAGAAACGGACAATTTTATTTATTTCAAAAGCGATGTTCAACTAGCCGAGAATGATGTCGTCATATTTGGTGAGAAGAAGTATTTTATCGATAGTGTCGAGAAAGAATTTCTCCTCCTTCAAAAGGTGGGCTCCATCGTTTCAGTGAGTGTATGAAATCTTCGCGGAAGCATTTCCTTTTTGAAGTGTACGTGCACTTCTGGGCACACGCCTACATACAATAAATCGACCCTGTTCCCACATGTGCTCAGGCCAGATCGTTGTAAAACTGCAGGAGGTGTCATCTGTGCCCGGATTATTTACCGCAATTGCCCTGTTCATTAAAGAGTTAACGTTACTTGTCTCGTATGTCAAAAACAACGCCTTCCCTCAGCCCCTCGCTGAGGATGATGAAGCCAAACATTTACGCCTCATGGCCGAAGGCAATGCTCATTCGCGTAATTTGCTTATCGAACACAATTTGCGCCTCGTCGCGCATATCGTCAAGAAATTTGACAATACTGGCGAAGACCAGGAAGACCTGATTTCGATTGGAACGATTGGTTTGATTAAGGCGATCGAAAGTTTTCAACAAGGCAAAGGGACCAAACTCGCTACGTTTGCTGCCCGTTGTATCGAAAACGAAATACTTATGCATCTTCGCTCCCTGAAGAAAACACGTAAAGACGTATCTCTACACGATCCTATCGGAACGGATAAAGAGGGCAATGAGATTACCCTTATAGATATCCTCGGAACGGAAGCGGATGATGTTGTAGACAAGGTGCAACTCAAGATTGAAAAAAGCAAGATTTACCGCAACCTCGACATCTTGGATGATCGGGAGAAGGAAGTTGTTATTGGCCGATTCGGCCTGGAGGCAGGCGGGGAAGAGCGCACCCAACGCGAGATTGCCAAGGAACTTGGCATCTCACGCTCCTATGTATCACGGATTGAAAAGAGGGCGCTGATGAAGCTGTATCACGAGTTTTATAAGGCGAAGCAGTGAGATTACAAGCTACAAGGTAGTACGGATAACAATAGAGTGCATAGAAAGCGACTTGTCTGCGGATGAGTTGCTTTTTTGTTTTAGTCGCTGCGATCCCCAACTAGATCCGGTGACATACTGACCTTCACTCAAATCGTAATTAAAATATATTAATTGCAGATACTGCCAGTACAACGATCAAAAATACGACGGGCAGCATGATTTCTTTGCCTTCGCTTTTCGCACGGATTTGTGTAATCGTAGCCCCAACCATAATTACCCCAAGCCACAGTCCGGCCAGTATAGCCACCAGCTGCGACCAAATGCCAATAATCATCAATACACCGCCGAGAATTTCAAGAATACCGATTAGAAAGCGAAATCCATCCGAATAGCCATAATGTTTGAATGATTCTACAGGTTCTTTGCCTCCAAACTTCATAAAACCGACGATCACATAACCTATACCTAGAATAATCTGCAGTACAATAGATACAATATGCAACACGTTCACCTCCTTACTGAGTTCAAATTAAGCACAGTTAAATGCATACCGAGACCTTGGTGTGGAATGTTAGGTTTTGTTAATACTGAGCTCGATATAGACACAGTATAGAATAAAACTATGCCTTTGTAAAGCACAGTTTATGTCTCGAATTTCATGACTTCTGACGCGATGTGTTCGATCGTATATTGCTCGAACACACGGAGCGTGCTCTCTTCGACCTGAGAAGACATTTCCTGAAAAAGGCCTTTTAACAGATTTCCGCGTTCGCAGTCGGTTGTGGAGTCCATCATCCCGCTTCCCAAAGGATCATGCAATTGTAAAGCACGGTATACGTCCGCCACTGTAATCTGGTTTGCAGGTTTAGCCAGCAAATAACCTCCGTCTCTGCCTTCCCTGGCTTCGACCAGATTTGCACGAACCAGTGGACGAATCATGCGGCGCAAAAATGTCGTTCCAGTATTCATCATTTTCGCAAGTTCCTGACTTGGACAAACTTTATTGGACATCGAAAGTAAGACAAGTCCTTGTATTGCCAAACCGAATGTCGACGAAGTGACTGTGCGGTTTTTGGGGGTCGGCGAATGCATGTCATTTCACCTCATCTCTATTATGTGTAGTGTCTATATACGTACAAAGAGTTTTTTAATTTTATGCTCATGAGCCTTCACCCTTCAGCATAAAAAACTGGTTGCCGAAAGTCAACCTTTCATGATCCCAATGATACTGATCAAGAAGGAAACGAAATTACATTAATCGATATTCTCGGAGAGTGCCAAGGAAACTGGCATCTCACGCTCCCATATATCACGCATTGAGTAGCGGGCGTTTTTTTACTCGCTATAATTTTGATCCCCCCCGATTTAACCATATCAGGATGATTTCCACAGCTTCCATATAACGCTGGCCGACGAGCAATCCGGTATGGGTTGTATCCCATAGCCCTGCATATTCAGCGCCAAGCTGTTCTGCAGTCAATTGACCTCTTCGCTCTTCCTCATCGGATTCTACGGCTTTGATGACCAGACTCGGACATGTAATTAAATTGCCGTTGATGGATACACCGCCGCTAGATCCAAATGCTGCTGAGAACGTGAGGAATGCCTTCGATGACTCCATCTGCAGATATTTACGCTGAAATGCAATGTCCTCCGCAGATTCGTCAATACTGCTCTGCTCTTCGCGGGCCGGGGGAGGGATGACAATGTCAGGTGTAATTCGATCACCCTCAGGATAGGGAATCAATTGATGAACTTCCTGGCTTAGACTTGAATCAATCACGACCAATCCAGCTAAAGAAATCGTCTCGGCAATTTTCTGACTGAGTATTCCGCCCATGCTGAAGCCGATGAGAACAGGGGGCTCTTCGCACTCTGCCAAGACTTCGAGGATATCCTCCAAATAATCCTCAAACGTAATTTTCGTCATGTCCATTCCCCGGCTTTTGTAATGACTTCTGAGGTTCATAACGTAGCAGGTCCAGCCTTGTTCAACGAAGTGGGGGATATATTTGCTCCACATCCAGCTGCCTGTATATGCGCCATGAACAAACAAGAGGGGAGGCCTTTTTACTGTTTTTTTCGAGAGAGGAGCCGTAACACCTTCATATATTTCTAAGTACAAGTCATGTTTTCCAATCGTTTTGACTTCATGTATAGGTAGCAATTGAGTAAAATCGATCATTAGGACATACCTCCAAAAATTAGTTTTATATAAAACTATTTATCCAAAAAAATTTAGAAGTTGCCGTGAATTTTCATCAAAATTCGAAGCAGTTCCTTTTTCTCCGCTTCAGTAACATCCGCATAAAACGCGTCCAGCACGCGCTGTGAGATATCTTCAAAGACTGGCTTAAGTTGTTCTCCTTTTGCAGTCAATGTCACATGGACAATCCGTGAATCTGTTGCATCACGCTCTTTGACGACATAACCGTTGCGCACCAATTTGTCGACAAGCGCTGTGACCGTGGATTTATCCTTGCCAATTTTTTTGGCGATTTCAGCCATGGTCATTCGGGAATTGTTGTACAGGGCGTAGATAATATCCCCATGGGACGTGGCCAGATCCTGGATTCCCTGTTCAGCCATCTCGGATAAAATGAAGCGGTTGACCTTCTCTTTAATTTTGGATATGAGTGATATAGCGTCTGTCGTTTTCATACGAGTAATATAGTTTGTTATCAAACTAATGTCAAGCTCGGATTTCAATATTGATATATAAACGGATCAAAAAGAGCAAGCGAGAAATATTTTCTCCTGCTCTTCCGATTTTTTATTTAATTTGGAAGCAGATGCCCTGCAATTACTTAATCGGATTTGCTTTTATTTCCTGTTCCATCTTCTCAATCCCGTCCAGAATTGCTTTGCAGTGCAGGGTTGGCATACAGATTCTTCAAATGGTTCTGAATTTGAATTTTATTTAGCGACGAGCCCCTTTTTTTATGTTTTTAAATTGACAAAGATAATCATTCTCAATTATAATCCGAGAAAATGCTTTGTAAATAGCTAAATTTTTATTATTCAAATTCAAGTGATATGGATGGGGGAAAAGATGGCACAGACGGCTCAGATTCAGAAGCAGCGTATGGGAAAAAGGGAATCACTGATTCACAGCAAATCCGGTTTTGCAGTATTGATTGCCGCTTTAATCATCGTAATGGTTGTTTCGGTTGGGATTGCTGTATCCATTGGACAGGTGAGCATTCCGCTTGCCGAGTCTTATCGTATTCTGTTGTACAAATTAACCGGATTTCAATTCGGCTCTACGCCGATTGAGGCGGGGTCCTTTACGGATATCATCTGGCAGATTCGCTTTCCGCGTGTACTGATGGCCATGTTTATCGGTGCCGGGTTAGCTTTATGTGGTGCAGTTATGCAGGCTGCCGTGCAGAATCCTCTTGCAGACCCGTATATACTGGGGATCTCCTCAGGAGCTTCACTCGGGGCTACGTTTGCTATTCTGATCGGATTCGGCGCGATTGGCTGGCTTGGTCAGACCGGGGTGGCCTTCTGGGCATTTGCCGGAGCGATGGGTGCGTCCTTGCTGGTCCTCGCTCTCGCAGGTATTCGGGGGAAAATGACATCGGTCAAGCTGGTGCTTGCCGGGATGGTCATTAATGCACTGTGCAGTGCCTTTTCGAACTTTATCATTTATTTTGCCAACAATTCCGAAGGCATCAAGACCGTAACATTCTGGACCATGGGCAGTCTTGCCTCATCAGGATGGAACAAGCTTCCGCTGATTAGCATCGTTGTGCTCGTAGCCATTCTGTTCTTCCTGTTGCAATCCCGGGTCCTTAATACGATGCTGCTGGGTGACGAAGCCGCGGTTACGCTAGGGATTAATCTCAGTGTATATCGCAGGTTGTATATGCTGTTAACGGCTCTCGTCACCGGCGTAATGGTGGCAAGCTGCGGCATGATCGGTTTTGTTGGATTGATTATTCCGCATATTGTGAGAGGGCTGGTTGGATCTGACCATCGTAAAGTCATGCCAGTATCCGTACTATTCGGTGCCATCTTCCTGATCTGGACGGATGTTATTGCACGATCACTGATTTCCAGCGTTGAATTGCCAATCGGGATCATTACAGCGATGATTGGTGCGCCGATGTTTATGTATATGTTAGTTAAAAAAGGCTACGGTTTTGGAGGAAAATAAACATGAAACTGAATGTAGAAAATGTATCCATATCGGTGCTGAACACGGATATTATCCGGGACATTTCTTTACAGGTAAAAGGCAAGCAATTCGTTGGGCTGATTGGCCCGAATGGTTGTGGCAAATCAACGCTGCTCAAGAGCATCTATAAGGTGATCAAACCACAGCAAGGCAAAGTATTTCTCGATGATACGGACATTTTGAAATCCAGTCCCAAGGTCGTGTCCCGGCATATGGGCGTTGTGGGTCAGTTTAACGAATTGAGCTTTGATTTTACTGTGCGTGAAATGGTCATGATGGGTCGCACTCCTCACAAGAAGCTGCTGGAGACGGATAATGAACGGGATTATGAAATCGTGGAACAGGCGCTGGAAAAGGTACATCTGACCGGACATGCGGACCGCAATTACGTGTCCCTGTCCGGCGGGGAGAAGCAGCGTGTGGTCCTCGCCCGAGTGCTGGCGCAGCAGCCCGAATTTCTGATATTGGACGAGCCTACCAATCATCTGGATATCAAATATCAGCTTCAGATCCTCAACATTGTGCGGAGTCTGGATATCGGCATATTGGCTGCGCTTCATGATCTCGAACTCGCTGCAGCGTATTGCGATTACCTCTATGTTGTGAAGCAGGGACAGATTGTGGTTCATGGCAAACCCGCCGATATCTTGACCCGTGAAATGATTGGAGAAGTATTCGACGTGGAATGTGAAATCTATGAAAATCCGGTTACCGGTGGCTTGGGTATTGCCTATTTGAGTACACGGTGAGACAAGGGACTGTCTTAGCTGAAACTCACACATGTTCTCTCATTATCTCTTCCACTATAACTCCGGTTGCACAGGCAATTATGGACTAAGTAGTTAAAGAAGAACTGTCTTTAAGCGGAATATATGCTTAAATGACAGTTCTTTTTGTTCTAGAGTCTCAAGTGTCACATGTCACGTGTATTCAGATGTTGTGCATCACCTTTTTGGAGATGTGGCTATTCCCTCTAAACCAATGCTCCCATCGCTTTATATGTTCCTAACAGGGCAATGCGGGTTAATTGAAGAGCCATATGATGAGGTGAGTTTACCTTACTGTCAGCGAGCCATTTGTGAATAATTCCAATGGTGGAAAAGCTGATATGATCCAGCAAAATATCGAGAGGCACTTCTTTTTGCTCCATACCTAATTGGGATATCCGATCCAAAAACATCTCTCTAATCACTTCATTCATCCGGATGTTGAAATTCCCAGCAGGATTAATGAGTACCATCACCCGATAGAATTCTTCATGCTCCAATATATGCTCGAACAATACTGCATAAATGGGATCTGGCTCGTTAAATGAAGGTAGACTCCCAAGGTGGGAATTCCGTTCCGCCAGTAACTGTTCAAGCAGTTGAAATTTCTCATTCACCATACTATCCAATAAATCATCCTTGTCCAGAAAGTGGGCGTAAAAGGTAGATCGATTGATATTCGCTTGCTCGGCGATGTCTACGACACTAATTTCGGTAAAGGTCTTTTGTGGCAAAATTTTCAGGAGAGCTTTGGAAATCATCACACGGGTCCGTAAAATTCTTCGATCCACTCCACGGGATTCATTCACTTCTCATCACCTCGAAAACAACGGATTGTTCAACTTTGTTGAGCCTTCAAATGGTTTGGGGATGTAGATGATTAAGACATCTCGCAACACATCGGTCAAATGCGTTGTTTAACCGTCAGATTCTGGCTAATTGATCGTTGATATCCAACGGATAATAGCTATCATAATAAATAAAACATACCAAATCAATCGGAAAAATAAAATATAAAAAATAGGAATGAGGACATACCTATGGAACTGTTTTGGTTTATTCCCACGCACGGGGATGGCAGGTATCTTGGAACAAAAGAAGGAGCCCGGGCAGTCAGTTATCATTACTGCAAGCAGGTGGCACAAGCCGCGGATGAACTTGGATATGCCGGTGTTTTGTTACCTACGGGAAAGTCGTGTGAAGATGCCTGGATTGTTGCTTCATCGCTGATTTCTTCCACGGACAGGCTCAAGTTTCTTGTCGCGGCGCGTCCAGGTCTGATGATGCCAACCACAGCTGCACGCATGGCCGCAACACTGGATCGTTTCTCCAAAGGAAGACTGCTGATCAATGTGGTGGCTGGTGGAGATCCAATTGAGCTTGAAGGAGAAGGGCTGTTCCTGGACCACGATGAGCGCTATGCGTTAGCCGATGAATTTCTGACCATTTGGCGGAAGGAATTGGAGGGAGAGGCGGTTGACTATGAAGGTAAATATCTGAAGGTTAAGGGTGGTTCCGTCCTGTATCCGACCATCCAAAAGCCACATCCACCACTCTATTTTGGAGGTTCCTCGGAAGCCGCAATGGAAGTGGCAGCGGATCATGTCGATGTGTATTTAACGTGGGGTGAGCCTCCGAGTCAGGTGCAAGCCAAAATTCATCAAATGCGGGAACTGGCTGCAAAGAAAGGAAGAAGCATTCGTTTTGGCATACGTATGCATGTTATTGTGCGTCCGACAGCAGACGAAGCATGGAAGGCCGCTAATGAGCTAATCTCCCATCTGGATGAGGAGACAATAGCCGCTGCCCAGAAGATCTATGCCCGCATGGATTCCGTAGGACAGCAGAGAATGGCCAAGCTGCATAATGGGGATCGCTCCAACCTAGAGATTAGCCCCAATCTGTGGGCGGGCATTGGCTTGGTCAGAGGTGGCGCCGGAACCGCACTTGTTGGTGATCCCGATCAGGTCGCAGCCAGAATCAGAGAGTATGAAGAACTGGGGATCGAGACCTTCATTTTATCAGGTTATCCGCATCTGGAAGAATGTTATCGTACCGCGGAGCTGTTATTTCCAAAGCTTCAGTACTCGCAACATGGAGAAAGCGGCGATCATTCCTTTGTTGGTCCATTTGGAGAAATCATTGCCAATAACAACATTCCGGATCAGATGGTCAAATCGGAAGTTTCCTCCAAGTCCTAATTTCATAACGGATTGCAGATTAAGGAAAAAAAAGACACCTGAAGGCATTCGCATTCGGGTGTCTATTTCATTTACTGTATCTTGGAGTCAATTGGACGCGAGTGTCCATCCTGGATGACCTCCTGGAACAGTTCCTTGGATTCCGTGGGCCACGTACCTTGCTTCAGAAGTGCTTCCAAATCGCCTACGGTTACTGGGCGTGCGTGTCGTTTGAGCACGTAACCGAGTTGCCCGTTTGGCTCCATCGTGGCCGTTTCCAGATCGGCAATACTTGTAATCCCTTTCTCCCGCAACTGCATCTCCAATTGGTCCACGGAGAAGCGCATGCGTTTCAAATTCGGTAGATTCATCTTCCCATCTTCCACAACAACCTTCGATTTTCCGCTCATCAGTTTTTCAAACCAATTAAACTTCAATTGTAACTGTTCAACAATCAGAAGTGTGAGGATAAATACCGCCGCTGACCCAATCGCTTTACCTAACTCATGATTCGCAATTGGCTGCACGATCGTTGTTCCGATCGAGATAATAATGACCGTTGTGGCTACACTCATTTGCGAGATAGATTTACGTCCAGCAATCCGCAGTAGAAACATACCAATCAGTACAAGCAAGATGGATTTCCATATCCAGTCCATTGGTTGTATTCCTTTCTGTACCAAATCATGTGTCGTATTTCTTAGCCTGTTCCTGATCTGGTTGAAATATACAATTGTTTAGGACAAGAGATGTGGATAAGGAAAATAGTCCCGACATTATAAGGACCATTATACTACATCCTAAAATAAGGAAATGACCGATATTATTATGGAGAGCTTTCTTCTAAAAAATGAGGAGTGATACAACGTACAATGTATACAAACATGTTACAAAAGCATCTTTCCCAAGGAGATATGGAAGGCGTTGTTAAACAAATAGCATATATTGGTGAAAAAAAGGATATAACTCAATTCGCTTTCTTGATTGAACTCCTGAAATCTACGGACAACGCCATACTACGCAACACAATTGCTATCGCTTTATCTGACATTGGAGATGATCGAGCAGTCGAACCGTTAATTGAAGTCATCACAGACTCCAAGACATCAGGAAGCAGAGGCACATTGCTATACGCTCTTGAAAACCTGAATTACATAGTACATATTGAGAACATTATTCCATTTATCGGTGATTCCAGTCTTGAAGTGAGCGCGCAGTCATTCATGTTGCTGGAGCAAATGATGGATAAGTTATCTGATTTACAAAACCTTAGGTGTCAAACAATTATTGAAATGCAAATCTCACATAACCAAAGCAAGCTTCTGGAAGTAGCATTAGACATGTTGAAGAAATGGAGGTATCAAGTGCAGGAATAAGATAAACACGCTTCTTTCAATCTCACCTCCCTATCGTTTACAATAAGGAATTGAATGCAGCAAACGAAGGAGCGGGTCATATTGGCAAAGCAGAAATACTATGTCGTCTGGGCAGGAAAGCAGCCTGGCGTATACAGCACATGGGCGGAATGCAAAGCACAAACGGATCATTTTACCGGAGCAAAATATAAATCGTATGAATCGAAAGCTGCCGCCGAAGAGGCATATCGTGCAGGATGGAAAGGAAACTGGGGTACGGGTGCCAGTGGTTCAGGCGCTTCTTCGAAGACGAAGTCTGGCAGTAGCGGAAGAAGTGCGGGCATGGAGACCTCCGCAGAAATTGACTATGACAGCATCTCGGTTGATGTTGGTACGCGTGGGAATCCAGGGCCGGTGGAATATAAAGGCGTAGATACCCGCACGGGTGAGATTATTTTCTCCGTTGGGCCAATCTCCAAAGGTACGAATAATCTGGGTGAATTTCTGGCCATCGTACATGCCTTGGCGTATCTCAAAAAAGAGGGCAGTAGTAAGACGGTTTATACGGACTCCGTCAATGCGATGAAATGGTTGAAGCAAAAAGCGGTGTCCACCACGCTCGCAAGGGATGCTTCCACCGAAGAGATCTGGCTGATGATTGACCGTGCAGAGCAGTGGCTGCGGACGAATACGTACAGCAATAAAGTGCTAAAATGGCAGACCAAGCAGTGGGGCGAAATCAAGGCAGATTACGGCCGAAAATAGCCCTATTTCTCTACAATTTCTATATTATTAATTTTCTATGAGAAACGATGTTTACAATTTCCAGTTTCCATTCTATAATCAGTTCATTATGATAAGTTACACATATGAAGGAGCCTGTCATCAGCGGGCTCTTTTATATTTATGGACCTTAAAATCCATAAAATCTTGAAAGAGTATACTTTGCAGGAGGCAGACATGAGTTCCATTTATAGAAGTGAAGAAGGCAAGAGCAGCATACTTGAGGAATACGAAGCGTATGTTGAGCAATTGGGCGAAGGTTTTACACGAGAGTACGTCGAGACACGTTTTGGACAAACGCATGTTTTATTAACAGGTCCAGAAGACGGTAAGCCGCTATTTATTCTCCAGGGCGGAAATTGTGTGAATCCGATGACGTTGTCATGGTTCTCTTCTCTTTTCAAAGATTACCGGATTATCGCGCCGGATACGATCGGTCATCCAGGCTACAGTGAAGAAACACGAATTTCGGCAAGGTTTGATAGTTTGGCTTTGTGGATTTCTGATTTGCTGGATCACTACAAGATCGAAAAAAGTGCGTTTATCGGTCCTTCCTTTGGAGGCGGAATTATCCTAAGACTGGCAACTTACATTCCGGACCGAATTGCATGTTCTGTTCTGGTAGCACCCGCTGGACTGGCCGTAGGATCCAAAATTAAAATGGCTCAGGATATCGTGTTGCCACTCGTAACGTACAAAATGACTTCTTCTCCAACTTCTTTGCAAAAGATCGCGGATATCATGTCATGCAGTTGTATGAAAGAAATAGATAAAAATATAATCGGGAAAATCTTCAAATACGTCAGTCTGGAGCAGGATATGCCCAAGCTTACGGAGCAGGACGAATTGGTGAATTATACATCGCCAACTCTGCTGCTGGTGGGAGAAAAGGATGTCTTTTTCCCGGCAGATAAGGTCATTGAAAGAGCTCAGAAGATTATTCCGAATGTCAAAGCAATCAAATACGACACAGGTCATTTTCCTTCTCAAGACGTGTTGAAGCAGATGAACCAAGAAATTCAGCAATTTTTACAGAAGAATTATTAAATATAGTAATTTTTTAATATTTCCGCATGGTTGTGATTCAAATCGCATCATTTGGTTTATATACATGGTTGGCGATGAAACGCCTGTCTGGTTGGACCAAATGATGCAACATGCGGCAAGTCTTCCGATCGACAAGGTTGAAAAGAGGGTCTGTTATGAAAAAGGACAATTGCAAAATGGCATTGCAACGCAATGTAATTTTAAACGATACATATCAGGTAAGACATCTCATGGCTAGCAGTGAGCTGGCTATTGTATATGCAGGAAGAGATCGGAATACAGGTTCAAAAGTAGCAATCAAGGAGTTTTTCCCCCAGAGGCTTGCAGCACGTCAGGCTGACAAACGGGGAGTGTTCTGTTCTTCTCGAGGTTTCAGTGGTCAGTATCAGGAACTTCTTGCTGCATTTTTGGTAGAAGGAGAGCTGTTATCGACGTTGAATCATCCTCATATTGTGTCGTATGTGGATCATTTCGAAGAAAATGATACAGGGTATCTTGTTATGGAATATTGTACAGGGGTAACCTTAACCGAATATCTGATTGAGCGAAATCATGCGCTGGACGCGGCATTTATTACGGAGACATTGCTCCCGCTGGTAGATACACTGGACTATATTCATAAGCAGGGAATTCTTCATCGTGATGTGAAGCCATCCAATATTATGGTGATGGAAGACGGTACGCCCAAACTACTGGACTTCGGTTCAGCAGCTCGTTGGCCTGTACAATCCGGGGAAAAACAGGCGATCTTTACATCGGCCGGGTATTCGCCGCTTGAGTTCTACTCGGAGAAATCCAGTCAGGGACCGATGTCAGACATATATAGCCTGGCAGCGTTGCTTCATTATTGGACATGCGGGCAGCCCCCTATGGATGTTAAACAGCGACTGTTCCGCGATGAATTGCCATCTGTGCGTTCTCATAATGAGTATGTGAACCGGTGGCTCGCACGCGTTATTCACTGGGGATTATCAGTTCGCTCCGAGCAACGTTGTGCGTCCCTCGCATGGGTTAAGAGATCACTTCAAGTACAGGCCTGGATGTGGAAAATACGCAAACCTGGCACGGTAGAATGGGCTTTAGCTGAAAATGAACATACGCAAGTCTATGAAGCAGAGCCGAAGAAACAGCATGAGACGGCTTAATTGCAGCCTTGTCTTATACATATAGTTGTAACAAATAAGTCAGTTTGGTCCTTTTACGGATCGAACTGGCTTTTTTTTGTGTTTTTTTAACCTAAAAGAAAAATTATTTCTTTTTTTAATTTATTTCTGGAAGAATACTTCATTCTAACTCCAGGGTCTGCATATACTCCATTGGAAAGATGGAGTAATTAGCCAGGAAATCTGACGTAAGCGTCGGCTCCCGTCTTATACCAAACTGAGGGGGAATGTTGTGTGACCACCAACAGAAAGGGCTTCACAGTATCTTTGCTGCTAGTCGTTATGATGTCTATGCTGCTTGCCGCCTGCGGAGGAAATGACAATACGGCTGGTACGCCGAGTCCGGGTAACACTGGGGAGACGGGTGCGGAAGCGGGAAAGCCGGTGACGCTGGAGTTTTGGACGATTGCTTTACAGCCAACGTTCAACGATTATTTCAATGAATTGATTGCCAAGTATGAGAGCAGTCATCCTGGCGTGAAAGTCGAGTGGAAGGACTATCCATATGATGCCATTTCACAGCGTTTATTGACCAGTACGGCCAGTGGCAAAAGCCCTGATGTTGTGAACCTCAATACCGAATTCGCCAGTCAATTGGGAAGTAAGGGAGCGCTGCTGAATCTGAATGAATACCTGACAGATGAGGAAGCGAAGAGTTACTTTGAAGGCATTTATAATTCTACTGTTTTGGATGGCAAAGCTTACGCGCTTCCTTGGTACACAGGTACCGAAGTGCTGTTCATGAATACCAAGCTGGTGAAGGAGGCAGGCCTTGATCCGGCAAATCCGCCGCAGACCCGAGAGGAACTTGTGGAGTGGGCCCGTCAGGTCCATGAAAAGACCGGAGTGGCCGGTTATGCGCAGCAGCTTATTTCCAAGTTATTTCCAATCGACGGCATTCCGATTCTAAATGAGGACAAAACGGCCGCCGCTTTCAATACGCCGGAGGCAGAGGCGATGATCGCTCAAATGCGTGATCTGATGGCCGAAGGCGTGGTGCTGAAGGAGGATGCGGAATTCAGCAAGCAGATCCAGTATTTTTCCGGGGAGCAGGTCGCTTTCCAGTTGTCGGGTCCAACCTTTATCAACTTCATCAAGAAGTCTGCACCGGATGTTTACAAAAATACGATTGCTGTAACGCTCCCAACGGGCAAAGCGAACCTGCGGCTCTCCAATTCCATGGATCTCGTTGTGCCACAGAAATCCAAAAAAACCGAGCAAGCGGTGGAATTTGCCGCCTTTATTACCAATGCAGAGAACCAGACTGCCTTCTCCAAGGTAGCCAACACGCTGCCGTCGAGCAAAGCCTCCATTGAAGATCCGTTCTTTACGCAATCCGACGGATCGCTGGAAGCCGAAGCCAAGGTAGCCTCCTCTCAAAGTCTCGATAAAGCCACTGATTACATGGTCGGCGTACCGAATGCAGGAGATATCAACTCCGCATTGGCACGGGGCTTGCAGGAAATTTTGATGAACGGAGCAGATATTAAAGAAACGTTGAACGCAGTGGAGAAGGAAGTTAACCAAATTCTTAACCAGGAATCCTGAACTTATGCGGTACAGTCTGATGAGGGGGAGTACTCCCCCTCAATCCTAGAAGAGAGGGAGGCGTAGCCGTGTACAAGGCGATTCGATCCGAATCTTTTGCTGCATGGGCGTTTATGGCACCGGGATTGTTGTTTCTGGCAGTTTTCACCTTTTGGCCGATTATTTACGGAGTACCCCTCTCATTAACCGATTATTCTGTCATTACAGAGACACATTTCGTTGGTTTGGATAACTTTATCCGGGCCTTTCAAGATCACAATTTCCTGATTTCGCTGTGGAATTCGTTGGTGTATGTGTTGGTTGTGCCGGTGATTCAAATCATCTCTATCCTCATGGCCATTCTGGTTAACAGCCGAATTCCAGGTGTCAAAATGTTCAGGGCTGCCTACTACATACCGGTTGTAACTTCCATGGTCGCGGTGGCACTGATCTGGAGCTGGCTGTTGGGCAATAACGGCGTGGTCAATTACCTGCTGCTGAAGGTTGGCATTCTTAGTGAGCAGGTCTCCTGGCTTTCCACGAGCAGTACGGCGCTGTATGTGCTGATGTTCATCACCATGTGGAAGGGTCTCGGCTATTATATGATGCTCTATCTGGCTGGACTTCAGGGAATTCCGGCAGATCTATACGAAGCCGCCAGAGTGGATGGAGCGGGACCACTGAGACTGATTATTCATGTGACGCTTCCGTTGCTGCGGCCGCATATTCTCTTTTGCACCGTAATTTCGGTGATGGGTGCCGTTCGTGTATTCGATGAGGTCTATATTCTCACCAAGGGCGGGCCGGGAACGTCCACGCTGACCTCAAGCGTTTATATTTTTCAAAAAGGGCTGGAGCAATTCAATTTCGGGTATGCCTCGGCGCTTGGGCTGATCGTCAGTGTGATGGTAGCAGCGCTCAGTGTGTTGGTGTTCCGGCTGAACCGGAGAGGCGGGGTGAATACCTATTGATTCGGCATACGCTTTCGTCTAAAAAAATGAAAAAAGCCCTTCGTCATTTGATCATTTATGTACTGTTGATTTTGCTCGCCCTGTTTATGATGGGTCCTTTTCTGTGGCTGCTCAGCGTATCGCTGATGCCTGGTCGTAATGTGTTTGCGAATCCACCAGCAATTCTACCAACCTTCATCGCTTTCGATAACTACGTGCAGGTGTGGGAGTTCATGGATTTTCCACGCTACATCATAAATACGGTGGTGATTACGCTCCTTGGGGTAGTGTTTAACATCTTCTTGTCCTGCCTAACGGCGTATCCACTCGCAACCTTTCGGTTCAGGGGACGTAATCTGGTGTTCACGCTGCTGATCTCGACCATGATTATTCCTTCGGCAACGGCGATGATTGTGCATTATTTAACGATTCAGGCCTTTCACTTGGGCAATACGTTTCTTGGTGTTGTGCTTCCGGCCGCGGTGTCGGTTTTTAACATCTTTCTGATGCGGCAAACGTTTCTGGGCATACCGACGGATATTCGGGATTCTGGCAAAATGGATGGAGCCTCCGAGTTCCGTATCTTCGTGCAGCTTGTCATGCCATTGGTGAAACCAGGGGTTGCCGTCATTGGCTTGCTTGAAGTCATGGCATTCTGGAACAATTTCCTGTGGCCGATTGTGGTGCTGGATGATCCGCAGAAATATCCACTGGCAGCGGCCCTGACGTATCTGAACGGTCAGTTCTCGTATAACTTCGGCTGGATTGCCGCCGGCACCATGATTTCAGTGCTGCCGATTATCATTGTTTTCCTTTTCACCCAAAAATACTATATGGAAGGCATCGCCGGAGCGATTAAAGGATAAAAAAACACAGAAAGGGTGAACGCATTCATGCCGAAGCAGTATAAGCTAACGTTTGTTCCGTTAGATGAACGGCCTTGCAATTATGAGTTTCCTTATTTGTTGGCACAGGGAACGGAATTCAAAGTTGAGCGTCCCCCACTTGAAATCATGGGCCTGAAAAAGCGTCCGGGCGATGTGGAACAGTTATGGACATGGTTTGAGGAGAGCTGTGCAGGGGCAGATGGAGCAATCGTTGCCTTAGATACGTTGCTCTATGGCGGGATTATTCCTTCCCGTCTGCATCAGTTGAAGCCGGATGAACTAACGGCCCGTCTGGAGCGCCTTCGGGGGATCAAACAGCAGTACCCGCAGCTAACCCTGTATGCGTTCCAACTGATTATGCGCTGCCCGCAATATTCTCTGTCCGATGAGGAGCCGGATTATTACGCCGACTGGGGAAGAGAGATTTTTCGCAAAGGTTTCATCAGCCATCGGATGGAGCTGGGGATTGCGACGGATGAGGAGATCTGCGAGCTGGCCGATATCGATAACCGTCTGCCAATGGAAGTGCTGGAAGATTACCTGGGACGCAGGGCCATAAATATTGAAGCTAACAAGCAAGTGCTGGCTCTCGTCCAGGAAGGAATTATCGACTTCATGATTGTGCCGCAGGATGATTCGGCGCCTTATGGACATACAGCCAAGGATCAGGAGAAAGTGCGAGCCCGGATTACCGCCCTTGATCTGGAACTTAAAGTCTACATGTATCCTGGTGCGGACGAAGTTGGTTGCGTATTGCTCTCCAGAATGATGAACAAGGCTCGCGGCCGGATGCCGCTGGTGTACCCACGATTATCATCTGTTCAGGGGGCGTTTGTTACTCCGCTATTCGAGGATCGATTTTTCTATGAGACGCTCAAATATCAGATTTTGGCTGCAGGTGGGTTAATTGCATCCAGTGAGACTGAAGCAGATCTGGTGCTGTTGATTAGCACACCTGGAGAGACGATGGCGGAAGCGGTGTCGCAGCAGCATTCTTTTTACAGCTATGATGTATACCGAAACCTGATGGAACTGGTGGAATATGGACACTTTCTGCTCAGGAGCAAGAACAAGCCGGTGGCTGTAGCGGATGTGGGATATGCCAATGGTGGGGATCAGAAGCTGGTCAAGATGCTGCGGCAAAAAGACATGTTATTTGATCTGGCTGGATATGCCGCCTGGAATACCAGCTCCAACTCGCTAGGAACCGTCATTTCGCAGGCCATGATCTATCTGCTCTATGGTCGTACACAATCGCATCTTGATTTCCTCGCTCTCCGCTATGCTGAGGATGTCTGCTATTGTTCAGTCGTTCGGGGAGAACTTAGCAATGGCCCGGTACAGGAGATGGGATATGGCAAGTACTTGCTCGATGGGTCTCGTGGCCTTGTTGCTGCCCGAGTAGAGGAAAGGTTGCGACAAGAGCTTACTGTGCGGATCGATACTACAGCTGGGAGTATCCAGATTACCGATTGTTATATGCCATGGAACCGGATGTTCGAAGTGGGCCTGTCTGTACGATTCGTACCACCCAACCCAGGTATGGAAAGCAGAATATAAGAGAGAGGGTGGGAACCCTGACAAAGGTAGTGCTGGAGAAACTGCATTTTGGGCTAATTGTTTCCTGCCAGGCGTTGGCTGACGAACCGCTGCATGGCGCGGCGATGATGGCCCGTATGGCAGCTGCTGCGGAGGAAGGAGGGGCCGCGGGTATTCGGGCGAATGGGGCAGCAGATGTACGTGCGATTAAGCAGACCGTCTCATTGCCGGTTATTGGCATCGTGAAGCGCAATTACCCGGATTCTGCTGTATATATCACCCCAACCCTCAGAGAAATTGACGAGCTGCTGGAGGCCGGAGCGGATATCATTGCATTTGATGCGACCCGCCAGACCAGGCCGGAAAATTATACATTGGAGCAAATCACCGCCTATCTGAACGCAAATGGGGTGGTTTCCATGGCAGACATCTCCATTCTGGAGGAAGCTTTATACGCTGAGTCACTTGGAGTCAGCTGTGTTTCGACTACACTATCGGGTTATACACCGTATTCGCGACAGCAGGAAGGTCCAAATTTGGAGCTGCTGGGGATGTGTGCACAGCGGTTGAAGATTCCGGTCATTGCCGAAGGGCGGATTAGTAAACCCTCTCAGGTAGAAGAGGCACTTGATCTGGGGGCATACGCGGTTGTGGTGGGCTCCGCAATAACTCGGCCACAGCTAATTACCCGACAGTTCGCAGCAGTGACCAGAAAAAAGCGAGGATGAAGAGTAATGGAGATGAATGACCGAATTAATACGTATTATCCTTCCATGACCAAGTCGGAGCAGAAGGTGGCCCGGTGCGTGCGGGACAATCCGGATAATATAATCTATTTTTCTGTGACTGAGCTGGCTGATTTTGCTGGTACCGGAGAGACCACGGTAATGCGATTCTGCCGTAAAATCGGGTTTAAAGGCTATCAGGATTTCAAGCTGATGCTGGCCCAAGGGCTGCCGAAACGGCAGAACCAGCCAGACGGCGAGCAGGGAGAGGACGATTACGCCGACCATTTATACGCCTCGATGGTGGGCGTGCTGCAATCCAGCTTGGGTATGCTGGATCGCAGCCAGTTGGAGCAGGCAGTAAAGTGTCTGGACAGCGCACGACATGTGCAATTCTTCGGCGTAGGTTCGTCAGGCATTACCGCTATGGATGCCAAGAACCGTTTTCTGCGCATCGGCCGACGTGCGGAAGCGAATTCCGACAGCCATATTCAGTCCATGATGGCGGTAACGATGGGAGAAGGTGACGTGGCTTTTGGCATCAGCGTGTCCGGCAGTACGCTGGATACCAACGATATGCTGATGAAGGCCAAACAAAACGGGGCTAAGGTGATTGCCATGACGAACTATGCCAAATCCCCCATTGCTTCTATTGCGGATATCTTGCTCTTAACCGCGGGGAAGGAGTCTCCCCTTGAAGGCGGTTCTGTAGGAGCTAAAATCTCTCAGCTGTTTATTATCGACTTGCTCTGCCAGGGACTGGAGCGCGAGCATGGCGAAGAGACTAAAAAGATGAAGGAATTAACGGCCAGGGCGGTTATCGACCGTATTTATTGAAGGGCTTGTGTGAATAGGGGGAAAGCGAATGCCGCAGGTCATTGGCGTAGATGTAGGTGGCACAGGCATTAAAGGGCTTGTGGTCAATGAAGCCGGAGTCGTTCTGGTGGAGGCTACATGTGCAACCGAGGCCCGGTTGGGCCGGAAGGCTATACTTGGCCAGCTGCACGGGTTAGTAAGTGAACTGTTGTCTAGCTGTGAAGAAGTGAAGGCACTGGGTATTGCCTCGGCAGGAAGGGTGAATGTGGAAACGGGTGAAGTGATCCACGCAACGAATAATTTACCTGGCTGGCAGGGAATGCCACTGACACAATGGGCAACAGCGGAATTTGGCCTGCCTTCAACTGCTGATAACGACGCCAATGCTGCACTGCTCGGCGAGGCGTGGCTTGGCACCGGCCGCGGTAAGCAAAACCTGGTTATGCTGACACTCGGAACTGGGGTCGGTGGGGCCAATATGGCATTTGGCAGGATGTTACGGGGAGTAGACTGGCGCGGTGGGGACTGGGGGCACAGTGTGCTGGTGCCTGACGGTCGTCCTTGCAATTGTGGCAAACGCGGCTGCGTGGAGCAATACATTTCCGGTAGTGCACTGATGCGGCTGGCGCGGGAACAGAAGGGCAACACGTATACTCACGGCCGAGAGATTATGACCGCTGCAAGCCAGGGAGAAGCAATAGCGTTGTACATTCTGGAGCGTTACATAGCTGATTTGGCCTTGGTTATTGCGAATATATCTGCCTCGATAGATCCGGAATTGATTATTCTTGGTGGCGGTGTGACCCATGATCGGGCTATATGGTGGCCGATGCTTACCGCTAAGTTATCCGGTGTCAGGTTAGCAGACCGGGTTGCAGTAGCTGAACTCGGTAACTGGGCAGGCTGTATCGGGGCGGCGCAGCTGGCCTTGGAACGCCTGCGTAAGGACGGCGTTGGCTGGTCTGAAGGCAGCAACAGGGAGGAGACGAAGCATGGTAATTGAACAGGAGAAATGCAGTGATATCGTCATTATTGGCGGTGGTCTTGGCGGGACGGCGGCTGCACTGGCCGCAGCCAAGGCAGGGCACCGGGTACTTTTGACGGAAGAGACAGACTGGCTTGGCGGTCAATTGACCTCACAGGCAGTACCGCCGGATGAGCACCGCTGGATTGAACAATCTGGCAGTACAGCATCGTACCGTGAGTTCCGCAGCAGGGTCAGAGATTACTATAGACGGAACTACCCGCTTACGGATGTTGCTAAGAGCAATCCTGTACTCAACCCCGGTAATGGCTGGGTGAGCCGCTTGGCGCATGAGCCGAAGGTCGCGCTTGCCGTTTTGCATGAGATGCTTGCGCCCTACGTGAATACCGGCCGGATCGAGGTGCTCTATCATACCGTGCCAGTTCATGTAGAGACAGCAGGTGACCGGGTGACTGGCGTGACTGTGCGTGAAGGGCGTAGTGGGGGATTGAGTATGCTCCGGGGTGCCTATTATCTGGATGCCACAGAATGCGGTGATCTGCTTCCCCTTGCCGGAGTAGAGCATGTAAGTGGGGCAGAATCTCGGCGGGAGACGGGTGAACCACATGCCCTGGATGAAGCGGACCCGCTGGACATGCAGTCAATTACCCATGTGGCAGCAGTAGATTATGTAGCGGGTGGAGACTTCACGATCCCTCGTCCGAGGGATTATGATTACTGGCGTCAGTATGCTCCCTCGTTCTCACTGTATCCAATCCTGAGCTGGTACGCTTCGGATGCCAATGATACCTCCAAGCTGAAAGAGTTCACGATGTTCCCGAATGATCAGGGCATAACCTCTCTGTGGGATTATCGGCGGATCGTTGACCCGGCTATATGGACAGAGCCACTGAATGATGGTGAAGTCACGCTGCTCAACTGGGCACTGAACGATTATTACGCCGGGCCGATCATTGGCGTATCGACGGAGGAACGAGAGCGGCATCTGGAAGGGGCGAGGCAACTAACCCTTTCCTTGGTATACTGGCTTCAGACGGCAGCTCCCCGCCTGGACGGTGGACAGGGTTATCCGGGTGTAAGGCTGCGTGGAGATGTGCTCGATACGGAAGACGGTCTCGCGAAAGCCCCGTATATTCGGGAATCACGGCGAATCCGAGGATTATATACCATTACCGAACAGGATGTGAGCAAGGAATTGCGCGGAGCAGAGGGAGCCAAACGTTACGAGGACAGTGTCGGGGTCGGCAGTTATCATCTGGATCTCCATCCAACAACGGTGAGCCAGCGAACCTTTTATATTCCGAACCATCCCTATGAAATTCCGCTGGGTGCACTCATTCCGGTGCGAGTCAAGAACTTGCTTCCAGCTTGTAAAAATATCTCCATGACCCAGATCGCAAACGGTTGTTACCGCCTGCATCCCACCGAATGGAATATTGGCGAGGCTGCCGGCACCCTTGCGGCTTATGCGATTGCACAGCAAGTTGAACCAACAGAGGTGAGGGCTTCGACGGAGCATCTTCATGCCTATCAGACTCAGCTGATTCGACAAGGTGTTCAGCTTCATTGGACAGAAGCGGAGCTGGAAGGGGATTGTTAGATAGACTTTTAAGATAACGTCGCTATTTTCACAACACATAAGCACTTGAGATACCAAAGGGATAAAAAAATGATTCCTGTTCAGAACAGGAATCATTTTCTGTGAGTGGATTAAGTCTCTTTGTTCAACTATTTTTATAATAGGGCCATTGCAGGTGATAATTCACATCAACAGTCCAAAAAATGATTATCCCATGGCCTGCTGTGGATCTTTCTTTTGTCCTACATAGATATTGGTACTTGGTTTGATGGCTTTGTAGCGAATTTCAATCTCCGTGACTCCATCCTCAAACGTAATATACAACTTTTCATTATACTCCAGAGCTTCTGTATGTCTGGGCTTCACGGGTGTTCGCCCTCGGACGACTGTGCAGTTCGTGTCATGCCGTACCAATAACGTTTCTTTTTTACCAGCTTCCAGCCAGATTCGTCCTGACTCCGGTACCTTAACCCCAATGTCCATACGATCAAATAGTTCACTGAGACTTACTTTTCGTCGCTCCAATGAAGTCAGTGGCCAGTTCGTTACGGGTATATCTTCTCCGTTTGCAGTGGCCAAGAAGTATCCTTCCAGTCTTCCGCGGAATACAGGTTTTGGTTTCAGTACAAACCAATACAGGGCGAAGATGCCCCCGACTGCCAGAAGACCGAGTCCCGTATATAGCAGTACCTTTTCACGTAAAGAATTAATTCGCAACAAGATATCTGCGCTTACACTCGCGCCTTCGGAATCCGTTGCGGTCACCTTGATAGATGAACTACCGGTATGAAGAGAAGACCAACGCAGTATATTGCCTTCAATGACAGCATCTCCGAGTTTGTGCTTACTCCCACCTTCTGTGAGGGCATACGTTAATGGATCATTATTGGCATCCTTAAAATAGTTGCTTAGGTCAACCTCTGTATTGCTATCGTCTTTGGATAACACCATGGACTTCCCGGTTGCTACGGGGGCCTGATTCGTAATATCTACTTCAACCGGAGTGATCTCCCGATAAAAGTCAGGACCATCAATCCGAAGTCCCCATGTGTATAGATCCGATTTTGGAAAAGTGTATTTTCCCGTAAACCCGCTGCCTGTATTGGTCAAAGGGATACGCTCTGTTTTCCCATCAGACGGGGTCACAATGAGTTCTGCTTCAAGTCCCTTGTAAACATTCAAATCCTGAATGGGTTTAGGGTCCACGGCCTGATCGTAGAGAGAGGCTTCAAATGTGATGCTTTTCCCCTTGACTGGCTGCTCCGTTGCCATATTTGCAACCGCAGACACGTTGTAGTTGCCAAGTAGGTTGATCTTCACCAAATCTCCGCTGCGCCCTTTGAATTTCAGCTTGAACTGTCCTTTGACCGGACGAATGATCTTCATTAGAGCATATTTATCAGAACGGATGAAGCTGACATTACTGGACTGATAATAGAGCTGAGCTTCAGAGACAGCATGATCAGAGAGCATGATAATGTTGGCATCCGCCATGCTTGAATTAGGAATATCCACAGTTATCTCCTGCATTGCCCCGGTTGCTGTCACTGCGGCTACAGATACAAGAACAGATTGAATCTGATCTGCAAAAATCCGGTTGAAAATTTCAGGCAAGTCGTCCGCACTTCCCGTGATAAAGGAAGATCCACCTGTCTCCTGAGCTATCCGCTCCAGTTCAGCGGGGTTAACCGTACCATCGCGGTTTAGCCCGACGGTATAGATTGGATAATCAGCTTTTTGAGCCATTTCAATAACCTTTTCCACATCTTTGGAAGAGTCAGCTGGTGTTCTGCTCGTAGAACCACGCAAATCAGTTTCGCCGTCAGAGAGCAAAATCATAAATGACTTGCGTTTGTCCGTCTGGGACTGTTCAAGCAAGCTCGCACCTCGGCGTAAGCCAAGTCCAAGATCTGTATAACCTGAGCGTTTTAAGCCATCAACACGATTACGAAGGTTATTTCGTGCCCCAGAGGATGATATATCCACTAGAGGTACGGATGAAGTGATTTGATCATTATAAGCTACAAATCCCAGTCGGGTCTTAGGTCCACTACTCATATCCATAAACATATGTATAACTTCTTCGGCGATGCGATCTTTGTCGGTCTCATTCATAGAGTAGCTAACATCCAGGACAAACATGGCATCGAGCCCTTCATACGCGTGGGTCTTGACAGATGATTCCGCGTACATGCTGCCAATGTTCCCTCCAGGAATTAAAATGCTAATCACCAATAGGGAAAGCAGTATTTTTTTGCATTTAATTAATATCATGTGAGGCTTCGAATCTCCTTTCTGGTTTGAAAAACTGTCGCCCATATTTTGGACGTAATCAAATTTTTTTTTTGGAATCTTTTGTTTTACACGATATAACGCCGTTATGCGTAGTTTTCATTAGTTAAGAATAATGCAACACCGCATACTTTAAGTCTTTTTACTCTTGATTAGGGGGAAAACCCCACTAGTCTTAAATCATTGCATATCATCCAAATTATAGAATATTCTATATCATCGGCATGATCCGTAAGGAAGTGAAGCGAATTCCAAAAATTAGTTCTATAGGTATATCGAAGGTTATAAAATAAGCTTTTAGACCTATAGTTGGGATTATTGACAAAACATATCGCTGATGATTAAGATGAATTCCATAAATCTCCAAAGCAAACGGCATAATCTGGTACATAAGTTCCAGTTGTATGTTGACAGCTCGTTCTATTGGTCTTGTGTTTGAGGGGAGTAGTGATTCTCCTGGATCATGATAGAAGGCTGATAGAGACGTGCGGAGTGTCAAAAATTGATGGAGGGGGGGAAGCATTCGCCCGAATGGATCATCATCTTGGCGGATGTTGCCTGAATGGACATTATTAATCAAACGAACCGAACGATGCTTTTTGAAGAAATTAATCCCGAGAAGTTGGACTTGATCACAATTGTCGGTGATGTTAAGGGCATCGACAGTCTAAGTGACGATAAGATCAAGGAGATTAACGAACATTTGCTTGTTCGCAGCTTCGATGAGTTCCTGGACAAGTTCTCACCTAGCGTGTACTCCTTTTTCAATGCGGTAAACCAGAAAGTCATGTATACGCTTAAAAAGCCAGAAGGTATCCCGGACGAGGCTATCTCGGAGATCAAGATCGACCATAGTAACGACTTTCTGAGAATGCTGTTCACCCTGATTGATACCAAGCGCAGTCAAGGTATTACGAACGTTGATTTCAAGTTTGAAAATCTGCTTGATATGATCTCACCGAAAAAAGTTATGGATGACATTCGTCAGGTACGGAAGGAAATCCATTACATGTATGGTCAGCATGAGAAGCTGGATGACGGCGATCCAAAGAAGCTGGATATCGGGGATAAGCTGAATGTCATGTTTGAAGATGCAAGCCGGAACTACAACAATGTCATGGCCATGCTTCCACTCGCCATTGAAGATATTAAGACCCGTTTGTTGCTGGGCCGTGCACAAGAAGAAACTTCTTCCGAAGCGATTCAGGTAGGACAACTTACGATTGGTGAGAGCGGAGAATTGAAAATTATTGAAGCTCCGAAGAGTGATAACAACGAGCTGATGCTTCTTGATGAAGCGACAAGCACGGATTTGACGCAAGTATTTGCCGAAGATTACGATTCACTTTCCGAGACACCTTCGCCGTATGTACAGGATCTGGTGGTACGCACATTCTGCCCGCTTCCTGCGGTACAGTCTGAAGTGGATACTGCTGTTGAAGTGCAGAATTACAATACATACCTGGAGTTTTACAAAAACGCCAAGGATGATTTTGTGAAAACGGTAAAACCGCTGGTCGAGAAAATATTGGGTGTCAAAATGTTCTTTGACCAATATGCGATTAAGAACAAAGGCATGCTTCCTTCCATGCTGATCTCAAATGCCAAACTGGATATGCTCGTCAAGAGCAGTAATATTCCGCGGCTTGAGACATATCTCAACACCGTCAACGCGAAGAATGATTTTACCGATACAATCTGGTTCGGTATCGTTCCTTCTGTAGAGTTGGAAAATACAGGCCAAGTCAAAGTCAGCCGTGCCCGTTTCCGTGGTAACGAGAAAGTGGTTAAACAAGACGGAAACAGCATGGAATCTCTGGCAATGCTTCTGCAAGTTGTTAAGGATTACAAGGTGCAGGTGTTCTTCAGCTTTGAATCCGGGGAAGAAACCACGTTCAGCAGTATGGCTACCGCAGGTATTGATAAGTATATCGATAAATGTTCGGTGTTGACCCGTAAGGAATACAGCGAGTTTGCCATTCCGAGTGCTCCAAACTTCACGATTATTCCCAAGGAGAAGTCGGGTGTCGTTATCGACAGTCGCATGCTTCAGACGGAGAATGGTGTGGAACTTTCCAAGGAGAAGGAAGACATTCTGAAACTGTGGATTGAAGGCGTGTATGTTGGAGCGTCCTATGTATCTGCAGGGATTGTCGCTGCGTATCAGTGTCCGGAATACCTGAAAGGGGCTTTCAAAAACGTCAACCGTGACTATCCAGGTGTGCGTTTTGACATTGAGGCAGGGGACAACAGCTTGCGTGTTGTAACAACGATGACCAAAGAAATTTCCGGATTTACAAATACGATCAAGGATTTGATTAACCGAAAAAACTTTGGATTTATTTTCTCGTCGGAAAATGCCCAAATCCAGGATAGCGACATCAAACGGATCACGGTCTATAAAGCGAGAAGCATGGCGATGTCCGAAGATGGTTTCGATTCCTTGTACAAAACACTTGTAAGTACTTACATTGAGCGCTTGCTCCGTTTCCAAACCGGTGATTTCAAGCATGAAAATATCGTCAAATTCTTCAGCAACAATCCGAGCAGTCAGAAGAGCCGGTGGCTGGGAACTCGAGGATCGATCAATTCGATCATTCAGGAAGGCGACGATATGAGCTTTATCATCGATGAAAAGAGCAACATGTGCCACATTGACCTGGTATTCAACGGCAACGTGAAGAACCTGGAGGTCATGATTACTAAAGGCACCAGTGCGATGAAAGTATAAGAACTAGCATTGGAACAACTCTGACTATTAAGTATGATTCTTCAAACAACGTATTAAAGACATTTATTTGGTGTTAGAGGCAGACTTCATCGTCTTGCCTTTATACATATATTCCGGTACCTCTCCCGAGAGGGGGAGCATGCCGGGCACATTTTTTTCTAATCTTAAGGAGGTTTTTATTAATGGGTTTTGTATTGAAAGTAGAAGGCGCAGAAACAATCGAATTGGGAATGGATAATATCCGTACAGTTGTGTATGACACGGATACACCAGATGATTCCAACGCTAGATCCACAGATGTAGGTGCAACACTTCGCATCAGCGGCAAAATTATCACTGCAACCGACGGTGACAATGCAGATGACACGATGAAACTTGCTTTGTGGTCCCTCGTGCCTGCTGAAAAAGCGGATTGCTACCGCAAAGTAACCCTGGAAGTGGTTGCAGCAGATCAAGTGGTACGCAAAATTTACTTGCCTAACGCATTTGTTGTGGATTACACAGAGCGCTTCGGTGATACCGAAGGCGTAGGTGAATTCAGCCTGTTCATCAAACAGAAAAAAGATAAAACTGAATTCACTAAAATTGAGGGCGGCTTCCCTGTATAAAAGGGAACATCTGTTGTCTTGGGCCAGTTCGTTTTGGTCCGGAACAACGCTGTCATGTTAAGGGGCCCTGGTGCCCCTTAATCTTTATTTACGCCCGAATACAGCAGGGAGGCAGGAAAGATACCATGAAAGATTATTATGCCGTGCTTGGTGTAGAACGTGAAGCTTCTCCGGAGCAGATCAAGAAGGCTTATCGTCAATTAGCGAAGAAATTTCACCCGGATGTTAATGCGGGAGATATACAGGCAGAAGCGCGTTTCAAGCAAGTACATGAGGCATACAGTACACTCGGAAATTCCGAGCTTAGAGCAGTATATGACCAGAAGCTTCGCACTGGACGTAATACAGGTCAAGCGAAGGGATCAGCATCCGATACAGCCAGATCCAGTAAAGGCAATGCGAAGTCCGGGAGTGCAAATGCCGAGAAGGTGTGGTCGGATTCATCGCGGATGCAGGAACAGTTCGAACAATTTTTTGGCTATCACCCCAAAGGCAAGGAAAGTCCAAACGGTGGCAAAGCCGGTCCCAATAAAGGAATGGATATGTCCGCCATGTTTGACCGATATTTCGGAATTCGAAAAAAGTAGACCGGTAGCTCGTTATGGATCAAGCCGGTTCAGGCGGAGGTTATGGAAGTGAAACGAGGAAGGTCGGTATTGACGATGGGGCTTGACGCTTGCGTCGCCATGATTTCGTTAGCCGTGCTGTATTACATATTTATCATCAACCGGGATATGAGTGCCCAATGGGTAACTGGAATTATCGTGGTCCTCTCTGGAGGAGCATACCTGTATTTTAAATACTTGCCAGCCACCAAGGTGGAAAAGAAGAAACTGTCTTCTCGTGTCGTGAAGCTCGTCCTTCTGGACGACGACGGTACAAGTGTGAAGGAATGGTATATTCAGGGCGAAACGAGTGTTTTGATCGGGAAAAGTTCGAAGAACAGCGAGGCTGACATTGATCTGTCCGATACACCCTATGCGTCTCTCATTAGCTCGCAGCATGCCGTATTGAACAAAGCCTCGGGTCAATGGTTTATCGAGGATATCGACTCGGCCAGTGGGGTAGGTGTACGTAAAGGAAATCAAAGCAGAGCATCCAAATTGGAAATCGAAGAACCAAGCCTGATTGAGGCAGGGGACTTAATTTATATTGCCAATACCCGCATTTTGGTGAAATAACGTTGGCGTACATCATACAAGCTTACGGGGGAATGAAACGAAATGAGTCTGACTAGATGTGGAAACGGACATATGTTCAGTACGAGACGGCACGGTAATACGTGTCCATATTGCAATTTGGCCGTTGAATCGCCAGCTACCAGTAATGGTGAGGCAGCGGGTGCAATCCCACGCGCACCTCGTACGGCAGAGGATGACAGAACGATGCCATACCTGGGCGAAACGACAGGAATTGAGCCGGTAACGGGATGGATGGTGTGCATCGAGGGTCCGCAGATGGGCCAGGATTATCGAATAATGGCTGAAAAGAACTTTATTGGACGTTCAGAAGAGATGCATGTTCGCATCCTCGGGGATAACACCATTTCTCGGCGTAATCACGCGGTGATTGTGTACGATCCCAAAAAGCGGAATTTCTATTTGCTGCCCGGCGATGCTTCTGGCCTCGCATATCACAATAATGAAGCAGTCTATTCTCCGGTGGAACTGGCTGCCTACGATGTTATTCAATTGGGACGCAGCAAATTCATTTTCATTCCATTGTGCGGTGTGCACTTTGAATGGGAGCAACAGTGAACACCTTCATGATTTTGTGGAACGACAAGGAGCTGACGCCCTACTGGGTTCTTGCGGGTGGCTGTTTGTTGATTTGGTTGCTGTTATTCGCACGAAGCCGGATTCCGGTAAGGCAGCGTGACGATAGACCGGTTGGAGTTCAGATTGGCAATGGACAGACCATTGGTGCTCGCAATGAACAGGACGATTATTTTGCTTGTGCTGTGCAGCCACATGGTGTACTTGCTGTACTTGCCGATGGAATCAGTGGATTGTCCGGTGGAAAAGTGGCGAGTACGACTGCCGTGGAAACATTTATCCGGGAGTTTGAAGAGTTGGAGCGGTTTCCTGATCCGGAAGAGTTCTGGGATGCTTCTTCCCATGCGGCAAATCAGGCCATCCTTCGGAATTTGCTGGGCGTTCCCGGAGGGACAACATTGGTGTCTGCCATGATCAAGGGCAGGGATTTGTATTGGGGTGCGGTAGGAGACAGCATATTGGCCGTGTTTCGCAAAGGAGAGCTGCTTGCCATCAATCACAAGCATACACTGGAAAGCCAACTTGAAGAACAGTATATGTCTGGCGAGATCTCGGAGCAGGAGGCACTTGACAATCCGCAGCGCAAAAGGCTGGTCAACTATTTGGGGTACGACCATTTTAAACAAATGGAAATCGCGGACGAGCCGTTTGCACTGCAGCCGGCGGACAAGATTGTGTTATGCAGTGACGGGGTATACAACTCCCTCACGGAGATGGAACTGGAGACCATTCTGGCGCAAGATATTCCGCCATTTGATGCAGCCCAGGCCATCATTGATTTAATTGAAGAAAAACAGCTCGTGCATCAGGATAACGCCACGATTATCATTTTGGAGCAAGGATGGTAACAGATCGGGCAACGCACAGGGACGGGAAATGGGGAGACGGATGAGGAAGGAGAACAGTGAATTCAAGACGGCTTTTGTCTCAGAGGCGGGGTCTTTCCTGAAAAATCGGGATTTCTACGGCTGCGTTGAACTAGAAGACTGGGCTTGTTATGTCATTGCAGATGGTCTGGACACCGATATGGAAGTGAATAGTGCACAGATCACAGTACAGACCATTCTGGAATCCTTTTTGGAAAAGCCAACCATGTCCAAACGCAGACTGACGGAATATATCAAGATTGCACATGAATGGTTGCAGTATGAAAGCCGCCGAGTCAGGCTCAAAGCGGGATTCGTTATTGTTGTGACGGATTATACACGCATGGTGTGGGCATCGGCCGGACATAGCCGCTTGTATCATTTCCGGGGAAATAGGCTTGCATTAAAAAGCAAAGATCACAGCGTAGCCGCCCAACTGGCAGCGGAAGGCCAGATTGCAGAGGATCGTGTGGATCAGCATGATGAACGCGGCAATCTGAATGAATACGCGGGCAAACCTGGCATGGTCAAACCGTATGTATCCGATAAGATTAAGCTTGCCGATGGTGATGTGCTTGTTCTATGCACTCCTGGATTATGGGAAGGTGTGCAGGATGCCGAGATGATTGATGCGGTGGAAGGGGCTAATGACCCGCAGGCGCTGGCCGATACGTTGGAAGAAGTGATGCTCAGCAAGCAACGTTCACGAATCGAGAATTATAGTGCGGCAGCCATCTATGTGAACAAGATTTTTCATGAAGAACCCAAGAACCGTAAGAAGTGGATTAAACGGATTTCCATCATGTTGGTTATGCTCCTGATTTTTGGCGGAGCCGGCATATTCTACGCGGTGAAAAGTGCAGCCAAAAAAGCCGAGCTGGTCGTAGATATGCTGCAATACGAACAGAACGCTGACCAGTACGTGAAGGAACAGGAGTACGCCAAGGCCGTCTCAGATTACAGTCTTGCTCGCAACAATTCGATCAAAGTAAAGGACCCTGTGCACAAAAAGTTGCTGACTTCAAAGATGGCTGCTGCTCAGACATTGGTTGACGGCGAGGCTCATCTGAAAGAAGGGGATATTCCCAAGGCAACCGCCAGTTACACCAAAGCACTGGAATTGTCTGAGTCCTACAATATGTTCAACCGTGAAGTCATTCAGGAACGTTTGGAACAGATGACCACCTTTCAGCAAGTACAAGACTGGATCACCGAGGGCGATCTGAAACTCCAGAACGGAGACTACAGTGGAGCGATCATTTTGTATAAAAGGGCCAGAACAGCGGCTACGGAAACAGCATATAAGGAAGCGCTGAAGGAGGTTGCCACCAAACTGGAGACAGCCGAAACCAAACGGGCGGATATCAAGCGCCAATCCAGACAACTTCAGGCCGATACGCTGGAACAGAAGGGTGACCGCTTCAATGAAGCCGGAGATTACAGTGGCGCCATGGATGCCTATGCTTCGGCACAGGAAATTTATCAGGAGATCGATATGTTGGAACGGGTGCTGGCTATGGAGCGGAAAATAAATAAGCTGGATGAGAAACTGAATCCACCTGTACCGGCGGTTGATCTTACTCAGGATGCGGCAGGGTTAGGAACAACAGATACGTCTGGTTTGAACTCGGATTGGACCGGGAATGCGGGAGGAATGAGCGCAGGCAATTCAGTGGGAAGTACTTCTTCCACGGGTAATTCCTCTTCGGCCGGAAGTGGGGCTGCGGATGCTTCTGGCTCCGGGTCTTCTTCAGGGAAAACGACAAGCAATGCTAGCATTAATTCCGCCTCAAAGGCTAAAGGAAGCACCGACACTGAAGCGAATGAACAGGAAGAAACGGAAGGAGGGGATTCGTGATGAAAGATATTATTCGTGACCGTCTAAACAAGATGGAGGATCTGGAACAACGTCGCATGCTCAAAGATCTCATGACAGGCGTTTTTCTTAATCTGGTGGAGTATCAGGAGACGCTAAACAAACAGATCGAGCAACGGGTGTTTGATGAGGTGGTACCGCTGGAGGAACACCACGATGTATATGTCACATTATGTCCGCGGGAAGATTTGGACCCCATTCATGAATTTCTGTATCCGATTCTTCCGGAGGATGCTGCACCACAGACTGTTTATTTGAGCGAGGCCTCTGAAGCGCTGGCGCGTAAGGAAGAGATGAATTTATTCACGTTCTACATGGAATGTGGGCAACAGGAGCTTCAATCCCTGCTGAACAGTAATCGGACATTCCGCGGGGAGATTGTAACGAGTGAAGGCAGACATGCCATAACGGTTCGGTTGAAATCAAGTACTGCGTATATCTCCAAAATTGAAGAACTGTACCGGGTCTTTCGTAAAAATAGCCTGCCATGGAAATCGATTAATGCACCCTATGTGTTCAAATTCGTTGATTGTGTTCTAGTGGGTTCAGACGATGGAGATGCATGGGACAAACAGCATGTGGTCAAAGAACTTTCAATCCATCTGGAGGAGTTTGAGTCATATAAAAGAACGAACATGATCCCCCTATGGAATATTCAGCCGCTTGATATGAAAACAGGTGGATTCCCTGTCCCGGCCGCGGACCGCATCAATTATGAACATGTGTTGCCGCTCCGCAAAACAGGGACTGAGCACGGATATTTAGTGGATGGAGATGAAGCACATATTCGGTATATCAAAAGATCGGAAGAAGATATCACCATCGTATCTCCACTGGAGAAATCTGATTCATGGACGGTGTTGAAAATAGCCGGTCCCGTCGCAACCCGCATTGGCAGGATGGACTTTCCGCTGTTTTCCAACAACAAACGGGAAGGGTTTGCCGGTAAATATGCGCGTCAGGAAGGACGCTCTGTGCGATCCAAAGGGGAGATTGCCCGCATGGTTCATGCTTTCCAGGCAGCGGAGGGATTGGAACTGGAAGATGTGCAGGTGGTTGCACCTGGACCCACCTTGGGCATCACGTACCCGCTTAATGGATTTGTTAGCGATCATGTCCGTGTTGAGGCAGATAAACATCGAATGATTTTAAGGTTCAGCAAACACGGAATTCAGCCAGAACAGGCTATTTTTCTGGATGATTTGCTGAGCTTTCTGGTATCCGAAATCCAGTTGGCTTTCCCTGAATATCGCTGCGAAGGGGAATGGATGTGAGCTCAACATGAATTATATATGGGATCTGATTATTCGCGCCAAACGGAATGGAACTGATCTGAGAGACGTAACTTTTGTTCCTGCACGTGTATATTCGCCATACATGGAATTAAGTCATACGAACCTGAATGCTTCAGTCGTGGAACGTACGATTGAAGTCAATCCGTATTATCGTTTTTTTGATATTTTCCGGGATCTGTTCGATATCAATAACGAAGAGCAGGTGGAATTGCGGGAGACGCTCTTTGATTTGGTCATTCATTTTCTGGCGGATATGGATTTGATGCAGGGGATGAATAAAAGGGAGTATTACATTCGCTTCATTTTGAATGATATGCATTCGGGTGTATACGGGAAACGGATACGGCGGCGACTGGAGTTGTTCGGACGGGAGGAACAGGAAGTGATCGCCTGCAATATGCTCCGTCTGTACGATACGGGAGAGGCCGTTCATCTGCTGAGGGATACTCTTGTCCGGATGTTCCCGCGTTCAACCCTTTATGCCAATTGTGAGGAGAAGGATGAATTGCTCTTATATATTGGTCAGACAGAACGGACGGAAGCGAAGGAGAAGCTGGAATTGATTCTTGAACTCTTCCTGCCGGTTCGTTTTGACACGGAAATATACTGGGGTCATCATTTTGGTATTCTGGATGTGGACTATACGATGATACAGGACGGTATTGCCCTATATTAAGCAGCATCAGCAGTTGTAAGGAGGAAGTATAGATGAACGGCTATTCATACCGATTGTATCCCGATGCCACGGGTAGGGAACGGGCCAGGGGAACCATGCGTTATACGCGCGAAGAGTTGATGGACATGACCACATTTCAATTACGGAATATTTGTTACAAGGAGCGACTGGTTGAGGGATTGGGGCCCCGCACGGAGCGTGAAGAACTGATTCGGATTATTCTGAAATTTTTGGGAGCGGATGATGTATTGTGGATCGATCAGTCTGTGGAAGGCGGATTCGAGCGCATACAAAAGGCCATTTCTCGTCATATGACGGCTCCTATGAGCAGTGATGGAGGTATTAGTGTGCCCGCTCGGCTGATTCTGTATGAAGGGTTGAAAGTGGACAAGCTGGATCAGTACGTAGTCACGTCACCGGGTGGTTTAACCGAATCTAACGTACTTTTGGTCAATGAGAGTATGGAGCTGTGTGGCATCTTTAATCTGGTTAAGGACGACTCCGTATCCGGAACCTTTTATTTGACGGCAGGAAGTGGATCGACCTGGAAACGATCGGGCAACAGACAGTACAGTCTTCTCTTTTTCCGTAAACGCGATTCGGAATATCTATATCAGACCTATTACTCCAGCAGGCCTCTTCCTCCGGTTCATATTCAATATACTCAAATTCCACTGGCCGATCTGGACATCCGGGAACTCGAACCGACAGACGCTGTACTTGCAATTGACTTTGGCACCTCCAACACGACGGCAGGAGCCTATTTGCATAATGGTTATATTCAGGCACCAAGCAGCCAGGATTTGCTGAATGGGCGGGTTCGTATGGATGCCATTAACTATGTGGCTTTTCCCGACCCTACATACAAAGACACGGACTGGATCGAGGTTCTGCCTACGGCCATCGGTGTGGCGGAGTGCTCGGATCCAGCGAATATTCGTTACGAGTTCGGCTATGAAGCGCTGCGAAGCATGCGTCGGGGAGGGTACAGCAGCCGGGCGAGTGTCTTCCGCAGCATGAAGCGCTGGGTGAACAACTACAACAAAATGGAAGAGATCGTCGATGTTCATGGCAATGCGGCCATGGTTTCTCGTATGGATCTGCTGCGTGCGTACATGAATTACATCATCCGAACGGCAGAGCATCAGTTCAAGTGCAAGTTTCGCCATGTGCATTTTACCAGTCCCGTGAAGATGAAAACACAATTTTTGCAGATGTTCGGAGAGATGCTTCCGGATTATCGGATTGAACAGACGTATGCACTGGATGAGGGAATGGCTGTTCTCTATAACACCCTTGCCGACGGGATGGAACGTGGTGCTTTCATGGAAGGGCAGACGTATCATGCGCTCGTGATTGATTGTGGCGGTGGAACAACTGACTTGTCATCTTGTGCATTTACGATCGAGGATGGACATATGGCGTACAAGCTCGATATCCATACCACCTACGAAAATGGGGACACGAACTTCGGAGGTCACAACATTACCTATCGTATTATGCAATTCATGAAAATTGTATTCGCCGACTACTACAGCGGACGCCGTCAGGTGACGGATATCGATAGCCTGATCGAAGCACCGGGTGCGGATGTGTTCCGTGAGGTGGACGAAGAGGGTGTGAAGTCCGTCTATCAGAAGCTGGAAAAACGCTATGAGGAGGCAGAACATATCATCCCTACCGCGTTTGCGCGCCGAGAGAATCGTTCACGGGATGAGTACTTGCGGGTGAGAGGCAACTTCTACTTTCTGTGGGAAATCGCAGAAGAGATGAAGCAGCAATTTTTTCGCAAAACCGGCATCTTGCGTAACCGATTCCACTCGGAGATGGAGGACGATGGGGATAGTGACCTGCAGATCACGACCATGGAACGTTGGTTTCTGTCTGTGGAACGTAGTGGTGAACTGAAGGATGAATATGAGTTCCCCGATGTAGTGTTTAATATCAAGGAAATTACCCAGCTGATTAAGGCTGATATTTATGAGGTGGTCCGCAAGTTTTTGGATGATTTCTATCGGCAAGGGCGGATGAGCCAATATTCGATTATCAAGTTGACAGGTCAGTCCTGCCGCATTGATGTATTTCGGGAAGCACTGAAAGAGTTCGTTCCAGGCAGAAGCATTGAGTTTCGGCAAAAACCTGCGGAAGGGCGTGTGCCTGATCTTAAACTTGCCTGCCTTCGAGGGGCGATTCGTTATCTGAGTGCCCGCAAAACAGGAAGCGTTCAAGCCGACATCACGCATGATGCCGCTGTAATTCCTTATACCGTAAGTGCCTACACGCATAATGGACGTGAAAAAATGCTGATCAGCAGTCTGGATCGGAGTGACGGCATTCCCGGCAGCATTTCCCGTCCATTCGAGACGGCAGAAGTGGAGTTGTATCTGAGCGGAAGCGATGGTCAACTGAGACAGAAATTCGTCTATGCCAACCGTCCGAATGCCTATAAAGAGGTGCTCTACGAAGACATCCGGGATCAGTACGGAGATAAAATCCCGCAGGATGATACGGATTCTATTGTGAATGGAGAGACGAAGTTTTTTGTTTTTCCGGATGACCGTCATTGGGGTTTTCATGTATTGCCGGTTGCCCGCAGGAATGAACGATTGTATCTGGGGCCGCAGAAACTGCTTCCGTTTGAAACAGACTTGTCGGAACTCGACTTCTTTGACGGAATGAAGTGAGGACCAAGAGCAGAAAGGAGGGACACCGCTCATGTTCACATATTCGTATCCGCATTTTAACAAGGGAAGAATTCTGAAAACATCCATGTTGGAGGGACTACGCGATTTCCCCAGAGACTACATCGAATTGTACTATCGCGGTTATGCAGATGGCATTCTTGCAGGTGCAGAGGTAGAAGTGTTCCCGGACAAGTTGGTCGTCTCCCCTGGGATGGTGCTGCATAAAGGAAGACTATACATGCTGACAGAGCCTATGGAACTGGTATACCAAGCTACGGGCCGGGTCAATGTGCTGAAGCTTCGATTTACCGCGGAGGAGACTGTGAGTGATATGACGATAAGCCATTCGGAACTGCTCTTGGATGAAGAGACAACATGCACATCTGGAGAGTTGGAGCTCGCTCGATTCAAGCTGAAGGAAGGGGCCCAGCTGCGGCGAGACTATCAGACCTTTGCCGACTTGGCAACGGAGTTCAACACACTGCATGTCATTCATGTCCCTTATGTAGCCGAGGGGGCAAGCACCTTATCACCAGTTGTCATGAAGGATTATGCCGAAAGATTGCTTCGAACGGGGACCTCTGATCCCCAGGATCTGGTCTTCGCCATGATGTGTCTTAATGAAGGAACGGTTGCACGCAGCGTCATTTTGCATCACATTGCCAATCGATTGGGGCTGGAGTACAGAGAATACGATAATGCGCAGATTCATCGATATCTGGATCGTATACTGGCGAATGCAGGTCGGGGAACGGGACGTTCGGGTATGCCGGTGGGCGGACCGCATCGTATGATTGTGGATTGAAATTTTCAAGAGAATGGGAGGATGGAAACGATGAAGCATTGGGATGAGAAAATTGTTGCAATGATGAATGGTATGACAACGGATGCCCCTGAAGATGGATATGGGCATATTCCGGAAGAACCAGAGCTGGACTTAACGGCTGCTTTTATACAAATTGGTGGTGAGCCCTATTCATTTCAAGAAACAGAGCTGATTGAAGGAAAGGCCTGGATGATGCTGCCACGGACCTTCAAGCCCATGTCTGAGCACATGATGAATCTAAAATATCCTTCACAGCACAGACCCGGTACGATCTACACGAATGCAGAAGGTACGATTAATATCGCCGTGAATCACACGGTTAACCCACTGCCAGAGGAGGATCTGCCCTTGTTTAAACAGAGTATGATTCAGATTTTGCGGCGAACGCAGAAGCTTACCAAATGGTATGGGGACGGTGATCGCACCGTGGGAGAACGTGCTGCGGCAACTTGCGAATTTTTGACTCCTGTCGTGAATGCGAATCTGTATCATCTCATGCTGTTCACTTCGTTGGATGAACGGGCACTGATCTTTACCTTCAACTGCACAGATCTGGAACTGGACGATTGGAAACGTGTGGCTTCCGCGATGATGAACTCGATCCGTTTTGAGGTCGATGAGGAAAGAGGCGATGTAATGTGAGTATTGAAGCCTTGTCTTACAAAAATGTGAGAGTAAGCCCGTTCGAACTGGTCAGTCTGCATGAACTGGTTATTACCAAACAAATGAATGAGCACGCATGTGTGAAGTTCACGGGAATTGTGGATGAAGAAAAAAAGGATACATACGTGCGTCTAAGCGGTTCGGATACGCTCGTCGAGATCAGTCAGATCGATGAGGAAGGCAGTATATCTGTACTGTTCAGCGGTTTGATTCTAAATGTTGGGGTAATGGTGACCGGTGGCGTCTATATGCTCGAAGTGGAGGGCATCTCTCATACCCATGAACTGGATATCCGTAAGAAAAGCCGTTCGTTCCAAAATCATGGCATGACGTATCCACAGTTGTTAGATCAAGTTGCGGCTGACTATCACAACATCGATATCATGGATGCTGCAACAGATGGGGCAGCCATTGGAAAGTTCACCCTCCAATATGAGGAGACGGACTGGCAGTTTCTGAAGCGGATTGCTTCTCGTCTTCGGACGGGTCTGATGCCGGCATCTGTATTTGATACACCCAAATTCTATTTCGGTGTGTTTGATACGTCATCCAAGGGGAAGCTGGAGGATTTCAATTACAGAGTCCGCAAACGGATGGATAAGTTCCGTTACACCTCGCAGAACACCAAGGTTGAGGTTGGCGAAGAGGATTACGTGTATTACGAAGTGGAGACAAATCGCGTACTGGATCTGGGAAATGCCATCGAATTCAAGGGCAAGCTCCTGTATGTATATGAGGCATTTACCGAAATGAAAAATGGTCTGCTCAAGCATCGTTATACACTAAGTACACATCGGGGACTCCGGCAAAATACATTCCATAACGATAAAATTATCGGAGTTTCGCTGCAAGGTGTCGTCATAGGCATCGACAAGGATCGATTGAAAGTGCATCTGCACATTGATCCAGCGCAAAACGAGGGTGAGGCGCATGCTTTTCCCTATCAGTCCGTATATACGGCGGAAGGAAACAGTGGTTGGTACGTAATGCCCGAAAAAGGGGATCATGTGCGGGTTTATTTTCCCGGTAACAAGGAAGAAGAAGGCGTGGCTACGAGCTCTGTACGGCAGAACTCGGACGAAGGCGAGAGCAACAAACTGAGTAACCCGGATCATAAATACTTCCGTACCGCCGCTGGTAAGGAATTGAAGATGACACCCGAAGAGGTGATTGTTACGGGCAAAGACGGGGAGATTTTTATTCGGCTGAGTGAAGGCGGAGGTATCGAAATTATTAGCAGTCAGCAGATCACGATTTCCGCCAAGGAAGATATCATGATGAATGCCGAGAAAAGTATTGTCTTTTCTGCAAAAGAAGAAATCAGCCTGACCTGTAAAGAGAGCAACATCAAAATGGACGGAACAACCTCATTGGTGGGCACAGAACTGAAAACCAATTAAAAGTGACTAGAGTTCTACTACAAATTAACTTCTAATTTGTTCTTATAACAATGTATTGGTGATCTTTAAAAAGAAGAAAGGAGGAATGCTCGTGACTACTGCGCTTGTGCAATTCAAGCAAGAGATCGTAATTCCACTACGCAACCAGGTGATGCTCCGCTTCGAGCAGATGTATCAGCAGAATCGCGAACGTTTGAAAGAAGAGTTTCTCCGTCATTTTGCCAAGCAATGTCAAATCGTTCTAGATGCGCAGAAGATCGGTGAACATGGAGCGGTGGGACATGTTACATATTCCATGCTTCGAACACGACTAATGGACGGCCAGGCCCTGTATTTGACCGAAATGGCTGACGAAACGTGGTTATTTGATCCCTCTCCCATTGAAGGAGAATATGATGCTTCCTGGGCATTTGGTTATCTGGATGTGATGCTGGCTTGTTGGGAAGAAGAATTGCAACGGCCGGGTTCGCTCTATGCAGGCTCCATTTCACGACCAGATCTGGAACATTTACTCCTGAAGGAAACTGAACACGGACACGCCTATGTGACGAATCTGATTCATCTGGCAATGCCGGAGGCTGTGCAATGTGAATCGTTTATTCATCTGGAGAAGTGCCCGTCCTTTGAAGTTCGGGTAGGTGAATATCTGGATGTGAGCGAATCCGTGTACAAAACGAATGGTGATCCAGGCGATGAATCAGAGATGCGAAAATGGCTTGCTGAAAGAATCGAGGGAGCCTACGGATATGCGGCTTTGGAACATCTGGACCTGGCTGGAGGAGATTATAGTGGGATGGATTTCCGTTACACGGCTTTTCGCGATGTGGCGTTTGGAGGGGCCCAATTCGAAGCCAACAACCTGTTGAATACCGTATGGGAGCAATGTGACTTGACGGATACCCGATGGAATAGTAGCCAGATGTATGGTGCTCGTTTCCGAAAATGCAGGATGGTAGGGGCCATATTTCATGGGATCGAGGCGAAGCAGGGGTTGGCTGATCCTGAGATCTGGGAAATCCCGGGATTTCATCAGGTATCCTTTGCAGGGGCGGATCTGAGAGAGGCAGACTTTGTACTGGCGGATCTTCAAGGAGCGGATTTTACGGGAGCGTTGCTGGAAGGCACTGTGTTTGGCGTATGCAACTTGGCTGATGCAGATTTCCGTGGAACGGATGTGTCCAAGGTCGATTTTACAGGTTCGCATTTGGAGGGGGCGCAGATGGATACCGGAGCTTCCTGTCCCATCCAGGGTCGTCCCGCAGCCCGGAAACGAGAGGGCCTGGAGCATATCGATGGGACGATCGAGGACCAGTTAGCCTACTTTATGGAGCGGAACTTACAGCAGAAGGGGCGGATGGCATGAGAAACGATTGGATCCGGATCATGCAGGATATGCGTGTAACAGGGGCTCTTGAACCGATTGGTGTCAAAGGAATTATTCAGCCCGAGTGGATGAGAGGCGAGCAATTGAATGAACTGGAACAAGCGAATTTGCAGTTTACGATTCGCCCTAATCGAAATCCTGTTCCTGTGGATCTGATCGAGCGGCCGTATCCGTTATGGTCTGATGAGCTTAAACGTTTGCTGAGTACATTCGCTCCACGCCTGATGTTCAGGTTGGCTGGGCTGATGGATATGGAGAGACAGCAGTTACACCCTTACTGGTTCATGGTGCCGCCACAGCTGGCAGCACTATCCATGAACAGTACATTTGACAGCAGTGGCAAGTTGAACGTACTTCAGGTCGATGGCGAACGATTGAGCAGCACAAACTGGCCGATTATTCAGTTGACGGACGAACGATTGAAGGAAACCGTGATCTTGGTGAACTTGGCACTGGCTGAAGCAATTTTGCGCCGGGACTATACCGGTTTGCGTTTGCAACGCGTGGATCGGGTCGAGAGTCCGAACTATTAACGAATCTTTAAAAATGATCTGGGAGAAGGCCCAAAGAAGGAGGAAAAACAATGGCTGAAGCAATTGGCGCGACACGACCCGATGTTATGGATGAAGGTGCCGGGGGCCCAACGTATGTTGTGGCAGGAGCGATATTAAGTTGTTCTTGCGGTACGCAGTTAAATCGATTAAAAATCCCTTACAGCCACGGCGTTCATTTGAAGGAAAAAGCACAATTGAACGTGGCTGATGCCACACCCATGATACACATCATGCCTTTTGGAAATTGCACAAGCCAGTTGAATCCTGTCGTGCAGACGGGCGAATTCGACATTGAGGGCGTTCAGAAAGCACCCTGTATTCCGTCCGTGTCTACACCGTGGATGGATGGCAAAACCGACGTGCTCATCGAAAATGAACCTGCCTTATTAAGCACCTGCATGAATATGTGCCTCTATGGAGGCTACATCCAGATTGAAGATGATGGTCAAGAGCTTGGCGGATCTTCCATAGGCGGCACAACCGGGTTCGGCGGTAACATCAGGTAACGTACATCTTAGGAATATAGCTGAGTCCTTTCTTCCGTGTGCTGACATTGCTAGAGGAAAGAAGTGAGACAATGAGTGTAGTGGAAGCGGCTGTGGGTATGGGGAATATCCGATGTATATCTCCATACACGCTGCAGCATATACAAGATTTGCGTATCGAGCGCAAAGCAGGGGATCATGCCCGCCTGTATCTGCAAGGCATCATCCCGGAAGAACATCAAGATCGGGATCTGAACATCCTGGCTCAGGATGAAACGGTGTCCCTGGTGGAGATTGGGGACCAGGGGCAGGAAGTGCGCAAACTGTTCCAGGGACTCGTGCAGGATGTCAGCATCCGCCGAGTTCAGGGGATATACATATTGGAACTGGAGGCCGTGTCCTATTCCTTTTTGTTGGACATCGAACCTCGTATTCGTTCGTTCCAGAACAAGGATCAAGACTGCGAAGACGTCATTCGGCAGGTACTGAAAGCTTACCCGAAATCGGATGTCATTGATTATGTGAGTGGAAGTTCGAAGCTTGGAGCCTTGACCCTCCAATATCGGGAGACGGATTGGCAATTTCTACGCCGA
>Ga0153960_1000017_pt1 | contig 183320 bp, 164 predicted proteins | sample TSFL044MetaG_FD_102274 | JGI IMG/M metagenome (GOLD analysis project Ga0153960, IMG submission 102274) | Attine ant fungus gardens microbial communities from Florida, USA - TSFL044 MetaG | ecosystem: Host-associated > Fungi > Mycelium > Unclassified | place: USA: Florida, Withalacochee...
CGGACCAATATACATACCATGCCGCGCCAACGATTACGAGCATGTCGCCGACATCGGGTCCGACGACCGGAGGCACGGCCGTCACGTTGACGGGTACAAATCTGACCGCTGCAACGGCAGTGATGTTTGGTTCGTCGTCGGCGACGTCCTATACGGTGAACTCGGCGACACAAATCACAGCCATCGCCCCGGAGGGTAGTGCAGGAACCGTAGACGTAACGGTAACGACGCCGGGCGGTACATCGCCGACATTGGCGGCGGACCAATTTACGTGGTTTGTTGTTACGTACGCGATCAGCCCATTGTCGGATGAGACGCTGAATGCGCTAACCGCAGGGTATGCATCGGGGACGCAAGAAACGAAAACGGTCACCTTGACACGAACGGGAACCGGCGACTTGACGAGTTTGACGACTGCGCTTGGCGGAACGAACGCCAGTAGCTTTACGATTACGCAGCCAACGGTGACAACGCTCAATAGTGGGGCGCCGTCGACGACCTTTACGGTAAAAGCAAATGACGGACTCGCCGCAGGCACGTATAAGGCTACGGTAACAGTGTCGGCCGTGGGCATGACGCCGGTTACCTTTACTGTAACGCAGGTTGTTAATAGTAGCAGTAACAGTAGTAGTGGCAGTAGTAGCAGTGGCAGTATTGGCAGTAGTGGTGGAACTACTCCTGTTACTTCAACCCACTCGGATATTGACCAAAACGGCATTATGATTGACTCGGCTAAAATCGACGTCAGTAAGCCGTCCGTCACTCTTGAAGTTACACCAAAAGACGGCGTTGCCTTTGTCAGAATACCGGCAAGCATTTTAACGAGCATTGAAGGCAAGAACGCTACCTTCTTATCGAGATTAAGACTCCTTATGGCAGCTATCAGGTACCGGTCAATCTGGCATCGCTTATTCCGGGGCTGAAGGACTTGCTAGTTAAGAATAACGTGAATAACGATGACATTAGCTTTAAAATCACGCTAACCGATAAGTCCGGCGACAAGGACATCCAAGCAGTATTGGCAAACAGCCTGCCCAATGGCCAAGCAATGAGTGCGATTGTAGATTTTCATATCGATATCATCAACACCAAGACGGGACAAGCGATTGGAACGGCAGATAAGTTCAGCAAGGCGCTTACAAGAGTAATTCCGATGCCCAAGAGCGTGACCGGCATGCCTGATCAATGGGGGGCATTCCGCTATAACGTAACGACAAAGAAATTGGAGTTTGTGGCAGCTGAGAAGAAACAGATTGACGGCGAATGGGTTGTGAAGATCAAATCCTATTCAAACAGTGCCTACGTTGTGGCACAAAATACTATAAGCTTTGCTGACGTACAGCAGCATTGGAGCAAATCTGATGTCGATCTTGCTGCCGCGAAAGGTCTTGTCGAAGGCGTAGGTGGCGGACTGTATGATCCCAACAAAGCAGTAACAAGAGCAGAGTTTACCGCTATGTTAGTCCGGGCGCTTGGACGCGGGACATTTGATAAGGACATGGCGCCTTATAACGATGTCAAACCAGGTACGTGGTATTCAGGCGAGGTATCCACAGCGAAGGAGCTCGGACTGCTCACCTTTGTGAAAGGAAACAGCTTTACCCCTAATCAGCCGCTTACACGAGAGGAAATGGCTAGTATGCTGGCGGCAGTGGCGGAACTTGAACAGTTGCCGATATCCGAAGCCCCGGTGAGCCTTAATGGCTTCAAGGATATCGGAAACGCGGATACAGCCTATATTGAGGACGTTCGCCTGATGGTCAAGCTTCATATCATGACAGGCACGGGCGCAAATACGTTTGATCCGAAGGGCGAGACGACACGAGCGCAAGCGGCAGTTGTGTTCATCAGGATGCTACGGACGCTGGGTTCAATCGATAGATAAGATTCATGGAAAACCCGCTTGAGCAGATATACTACTCTTCAGGCGAGTTTTCCATATCTATGGTAGTTAGACCGACTCCTGCGGCAGTAAACTTAGGGTAAAACATACCTATAAAAAATATCGAGTTGTTATATCCCGAGCTTAGCGCGGCTGGGAGAGCACATCGTCGGCAACGATGAGCTCAGGGATTCGAGGGTGAGATCCCCCCTAAACTCCCTTGTTAAAAAGCCTTAAACACAAAGATTGCAAGTGTTTAAAGGCTTTTTTCTATACTATGCTTTTTAATTTTTACAAAGGCTTAGACAGTATCTCTCAAAGTTATAGGAGTGGAGGAGAACGGATGATTCGGATCATTGCGTTGCCGACGTGTTGGTCTGGTATGGTGAAAAAGAACAGGAGCCGCCCAAGCTCATCAAAATTGATCCAAATCGTGATTAAATGATGCATCATGAACGAAAACATTAAAGATGCGACCGTTTCCCCAGTTCGACCGGGGAACGGTCGTTTATTTTTATTCCATTTTATAGAATAGTTACTTTGGAAAGAATGTACTCCGGATGAATCAGCAATGCTAAAATAGGTATAGCCAATTAAACCGCATAGAGTGAGCTGAATTTGAGTTATTATCCGCTAACAGGCATAACAGTCACGGAGGACAAGAACATGAACAACTCGGAATGGGCAGAGTCCTATTTTCCAATATATACAGCAGACAGCATTCAATCATTATATAGTACGTCAACCATGCCGATACATAGAATCCATGAGGACCTGACCATTCTATTGGCCGTTTCAAGTGGTAAGGGTTCACTTCATCTCGACGATCACATATACGAACTAGCTGATGGCAAGGTAATCCTTATTCCGGCGAAGAGTGATGTTGTTCTACAGGGGAATCTGATGCACCCTCTTCATATGTACACCCTCTCCATTAGCACACAAGAACAGAAGAGATCACTGCCAATGGAGGCCATGGGACGGCCCAGTGTGCTCGCAGCAGGAACCCTTATTGAGTTCTATGAACCCGCGATTGCAGCTCAGCTTGAGGAGCTCTATATGTATCGTTTACCTGGCAATGAAGTCAGGCATATGCGTAACCAGATTCTGTTTCATCAAGTACTGATGATTCTTTTGGAGCGAATGGAAGCTAAATATATTGCGAGTGAACAGCCGTCCATGGAACGCAGCATCGCATTTATGGAGAACCATTTTAGTGAGAAAATAACAACCGAAGGACTTTCCGAAATTGCGGGGGTCAGTCGCTCTCACTACTCCATCCTATTTAAGCAGCTTACTGGATTCTCACCCAATGAATATCTTTCACGCTTGCGTGTTCACCGTGCCAAAGAGTTATTGATTGGCGGGTCTGCTTCACTTCGTGAAATCGCGCTGAAAGTTGGATACAAGGATGAATTCTATCTTAGCCGCCGCTTCAAACAGCAGACAGGAGAAAGTCCTTCAGGTTACACACGTCGCAGGCCGTTTCAACGAGTGGCTGTGTGGTGTGCACCTTATGCGAGCCATCTGATGTTACTTGGAGTGGAGCCAGCGGTCGTCATCTCGGAAAGCAGCGAATATGTAAGCACTGAGGGAGTTAGCCCACCTCAAACGATTCGTTTTATCCATTCCGACAGTTCACCTGAACAAATAAAGTCCGCATTGCTGGATGCCAATATTGAGCTCATCATTGCAGCAAATCAGCACCTGCACATGAACGGATTAAGCTCCGAACGTCTGCGATCTATCGCCCCTATTGTCGAAATTGCGTGGATGGAGCTTGGGTGGAAAGAACATCTGCGTTTTATTGCACAGGCGATTCAGAGGGGGGAGCAGGCAGAACAATGGCTGGCAGACTTTGAAAGGGAAGAACAGCAGGCACGTGAAGCCATTCAAACGAGCCAGATTGTGAATGAGACCCTAACTATTCTCGTCATAAAACCGGATACTTTACAAATATATGGAGTCAGAAATGTCGGATATGTGATGTATCAATCACTCGGATTACGTCCTCCGGCCAAGATTGCCCAGGAAATACAGAGGTTTGGCGACCAATTTCATTCGGTTTCTATCCAACTGTCTGAACTTCAGGATTACGAGGGCACTCGTATGCTCGTCATTGTTTTTCCAGATGAAAAAGGGTCAAAGGCTCATTCAGAAGCTATATTTAACTCGGAATACTGGAAAGGGCTCGAGGCAGTGAAGCAAAATCGGATCTATGATCTGGAGCAGGCAGAGTGGATACCCTACAATCCGGTTTCCATTCGTTTGCAGCTCGGACGGGCTGTATCCTTATGGACTGGCATCCAATAATCCAAAGGTTTTCTCAAACAAAAAGGCATGGTTAGGTTCATCCTGCATGCCTATAATTAGCTATTGTAATGAGAATGATTTTCATATTCAAATAGAAAAGGGAGAGAGTCATCACATGAGAAAGCTTTTTGTTCCATTTATATTCGTTCTGGTTTTATTGCTTAGCGCTTGTGGAACCAATTCAGCCAAAGATACAACGGGGGATGCAACTGCATCCAACGAATCCACTTCTTCGAACACGGATTCATCAGGTTCTTCATCCGAATCAGATTCGGGTACGTTCACTTATCAATCGGAGACAGGTCCTGTGGAAGTTCCTTCCCACCCGCAACGTGTGGTTGTGCTGACCCGATTCCTGACAGGAAACGTGATGGCACTGGATGTGCCGCTGGTTGGTGTGGATGAAATGTCCAAAGAGAACCCGAATTTCAAAGAAAAACTGGCGAATACAGAGGCGGTTACTGACGAAAGTCTGGAGAAAATTATTGAATTGAACCCGGATCTGATTATCGGCCTGTCTGATATCAAGAACATCGATAAGTTGAAGCAAATTGCTCCAACAGTCACCTATACATATGGTAAGGTGGACTTCCTCAAGCAACAACTGGAGATTGGAAAGCTTGTGAACAAAGAAAAAGAAGCACAGGCTTGGGTTGAAGATTTTGACGCTCGAAGCAAAAAAGCAGGGGAAGAAATCAAAGCTAAAATTGGCGCCAATGCGACCGTATCCGTTATTGAAACGTTCAATAAACAACTTTATGTGTATGGCGAGAAATTTGGACGTGGAACGGAAATACTGTATGATCAATTCGGCTTAGGTATGCCAGATAAGGTCAAGGAAGCTACAAAGAAAGACGGATTCTTTGCTGTATCGAACGAAGTACTGAAAGACTACATGGGTGACTATGTAATATTCAGTAAAAATGCCGAAGAGGACAATTCGTTCCAAAATACCGAAACATACAAAAATATAGATGCGGTGAAAAATAATCGAGTATTTGAAGCCGATGCCAAGGCATTCTACTTCAATGATCCACTCAGCATGGAATACCAGCTGGAATTCTTTATTGAACATTTTCTTGGCAAGTAAACCTTGAATGCGATGAAAAATAAACGACTTCCTTTTCGGTTTGTTACTAAGCTGCTGGGTAGTGTAATCGTACTTATCGTGTGCTTCATCATCGCCATGATGTTTGGCGCAGAAGAAACGACATTCCGCAATCTGTGGCTGACCCTGACCTCTGCGACCAAGAATGATAATATTCTTATTCTGCGAGAGATCAGGCTTCCACGGGAACTCGCTGCCATGCTGATCGGAGCGGCTCTCGCCGTCTCCGGAGGCATCATGCAGGGAATTACTCGGAATCCGCTGGCTGATCCTGGACTGCTCGGTTTGACTTCAGGTGCCAATATGGCACTTGCCCTGGCTTTTGTTTTCATGCCATCACTCGGATATTTTGGGATTATGGTTGCTTGTTTTGTTGGTGCTGCACTTGGAGCAGCATTGGTTATTGTGCTCGGCTCAATGCGAAGGGGGAGCTTATCCCCTATCCGGGTAGTGCTGGCCGGGGCAGCGGTATCCGCTTTTATGTATGCCATCTCGGATGGCATCAGTATCTTTTTCAAAATTTCCAAGGATGTATCCATGTGGACTTCAGGAGGACTCATCGGAACGACTTGGGGTCAGATTCAAGCTATTGCGCCTGTCATACTGATTGGTCTAGCTGTAGTTCCGTTCCTTTCCAACCAGATCAATATTCTCAGCCTGAGCGATGAGGTGGCGACTGGATTGGGGCAGAAGCTTGTACTCATCAAAACGGTTCTGTTCCTGCTGGTCATCGTGCTTACCGGAGCATCGGTTGCATTAATTGGAAATATGGCTTTTGTCGGCTTAATGATCCCGCATATTGTCCGTAAATTGGTGGGCACAGATTATCGGTATATTATACCCGTATCCATTTTTGCGGGAGCATCGTTTATGCTGCTTGCCGAAACACTGGGTCGAACGATAAATGCACCTTACGAAACACCTGTGGTCGCCATTGCTTCCATGCTTGGTTTACCTTTTTTTCTGTTCGTCGTGCGTAGAGGGGGCAAAGCGTTCTCATGACAATGTCTGCGCGAATTCGCAAGCAACGACTGATTCTGTTCGTGTGTTTGCTGCTGATCCTCATCACGGCTGTGGTAGGTATGAGCTGGGGGTATTCCTCGTTGTCTTTCAAAAGGGTAATCCCGGTGTTATTTGGTCAAGGCACCTTTAAAGAAGACTTTGTTCTATTTTCGGTCCGATTACCTCGAATTTTTATTACATTACTGGCTGGTATGGCACTGGCGCTGTCAGGCTCCATTTTGCAGAGTATAACGCGTAATGACTTGGCCGATCCAGGCATCATCGGAATCAATTCCGGTGCAGGTGTTGCCGTTGCGATCTTCTTTCTGTATTTCCCGATTGAAGCAGGCACGTTCGTTTATATGTTGCCGTTAGCTGCTTTTATCGGTGCATTACTGACTGCGGCGCTCATCTATCTGTTCTCCTATAGCCGGACCAAGGGACTTGATCCGATAAAAATGGTGCTGGTCGGGGTTGGATTCTCGATGGCACTGTCAGGCATCATGATTGTTATCATATCTTCGGCAGAGCGATCCAAGGTCGACTTTATTGCCAAATGGATATCCGGAAACATATGGGGGGCAGACTGGCCATTCATATGGGCTTTGCTGCCTTGGCTGATTGTGTTAATCCCGCTTACTTTGTTCAGAACCAGACGGCTTGATCTGATGGGGCTGAACGAAGAAACGGCAATCGGAGTGGGGTTGAAGCTGGAGCGGGAACGCTTGGTACTCATGGTGATTGCCGTTGCAGCAGCCGCTTCTGCTGTATCGGTTACGGGAGGGATCGCGTTTATCGGTTTGATGGCTCCACACATCGCCAAAGCGCTGGTTGGTCCACGTAACTCGTTATTTATTCCTGTTGCCGTTCTGCTTGGAGGCTGGCTTCTATTAATTGCCGATACCGTTGGGCGCAACCTGGTTGATCCTGATGGAATTGCTGCAGGAATTATGGTCTCCCTAATCGGTGTGCCTTATTTTGTCTATTTATTATTGAAGAAATAATCTAAAAAAGTTTTAAATTAATTGAACACTTAGCGAATCAGGCTATCTTTTTGTCGTCAAGACAAGGGATGGCCTTTGTTTGTAGTTTTGACGGTGGAGGGTGAAACTCAGGCTACCCAGTATGACTTCATTTGTGTGATAAGATCAAATAGGCACAGTTTAAACCGTTTCTAAAAGAGAGTAGGTGGCTGCAGTCAACGGGAAAGTGGAACTTCGCCGAGTGAAAAAGTGATCGAGCAAGCCATCTCTTATATTCATGGACATTACATGAATCTGCTGACACTCGACGGTTTAGCAGAGTTACATGGCATGAGTTCAAAGCGTTTCTCTTACTTTTTTCACAAATACACGGGATTCCGTCCAATCGACTATGTCATTCATTATCGCATGGAGAGGGCAGGGGAGCTGCTTAAATCAGGTAGTTACTTGATTCGCGATGTTGCGATCAGTGTTGGTTATACCAATCCGCTCTATTTCAGTCGAATTTTTAAAAGTAAATTTGGTGTTTCTCCTTCGGAATACAAATGGTCAAACAGGGACTGACTTTCCGGCCAGAGGTTGTTCTTGGAGAAAAGGTCACGTCCATATTTTAAAGAAGTAAAGGGAAGCTTCATTTGATCGCAGGAGCGTTCCAGTATGCAGCGAATGCCGTGAACAAAGCCAAATTGTACGGTAGCACCCAAATCCAATACACACGGGATGGTTTCCTCGCATAATGACTTGTTCACACAGAAAAACCGTGAGCTGATGAAACATCTATACACCAAATAAATTACACAAACTAAAATGGTCATCATAAAGTTTTTCTTACGATATCAAAAAAACGCCCACCCGTCGGAATGACGAGGAGCGGTTTCTTGTTCACAAGCCGACGATTTCGTCGTTCTGCTTAAGTAATGGTAAGGCACGTATTTTAGCGTTTAACCGCTTCTCCAGCGAATACTTCAACGTTCATTGGAGCGGCCATGAATGCTGCTGCTTGTTGAACGAAAGCCTGGAAATGGGCGCTTGCATTATGGGAAGCTGTAGCGGCTTCGTCCTTCCACAGCTCAATCATCGTGTAATGATGTTCACGTTCAGTACTTTTGGCGAGATCATAGCTGATGTTGCCTTCTTCATTGCGTGTTGCAGGGATCAGTACTTTTGTTGCTTCCAAAAAAGCTTGTTCCTGGTCTGGTTTAACTTGCAAGTGAGCGTGAATGATAATCATAATATTCAACCTCCATTAGTGTATTTAGAATGTTGTTTTGTTTCTGAACGTAAATGGTGCTGGAACACGTAAAATATTGCCTGATATTATGCCCAAGTCGTAATTTTCTCAACAGGCAGACGATAGGAAGGGTGACCTTCTTTAGCCGATTTACCGATCGAGATTAGCATTACTGGTTGGTAACGATCTTTATCCATACCGAATGTTTCAGCAATTTGATCTTTTTCATAACCACCGATTGGGTTGGTATCATAACCATGAGCACGTGCAGCGAGCATCAATTGCATGGAAGCCAGACCCGCGTCAATCAGATTGACATCACGAAGAGCGGAAGCGGGCATGTTATCGTAGTATGGTTTAACAGCTTTCATTTGCATATCTTTGACTTCTTGTGGCATGTAACCAAGCTCAACCGCTTTGCTGAAGATTTCATCCATATGTTCGGCATTGTTCATGTCAATGAATACACCAATAACAGCGGCGGAAGTCAATACCTGATTTTGATTGAATTTGGCAAGGGGAGCAAGCTTTTCTTTTCCTTCAGCCGTATCTACGACCAGAAAACGCCATGGTTGCATATTAACCGAAGAGGGTGCACGTGAAGCTTCTGCCAGAATCTCTGTCATTTCTTCTCGGCTGATTTTAACTTCAGGATCGTATAGTTTTACAGACCGGCGGCCGTAGGTAATTTCGTTAAAATCATTTGTCTTTTGAAAAGTGCTTTGGAATGTACTCATGTATAGTTCTCTCCTCTATATAGGGGTTTAAAAATTGTTTTGCATACGTTCCAGAAAATCAGCAAGCAGATGAATCTCTTCTTCGCTAAAATCCTGTAGGATCTGATTGATAAAATTGGTTTTCTCTGCCTTGTAGCCTTCAATTTGCTTCCGACCATGATCCGTCAGACGAACAAAAGTTACCCGGTTGTCTTCGGGATTTTTACGTCTCGTAACCATCAGGTCCGCTTCAAGCTGTTTCAAGTGGCGTGTGATTGCAGCACTATCGATGTTGATGATTTTTTGGAGCATGGACTGGTTAATCTCGTCCACCTGATCCAACTCATGCAAAATCTCAAAGCGTGATGAGCTGATGCCCGTACAGCGTTCGAACTTGGGGCTGATCTTGTTGCCCAGCCCGTTAAGCAGATTGATAATCTGCTCCTCTTTGGAAAAAACACGTGTCATGATTAGACCTCCCGGGTGAATCTCGACCATGAACAACGGCTTATATGAACAAAATACATAAAGTTGCCATTATACACTGCCATTGCTTAGTCAGTAATATCTGCTAAGTTAATCTTTGACGTATCAATATTTGATGCATCAATCATTGATGGCTCAATTAATATATCATGGGTGTTTTGATTTTGCAACAGGTCGTCATGAGAAGATAAATCCATCTATTCCAAAGCGATATTCTTCTTGGTTCCGTAAATGTAGGTTATCCATTCAAGGCTGTACTTATATTGGAGAATGAATGCAATTCCTGCCGGACGATAATAGCATGTGGGAGGGCGCTAGTCGGTTCAGTTTATCCTAGATTGGAGTGATGAGTCTCTTTGCAATGCATTAGAATTTCCTATATACTTCAAGCTATTGATCAATTAATTACTAACAAATGGAGGCGTGATTATCATGGCTAAGGATGCAGCGGTATCGGTTAATCGACGTAGTGATATCATATCCGCAGCGATTGAGGTGTTTGCTGAAATCGGATATTTCCGGGCGACCACAGCTCAGGTAGCAGAAAGGGCAAATATTTCGCAGCCGTATATTTTTCGTTTTTTTAAAAGTAAAGAAGCCTTACTGTTAACAGCACTGGAGGTATCTTGGACGCGAGTAATTGATTCTTTCCGAGCGGTGGTGGAGACTGCTACTCCAGATCAGTTGGAGAACGAGTTAACAGAAGCCTATGAAGAGATTCTTAAATCTCACAAGAAGGAAATTTTGCTGCAAATGCAGGCGCAGACGATTCAGGAGGAAGTCATCCGTCATGCAATGCAAAAAGGATTTAAAGAGGTGCGAGATATGGTATTGGAGGCTTTTACAGCGGCAGGCAGTGCCAATCCAAAACAAAGAACGTTAATATTCCTGGCAATTGGCATGTTATGTAATATATCGACCTCACTGGATATGCCAGAGCTTATGGATAGATAGAAAGGGAAGAATCCCTTTTTGCATTTTAGTTATTGATCAATCACTAAATATGCGTTATATTGTGTTTAAGTAAGTAATTGATCAATAACTAAACGAGAGAAAGAGGTTGAGATGAAATGAAAAGAGCAATCGTAGTTGGGGCAACAGGTGGAACGGGCGCAGCAATTACAGAGGAATTGATTAAACGTGGCATTTCTACCATTATTTTTGGCCGCTCGCGTCAAAAACTGGAGCAACTTGCGGTAAAACTGGGTTCCCCTGATCACCTACAGATCGCTGTGGGAGATGCGTTCCGACCTGATGATATTATAGCTGCTTCACTAGAAGCTGATGTAATGTTTCATTGTGCGAATGTACCTTATAACGAAATGGAGAGCAAGCTAATCCCTCTGGGTGAATCCGTTATGAAGGCGGCAGAACACCTGGGCCTGAAGGTGGTCGTCATTGACGGGATTTATCCTTATGGCAGAAGACAAATGAAAGAAGTGACTGAAGAACATCCAAAGCAGCCGCATACTCGAAAAGGAAAGACTCGGCTTGCCTTTGAGCAAATGTTATTTAGCAGCAAATGGCGCAAAGCGCAAGTGATGATTGTTCGCTTGCCTGATTATTATGGTCCTACTGCCAATCAGGCTTCTTACCTGGGATCCACGCTTGAAGCAATAGCGGAAGGGAAAATGGCTTTTTTTATCGGAAACATGAAAACGCCACGAGAATATGTCTATTTGCCAGATGCAGCGGCCATGGTTGTGGAGCTGGCACTCAGAGAAGATACCTATCGGCAGAACTGGAATATCCCTGGTGCTGGCGTAATATCGGGTAAGGAAATTGTACGTATTGCACAACAGGCCGCGGGTAAAGCGAAACCGGTGATAGCCCTCGGCAAAACAGGACTTTCGCTGCTTGGATTGGCCATACCGGTAATGAAAGAAGTTGTTGAGATGTTATATTTGACAGAAGAACCGCTGGTATTGAGTAAAAAGAAATACGAGGCCAACATTGGCCCGGTGAAGATGACTTCTTTTGAAGAAGGGATTACACGGACAATAGGTGAGCTGCAAAAGAAATAAAAGTGTTATGTTGATCTATAATTGATTAATCAATAACTGTGAGGTAGTAATTCTTCAGCACTTCACCTATTGAAATAAGACAACACGAAAACAGATCCGGGTTGGATCGACCGCTAATATCCAACCTGATCTGTCTTTTTTACATACAGGACAAAGTCATTAAAATTTGGTTTCGTTATAGTTAACAAGCATGTTAGATATTTTTGGGTCTGATGACAAGAAATCTGCCGTGATCTTCAAAAGAATGAGCCCACCCCATATAATGACGCTAATACTTTTGAAAATGATGTAAGGAATGATAAGGAGTCGTCGTATTCATCCATATCGTTAAGAAATTAGGCTGCTATGAACTTGTAGAATATGCATCAACCAAATAAATTATTACACCAACATAACATTAAACGAGCGGTTCGTAGAAGTATACGAGTGGACTTTGAAAGGGTTGAGGAATGATGAGCCTTGAAACATTAAACCAACGAGTACAAGATGATCTGGCTTATCTCGCATATGGAGGTGCGGATTGGATTCGCCCGCGGGAACATGACGAAGGTCATCTCTATGATGTCGTTATTGTAGGTGGTGGGCAGAGCGGCTTAGGTGCCGCTTTTGGATTCTTACGTGAGCGGATATCCAACATTCTAGTCATTGATGAAAATGCCGCAGGGCTGGAGGGACCTTGGGAAACTTACGCGCGTATGGTCACGTTGCGTACACCGAAACATCTGACCTCCATTGATCTCGGTATCCCTTCGCTAACGTTTCGAGCATGGTGGGAGGCGCAATCAGGTCCCTCCGGATGGGAGGAAGTTGATAAAATTCCGCGCAGCGAATGGATGAACTATCTGCGCTGGTACAGGCAAGTGCTTAATCTGCCGGTCATGAATGAAGTGAAACTAAGACTGATTGAACCTGCAGATGGAGGCATACACCGGCTGCACATTACAGGTGCAGGGGCTCCAAGTAATATGTTGCTGGCACGAAAGGTTGTCTTGGCTACGGGCATCCAGGGTGGCGGGGAGTGGCATGTACCACCGCTGATCGCTGAGAAAGTACCTAGACATCTGTACGCTCACACGTCGGAGCTGATTGATTTTGAACGGTTACAAGGAAAAAGAATTGCCATACTTGGCGGCGGGGCTTCTGCTTTTGATAATGCCAACTTTGCATTAGCCGCAGGCGTGGCTGAGGCTCACGTGTTTGTACGGCGGGAACAATTGCCGAGCATTAACCCGATTCGTCAGATGGAACAATCCGGTATGATCGAACGGTTTCACGTATTGTCAGACGAGGATAAGTATGCGACCATTTCCCACTTTTTTAAATACAATCAGCCACCAACCAACGATACCTTTAACCGGGCTGCTGCATGGCCAGGCTTCCAATTACATCTTCATGCGCCTTGGCTGGATGTACAGATGAAGGATGGGAAAGCGGTAGTGACTACGCCACAGGGTCAGCACTCCTTTGATTTTCTGGTCATAAGTACGGGGATGGTGAGTGATCCGGCACTGCGTCCCGAACTCAGAATGGTGGAGGCACACATTGCACGCTGGGCAGACCGTTTTCAAGCTCCGACGGAACATAGGAATACACTGCTTGACGCACATCCCTACCTTAGTCCCGGGTTTGCAATGACCAGCAGAGATGAGGAGGGGGAAGAAAAGCTGCGTGGGTTGTTTGTCTTTAACTACTCTGCACTTGCAAGTTGCGGCCTCTCTGCCTCGGCAATATCGGGGACACGGAATGCTGTGCCGAAGTTGGTTTCAGCTGTAGCCGATCAACTGTTCCTGGATGACCGGGAACAGATCTTGGAGCAATTTTTTAAATATAACGAACAGGAATTTACCGCTAGTTGGGTGAAGAGTGAAGTTGGAATCTGAGTATTCAAAAGACCGTACAGCCAGGTTAAGATGCTGTACGGTTTTTCTTTTCCTAAAGTTACATTTACGGGTGCTTATATAATGCTGTAAAATATCGAATTATACAGCGTTAAGGCAGGCGATAGATATTGTGAGAATTATGGATTATGAGGGGTTCAGAACCCATCTGAAGAAAGCGTCACGCAAGCGAAATGAACCCTTGATCAAAATTGTGGCTTTTCAGGAAAAGTATATGAAGATTGATGAGATCCAATATTATGATGTAGAGCAGAACTATATGAGTGTTCAGGCGTGTAATACGCTGTGGATGAACTTGAAAGATAAATCTTTCCGCAATCTGGTGTCCCATGATCTGAAGTTTTTCCAAACCATGGACAACCTCGGCCGTCATTCATTGGAGAACCTAATTAAAGAACTGTACGACATGGCTGTTCCAATTTTGCTGGATTACGATCCAAGTGATTATTATAGTTTGCAGCAGTTGTCCGAAATTATGGTATTGGATGAGATGAAGCTAATAGAGAAATTGGAGATGGGGCGTTTCAAGGGGGCATTTATTAATGAAGAAGGAAATTGGGTGAAACCCAAACCAGACAGGGCTGAGCTATTTCTATAATTAAAAAGAGACTCGTGTCAATTCCATAATGACCGAATATTCATTCTGCAATGATACGCCGAATACGGCACATTGCAGTTTTTTTCATTAACGAATCTGCAACGAAGAAGTCTCAGCCGTTTCGTTTCACGACGAAAGAGTCTCCGCGTGGTCCCGGTGCTCTTGGAATGGAAACAACCTGTTTTTGCTGAATCATGATGCCTTTCTCTTTGGCAACGAAGCCGGGGGAGCAACCGTTCAGGCGACAACATTTGAAGGTGACGGGCGTGATTTTTGCCATCTTGGAGATGGAACTCCCCACAGATGGGGCTTCTACAATCCACTCCGCGGATGATTGCTGGCCTGTATATTGCTGAACGGTGCGGAAAGTCCAACTTTGGGTCAGGTTATGGAGTGTGATACACCAGCGGGTACGATTGATTTTATAAATGGTAGCTCTGATCTGATCTCCTGGAGCTACAGGAAAAGGGATCACCGTTTCAACGTCGGGCAGAATTTCCCACCAGGCATAATAACTGGCCTGCCCGTTAACCCAATCATGGCCTGTCCCTGTCTGAATGAGATTGGAATTCTCGTATCCATCGATTCCAATCCAGGCTGAGGAGTATGAGGACTTGGACGATGGTAGAACAAAGGGCACGTTCCATTCAGCCGAGATACGTCTGAATTGAGCTTTCTCACCCGCTCGGGCATAACCGCTCCAGTTGGAGGAAATCCACCCGAAGCGTAGTGAAGAATTTGTTTTGCCTGTATGAGGAATACAGGGTTTTCGGCGTTTATTTCGATTATTCGCCATAAAGGCCACCTCCCATGTAGAAATAGAGACAAAATCATTCGTTCGATATTATCAAATGCATGGAAGAAGAAAGAGGATATGGACATTCTGAAAAAGAAATAAGATTTGGACGATTTTGAACGATATTTAGGGTTGGATGCTATGTTTGATGTCTATTAAATGTCGAATGTTGATGGTTTTTGGATGTTTTTAAATTAATTTGAATGAAAATGATTGTTTTTTGTGGATTTTATGTTACTATAAAAGCAGTTGGAGGAATGAAAATGCTAACTGAAGAACGATATGCTGCAATTGTAGAGCGCTTACACGAAAGAGGTATTGTGAAACTGCAAGAGCTTGTCGATGTGCTTGGTGCTTCTGAATCAACGATACGGCGCGATTTGATTGATCTGGAGAGCCGTCAGATGCTCAAACGCATTCATGGTGGTGCTGCTCTAGTGAATGAAAAGACGCCAGAACCTGGCATGGAAGAAAAAACGTTCAAAAACATTCAACAGAAAACGGCGATTGCTCGTTTAGCTGCGCAGGAGATCAACAATGGTGAGTGTATCTATCTGGATGCGGGGACCACAACATTAGCCATGATTCCCTATATTGAAGCCAAGGACGTTACGGTAGTGACGAACGGACTTTCACATGTAGAAGCGCTGGTAAGTAAACGAATACGCAGCTATCTGCTTGGCGGAATGATGAAAATTCACACCAAAGCGGTGATTGGCAGTATCGCATTACAGAACATGGACAACTTCCGTTTTGATAAATGTTTTATTGGAACCAACGGAGTGGACGCCGAAATGGGGTATACAACTCCTGATCCGGAGGAAGCCTTGATTAAAAGGCGTGCACATCAATTGTCCGGTAAATCTTACGTGCTGGCTGATTCCAGCAAAATTGGAGAAATTACTTTTGCCAAACTGTTTGACCTTGAGGAGGCAGACTTGATCACAGAACGTATGCCGGAACACTGGCGCTCTGTCATCGCCCAGAAAACTAAAATAATTGAGGGATAGCCATGATATATACCGTAACACTTAATCCTTCCATTGATTACATCGTGGAAGTGGATGATCTGAAGCTTGGTAATTTGAATCGAATGAATCGGGATCTGAAACTTCCTGGAGGTAAAGGCATTAACGTATCACGAGTGCTTAATCAACTGGGAGCCGAAAACACCGCACTCGGATTTCTGGGAGGGTTCACGGGCCGTTTCATTAATGACAAATTGCAGGAAGACAAGATCCTAACGGATTTCGTTACCATCGCAGATGATACCCGGATTAACATCAAGCTGAAGCATGGAGACGAGACAGAGATTAATGGATTGGGGCCAGCTATTCGACCAGAGGAAGCAGCGGAGTTGCTTAACAAGTTATCCGCACTGCAAAAAGGAGATATCGTCATTCTTTCGGGAAGTGTACCGCCTTCGCTGGGAGCTGATTTCTACGATCGTCTGATCAATGTGTGCAAACAAACGAGTGCCGATTTTGTAATCGATACGACAGGCCCCGCTTTAATGGAAGCTTTGGTACATGAACCGCTGCTGGTGAAGCCGAACCATCACGAACTGGCTGAACTTTTCGGAGTAACGATTGACACTCAAGAGGAACTGGTGACCTATGGTCGCAAGCTTTTGGAAGCAGGTGCCAAACATGTGTTGATCTCCATGGCAGGAGAAGGTGCGCTGTTGATTACCAAAACAGATGTCTACCACGCGAGCGTGCCAAAAGGTGTCGTCAAGAACTCGGTTGGTGCTGGAGACTCCATGATCGGTGGATTCGTAGGGACATTTGGATTAAACGAAGACTTGCTTGAAGCGTTCCGAACAGGGGTTGCTTCTGGTAGTGCAACGGCTTTCTCGGATGACCTGGCTACTCTGGAACTCATTGAAGAGCTGCGTACTCAAGTCACCATAACCCAAATATAGTCCAACCAAATGAATGGAATGCATGCCCCTTTTTAGAAGAGGGGATTCAGTGAATGGCAGATAACATCGCAAGAAGTACAATTATAAGTCGGTCTGTATCACGCAGACTGACTGAATTTAAGGGAGTGTACCAAAATGAGAATAACAGACCTGATGATCCAGGAAACGATGATCATGGACCTGCAAGCCACGACGAAAGAAGAGGCTATTGATGAACTCATTGCAAGTTTAAACCGTAGCGGACGTATTAATGACCCGGTTCTGTTTAAAGAAATGATTTACAAACGCGAAGCTGAATCGAGCACGGGAATCGGTGGCGGTATTGCCATGCCTCATGCCAAAACAACAGCTGTGAATGAACCTACAGTTGTATTTGCCAAGAGTAGAAAAGGACTTGATTTTGAAGCGCTTGACGATGAACCAGCTCATATATTTTTCATGATTGCAGCTCCAGAAGGGGCGGCCAATACACATCTTCGTACGCTGGCGGCTCTTTCCAGGCTGTTGATTGATAGCGATTTCATCTCGCAGCTGATGAGCACGGACACTCCTGAAGAAGTGACTGCATTATTCGATGCCAAACAGGCGGAGGAAGCGGAGAAAAAAGCTGCCAAAGAAAAAGCTGAAGCAGAGAAAGCAGCAAATGCTGCAAATGCTGCAAATGGAACAAACGCTGTATCTGGTTCGGGCAATGCGGATGGACAGAAGCAGAATTCATCAGGTCTTATTGTTGGTAATGCGGCATCCGAAGATTTTGTCGTTGCAGTAACGGCTTGTCCAACAGGTATTGCCCACACGTTCATGGCTGAAGACGCTCTCAAAAAGAAAGCACAGGAAATGGGCGTTAATATCCGAGTGGAGACCAATGGCTCCGAAGGAGCACAGAACGTACTGACAGTTGATGAAATCGCTCGTGCCAAAGGGGTTATCATTGCGGCGGATAAAAATGTAGAAATGGCCCGCTTTGATGGCAAACCGGTATTGCAAAGACCCGTAAGCGATGGCATTCGCAAATCCGAAGAACTGATTCGCAAGGCAGTTAACGGAGACGCTCCGATCTACCGAAGCCAGGGCGGCAGTGGTGGCAAGAGTGAAGGAGAAAGCCAAGGCAAAGCAAGCGTGGGCAGCAAGATTTATAAAGATTTGATGAACGGGATCTCGCATATGCTCCCATTTGTTGTGGGTGGCGGGATTTTGCTCGCCATATCCTTCTTGTTTGAACAAATTGCAAGTCCGGATAATCCTGTTGTGCAACTGCTGCAAACCATTGGTGGAGGGACCGGTGCGTTCCACTTCCTGATTCCTGTCTTAGCCGGATTTATTGCGATGAGTATTGGTGATCGTCCGGCCCTGATGCCAGGTATGGTCGGTGGATTAATGGCCGTGAATTCAAACGCCGGTTTCCTTGGTGGTCTGGCTGCCGGTTTCCTGGCAGGTTATGTGGTAATTGGTCTGCGCAAACTGTTTAAAGGACTGCCTAAAGCGATTGATGGTTTGAAACCAATCCTGCTCTATCCTGTATTCGGATTGCTTATTGTGGGTGCAATAAGTTTCTATGTCTTCGATCCAATCTTCGGTTCTCTTAACACATGGCTTGTAGATGCACTTGGAAACCTGGGTACCGGAAATGCTGTATTGCTGGGCTTGCTGCTTGGCGGCATGATGTCCATCGATATGGGTGGACCGTTTAACAAAGCGGCTTATACGTTTGCTATCGGTGTATTCACATCTAGCGGCAATACGGATGGTGCCTGGATGGCAGCTGTTATGGCAGGTGGTATGGTACCACCGCTGGCGATTGCACTGGCTACAACGTTCTTCAAATCGAAATTTACGGAACAAGAACGCAAATCAGGTTTGACAAATTACGTGCTCGGATTTTCCTTCATCACGGAAGGCGCCATTCCATTTGCTGCGGCTGACCCGCTGCGTGTCCTGACATCCTGTATTCTCGGTTCTGCTGTTGCAGGCGGACTGACTCAATTGTGGAGCATTAACGTACCTGCTCCGCATGGTGGAATCTTCGTTGCTGCACTGGCGAATCACGCATTACTCTTCCTGCTTGCTGTAGCAATCGGCGCAGTGATCTCCGGTCTGATCCTCGGATTGTGGAAGAAATCGCCGACCGTTGTGAAATAAGTCAAAGGGTAAAGTTTCATTAAAAGTTATAAACAATCTCTATTGCATAGCTTTGTTTAAAATAACATGGCATCTTCTCAGTGAAATTCACTGGGGGGATGCTTTTTTATTTCGCTGCAGGTTATTCTGTGATAAGATAAATAATATCAAATTAATGAAACTTAGTTTCATCTAATGAAACAATAAGGAGGAGACAGCATGTCTAATGATCAGATTAAAGGACAGGTACGCAAACAATTTGCTAAAAATGCAGAGAAATATGTGACTAGTGCGGGTCATGCCAAAGGAGATGATCTGGCATTGCTTGTGGCTTCATCTCAAGCGAGCACGGATATGAAGGTGCTGGATATTGCCACAGGAGGAGGACATGTTGCCAATGCATTAGCTCCGCTTGTTGAGCAGGTTATCGCATTGGATTTAACGGCTGAGATGTTACAAGTGGCTGAACGTTTTATTCGGGGAAATGGGCACCAGAATGTGGATTTTGTAGCTGGGGATGCTGAACACATCCCTTTCGAGGATGATTTCTTTGACTTGGTGACCTGTCGCATTGCTGCACACCATTTTCCAGACGTACCTTCTTTTATATCAGAGGCGCTTCGAGTAATGAAACCTGGTGGCAGACTGTTATTGATTGATAATGTGGCACCTGAACGTGATGAGAACGACCAATTTTACAATGAAATCGAGAAGTGGCGTGATGGAAGTCATGTTCGGGCGTGGCGTAAGACGGAATGGATTCGGATGTTGGAGCTTGCCGGATTTCGAATGGAAACGATGGTTTCCTTTGAGAAACACTTTATATTTGAAGATTGGTGCAACAGGGCTGGACTTCCGGAGCCGGAGAGCAAAGAGCTTGAAGCAAGCATGCTGAGCGCGCCATCTATAATTAAGAAGTATTTCAATTTTGAAGTGACTCAGTCTGGCAGACTGGTTAGCTTCAAAGGAGAAAGTGTATATATTCAGGCGGTAAAAGCAAATTAAGGATGGATTCACCATCATTAACTAATCCGTTGAAGTGGGCAAAATTAAAACCAAAAAAGGCAGATGTCCCTTACACGGGTCCTCTGCCTTTTTTATCGTCATCCTTTTGCTGCAATCTCGGATCTTCGACCTCTTTTACTTGAATATCCTTGGTTGCTTGAAAAGTAACAGCTTTCATCTTCATATTCCTCCTTCATATTGGGATTATTTAACTTTTCCCGATAGGCCTCTATTTGATAGAGATGTAGCTCCACTACACAACAGGCCACTTTTCTTTACGCAGTGCATGAAGTAGTTCAGGGGAAGCATTCAGGTTGTCACGTACAAGCTCTTCCGGGGTTAATGCCATCCATTGATTTAGGGAGATATCCTCAAAGCGATCACTTCTAAATATCTCCAAAAACCATAACGTATCGGTGCCCGTATTCTGAATATAATGCCCCATGGCTACAGGGACGTATCCAACATCTCCAGCCCGATAGTCAAAAGTTCGCGCGACACCATTACCTCCAAATACCGTCATTCTTCCTTGCCCGGTCAAATAGTATTGCCATTCATCGGCATTGGGATGCCAGTGAAGCTCGCGCATGCCGCTAGGCTTGATTTCCACGAGTGCTGCGGCAACGGTTGTGGAGATCGGGAAGTTGGTGGAGTCCACAATGCGCACACTGCCTCCCGGTGTGATGATCGGTTTCTGGGCTAACAGCCGATGTTTGAAAGAGAGTGGAAGCGTACCATAAGGGGACTGCACTTCCTGGCTAGCGAGGGAACCAGGGACCTGATCCTGAAAAATGTAAACCTGTTCTGTTGGCATGGATTGGAATGCAGATTCGGGTACGCCAAAATTGACGGATAACACCTCTGTTGGCGTATGTGCAAACCAATCAGAGATGGATAATGTATTCAGATCGGAGAAGGATCCATCATCAAATACAAGCAAAAACTCACAACCATCAGCTAAGCCCTGAATGGAATGAGGCAGACCTTTTGGGAAAAACCACAGATCTCCCGGTCCCACATCTGCAATAAAATTACGACCCTGCTGATCCACGGACGTAATTCGTGCCGTGCCCCAGATCATATACGCCCATTCCGATTGCTGATGCCAGTGCAGCTCTCGCACCCCTCCAGGTGTAAGGCTCATATTTACACCAGCCAGTGTCGTAGCGATGGGCAGGTCCCGTACCGTAATTTCGCGGGACCAACCGCCATGGTTCAACTGCATATGTGTATCGGAAAAAGACATTCTCAGGTTGGGTAATAAGCCGTTGTCGGTTACCGGAGGCACCAGCATATCCGGATTTTGTAAATCTCTCATCACATCCCGAGGTCCCAGATCGGGTCCTCCGGCACCGTCTTTTCGTATTGGCTGCGGTATAATTAATGGCTTGCCATTGTTATTATTTTCATTTTTCATATGCATATTCCTCCAGTTCATCACTTCATCCCATGATAGATGTCGGTATAGTGAAGATTATGAACCAGAGCCTGGCTATTATGAGGGATGGGGAATTTATATCCAACATACAGAAGAAAGCTCAGATACTTTTTTTGCTTACTGGAGCAGTCTTGGAGTCAATCTGCAAAAATTCATGTTCATAAATTTCATGCACTCTGTTCAGGATGGCTGGGCCTTGCTCCGTAAACCGAAGAGTGGTGGGTTTGTTTTTCATCAGGAATGTACCTGATGTAAGACTGGTTTGCGTAATAGCGGCGTTATAAAGCAGAGAAGCTCCGTGACTTGGATGTGGGAAAAACAGCTTCATGATTGGTTTGATATAAAAGGGCAGTCCGGATGTTTTATTACCTCTGAGTGTATTGTTGCCCCCGGGGTCCACGCTGAGTAACCGAATTCCTTTAGCGGCAGGAGTAGAAGCAGCTTCGTTTGTCCATAAAGATAATGCGAGCTTTGAAGTGGCATAAGGACCGAACAGCTTTTTGAACTCGGCTGGATGTTCCAGGATGTCCAGGTTAAACTGTTTGACCATATTGAACGCACTGGTGGATGTATTAATAACGGTTTTCAAGGTGCTTTTGTGAAGAAGAGCCTGTAGTTCCATGTAAATGATGTACGGCACAACGGTCTGTAATTCAAAGTGCATTTCATGCCCCTGATCCGACCAACGAAGATCGTAACCGCTGCCTCCGGCATTATTAAACAACACGTCGATGGTATCTGTTTCGGATTTAATCTGATTCAGCGCTGTTCTCAGACTATCGTACTGGGTAAGATTAGCTTGAACCCAACGAAGCTGGCCGGAGCGTAATCCGTCCTGAATATCACTGTCCTCCTTTGGAAAAGCGGAACGGTTAAGGCCAATAACCTGCCAGCCTTCGGCTAACAAGGTGCGGGTCAGTTCAAGACCGATTCCCGAAGTTGATCCTGTAATTAAGGCTGTACGAAGTGTATGGTTTGAATTCATATAAATACCTCCTGAGTGAATGGGATGACAGAGCCAATCTGTCTAATGCGCTCATTCTATAATTTGGAGTCGACTCCAAGTCAAGCGAACTGTTGGCTTAAATTTTAATTTTTTAGTAGTGGAATGTTTGAACTCATAACAACCTTGACTTGGAGCTGACTCCAAGTTGTAAGATAGAATTCAATGAAAGCGGAGGAGGTCGACGATGATGAATGATCCTGATGTGTTTTCCATTAAAGAGACATCAGAACAAGCCGGATTATCGGAAGATACGATTCGTTATTATGAGAAGATAGGACTTCTTCCCCGAGCTGAACGCAAGGCCAATCGCCATCGGGTATACCGTCCGGAGGATATCCAGACGATGAAGCTTATTACTTGTTTGAAAAAAACAGGTATGTCTCTGGAGGAGATGAAGCCTTATCTACAGATGTCGGTGGATTCGGACCTGGAAGATTTCCCGGATGAGCGTGATATGCTGTTAAACCATCGGAAGAAGATTGAAGCGCAGATTGCGTCCTTGCAGCAGATCGTCGATTTTATTGATGAGAAGATGGAGAAGCGAAGCATGTTTCCGGATGAGTGCCCGATTACTGGGGAGAATCAGATGTCTGTTTTTGAAAAAAAGAACATCTTCTCCTGAACGCTGCAAGCTCAGTGGAACCCAAAAACCACGCAATCATGACGTGGTTTTTTGCTTATATTTAGCAATCGATATGAAGTGTATGCCGAAGGCGTTTAATATCACTTTTTGGAGGAAGGCCCTACATGCGGGCGTATTCCCGACTGAATTGGGAAGGACTCTCGTACCCGGCCTGGAATGCAGCATCGGCTGCATCGGTTGAACCTGCAAGCAGCATTCGACGGGCCTCCTGCAATCGAATCTGTTTTTGATATTGCAGTGGGCTCATGGCAGTAATGGCTTTGAAATGATAATGCAATGAGGACGTACTCATGTTAATCATGGAAGCCAATTGCTCCATTCGAAGTGGAAGGGCATATTCTGATTGGATCACTTCAATGACTTGAGCGATGTGCTGTGCATGACTGTTCTGGACTGCAAGCTGCCTGATGGAATGTCCGTGTTCATCCTGAATCAGGAATCGATCTCTGATGATGAAGCACGCGAGCTTATGAAAGATTATCGGCGCATAACCATTCCGGCCACGGCTATTGCTCAGAGCATTCTGTACGCGATCAATCAGCCGACTGAGGTGGATGTGAATGAAATCGTGGTGAGACCCACAGCAAGCATCGCTTAAACCTCGCTATAAGACTCAAGGACGTCCACAACCATATGTACGGGTTGAGGGCGTCTTTTTGTACCCTGAAAGAGATCGTCTGGGCTGCAATATGGTATAGTATGATCAAGTAACGCATCAGAGAGAGGGGAATAACGCATTGACGCTGCAACAGCTAAAATATGTGATTGAAGTCGCCACGCGTGGCTCGATGAATGAAGCCGCCAAGCGGCTGTTTATTTCCCAGCCCAGCCTGTCGAATGCCATTCGGGATCTGGAGCAGGAGCTGCGGATTACTATTTTTGAACGCACGAATAAAGGAATTACGCTGTCGAAAGAAGGCGTGGAATTTCTAAGTTATGCGCGCCAGGTAGTGGAGCAGGCGGAATTGCTGGAGAATCGTTATTTGAACGCGAAGCCGTCTCCGCAACATTTTTCCGTCTCTACACAGCACTATGCGTTTGCAGTAAATGCCTTCGTCAAGCTGGTGCAGCAGTATGGACAGGATGAATATGAACTGGCTCTGCGGGAAACGAAAACGTATGAGATTATTCAGGATGTAAAAAGCCTGCGCAGCGAGATTGGCATTCTATATCTGAATGAATTCAATTCCAAGGTGATAAACAAGCTGCTTAAGGATGCGGGGCTGGTGTTCAACAGTCTGTTTGTTGCCAAGCCGCATATTTTTATCAGTGTGCAAAATCCGCTGGCGAAGCAGGAATCGGTTGCTATTGAACAGCTTCAGGATTATCCCTACCTGTCCTTTGACCAGGGGGAATATAACTCCTTCCATTTTTCAGAGGAGATCCTAAGCACGCTTTCTCATCCCAAAAGCATACAGGTTAACGACCGAGCCACGCTGTTTAATCTACTGATCGGTTTGAACGGATACACGATCTCGACAGGTGTACTTAGTGCCGACCTGAATGGAAACGAGATCATCCCCGTCCCGCTGGAGTGTGAAGAGACCATTAATGTCGGTTGGATCAGCCATAAGAATGCTTCGCTTTCCAATCTGGGCGTGGAGTATGTTGAGGCTCTGCATGAGGCAATTCAATCGTAAATAGTCATGGGAAAACCGTTTCCGTTCCAGCGGAGTCGGTTTTTTTTAGGAACACACTTATATTCATTTGCGTAAAAGTACGAAGGGAGAACGGTCAGTGCGAGTGTTATACCGAAATAAGAGTGAACAGCATGAGTTGACGATATATGACACATCCAAGCTTTATGGGGAAAAGGGCCGTTTTCGTGTGCTGGAATTCTCCAATGCAGCAGTTCAGGGGGCAATGGATTTGGACGAACCTTCCCGAATGGTGCTGGAATATCCAAGAGCGATGGTGCATCTGATGGAACGAAATAATCCCGATTATGAATCTGTTTTTGTGGTGGGGCACGGCATTGGAACCTTATCAACCTACCTGTCCAACCGTCAAGTAAAAGTCGCCGAACTTGATGCGGAAGTCGTTGAGCTCAGCAGAACTTTCTTTGGGTATCGTGGAGATCATGTGCTGGTTGGTGACGGTCGTGAACTATTGGAGCAGGAGGCATCCGGCTCATACCATTATATTATTGTAGATGCTTTTACGGCTGCAGGAACTCCTGCACAGTTTACTTCAAGCTCTTTTTTCACGATGTTAAAAGACAAATTGCATTCCGGTGGTATCGTATTGCTGAATGTATTTGGGCGTGCGGGCAACGACAGAATGGTGAATGCGATTCATACCACGTTACAGGAACACTTCGCTTATACGCGCTCATTTGCATTGCCAGCTGAAACAACGGATGAAGTCCAAAATCGTATTTTGGTCGGTTGTGACGAACCCATTTCGTTTCAAACGCGTCATATGGCTGGGTTTATAGAACAGCAGCCTGGCGAGGGACATGTTATTGTGGATTCATATGAATCTTAATCTTGAATTCAGCTTCAAATGATTTCGCAGAATGTATCCTTTCATGTAATCAATTGTCATTAAATCGTCAATCTTCCTATGTAATTATTCCGAACTTCACAAACTATTTATTTCTTCTTAACAACTTTCGTATAAAATAGAAGGAATATGCCTTTTCATGAAAAACCGGGGGAAGCAATAATGATCGCAGATAATAAAACATCCAGATTAAAAAGAAAAGTAAGGGAGATCAAAAAAATCAGCCTTACCGCTCTATTGAGTGGATTGGTCACCATTGCCGTTTTGATGACATTGACCATTATGTTTATTTCATCTTATACATCCCAGAAGCAATCGCTAATTGATAATACACTCTCACTAAATTATTCAAGTGCCGTGCAGATGAGCCAAACACTGGACTCGTTGTTTCAATCCATGCAGACCAGTTTGAAGTATTCAGCTAATTATTTTCCGGAAATAGACTATGCAGATGCCAAAAAACTGGATTCCACACTGGATTTGATTCGAAACAGCAGTAATTATTTCAATTCGGTTTCTCTGATCGATGAATCCGGAATCATTCGGGGTTCATCACCTTATTTGGAAAAAAGCCTCGGAAAGCCTATAACTTCTAATGCAGCGAAAAATGCGTTCAAATCCAGAGATTCTTATATATCCGAAGCATACCGTGCGCCTTATTCGGAACGAAGAATCGTATTTGTAAGTGAACCGATCTTCAGTCCGTCAGGTGAATTCAATGGTTTAATTAGTGGCAGCATCTATCTACAGGAAAACAACATCTTGAACCTGTCATTTGGCAGTCAGCTGAAGACCAGTAATGGCTCTTATTTTTTTATTGTTGATGCCAAAGGGACGTTGTTGTTTCATCCGGATACGCAAAGAATTGGTGAAAATCTAAGCAAAAATCAAGTTGTGCAGAAATTGCTTCACGACCAGACAGGCAAAGAACAATACAAGAATCTGGCGGGTGTGGATTCACTCGCAGGTTATTATAAGGTTCCCACAACAGATTGGGGAGTTGTCGTTGTATCTCCAACCCAGATGGTAAACGATCAGCTGAATCAACATATTCGCATGTTGCTGCTGTACACATCACTCCCGTTTATTATTCTGACACTTATCGTTATTCGTGTAGCGCGCAAGCTGGCCAGTCCATTTGTTTATCTTGCGGACTTGGTTAACCAGGTGGATCAGGGTAAAGTAGATCTGCCTGTAATGAAGCCGCATTGGAACAGGGAAGCGGACTTGTTAACACGTACCGTGTTGACCGCATTGGCGAATTTTCGAAAGCAGAAGGATCAGCTTACTTATGATGCCAGAACGGATGTACTAACCGGAATGACCAATCGCAGAACATTTGAAGAAGTCATTCAGCACTGGATTGATGAAGAAGTTCCGTTCTCCATTGTGGTCCTGGATATTGACCGATTTAAATCCATAAACGATACGTATGGTCATCATGCAGGAGACCAGGTTCTGAAGCATATCGCGAATATCATTAAACTGTCGGTTCGGACGCAAGATGTGTGCTCGCGGTTTGGCGGCGAAGAGTTTGTTGTATTATTGCGACATACAGATTCCAAAACAGCGTATCAGATTGCCGAGCATATCCGTGTATCGGTGGAACAAAGTATATTGCCCATTGATCGTTCTGTGACGATTTCGGCAGGTATTGCCGAATATCCGCTGCATTCCACAACGGCGACGGAGTTGTTCCATTTGGCGGATAATGCGTTATATCAAGCCAAGGAAGAGGGACGTAATCGTACCATTACCATTCAGACGGTCATAAAATAAGGTTTGCGTACCTTCATATCTTGAAATAAAAAGAAGCTAATCCCATCGAAGAAAGGATTAGCTTCTTTTTGTCATTTGTTTAGGCGTCTTGTGATCTGGCCAGGACTTCATTTGTATACTGTTCTCCCCAGTCTCGCATGCTGTAAATAATCGGCTGGAGCGTTTCTCCAAACGGTGTAAGCGAATATTCCACCTTGGGTGGAACCTGAGGATATATTTCCCTGTGAACAATTCCGCTGCTTTCCAGCTCTCTTAATTGGAGGGTTAACATCCGCTGAGTAATATCAGGGAATAACTTTCTGATCTCGTTGAATCTTAACGAGCCGGAGAATAGGTGATATAGAATCGCACCTTTCCATTTGCCTCCAATGACGCTCAGCGTGACTTCAACTGAACAGCCATAAGGTGAGGGACACACGTCTTTCGCGTTCATTTTCATTATAATTACACCTCCAGTTTGTGGTGGTTATTTATAGTATCCATTTCAGTACTACAGCACTTAAATGTACATATTACTCATCTATGAGCATATCACTTCTCCCTTGGATTATAAACCCCATCCCATGCATTGACATGAAGTTAAAACACCAAAGAACCCCGGTCTCGTATCACGAAACATCGAGGTTCTCAGGAATAGAAAGGAATGGAAATGAATAGAAATCTAGATTAGATTAAAGCGTCCAGAGAATACGCCCCTGCACCCGCTAGTCCAACGCCGATCAGGGATCCGAGCATAACCAGATTGTATTCATATCCTCCATTCAGATTCCAAAGTCCATTACCTGCATGGACCTTCACTATGGCAACAACCATAGGGATAATGAGCAAAATGACAGCAAAACCAGTCCAGAGACCCGTCCCAAACAGGAATCCGCCGATCAATTCAATAATGCCTCCGCAGACAGCCATAACTCTCGCAGGTTTCAGACCAATCGCTCCGAAAAATTCGGCTGTTCCTGATATGCCTTCTCCACCAAACAAGCCAAACAGTTTCTTGCATGCATGACCCAACATAATGAAACCAATAACAAGTCGAATAATAAGTAATCCGGCGTCCAACATATGTTTATTTCCTCTTCTCAGGTTGTATAAAATGATTGGCCTTATATCGTATTAACGTCAGATCAATGACGCCAGAATGGTATCACATAATGCCATGGTTTCAATATTATCCTTACCACTGGAATGTGGATCAGATTTGTTCTGGCAGCATTCCATAAAATGAGCCATCTCCCCTACAAATCCTCGTAAGTATAGGTCGCGATACGCGCCTGACATAGGAGAGCCTGAAGGGGTGAGAACAGTATCCTGCTCCTCAAGGGATTTCCAGGGAAGATTATCCCCTGTACGAGATTGATGAACCGTAAGTGTGTAAATCTCATCTGCTAACGCAAATCCGTCGTCAAAGGTGACTAGTACACTTTCACTCTCACGTGACCATGCACTCATACCAACAAAGTACGCACTGCCCACCACATCATGTTCAAATTTCAGCGAAATGCTCTGGTTAATATGTTTTCCGTCTTTAACCGTTGTACCTGTGACCTGTACGACTTCCCCGAACAGAAAACGCATCAGATCGACCATATGAATGGCAGCCAGCTTTATGAATTGTTCCTCATCCTTGCAAAATGGTGTGCTGTCTACAGCGAATTTCATTTGGAAAGAACGTGCTCTACCCAATGATCCACCATCAATCAGTTCCTTGAGTTTCATGTAGACCGGGGCATATCGTTTCATGAATCCAACCATGACAACCACACCCGCCTTTTGGGCAGCTTCAGCCACAGCAGCAGCTTCGGCAGCATTCCATCCGAGGGGTTTATCCACGTATACATTTTTGCCAGCCTGTATGCATTCAAGGGCAAGTGCTGTCTGATCCTCTGGTTGCGTCACAACAACGACGCCGTCACATTCTTCATTCTGCAACATCAGCTGAGTATTGTCATACGCGTTCCCGCTGCTCCCAAAACGAAGCAGAGCCGCCTCGGACCGTTCAATACTGCGGGTGGCGATGGCCTGAATGTCTGCTCCTGCTTCAACAGCAGATGGATATATATTGGTGGATGCATGGAATCCTGCACCGATAAAACAAAGTTTCGCTTTTTTCATATGAACCTCTCCTTTAAATGCAGATCACCAATCACACTGATCAGATTTTGTAGCTTAGATGCTTCAGCATCTGTCCGGCAATGGTGTTGTTAACGCTATGAGGAACCGGCTGTGGTCCGAGGGTGAGATGCTGGCGTTGCTGTACAAGATATAGGAGGGAGCCGGCTTGCAGGGACAAGCCCAGATCCATCGTTTCGACAGGGTTGCCGCTGCCACCAGCAAGGTTCAGCATCTCGCCTTGAGTAAGCAGCATGAGTCGACGTCCGTTGGCTAACGTAAATTGTTCGATATCCGTTGTCAGTTGTTCCGTATGCTCCGCCTCTTGACGGAGACTTTCCAGATCCATCTCCCAAGAAAAATGTCCGGCATTGGCGAGGATCGTTCCGTCATTCATTTGATTAAAATGTTCCTTCAGAATGGCGTTAGGACGGCCAGTGACAGTAATGTACACTTGAGCAAATGCAAATGTATCCTCCAGTCGTGCGACTCTGAATCCATCCAGCGCCGCTTCCAGGCCAGCAATTGGATCGGTTTCAACGACGACGACCTGGCTGCCCAGATTTCGCAAATACCTGGCAATGCCTCGTCCGCAGGTTCCATAACCTACGATGACGAAACGACGTGTGGGCAGAATCAGGTTTGTAGTACGCATGAAACCTTCAATAATGGTCTGTCCAACACCATGTTCATTTTCCATAATCCGTTTGAGTGGACTGTCATTAATGACAATGATCGGGAAAGGAATGTTCTCACCCGTCTCTTCACGCAACAGATTGGCCCCGGTCGTCGTTTCCTCCGTACCACCAATAAGTGAGTTGTTGTCATAATGCTGGATGAGGGTGCGCGCCAGATCAGCTCCGTTATCCATAAGGAGATGGGGCTGGTGACGAAGTACACTGTGGATATTTTGCAGGTGCTCATTGCGCCTGTCGGCACGTTGACCATATACCGTGATGCCTTCTTCTTGCAGAGCTGCTGCGACGGCGTCTTGGGTTGTGCCAGGGCTGCCAGTCAATACAACTTTGGCTCCACCTGCTTGGAGTGTTCGACATAATACAGCTGTTTTGGGCTCCACATGAATACATATACCGATGGTTAAGCCAGCAAAAGGCAGCTCTTTGGCAAACTGGGATTTCAATTCGCCGAGCAGGGGCATGTGCATTTCCGTCCAGTGAATGCTGCGTTTTCCTTCTTCAATATGTTCATGTGTTGTGTTCTTGTTCGTCATGCAAAACTCCCCTTTTGTATGCAAGTTATAGCGTGTCCAGCAGGGCACTTAATCTGCTTAATGTCTACGATAGGGAGTTTGATGGGGTTAAAAAAGGACATATGTCCTATTCATTGCAGCTTGGAAAAAAGGTATTGCAAACTTATATGAGAGCATGTATACTCTTAATTACGGTAAAACAAGCAATAGCTTGACCGGAATGCTTTTCATCCAGGATGAGAAGATACATATTATGCGGTCGTGGCGGAATTGGCAGACGCGCACGGTTCAGGTCCGTGTGGGCTAACCCCCGTGGAGGTTCGAGTCCTCTCGACCGCATCGAAGAAAAAAAGCTCGCGAAATTGCTCTAAAGGCAATTCGCGAGCTTTTTTGTTTTTTTATTTATTGAATATGAATTGCTGCACGTACAGGCCTGCAATCGCTCCAGCAATACCAAAGAGCGCAACACTGGCCATGACATCATACGCCTGAAAGCGAAACAGAAAAGCAATGCCGCTGCCCAATGTCGTTCCTGCGAGAAATCCGAGAGAAATTCCTATTTCTTTGGTTAATTTCATAGGTTCACCTGCTTGGGAATGTGAGTTTAGGATTTGCAAATTTTTAAAACAGGAAGTAAAGTGTGATCAGGAAAATACTCACATTTTATTTCCTTTTTTCATTTTGTGGTTTTCTCCATGTAATTATGCATGATATTTCTTAAGGGAGGTTAAGAGCAAGTGAATATGAACGAGCGAATTGCCGCATGGAACGAAGAAGCGCAGAATTGTACTTGTGGGCATGATCATCGGTTGGTGCAAATGCAGGTCTATCTGGAGCATGGAGCTATTCAGCGGTTACCTCGCTATTTGTCCGAGCAAGGGTACAAACATGTAACAGTAGTATATGATCGATTTACGGGGCCAGCAGCAGGACACGAGGTGGTAAAGAACATTCGAGAAGCGGGTGTTCATGTGGATGAGGTATGCATGCCAGAGAACAAAGCGGGCGACGTGATCGCCGATGAAGGCGGGATTGTGCAGGTACTGCTGGGTGTGAAACAGGGAAGTCAGGCGATCATTGCTGCTGGTTCTGGAACTATACACGACCTGGTGAGATTTGTTTGCTCCAAAATGAACAAACCCTTTCTGTCAGTACCTACAGCAGCTTCGGTTGACGGATTTACCTCGGCAGGTGCACCTCTTATTGTAAGCGGCGTCAAACAGACTTTCCAGGCGGTGCCGCCTGAAGCAATTTTTGCGGACGTCGATATTTTGGAGCAAGCCCCCCAAGAGATGAATGCTGCCGGATTCGGAGATATGCTTGGTAAATATACATCACTGGCTGACTGGGTGGTTTCCAGGGATCTGGGCGGAGAACCGTTCTGCCCCGTAGCTTATCGCATGACGGAAGAAGCACTAACGACCTGTGTGGAGAATATCAAAGGTATCGCTGAAGGACGGGCCGATGGTGTGACTGTATTGATGGATGCGCTAATCGCTTCCGGCATTTCCATGCTGATCATTGATCATTCCCGTCCGGCATCTGGTGGAGAACATCATCTGTCCCATCGGTGGGAGATGGATCTGATGGAGGCAGGGCACAAACCTGCTTTGCATGGAGCCAAGGTGGGAGTGGCCTGTGCACTGCTTACCGTAAAATACAAAGATCTTGCACAAAAATCCGACGAGCCGGTTTTCGATGTGTATAATAATCTGCCGGATGCATCACAGCTTACAGCTTGGCTTGAGCGAGTTGGGGGCCCTACAACGACTGAACAACTGGGTGTATCGAGGGAGATGGTGGAACATGCTTTCACCACAGCTCATTTGCTTCGGGATCGTTATACAGGACTGAAATATATCAACGAAAATCTTAACGTGGGTTCGAAATAAAGATGTAAGAAATCATATGAACAAGTGTTACCTCACGCCTTTAGTTGTACGTACAAATATATTGTGGAAATGAAGCTGTATATGGGGATGAGTCGTAGCGCCTTTCGACAATGTGATTTTCGCCTCGTTCAGAGAGCGAGCTGTATGGTGCAGGTAAAGGATTTACTAGGGATGAAGGCATGATGTGGCCAAAGCTGGTTGGAGGGCAAGAGAGCCGCTTATCGCCACCGAGAGACGATGCTGAGTGTACGCGACTGGAGAAATGGTAACCTAATATAACCTGTACGACAAAAGTGGTACTTTAAAAAGGCTCTGACTTCCCCATGGGGGAGGACAGAGCCTTTTGGTTGTTCGCTAAATTTAGTTATTGTGGCGATCTTTCAAGATGACATCTGCGAACAAAATAGTTTTCGGGATGCGGAAAAATTGTTCCGCTTGTTCCTGAAACGCAGCAGAAGGCAGCGTTCCCTGATGCAGCCATTTGCGGAAAGTGCCGGGGTGAACCCCGATCCAGTGACTGACATCTGTCACCGACAAATCATGGACCATACACAAGCCTGTCAGAATACGGTTGCTAACCGGAGAACGGGTCACCGTACGCTTCATGAAGCGGGAAGGCTCGGGCTGACAAATGACAGGGCTTTTGCGTACTACTTCTTCATTAAAAAGAATGTGGCGCGGGTAGCCGAGCAATTGGCATGCCTTGTCCAAATTGGTACTGCCGGGTATCCGTCCTTCATACACCCACGCGCTGACGCTGCGTGAAGAGATGGATAGATCTTCGGCGAGCTGAGACAACTTGATATCATTGGCCATCAGCACGGCAAGAAGAACACGGTTGCGGATTTGACAGCGTGTCGGTTTTCGGAATCGTTTAACACGGACGCCTTTTCCCAAATATTTACGGTTGATCAGAGACCACGCCTGGATGGAATGTTGTTCTGGTTGATTAGGCATATTTCCTCCGATTTTTTTAACCAAATACTACAATAAGATCGGGGGTACTTTCAAGTGCCGGGTGCACCTGTTTCAAATGAGCGGATGCGTGAATCCGCTACAAAGGAGGAATTATGAACTAGAACAGACGCAATTCACATCCTAGTATATTCCTAGATTACAATGTTTCACTAAATTTAAGGGATCAAATAGATAATGAATAAAAATAAAATGAGTCTAATTACCTATTAATGAGACTATAGTACTTTTATGTATTTTTTGTTGATATGATGCGGTTTATTCCCTGATTTACCCATAAATAATCGATTTCCGTTAAAGGAACCAATTTCCAATGTGCACAAATCTGAAATTAGAAATCCGCATGTTCAGCCAGGCAGGTGGCCTGTCAAAATCTCTTATTCTTACATATCTTGTATGGAGATTAATTGAGAGGGAGAGGTGAGAAACGTGAGTCCATCCGTAAGTACCTTTGCTGCCATTTCAGGGGCGTTTGTGACGTTTGCTTTTGGTGGATGGGACCAGCTGCTTAGCTTGCTGGCGGTTGCAATGGCTGTGGATTATATTACGGGTCTCGCTGCGGCAGTAAGAACGGGTAAAGGATTGAACAGTAATGTTGGATTCTGGGGGCTCGCGCGCAAAGGACTCATGCTGACGGTTATTCTGCTTGCCCACCGAATTGACCTGCTCATGGGAACTGACATCATTAAAGGGGGAGCCATTTACTTTTATCTGGTGAATGAGCTGATATCCATTACCGAAAATTATGCCCGCATTGGGCTTCCATTGCCTGACAAGCTCAGACAGGCTATAGCGGTACTGAAAAAGCAGGAGGGGTTGTCTGACCGGGAATGGCCCCTACCAAAGCCGAACGTGGAGAATAAGGATATAAATGAACAAGCAACAGAAGTTGACCCGGAAATACAGACAAACCAAAGCGAACAGACGGATAATATGCCTCAGGAGAAATCCAAGGCGAATGAAGGTAGCCCCAATTAGACTACTTTTGAGAGAACGTTTCCAAGTATCCTTTCGTAATAGAGGACGTTATGATATATTTTGGATACAAGAAAATTCATTCATACCAATTATTATACTCAAATGAGGTGCTTGTCTGATGATTAGACATATTGTTCTGTTTAAAATGAAAGATCGTTCTCCTGAAAGTATTGAAGCGGCTGCAAATGTTCTCCGTAATCTGCAAGGCAAAATTGATGTTCTAGTTTCGCTTGAAGTGGGTATTGACGTGCTTCGTTCGGACAGATCTTTTGACATCTCACTTACGGCAGAATTTGCATCACTGGAAGATCTTCAGGCATATCAGGTGCATCCGCTGCATCAGGAAGTCATCAAGTATATGAACGAGGTCAGAGAGCAGTCGATTGCAGTGGACTACGAAATCTAATCTGTCATTCATTCTACTTTGGATAAAGGGGACTCTGCATGAGCGATTTAAGAGACGTTATGGAATTTTTATATATTTTTGTCGTGTTTCTGATCGCTTGTCCTGTGATGTTATTTTGGCTGAAGCGAAGAGGAAAAAGGAACCGATAATTCACTGAACGGGAAGTGAACATATTGTATTACGTAAACAGGGAACAGATTGCGCGCCGGCTTGCTGCCGTTCCAGAGGTAGCCGAAGGTCTTCGCAGCGCGTCCCAAGCTTGGGATGGCAGTCTCATGCTGGGTCTGGTACAGGAACGTTGTCTTCATCTGGCGATTGAAATCGTTACGGATGTGGGAAGTTATCTCATTGACGGCTTCATCATGCGTGATGCGAGCAGCTATGACGATATTATTGAGATTAACCACGAAGAGAAGGTTTTTGATCATGCAACCTATGAGGTGCTTAGTCGCCTCGTATCGTTGCGCAAGCCGCTCGTTCAGGACTATTACAGCTGGCAGCGGTCTGAACTGCATCCGCTGAGCAGTGACTTACCGGGCGTGCTTGAACATTTTTCCCATCAGGTCAATACCTATGTGGAAAAAGAACTCGGACCTTTCCAGATTGCACAGGCCGAGGGACAGAGCAAGGAATGAGGGGAAGCAGCATGACGAACGAATGGAAAGAAGATCGAGAAGGAAATAATGAAACGAATGACATACCTTCCGGATTTCATCCGGTATATATGATTGAGTTGTTATTCCAGGAACGTCCCGTTATAGATCAAGGGCGTTTGCAGGATGCACTAAGCCGTCATACCGGACAAGTCCGGCTTGACGTGAAGCAGGGCAATGAGGAACATAAACCTGAGATGCTGGTTTTCTACCATCTGGACCATAAGGTTTCTTTTCAGGAAGGTAACATTCCGGCACAGACTTGCATGCTTCCTATTACTGAAATTGCAGATCGTGCCCGCTTTGGAGGAGCTTTGCAGCAAGCCTGGCATTGGCCAGAAGCAGGACAAGCTATGGATACGATCCAATATTCCATCCGGCTTCATGATATGTTCACTGCTGCCATGCCGCGCAAACAGCGGCTTGAATTGTTCCAAAAGACGATTCATGCTGTTATGGAAGTGCTGCCCTGTGAGGCGTTATACTGGTACGGCAGTGACAAATTGGTTGAACCGGAAGCCTATGTGCTGTCACAGGAGCGTGAGGAGCATCTATACGCTGCGATGAATGTGCGCATGTATCAGGCTGGGGGCACGGAGGAACAGCGTCAGCTGGTTATGGACACTGTAGGATTGTCAGCACTTGGCGTGCCTGATGTACAGTGCCATTTCATTGGACTTGATCCGGATACGGTAGCCCAGACATTACTGGGTGCAGCTTATTACATATTTGATCAGGGAGATGTTCTACAGGATGGACAGACGCTGGGATCTTCCGGCGGACGACGCTGGCGTTGTGAACATCAGGAGGCATTGATTGCACCAGGGCGATATGTAATTGATCTGGACCCGGGTGATGAACATGCCGCTGCTCCGCTTGAGCCGGCGCGGCAGACTTGAGGCATATCTCGATAACGTCAGAAGGTGCGAAAGACGGCATCCAGAATTTTTTTTGGTATCCGAGTGTCAGGTCAAGCCCTTGCTGCTTATACTGCATCAACAGAGTAGGCATTCGCCCGGATTGACGAGCAACAGGCTGTTGCTTGGTTATTCGGTACTTCATTAAGGTAAAGGGAGAGATGCGACGTGAAGGATTCTAACAAAAGTTTGTTGTGGGGAGCATTAATCGGCTCGGTTGTAGGTTCAGTGACAGCTTTGCTGCTGGCGCCAAAATCCGGACGCGAACTTCGTCAGGATATTTCGGAAGGTGCACGTCAGGTGAGTGAAAAGGGTCAGGAACTGGCTAGCAAGGTGGGCGAACAAAGCGCACAGATCGTATCCAAAGTAAAAGAAACGGCAGAGGTCGTTATCCAGGATATCCAATCCTGGCGCAATTGCGCTGAAGGTAAGGAAGTGAGCGTATCCGCCGTCATTACTGATACCGATTCTTCCATCGAAGCAGATGCAGCAAATGAGTCAGGCATTGAAGTCATCGCGAATTCTGCCGACGACTCCAAAGACAGCATCTAAAGCTAAGCTTGAACGCGAGCAGGCTTTCCTCCATCTGGAGGGGAGCCTGCTTTATTGTGCGTCGTCGTGCAGGAGTTGTACGATACGGCATTTTGTTTGAACCCTGCGATGAAATCGGGTAAGATGTAGGTACCTTTTTGCCTGAAAATTCATACGGTAGGAAGAAAGCTCTGGGAACCAATTTGTTAACAGAACCAAATCAATGAAGAAGGAAGCGGTGTGTTCGTGCAGCAAGCAATCGCTATATTAGACTCCGGTGTAGGGGGATTGACGGTCGCCAAGGAAGTGATGCGTCAGCTCCCACGGGAAAAGATCATCTATTTTGGAGATACTGCCCGGACACCGTACGGACCCCGTTCGTCCGAACAAGTTAAACAATTCACGGAACAAATCGTTGATTTCTTGATCCAGTTCGATCCGAAGGTTATCGTTATCGCCTGTAATACGGCTACGGCAGCAGCGCTCGACTATATTCGAGCCAAGGTGAATGTGCCTGTCATTGGTGTCATTCATCCGGGAGCACGAGCAGCCATCACAGCGACACGCACAGGACGCATCGGTGTTATTGGCACCGTGGGAACTATTAGTAGTGGTGCATATACACTTGCACTCAAACAGTTGTCCCCCTATATTGATGTAGTCAGTCAGGCTTGTCCGGCACTTGTGCCACTGGTGGAGCAAGGCGAATTCCGTTCCGAGCAAACGACAAGTACGGTGGAGCAATCTTTAGGCCAGATTAAACAACAGCCGATTGATTGTCTTATTCTGGGTTGTACGCACTATCCTTTTCTCATGGATACCATTCAGGAGGTTATGGGGCAGGAAGTGAAGCTGATCAGTTCGGCAGATGAAACGGCGAGGGAAATAAGTACGATTTTGTATGATAAACGAAAGCTGGCCAGTGGGGATGAGACGCCGGTCCATCAGTTTTTTTGCACAGGGGACCCACGCATGTTCCAGAATATTACTCGTCAATGGTTGGGAGAGCAGATCTCCAAAACGCCAGTTGTGTGGCAGGTTACGCAATTATCATAGCGTTTTTTTGGTTTCTATGCTTATAAGAATCCCGGAACACTTCGTGTTCCGGGATTTTTTTTGATCATATGAGAAAATATAAGAGCTTCGGAATGTTATTACGTTTTTCATATGTTGGAGGGATTTACACGATTCATGTCACATGACGGACAAACAGATCGGCATACATATTACATACAGTAAGGACACAGGCGAGAAAGGGACAGGAGATTACACAGTTTCTATAGGAAAGGAGATCAACATGGAGCTGCAATGGATTATTGTTCATCAGGGAGATACTTTGTCGCGGATTGCGGCAGCAAACCATATGACGAAGGAGTTACTTGCCGCTCTCAACCCGGAAGCAGCGTCCCAGCCCTATTTGCTGACAGGACAGATGCTGCGCATTATGCCGGGAACTGGGCGCAGGTATGCAGTGCAACCGGGAGAGAACGTGGCCAGTATTGCATTACGTTTTGGACTCATTGAAGAAGAATTGCGCGAAGCTAATCCAGAAATAGCGAATATTCCGGACTGGTGCGGGCGATGTATTCATATTCCGGATTCAAATGGAAAAACTATCGTCAAGCTGCAGGGAGAGTATGGTTACCGTGAAATGAAACGTGATATCGGTTTGCTGGAAAAGAAATATCCATTTATCGAGATTGGCTCGATTGGCAGCAGTGTCATGGGCAAGGCTTTGCCTTATCTGCGCTTGGGTCAAGGACCCAGACATATTCATGTCAACGCATCTGTTCATGCAAATGAGTGGCTGACAACGGCAGTTCTGATGCGATTCATTGAAGAATATGCCAAGGCCTACAGTACACATACGCCGTGGCATCAATTCCAGACGGAACGCTGGATGCAGGAAACCACGCTGTGGGCTGTGCCCATGGTTAATCCGGATGGAGTTGAATTGGTGCAAGAGGGCGTGGTCAATGATCATCCCCATGCAGAAGAATTGCTGGCATGGAATGCCGGACGCTCCCATTTTACGCATTGGAAGTCCAATATCAGGGGAGTAGACCTTAATGATCAATTCCCGGCTTATTGGGAGGAAGAGGCGGCTAGAAGAGGGATAACGTCCCCAGGGCCAAGAGATTATGCAGGAACTGCTCCTTTATCAGAACCGGAGGCATGGGCACTTGCGCATTGGACCGAGCAGCATCATTTCGATGCTGTCGTTTCGCTGCACAGCCAGGGACAGGAAATTTATTGGAACTACCGGGATTTGGAGCCAAAGGAGAGTGCTCCGCTGTCACGCAGACTGGCAAGGGCTTCAGGGTATAAGGCAGTCAAGCTGGGTGGAAGCGATGCAGGGTACAAAGACTGGTTCATTCAGAAGTTTCGGAAGCCTGGCTTCACGGTAGAAGTGGGACTCGGGGTCAACCCGCTGCCCATGGATCAGTTCGATGACATCTGCGTAGAGGTTGGCATGCTGCTGGCTGAATTATTATCAGATCGAGAGCGCTAACAGGGAAGACCGGGAATCCATAAAACCTGACTTCACATAATCTGGATGGGAGAACATGAAACTTACGGGTTGTCCACTCGTATAACAGGAACGGGCGCTGTTACCGGCGTTCGTTTTTTTTATCTTTGCATCATTCGTTCCGGATCACTCTGGAACGGGTAATGATGGATGTGACTATTAGTGACTATAACGTGTGCTGTTTTATTTCAGTGCATTAATCATACGGAGGGGTTCATATGAAGTGGAGAAGACTGCTGTCATTCAAACGATGGACACAAGTATTTAAACGACTGCCGCGCCTGTTGCGGGCTCCGCAGATCCCTTTGGGTGAGAAGCTGTTGTTCATCATCCCGGCACTGCTCTACTGGGTGCTTCCCGACGTAATGCCGTTTATGCCTATAGATGATATCGGGGTTACGTTGTTGCTGATGAACTGGTTTGTAAGCCGTGCGGAGCGCAAATATCCGGTACTTACAGCGGGGGCGTCGTCTTAATCCGACACAAAATGGGTGGTTTTAACATCGATTTTGCATCAATGTTATTGCGAAGCGCAGTAATTTTCTTTACAATAGATGCTGGAGTTTAGAAATACTGAAAAATTGTTGGAACCAGCAATTACGATATAGGAGATGAATGAAATGAACTGCAAAATTACACGTAATGCCGCGAAAGTATTGAAACTTGAACTGGACAAGCCTGAGAATGAAGGTAAATTGCTGCGCGTTGTGATCACACATGCACATGGAGATCATGCCCACTACGGGCTCGATATCGATACGCCAAAAGAAAATGATACGGTTGTATCTACCGATAAAGAGATTGACGTTATTCTTGAGAATGATCAGCCTTTGCTGGATGGCGTTAAAATTGATTACCTTTACTTCCCTGAAGAAGGCTTCGTTATTACGAACCCATCCCAAGGCAACCACGGCGACCACTAAGGGAGCGAAGAAGGGGAACTCATGGCTAACGATATCCGCGTATGCGAAAAATGTAATCATATCAGACTAAAATCGATTGTGGCCAAGTTGGAGAAAATGGCTCCGGATACGGAGATCAAAATTGGTTGCAAATCGTATTGCGGTCCTTGCGCGAAGCGTGCTTTTGTTTTCATCAACGGTCGGTACATCAGTGCTCCGTCAGAAGAAGAAGTGCTTGCAAAAGTAGCGAAATTCGTGAAGTAAATGTATGAATTTGCAGTGGGCAAACTTGTCCACGAAGGAAAGAGAGGCCGCGGCCTCTCTTTTTTAGTATGTGATCGGAAATGGTACAGGGTTAAAAGGTGAAATTCTGCCTCATTTCAAAAATCTCAAAGGTATCCTCTCGAATCTCGATGGCGATGATCGTATCCCTTTTTTTTAGAAAATGAACATGTCCCATACGCTCTTCTTCCACCTCAACCCATCCGGCTTCGGATAACTTTTCAAAATAATCAGATGGTACATATAATCCCTGTTCTCCCCCAATATGTTTCAATTCATATTTAATGCCTGTTTGAATGTTTGGGTTGTCAGAATATGTCGATACGCTTAGCTGCTTTGCATTCACGGGAACTGGAATCTCGTTATTAATAGAAGAGCCTGTATATCCTGTTATTTCATACGTCGAAGGTGTACAGCCACTGATAAGCAGTAATAAAAGTACCAGAATGAACACAAACCCAAAGTTCTTCAAATATACACCTCCTTGTGAAAAGGTAATTATCAATTAAACGTAGTCAGAACGGAAAAAGTTATACACATCATTGATATTAATCCTTGATCTCATATTGGGAACATTGAAGTAATCTTTTATGGTTTCAACAAAAGAAGAATAAGGAAGGCCGATGTCAACCATCCTAAAGGGGTAACAGGAACATGATCCCAAGGAGGAATACTCATGCCGAAGCGTTATGATTCCAGTTTGCAAGCCGATACGACCGTATCCCAGGCGCAGAATGCAGTGAACAAACTTCATTTTGCCGTTTCACAGGCAATGTCACATCCAACAGAACAGACCATTGAACAGGCAGAACGCCGTTTGGCGCATACCGAGCAGGCTATGCTTCAAGCTGAACGATCGCTTGGAGGTCAGGGCGTTGAGCTGGCAGAAGAGATGTTCATTGAGGAGAAGAGAAGATTGAACTCGATCCAGAGTCAGAATGGGCAAGGGGATCTATAAGCGTTCCTGTCACACCAGAACCCGCAGAGCAGAAGTGCTTTGCGGGTTATTCATGTCTATTTTGAATAGACCAAAGAAGTGGATCTTAGTCAAACTGTGTGTAATGTGCCGCTTAAAATTTGGTGAGAAGGTTAATAGACCAAGAGCAGGCAAATTTCACACAGGAGGTACAGAATGACAAAACATATTACAGATTGTACGATTCTGAACAACGGCGTGACGATGCCATGGCTGGGATTTGGGACTTATCGAGCAAAGGGCAAGGAAGTACAGCAAGCGGTGGAGACCGCATTGGAAGTCGGATATCGGAGCATTGATACAGCGTCCGTTTATGGAAATGAAGAGGAAGTGGGACAAGCCATTGCGAGCAGCGGTATTGCCCGTAATGAGCTGTTTGTGACAACCAAGCTGTGGAATGAGGATCAAGGCTTTGATTCGACCTTGAGAGCATTTGAGGCAAGTCAGAAGGCGCTTGGATTGAATGTCATTGATCTATACTTAATCCACTGGCCTGGCAGAGACCAGTATAAGGAGACGTGGAGAGCATTCGAACGTCTATATAGCGAAGGAAGTGTACGTGCCATTGGTGTAAGTAATTTCGAAGTGCACCATCTGCGTGATATCATAGATGAAGGTGGAACGGTGCCCGCGGTGAATCAGGTGGAACTGCATCCGGGTCTGATTCAACAGGAGCTGCAGGATTTCTGCGGGGAGCAGGGCATTCAACTGGAGGCATGGAGCCCCATTATGAGAGGTAAACTGAACAAGGAATCGGCTTTGAAAAGTCTGGCCCAGAAATATGGGAAAACACCAGCACAGGTTATTCTGCGTTGGGATATCCAGAACCAGATTGTGACGATTCCGAAGTCGGTTACCCCGGAGCGGATTCGCGAGAATGCAGATATCTTTGATTTTGAATTGACTCCGGATGAGCTGAAACTAATTGATGCGCTGGATTCGGATAAACGGACGGGGCCACATCCGGATCAGCTGTTTTGGGATTGAGTGCGTAGCTCAATTCCAAAATAAATGTTTAAAGATCTGCGTGGAGTTGTTGCGGTGACGGATCGTTCTTCCGATCGCTGTTGTCTCCAAATTTTTTGATTCAATATTCAAAAGGTGAAAATTAGGAGACAGCTTATGCTTCCGAAGCAGCTTTCTTACAGAAAGCTTTCAGGCGAACGCCCCGCTTCTTCAGAATCAAATTCCGTCCCCTCCACTGCAACTGTTCATCAAACACTAAAACTTTATAATTAGCATGAGTTGTAGATTGTAAAAAAAAAGCAGCAGGTTCAGGGGATTACCCTTGATCCTGCTGCTTTTGTGTTATTTGGATTGATCCGGTTGCGGAACCTCGCAGCCGTCTTCGGTGCATACTCCACAGCCATCTGCGTTAGTGGTGCTGGACTCTACCATGGTGAAAGGGGAACGCTCATCCCATGCTTTCTGGATCGCGTCAAGGAACACCTCATCCGGTTGAGCACCAGATATAGCGAACTTGCGATCAAACACGAAGAACGGTACACCCCGGATGCCTAACTGTTCGCCTTCGGCCTGATCAGCACGCACTTGGTCTGCGAATTGATTACTGGACAACACTTCTGCTGCTGCACTGCGATCCAGACCTACTTCTTCAGCCAACGCGATCAGTACATCGGTATTGCCGACATGTTTACCTTCAATGAAGATCGCTTGAAATAGCCGTTCGCTCAGCTCCAGCATTTTTCCTTGTGTCTCTGCCCAATGGGTCAGGCGGTGAGCAGAGAAGGAGTTGGTAGGGATCATCTCATCAATGTTGTATTCCAGTCCAGCCGTACGAGCATTGGCGTTCATCTGTGCATTCATGCCGCGTGCCTGCTCCACACTCATATTGTATTTGGCAGCCAGATATTCTGCGTTGGTTTTGCCACTGTTCAATTCAGCATTTGGATCAAGCTCAAAACTTTTGAACTGTAATTTTACTTCGTCGCGGTGTGGGAATTGTGCAAGTACATTTTCCAGACGACGTTTGCCAATATAACAGAAAGGACACATAAAGTCGGACCATATTTCAATATTCATTCATTAAAACCTCCATCATCTATAAATGAAACCAATACAGTTACAATTATATAGCGACTTTCCATCATTCGCAAGGTTGTGGTTGTTACCAGCCTCGAAAAAAGAAGTGCTGAAGCATGCAACGGATTGCAGCCTCAACACTTGTAGTTTAACTTCTTACTTATCCCGGTATGCCTTGGTCCAATGGTAAGGCTGGATCTCGTCCAATCTCTTGTAAATTAAAGCTCCATCCGGATCGTACACAGCAGCCTTCACGTCTTCTCCCCAGAAAAACAGTCGTTCCTGGCACACACCACAAGGGGTGAGGACCTTGAATTCTGAGTGCTCATCGTCACGTGCCACACAGATCGAGTGGGTGACCCGCTCATTTAATTTGTGGGCTTCCAGGTAGGCTCCTGTTTCCATACACAGATGCGTGGCGTCATTAATCACTTCTGGAGCTACGCTGATTAACAGCGAGCCAGCTTCGGTATAAACGGCAGCTGCGCCGCCCCACCCTTGAGGGTAGCGATGTTTGACAAAGTTTGCAGCTTCTTCGAACAGCTTTTGTTCGATATTGAATTGATCTGTATGAGACGTCATGGTAGTTAACTAGCTCCATTTCATTGTAGTGTCGGGTTACTTTTGAAATATGAAGGATACAGTTCCGTCAGCACACCGTTCCGTATCTATTAGGATGCGGATTCAGACGTTTGCTGCTCGCGAAAACGCGAGATCAGGTCAAACGTATTGACTGTATCTGACACATGCAGCCGTTTGGTTGCTTCATCATGACCAGGTCGGCAAGCATTAATATCCGTTTTGCTGCCTGTAGACAGATCGTAACAGGAGCCGCTGTCATAGATGTAATCATCCGAAGGAATATAGAACAGGGAGCCATCTGTAAATGCACCACTGCGCAATACCACCATGCGGGAGGAACCATTGTATACATCGTTGCCCATGTGGTAGTAAGATTGATCTGATATCCCCAGCAGATGCAGTACTGAAGGTGTAACATCCAGTTGTCCGGCAGGCTCGTCAATCGTTCCCGCTGCGGCTCCGTCAGGCAGATGCACCAACAGAGGCACTTCGTTCATAATCTGCTCCATATCCAGATCAGTTAGTGAACGTCCGAGAAATTTCTCATATTGAGGCTGATCCTTGATAGAGTTATCGTGATCCCCATAAAACATGAAGATCGTTTTGTCCCATAGTCCCCGATTTTTCAGGTCTTCCACCATGTTGCCGAGCGCAGAATCTACGTAATGAACGGATTGCAGATAGTTGCCAAACATTGTTCCTTTGAATTCCCCGACATCCAGCTGCTGTTTATCTTGGGGTAACGCGTATGGATGATGACTGCTGAGTGTAATGAGGAATGAATAGAACGGCTCCGTAACCTCACTGCTCATTTTCTCAACCGATTGGCGGAAAAAGGACTCGTCCGACAGCGACCAGCCTAGCGGGTCATCCTGTTCAAAATCATTTTTACTGTAAAACTTGTCATAGTTCATATTCTGATACATCGTATAGCGATTCCAAAATCCGCTCTCATAGGCATGAAATACATTCGTACTGTACCCATGATCCTTCAGGATAGAAGGAAGGGAATCGTAGCTGTGGTCAGCGTAACGGACAAACGCGGATCCAACCGACAGTGGATGCAATGAAATATTGGCCCCAAAGTCGGCATCTGATGTCCGTCCCTGACCTGTCTGATGATAAAAGTGACTGTAGTACTGGCTTTCCTTCATCAGCTCGTTAAAATGAGGCGTAATTTCCTGTCCGCCAATGCTCTGACCAATCATGAAATTCATGAAGGCTTCACCTTGGACAATAATCACATTGCTGTCTTTGTATTTGCCAAACATCGCATCCTTCAGTGGATCAGCCTGTCGTCTGCTGGCGAAATAAGCTTCCGCCTGTTCGAGATCGGCAGGATCGACCTCCGGTCCAGAGCCGAGCTGGTTTTTGGCATAGTTGTACAGATCATAGCCATGAAAAGCAAGAAGTCCGGTAACATTGTACATGGATACGTTCCACCAGTTGTTATCGAACAACCCTTTTGCCCAGGTTTTACTATAAAAATATATCGGACCAACCGCGAGCCCCAGACCCAGTATCAGGGCAATGCTGCCTGCGGTGAGTCGACGACGCATGGTTGTTTTGCGGGAGTTTGATGAGTAAGAATTCAACCGGTTCGAATATGCGCTGGAACGTCCACGACGGTTACGTTTGCTGAACAGCAAGATCGCTGCATATGGGATAATCACCAGCCAATCGACGAAGAACCACAGATCACTGGCGTAAATAAGCGTAGCAATGCTGTCTCCCAAAGCGTCGACCTGTCTGGCTTGCATCAACACAGGGATTGTTAGGAAATCCTGAAAATAGCGATAATAAACCATATCGGCATAGATTAGTGCAGTGAGCATCAGATTGAGTATAACGAGTGATATGATCATGCCCCGGCGAGGCAGCCACCAGGTCCAGAAGGACAGAAGCAGCAGCGAACCGATGGCAATCACTTTGTCCAGAAGCCCCATCGTAATGTTGTAAGCGTGCAGATTGTGGTGGAGCCACATTAATTTGAGCAGCATGAGTACAAGAAAAATAAGATATAACGTAAGTGGATGATTCAAAAGCCCGCGCGGCGTAAGGCTGCGTGTTGGCTTAGTGACAAACATATATGTCTCCCCCCTGATGAATGGTTTTGTTAACGGAATGTAAAAATAGGACTTTATCCATTATAGCGTGGTGTCATGGCTTTTCAACTATGCCCAGGGGAGAAAAACTTCATGCGGAAGCCATGTTATCAAGATCATCCATAAGTCTCCCGTAATAAATACAAAAAAAACGCCCCAGCCGTGGAAGGCAGGAGCGCTTGATCATTCCAATATGATTATTGTTGTGGTGTTTTATTGCGTGGAGGCAGTGGGCCCAAATACTGATAATATTGGGTTTCAATGCGTCCATTAAACAACTTGCGGCGCTTGTCTGCCTTGTGGCCAAAGTCTTCCTCGAAAGATTTGGTCGACGTGATGGCAAAAAAGGACCATGTCGGCAAATCGAGGTAACTGCGCCCTAGAGAACGCAGCAGCTTCTGCACTTCTTTCTCTTCACTCAAACGTTCACCATATGGAGGGTTGGTAATAATGACACCATATTCACCCTGTGGTCTTGCACGATGAGCGGGCAGGACGCTGACTTCAATATCTTTGGCGAAGCCGGCACTCTTGATTGCTGCCTGTGCTACCTCAATAGCTTCCGGATCGATGTCGCTGCCCGAAATCTGCAATGGAATATCGTCGCGAACCGCGTCAAATGCTTCTTCGCGCGCCTGTTCCCACAATTCTTCAGGAATGACAGCCCAGTTCTCGGAGTTGAAGGTCCGACGAAGTCCTGGTGCAATGTTCCAGCCGATCATGGCGGCTTCAATCAGCATTGTGCCTGAGCCGCAACATGGATCATAGAATGGACGGGATACATTCCACCGGCTGAGCTGAATAAGTGCCGCAGCAAGCGTTTCTTTGAGCGGTGCTTCGGTTACGAGTTTACGATAACCCCGTTTATGCAGACCTGGTCCCGTTGTATCCAACGTAAGCAGGGCGCGATCGTTCAGCAGAATGACCTCAATCACATAACGAGAACCATCCTCTGGGAACCACTCCGTGTCATAAGTCATCTTCAGTTTCTCTACGATTGCTTTCTTCACGATCCCTTGTGATGCAGGCACACTGCTCAACTGAGATTTGTGGGAGCGACCTTCAACCGGAAATTCGCCATCGGCTGGAATCCATTCCTCCCAAGGTAATGCTTTGGTACCTTCAAATAATTCATCGAACGTTGTCGCCGGGAATTCACCCATTTTGACCAATACGCGATCCGAACTTCTCAGCCACAGATTACACCGGCAAATATCAATATAATCTCCAGTGAAGAAAACCCGGCCATTGTCGATCGTAACATCCTCATACCCCAGCTGCTTCAGTTCCCGGGCGACAACAGCCTCGAGTCCCATCGCCGAGGTCGCAATCAATTGCAATTGAGCCATGTGATTCATTTCAACTCCATTTCAAGCCGGAGAAGGAATGTCCCTCTCTCAGCTGTATAGTGACGGTGCGGCCTTGCCGCTTTCCGTGAAAAAACTTACAATGAGAAATGCGGTGCGCTCATGCATTCATCTTTTGAACCAATGCAGCAGTTCAACCGCCTGTGTTTGACAACAAACATTTATTATAGAACATTGGCATCCATATGGAAAGCAGTCCAAGTGTCCAAGGAGGATTTTAGCGGTGAATCTGACCCCTGACGAATATGTAAATCAATTATTTCAAGAGGATGATCTCTTGTTAAAGGTAAAAGAAGCGATCCGATCGAATGGCATGCCGGAAGTTTCGGTTGCAGCGGCTTATGGCCGTTTGCTCACTTTTCTCGCGAAGACATCGAAAGCGGAGGCCGTACTCGAAATCGGCGTGCTGGGTGGATACAGCGGTATCTGTCTTGCTCGTGGTTTAAGTGACGGTGGAACACTGACTTCGCTGGAATTGAAAGAGGCATACGCAGCGATGGCTCGTGGCCATCTGGAGGAAGGAGGCTTTGGGGATAAGGTCGAATATCGAATTGGCCCCGCAGCCAACAGTCTGGAGCAGCTGGCACAGGAAGGCCGTACCTTCGACTTCTTCTTCATTGATGCAGACAAGGAGAATTATCCCGTTTATCTCGATTACGCCATTAAGCTCGCGCGGCCCGGGGCGGTCATTGTGGGAGATAACTGTTTCCTGCGCGGCCGTACGCTGAATCCGGACAAGCAGGGTCCGGCTGTCCTCGCGGTTCGACGCTTCAATGAGCAGATGGCCAGTGACCCGCGCCTCGTAACAACGATGCTGCCGGATTATGACGGTCTGGCTCTGGCCTGGGTAAAGTAACCATATCAGCTTACAGGACAAAACCTCTGATGGAACGTCATTCAAGCGGTTTTTTCTGTTTCTGCGCTCATCCAATGAAATAAATAAGTCAGTATATAGATGGAACGATATCCGTGTTGCCCCTAAATCTTCAATGCAGGAGATGGAGGGACAATGTTACAAAAACAAGAGACGATCACAACCCTGAGACAGGGAGTGAATCGTCTCTTGTTTTCTTTAAAGATATAAATTGATGAGAGCCTTATTAAACTTCCGGTGTTCCGTAAGTCTCGAACCATTTTTTGATCGTGTCAAAATCATCGCTGAAGGACAGCCCGAGCATCAACAAAATGCGTGCTTGCTGAGGACTGAGATTGTCACCGGCAATAATGCCTTTCCCTCCGCCATAAACACTGCCTGAACCCGTCCGAGTGGTCGTTACGAAGATGACGCCATCCTCCACCGCTTTGGTACGTGCTTGTCCCATTGCTTTGGAGATACCGCCTGCTCCGGTACCGGACGTTACGATTCCCTTGGTGCCGCCCTTCACAAATCCTTCAATAGCCTCGCCGCCAGCTTCCTGATAGGAAATCGCAATTTCCACTTTGGCGAGATCTGCTTTCGTGATTTTGCTCAGGTCAAAGGCCGGTTTCAATGTACCTTCAGGCTTCAAGGCGCGTGCAGGGGCACGATAAATTCGAATGTTTTCTTCATCAATATAACCTACTGCACCAAGCATCGGGGTTTCGAACGTGTCAGTTCGATAATCATTCGTTTTGGTCACGCCGCGCGCCAGTTGAATCGTATCGTTCAACATCAGCACGGTCCCAAATGAAGTGGTGCGCCCGCTGCCTGCGAGCTTGATGGCGTTGTACAGATTCGCTTGTGCATCGGAGCCGATAACGGTCCAAGGGCGCATGGACCCTGTAATGACGACGGGTTTGTCGCTTTGTACGGTCATGTCAAGGAAGTAGGCGATTTCCTCCATGGTATCTGTACCAGTGGTAACCACAACGCTGTCATACTGAGCCAGAGCCTTGTCTACCGTCTGAGACAAATCATAGAGATCAGCCATGGTATAAGAGCCTGAACCTGAATTTCCGAATTGGAGTGTGCTAACATCTGCAATCTTCTGTTTGTCCGGCAAGGCGTCAACCATTTCTCCAATCGGGAGTGTACCAGCTTTATAGTTCTGGAAGCTGGTTGCATCCTCGGATTGACCTGCAATCGTACCACCCGTTCCGATGACCAGAACATTAGGCAGAGCGGATTGTTTGAACGAATCCGATAGAACAGGAATGGTCGTATTGCGAGCCGGAGTGGATGATGCGGTCTGAACCGCACTGGTTGTACCGCTCACTTCTACCGTAGCCGCCTGAGCCGCATAGGTCCCGATGGGGGACAGGGAGATGGTCAGAGCTGTCAAAGCAGCTGTGCTCCATACAGCCCAAGGACGAAGATTTGAAGTTTTTTTCATGAATAGCACTCTCCTTCAGGTTAGTTTCGTGTGATGTTTGTTGAGGATGATATGTATATGAATCAAATTGATTGTATTTCATGTTAAGTAATATGACAATTGTAAATGTAGGTAGAGTAATCGGTTACATTGATAGATATGTAGAGAAAATAGCGTATTTATGAGGTTTTATGGATAAATATGAGAAGATAAAAAAAGATAATAAGGGATATGAAATCATACTAAATGAATAAAAAATGTCATATTTCATTACATATGAGTCTTTTGACCTGATAAGGCATAGGGAGATTTTTGAGGAAAGTGTTGCAGGATCGTTCATAGCAGAAGTGATCTTATTCAAGACGAATATCGTGGGTGTAAGTTAGCAAGTCTTGACGATTTTTGTAATACGTTCTAGGAAAAGAGGATCAATTATTGCCAAATATTTGTATGACTGCAGCGTTGAGTCTATAATATAGGGTGATTTCAATATGTAAATAAATATATATATTAATGATTGGAGGAGAAACGATGAACCGAGCACCCAGAAAGTATGCCAATTACATTCCGATCCGGGAGCTGGAGGCGGTGGAGCAGCAATTATTTCCCTTCCAGGTGTACGCTGAACTTCGTGACAACACTCCAGTCCGCTATGACAACCACCGAGAATGCTGGGATGTTTTCCGTTATGAAGATGTGCAATATGTGTTGAAAAACCCTAAACTGTTCTCTTCTGAACGTGATCGTGCCAACGCCAGCATGCTTACTACAGATCCGCCGAAGCACAAACAACTGCGGGATCTGGTTAATCAGGCGTTTACACCTAGAGCGATCGAAGCGTTAGCTCCGCGTATTCAGGAAATCGCTGATGAATTATTAACTCCGCATTTTTCAGAAGGTCGTATGCGTCTTATTGATGATCTTGCTACTCCACTTCCGGTTATCGTTATTGCCGAATTGATAGGAGTCCCTGCAACAGATCGCCAGAAGTTCAAAGACTGGTCTGATGCACTTGTGAAGGGTGCACGGGATGACAGTGATGAAGCTTTCGAGGAATTGATGGAAGAAAAGAGACGGAACCAGCAGGAACTGGCGAGCTATTTCACGGCCATAATGGAAGAAAGACGTCAGCGGCCAGAGGATGATCTGATCTCTTTATTGCTTGCCGCAGAGATTGAAGGGGAGAAGCTAACGGCAGAGGAAGTGGTCGGATTTTGCATCTTGTTACTTGCTGCCGGTAATGAAACCACCACCAATCTGATTACCAATGCTGTTCGTGTTGTGTCAGAGCAGCCTGAGCTTCAACAGCAGCTGCGAGAACACCCTGAACTTATCCCGACTGCGGTAGAGGAAACGCTGCGTTATTATCCGCCAATTGTGGCTATTGGGCGTATTGCCAAAGAAAACGTAGAATTGAACGGACAAACAATTCAAGCGGGTGAACAGGTGATATCCTGGGTAGGATCGGCCAACCGGGACAGCGCTCAATTCGATCAGGCAGAAAAGTTTGTACCCGACCGCAAGCCGAACAGACATATGGGTTTTGGATTTGGTATTCACTTCTGTCTCGGTGCGCCGCTTGCACGACTTGAGGCGAGGGTTGTACTTCAGACGATGCTTCGCCAAATGGAAGATATTCAGCTTGTGCCGGAAACGGTTTTGCAGCCGATTCAAAGTGCCTTTGTATTTGGCGTTAAAGAATATCCGATTCAATTCTCAAGTTCAATCAATTCACAAGCCATCTGACACAATGGATCAATGTTGAGGTTTGAGCAAATCAATGCCAAAAGCCGCTTTCTTGCCTAATAGTAGGCGCTGAAAGCGGCTTTTTCTTAAGAGCAAAATATCATTTGAATCCAACCGTCATGATTCTCTGATCAGAGGGGGCTTTTTGTAGAGCTTGAGTCTTACCCAAACCATGTTGAGCAGCAGCAGCCCACCAGAGACGATGAACAGTCCTTCGATGCCGATGAACCCGGCCATAAAGCCGCCGATTACGGCTCCAAGCATGTTGCCCAATGCGAGTGTGCTCGTATTAAAGCTGAACGCCCGGCTGATCATGCTATCTGGCGTATAGGAGCGTATGAGCGCGTTGACACTCGGAAGCAGGCCGCCCATGAACACACCCATCATGAAACGGACGATGATGAGCTGCCATACCGTCTGCACGAAAGCTTGAGGTATAAGCATGAGCCCTGTTCCTATAAGAGAAAACGTAAGTACCTTGTGTGAACCTATTCTGTCGCTGAGCTTCCCGAGAATCGGGGACATAGCCATGTTGGATAGTCCCGTGACTGCGCCGACAAGCCCTGCCCAGAAGGCCACGTTGACATCCGAACCGTGTAATTTCTGTACATACAGCGGCAAGAGTGACATCGGGCTGATCATGGCAAATTGCAGCAGGAATGTTACAGCGAATAGCGCAGGTAACTGGGGTGACTTGTTCAGTTCCTTCAGACCGGACAATACGGATTGTTCCGGCAGTTTGGCTGCTTCCTTACGGTCGAACTTCTCTCTGACCAGGAACATGGCGAGCATCGAAGCCGCGAAGATCAGTCCGCCAGTAATATAGAAGATAGGGCGGAAGCCGACTGCATCAGCAAGCAAACCGCCGATCAGCGGACCCAGAATCGTACCGGCCACCTGGCCGGACTGGCTAATACCCATGGCGAAACCCATGCGATCCTTCGGCGTTGTACCCGAGATCAGCGCAACTGCTGCCGGATTGAAGCCGGAGATCGTACCGTTGAGCAGTCGTAATAAAAGGAGCTGCCACGGGTTCTGTGCAAAACCCATCAAGGCGATAACAATCGCCATCCCGAATCCGGAACGCAGCAACATAATTTTTCGGCCGTACTTGTCAGACAATTTGCCCCACAAGGGCTGGAACAAAAATGAGGTGAGGAAGTTGGCAGCAAATATAAATCCCGCCCATATGCCAATTTCATGCTCACCAACCACGCCAAGATCCTTGGCGAGATAAAGGGACAAAAACGGGGTAATCATGGTCATGCCCGAGTTGACCAGAAATTGTCCAAACCAAAGCACAATGAGGTTTACTTTCCACGTTTTCAAAGTGCTTTCACTTCCTTTCTGATCGTTTCTGCAACGTTTCAAAAAAACACGATTCTTTCATTATAACATAATTTGCATATGGATGAGGGGATGTAAGGAATGTCATAGTATTGTCATCGGAACAGATCGACACGTGGTTGTTACCGCTCTTTAAAAAGGGCATAATGTTATCTATGAGTCCAAAAACTATTGGAGGCTTCTTACATGAGCTATAATGATCGTCTGATTCAGGCCAGCTTCAAACAGCAGGTGGACCGTGTTCCCGTGTGGTACATGCGTCAGGCTGGGCGTTATGATCCCGAATATCGCAAGATTAAGGAAAAGTATTCTTTGCTCGAAATTTGCCGTCAACCTGAGCTAGCAGCTGAAGTTACACTCATGCCGGTACGTAAACTTGGTGTGGATGCGGCTATTTTGTATTCCGATATTATGAATCCGGTTGCTTCCCTCGGTATAGATTTTGATATTGTTAAAAATATTGGACCTGTTATAGACAATCCAATCCGCACAGCGGCAGATGTGGATCGTTTGCGTCCGATTGATGTGGAAGGAGATCTGTCTCACATTCTGGAGACGATTCGAATTTTGGACAAGGAACTGGATGTACCTCTGATTACATTTGCAGGTGCACCGTTTACCATTGCCAGCTATTTGATTGAAGGCCGACCTTCCAAAGGGTACATACGGACCAAAACGATGATGTACAGTGAACCTGAAGTGTGGCATAAATTAATGCAAAAACTGGGCGATATGGTGATTACATATGTCCGTGCACACATTGCGAACGGCGGCAAGGCATTCCAACTGTTCGACAGCTGGGTAGGCGCGCTGTCGCCAAACGACTTTAGAACGTATGTGTTGCCGACGATTACTCGTATCTTTACCGAATTATCGGATTTGAATGTACCGAAAATTTATTTCCCGGGTGTGGCTTCTGGTGAATTGCTGCCAACCCTGCATGATCTGCAAGCTGATGTGATTGGGCTGGATTGGAGAGTATCGATCTCCGAGGGGCGTAAACGACTGGGCGGAAAATTTGCTGTGCAAGGTAACCTTGACCCTTATGTGCTGACAGCACCGATGGATCTGATCAAGCAGCATGCCAAATTGATTATTGACGAAGGTATTAAGGAGCCAGGGTACATTTTCAATCTGGGGCATGGACTATTTCCTGAAGCATCTTTGGATAAATTAAAAGAACTTACGGCGTATATTCATGAATATTCTGCCGAAGCTTTGAAGACTGGGGTGACGGTTACTAATGACTAATACAGTAGGTGTACTGGTGATGTCGTATGGCACACCTGAGAATATGGAAAGTATTGAAGCGTATTACACACATATCCGGAGAGGCCGTCCGCCTGAACCGGAACAACTGAAAGAATTGACCGACCGTTATGAAGCGATCGTTGGGGGTGTATTTCCTCTTCGGGAAAACACGGATAATCAGGTGAAGGCCCTCCAGGAGACGTTAAACAAGCATGACCGTTCCAATGAGGTTGAATTCCGTTGTTATCAAGGGTTGAAGCATGCGTATCCGTTCATTGAGGATGGCGTGGAGCAGATGGCGAAGGATGGAATTCAGACTGCAATAGGCATCGTACTGGCACCTCATTTCTCCACGATGAGTGTAGGAAGCTACATCAAGCGTGCTCGTGAGAAAGCGGAAGAACTGGGTATCCAGATGTCCTTTATTGAGAGTTATCATTTGCATCCAAAATTGATTCAGGCTCTCTCCACACGTGTTAGCGCCAAATTGGATGCTTTCGAGGAAGCGGGAGCCAAACGCGGGGATGTACGAGTGCTGTTCAGTGCACACAGTCTGCCTGCACGAATTGTAGATATCGGTGATCCATATCCGCAGCAATTGCTGGAGACTTCGGAAGTTATTGCTTCCCGTTTGGGAATTACCAACTGGCAGTTCACGTGGCAAAGTGCGGGGCGGACGGCGGAGCCGTGGCTGGGCCCTGATATTCTGGACACACTTCAGGATCTTGCTCGTGAACAGGTTGAGGATGTGCTTGTAGCACCGATTGGATTCGTATCGGATCATCTGGAAGTGCTCTATGATCTTGATATTGAGGCCAAAGCGATTGCCAAAGAGATCGACATTCGTCTTATGCGTATCGATTCTCTCAATAGTGACCCGCTTTACATGGAAACGTTAAGTGACGTCATTATTAACCAGTGGCAGCAAGGAACGGATGAGTAATGGAAGACCATAAACGTCGTGTCGTTGTTGTCGGCGGAGGTCTGACCGGCCTAAGCGCGGCATTTTATATCCGAAAACATTACCGGGAAGCAGGAGTAGATCCTGTCATTACCTTGGTTGAGAAAAGTTCTTCCATGGGTGGAATGATAGAGACGCTGCACCGGGATGGGTTCGTCATTGAGAAGGGGCCGGATTCTTTCCTTGCCCGCAAAACGGCGATGATCGACTTGGCCAAAGAGCTGGAAATAGACCATGAACTGGTCAGCCAAAATCCGGAATCCAAAAAAACATACATCATGCAGCGTGGCAAGCTGCATCCCATGCCGGCAGGACTCATTCTCGGCATTCCGACGGAGTTAAGACCGTTTCTGAGAAGTGGTCTTGTATCTCCGGCAGGCAAGCTGCGCGCATTAATGGATTTTGTCATCCCTCCCCGCCGTACAACAGAGGATGAATCGCTCGGTTATATGATTGAACGCCGTCTTGGAGCGGAAGTACTGGAAAACCTGACTGAACCGCTGCTCGCTGGCATCTATGCAGGTGATATGCGGCGATTGAGTCTTCAGGCAACCTTCCCGCAATTCGGCGAAGTGGAGCGTGATTACGGTAGTTTGATCCGTGGAATGATGACTGGCCGCAAACCGGCAGAGACTCATACCGGAACGAAGAAAAGTGCTTTTCTGAACTTCCGTCAGGGCTTGCAGAGCCTGGTTCATGCGCTTGTACATGAGTTACAGGACGTGGATCAACGGCTGAACACTTCCGTGCAATCCCTGGAGGTTCAGACTGGAGATGCGGCCAGATATAGCATTCAACTGGATAACGGAGAGCGTCTTGAAGCAGATGATGTAGTCATTACCGTGCCTACGTATGTTGCATCCGAACTGCTGCGACCTCATGTGGATACAGCAGCTTTGGATGCAATCAATTACGTATCGGTAGCGAATGTGGTGCTGGCTTTTGAGAAAAAGGATATCGAACATGTATTTGATGGATCTGGTTTCCTCGTTCCGCGTAAGGAAGGTCGCAATATTACAGCATGTACTTGGACGTCTACCAAGTGGCTGCACACCAGCCCGGATGACAAAGTACTGCTTCGTTGCTACGTTGGCCGTTCCGGAGATGAACAGAATGTGGAACTCCCGGATGATGCACTGACGGATCTGGTCCTCAAGGACTTGCGTGAAACGATGGGTGTAGAAGCCGTTCCGATCTTCTCGGAAATTACTCGGCTTCGCAAATCGATGCCGCAGTATCCCGTAGGTCATCTGCAGCAGATTGCAGCACTCCGGGATGAACTTGGCCGCAAATTGCCGGGGGTATACATTGCGGGTGCTGGTTATGAAGGAGTAGGCTTGCCTGACTGTATCAAACAGGCGAAGGAGATGTCAGTTCAAGCTACGCAACTCATTGCTGCAAAATAATTAACGTACATGGCTGTCTCGAACGTAGAGTTTTTCTACAGGGGAGACGGCCTTTTTTTGCACCATAAAGCGAAAAGGTTGAGAGAAGTGAACTCTTTCAATGTTCGCACTTCCAAGGAATGATGGAAATCCAGAATATGCCTGATATAATATGATAAGGATTGCTGTGAAGAAGAGGAGCTGCCTATGTATCCCCCAAGATCAAAACGTAGTGTACAAAAGAAAAAAGTGAAACGTGCCCGTAAACGGCGGATTTGGATCATTAATCTGGTATTGATTGCGGCAATTGGACTCGTCGGCATCTATTACGCAGTAGGCATGCAGGAGCAACAAATAGACCCGGCGGTGACAGAAACGGCTGTGAATCAGGAACCTGTGAATGAAGAGGGCCCTCAGGGCGGTGATCAGGTGAGTTCACCTGAGACGGATTCGGAGGCAGGTAATACTTCGGATGAAGAATCGCAGAATTCTGCTGAGCAGGTAACTGAAAATTCCGGCGGTACGTCGGGTGAGAAAAAACCTGATGCTGCAGATTCCAAGGCAAATGGAAAGACGGATACAGGAACGAAAAAACCGGCTGGTACTCCCGCTTCTTCCGGCTCAAAGGGAAGCGAAGGTGCCGGAACTGGGACGACACAGCCATCTCATTCCGCGAAGGATGTAACCATTAACTTTGTTGGGGATATTCAGTTTTCAGGCAAAGTGGCTGAATTGTTGGATAAGAACGGTTATGACTATCCCTTTGCAAAGCTTGGCAACTTGTTCAAGGAAGATGATCTGACCATTGGAAACCTTGAAACCCCCGTAACCCTAGGTGGAACTGGTGCAGCAGACAAAACCTATGTATACAAGTCTTCGCCAAAGGCGCTCGAAGCAATGGCTTCAGCAGGATTTGATGCCGTGAATCTCGCCAACAATCATATTCTGGATCAAGGTGTAGAAGGTCTGGTCGATACGATAACTTACCTTGAGCAATACGGTATAGCTCACACAGGGGCGGGTATGAACAGGGATGAGGCTTATGCACCAGCATATCTGGAGCGCAAAGGCATGAAGATTGCACTGCTTGGATTCAGCCGGGTTGTACCTGAAACGAGCTGGAAAGCGGAAGGGAATCGGGCAGGTGTTGCCGAAACCTACGATTCTACTGGAGCGGTTAAAGCCATTCAGGAAGCCCGCCAAAAGGCTGATCTGGTCATTGTTGTTGCACACTGGGGAGAGGAACGGGTCAGCACACCAAATAATGATCAGACCCGACTGGCGCATGAATTTGTAGATGCTGGAGCCGACCTGGTCATAGGGGGGCATCCCCATGTCTTGCAAGGGGTGGAGTACTACAAAGGCAAATGGATTGCATATAGTACAGGCAACTTTATTTTCTCGAAATCAACAACAGAGGAAACGTGGAAAACAGCGGTTTTTCAGGCTAGCTGTAGTAAGGATGCCAAATGCAGCATGAAGGTGATCCCTTATGAGGCAGGGTTGGGTCAGGCCATTCCCATGGTGGATCAAGCGAACAAACTTCTGCTGGAGCAGATGACCCAGCTCTCGCCAGGTATTCGTTTTGATGCGAACGGATTGGCATCGGTAAATTAAGATTCAATTTATTTATTTATTTACTTAGGAGGGGATGAAATGAACAACCTTTGTGTAGCGCACCGTGGTTTTTCGTCCATTGCACCAGAAAATACGATGGCTGCATTTCTGCTTGCCATGGAACAGCCGGAAGTTCAGTGGATGGAGCTGGATGTACAGTTGTCACGTGATGGTGTGCCGGTAGTTATTCATGATTTTACTTTTGATCGGACTACGAATGGAAAAGGATTTGTTCGAGAAAAGGACTGGGCAGATATACAGCAGCTGGATGCGGGATCATGGAAAGGAAAAGCCTATAAAGGGGAACGTGTTCCTGCGCTTAGTGAAGTGTTGGACCGCACCTGTGGCAAAGTGAGATTGAATATCGAACTGAAAACGCAAGGAAATATGTATCCCGGTCTGCCGGCAGCGGTTATTCATGAGGTGAGGAAGAGACATATGCAGCATGATGTGGTCATCACTTCGTTTGAACCTGCGGCTTTGGTTGAAGTGAAGAAACTGGCCCCGGAGTTCAAAACGGGGTTGATTATTGATGCACGTCCAGGGGATCTGGCCGCAGTGCTGCGGCAGATGAATTGCAGTTTTCTTTCCATCGGTTACACCAATGTGGACAAATCACTGATGCGTGAGATGCGAAATGAAGGCATTCAGGTCATGGCCTGGACAGTGGATGACAAAGTCATCATGAAGCGTCTTGCGGCGATTGATCCGGAGCTGATGTTATGCACAAACCGACCTGATGTGTGGGAACAGGCTTTTCAGGAAACGAGCAGCCGATTTTTCAGGCCATAAACTCCAATTTTTTGAATAGCGAAAATATGATATGTACTTATATAATAAAAAGATGAACATGCTCCATATACGCTAATGAATCCGATAAAGGTGGTCGTAAAATCCATGCTGACAAACATTCGCAATGTATACTGTGTAGGACGAAATTATAAACTTCATGCAGAAGAATTGGGTAACGCGGTTCCGGATGAACCGATGATCTTTATGAAGCCTTCCCATGCGGTTGTGGCCTTGAATAGTGAGACGCTGCAATTGCCTGCGACAAAGGGCGAAGTTCATTATGAGGCTGAACTGGTCATTCAAATCGGGCGGGATTATGAGCCGGGTATAACTGTGGATGAGTTGGTTGACGCGTATGCGTTTGGCATTGATTTTACATTACGTGACGTACAGACGGTCATTAAGAAAAAGGGCCATCCGTGGACGGCAGCCAAAGGGTTCAAGAATTCGGCTCCGGTTACTGCATTCCAGCCATTTCCGGGGGCCCAGGCTCTTCTTGAGAAAGACTTTACACTCACCAAGAACGGTGCCGAGGTCCAACGTGGCAATATTCGTAACATGATCTTCAGTCTACAGGATATTGTGGATTATGTAGGTCATCATTACGGACTGGGACCTGGAGATGTCATCTTTACAGGTACACCAGAAGGGGTTGGACCCACGGCAGCAGGAGATGTACTTGAACTGGCCTGGGACGGCGAATCTTTGGGCAAATGCACGATTACAGCAGCAGTTCAGTAAGTATCATGCATCTTCAATCTGCATACTTAGAATAAATATGAAACAGATAAAGGGGCGTTTCGACGCTCCTTTTTTGGCGTGCCCTCATTCTCTGCCATAGCTCATTGGTGGCTTTTCATTGACGTGAAGCTGTAGGATGTATTGGCACTCTCCGTGACCAATTCTTCCAGTTCACTGCTTTGCACTGCGTGCTGCTCGGCGCTAATACTTCCACTTGCGAGTCGTTGATCTAGTTGCTCCTTGAGCTGCCTGATTTGCAATGCGACAACCTCGTTGAAGTCACCAGCGTTTTCATCTGCAATCATCCTCAGCGATTTACCCGCGTACAGATCCTGAACCAAGTTATCTTCCGACGGTTGATTCAGAGCACTCAGCAACGCATCTTCGCTCTTGTCTTTGGTATCGATGTTAACGATGGACCATTTCGTCAAAGGTATCGGGGTTATCGCTGATCTGCCCCAGGCTGTTCCGGCAAAGGACATGGTGACAATCATGGTTCCAACAATAATTACGCGCTTCATATTCATATGTGTCATCCTCATTTCTATGGTTAAGTACGAACTGAATCGTAGCTGGTTTGATGTAACGCTATGAGGATAGTGTAACCTCGAAAGCTGAAGTGAAACTTAAAACCGGATAAGTAATCTAGATATGAGAGACATCGAGCTAAGAAAAAAACAAATTTAAATTCACACTTGACAGGTTGGGTTAGTGGGTTATATGATGAACTCAATTATTTTAACACTAATTAAATGAACAGTGAAATAATTTGAACTGAAGCGAGCTGATTGGACCACCAAAGGCTCCCGGGACTACTCCACTATGGAATGTCCGCGGGAGCCTTTTTTTCGTATTTGCTGCCGTTTTCAGTTAGACAGGGAGGATGAAATGAGCAATAGCGACTGGGAAGCGTTAGAGAAGACAGATTGGTTGTTTCGTAAAATGGTCAGACGATTCGTGAAAGAACGAGATCGCATATCGGTAGAGGGAGTCAGTTTACCGGGTATGCTCATCCTGAACAAAATCATTCGTGAAGGGGAACAGCGGCTGGGAGATTTGGCTGAACAACTGGATTTCACTTCAGGTGCCATTACAGCTTTAACAGACAAGTTGGAGAAAAAGGGACTTACGATCCGCAGGCGCAAGGAAGATGATCGCCGGACGGTTCTGCTGGACATTACTGCAAGTGGACGGGAGATGTTTGCACGGAACAGCAATATCGGTGCCCGATGTATCACGCTTCTGTTTGAGGGCTTTACGACGGAGGAACTGGAGCAGCAAAGCCAATTTTATGAGCGGGTGATAGCGAATCTGGAGGGGTTCTCGGATACGCTGCTGGAATTGGCAGAGAACAACGAGAGGCAGGAACACGATCCATCCACCGAAAGTGACCCTGAGCAGAAGCAGAGGGAGAATACCGGAAAGAGCAACTATCTCAGTTATTAACGTTTGATCCGATGTGAAAACAAACAATCCAAGGGAGAGATGATCAATGGGGCATTCAACAATTTATCCAACCGGGGCAACCGTATATAACCCTGATAAGGCTTGGGGCGGTTATACCGTCTATCAGGCAGGCGAGGAAGGGGTTGTACTGATTGATATGAATGGTAAGGAGGTTCACCTGTGGAAAGGGCTACTGGGCTTTCCAGCCAAAGTTTTCCCTGGTGGCTTCGTATTGGGCAGCACGGGGCGAAGAGATCCGAAGTTCGGTATCCAGGACAACGTAGATTTGGTTCAGGTGGATTGGGATGGCAACATTGTGTGGAAATACAATAGCTACGAACACATCGAAGATCCGGGATATGAACCGCTGTGGTACGCTCGTCAGCACCATGATTTTCAGCGCGAAGGCAATCCGGTCGGCTATTACGCTCCTGGGCTTGCACCAAAGACACAGAGCGGGAAGACACTGATTCTTGCGCATAAAAATGTGAATAACCCGTCCATTTCGGATAAACCTTTGCTTGATGATGCGATTATAGAAGTCGATTGGGAAGGGAATGTATTATGGGAATGGCTGCCGAACGAGCACTTTGAGGAACTTGGATTCGATGAGGCCGCCCGTAATGTTCTGTTCCGTGACCCGAACACACGCTCATTCGGACATCTTGGTGGTGGGGTGGGTGATTGGCTACATATTAATTCAGCTTCGTATGTGGGTCCAAACCATTTCTATGAAAATGGAGACGAGCGGTTCCATCCCGACAATATTATCTGGGATGCCAGAGAAGCAAATATTATCGCAATTACCGACAGACAGAGTGGAAAAATCGTATGGAGACTGGGGCCGGATTATTCTTTGCCCGAAGTGAAGCATATCGGCACCATTATTGGACAGCATCATGCACATATCATTCCCAAAGGTTTACCCGGAGAAGGGAATCTGCTGGTGTTCGACAATGGCGGCTGGGCCGGTTATGGCCTGCCCAATCCGGCTTCTCCATACGGCTTGAAACACGCCGTTCGCGATCATTCACGCGTGCTGGAGATCAATCCGGTGACCCTGGAGATCGTTTGGCAATATACATCCGCAGAAGCGGGATTTTCTGTACCGACGGATTCCTATAAATTTTATAGCCCATATATTAGCTCCGCACAGCGCCTGCCTAATGGAAACACACTAATTACGGAAGGCTCCAATGGCAGACTGTTCGAGGTTACATCCGGGTATGAGCTGGTTTGGGAATATATATCCCCTTATAAGGATGGACGGAACACCAATATGGTCTATCGTTCGTATCGCGTGCCTTATCACTGGGTACCACAACTGGAGAAGCCCCAAGAGGTTGCTATTGAAGCCATTGATGTTTCCGCCTACAGAGTGCCGGGAGCAGCGCCCAAAGGTTCTTCATCCGTTGTAAGTGTTGAAGTAACACTGCCGTTTGTTGAAGGTGCAGCCTGTGTGGCAACGTCAGATGAAGGCAAGTAAGGTGGCGCAGAGCGACGAACAATGATTAGAACGAATGGGGTGCATATTGTGAGAAAACCATCCACCTTAACTGGTGCGTTATTCATGCTCTTATCCATGTTATTGATATTATCGGGATGTTCTGCAAACGAATCGGTATCCGAAGCAAAGGGTGCCTCCGGCACAGAGGCCAAAAAAGTGAAAATCCGGATCGCAGATACAAGTACAAACCCAACGTTCAGGGTAGCCATTGCCAAAGGTTTCTTTGCAAGCCACGGCATTGATGCAGAGAGCATTACGTTTGGTTCGCCAGCGGAAGGTGTAAATGCGCTATTTATCAAGCAGGTGGATATTGCGTACGGAGCTGACTTTCCTGTATTGAACGCTTTGGCCAAAGGGGATTACTCCGTCATTGCTTCCGCAGGTCAGGCTACGAATGAAGCGGCAGCTGCGTGGAAGTTGTATGCCAAGAATGATATACAGAGTGGTGCCGATCTGAAAGGTAAAAAAGTAAGTTTCATCCGCGGCACATTTATTCCTTATCTGTGGGATGAATATTTGAAGGACCAGGGATTGGTTCTAAATGATGTAACCCAGGTGGGTCAGGGAGCATTTGACGAAGCGTACATTGCACTAAAGCAGGGCGATCTGGATGCAACCTGGGTCATTGGTTCCGCCTTGACTGATAAGTTCGATGCCCTTGAAGGCGTGCATCAGCTCACCGATATGTCCCAAACCCCTGTCCGCCTTGGAATGGGGCTCGTAGCAAGCAATGAGTTCATCCAGGCGAACCCTGAAACGGTGAGTGGTTTTCTCGCTGCGCTGAATGAAGCCTCCGTGTATGCCCAGGCACATCCTGAAGAGGTTGCAGACCTGATGTATAAGGAAACCAAGCAGCCTAAGGAGGCCACATTGAAGGATCTTCCAATCAATCCATGGGAAGTTGGATTTACTCAGGCAGCCTATGACAGTCTGGTAGGGCAGAAGAAATATATGGTGGATAACGGGATTATCGAACACGATTTTGATCTCGATAGCAAACTGAACCTGGAGCCCCTGAAGCAGACACTGCCAGATAAAGTGACTTATAGTAAATAACTCGCAAATTGCGTTGGAGGTGTTCTCATGTCCTTACCTGCAGATCAGCATACGATTCGTATCGAGCAGCTTCGCAAAACATACAATGCCCCCACCCATGGGGATGTACACTATATTATCAAGGATGTTGATCTGGTCATCAAGGGAGGGGAATTCTTTGTCCTGCTTGGTCCCAGCGGGTGTGGCAAGTCCACGCTTCTTAATATGATTGCAGGCTTTATCTCCAAGTCGGGCGGTCAACTCAAGGTGGATAATAAGGAGATTGATAGACCAGGCAAGGATCGGGCCATGGTATTCCAGCAGGCGGATTCTTCTCTCTTCCCGTGGCTTACCGTAAGGGAGAATGTGGAGTTTGGACTTCGGATGTCCAAGGTGCCAAAGTCTCAGCGGCGTACGATATCAGACCGATACATCGAGCTTGTTGGACTGGGTAGTCATGAAGCCAAATTTCCGAAGGAACTGTCAGGCGGCATGAAGCAGCGGGTGCAATTGGCCCGGGTGTTAGCCAACGATTCGGCCATCCTGTTGATGGATGAACCCTTTGGTGCGTTGGATGCAATGACTCGGCGTACGATGCAGAAAGAGCTGGTCAATATTTGGCAGGAAACCCACAAGACCGTTATTTTTGTCACTCATGATATTCAGGAGGCGCTCTTGCTGGGTCAGCGGATCGGAATTATGTCAGTAGGGCCTTCTTCCAAGATAACGGATATTTACGACAACGCTCTGTCTTATCCAAGGAACATTGCCTCATCCGAGTTCAACACCCTGTATGACCAGATTCAAAGCCATTTTGAACAATAATTGAGGTGATAGCAAGATGAGATGGTTGGAGAAAAAGTGGGTGTCTATCCCTCTATTGTGGGTAACGGTAATTCTGATTTGGCAGCTAGGGGCCATGCTCTATGGTCCTGAAGTGATTCCCGGTCCATGGGATACTATTCTCGGTGCCCGTGAACTGCTTGCTGACGGTACACTGATGCAGTATATCGGAATTAGTTTTACACGTGTGCTTGCAGGTTGGGTGCTTGGCAGTGTGATAGCGATCCCGGTAGGGCTAATCATCGGCAAAGTTCATATGATCCGGCTGTTTGCCGAACCTTTCCTTAATTTTATCCGCTTTATTCCGCCGATTGCATTCATTACCCTATTCCTGGTCTGGTTCGGGATCGGGGAGCAATCGAAGATTGCACTCATCATGTATGCAACGTTCTTCATCGTTGTGTTAAACACGCTGACAGGTGTACTTTCCATTGAAGAAGACAAAATCCGGTCAGCCCGGAGTATGGGAGCAAACGAATGGCAAATTTTGCTGCATGTCGTTGTCCCGGCGACGACTCCGTATATCTTCACGGGGGTACGACTGGCAATGGGCACTTCCTATATGGCTATTATCGGAGCAGAGATGATTGCAGCGAATGAAGGCGTGGGTTATCTGATCTGGAATTCCCGATTATTCTTTCGCACAGATTGGATCTTTGTCGGCCTGATTTCTCTGGGCTTTATGGGTTTTCTCACCGATCGGTTGTTCAATTGGTTTGGTCGCAGCGTGCTCTACCGTTATGGTGTCATTGGTGGAACGAAGCGGGTCTGAACTGACACTTGAGGTGATGGAATCCTCGAATCCTTGGTCAAACGGAAGCAGGATCATTTGTCTCAGTTTTATCGCGATATCATAGACCTGATTTGGCAGCTTTCAAAGTTGCCAAATCAGGTTTTTTGTATGCTGGGCCAGGGAGTTTCGGCATTGGGTTCAAACCGTGGTATAATTAAATTTCAAAAATATAAAACGTCATGTGGGCCATAGATGCTTCCACATGCAGGAGAACTTATGGACTGGATTATTGGCGCCGTATGCGCTTTTATTGTAGCGGGTGCTGCCTACGCGAAGAAGTCGCTAACCCTGTCTGGCTGCCTGGCGGCTGTGATCATGGGTACGATATATTACGGAGCGGGCAACCTGTTCTGGTTTGGAACACTGCTGTTGTTTTTCATTACCTCAACGCTGTTCTCCAAATTTCGCAAGGATCGCAAGCAGGAGCTTGAGAAATCGTATGCCAAGACGGGCAATCGTGATGCGGGACAAGTCTTGGCTAACGGTGGAATCGGCATGTTTCTTGTTCTGGGGAACTGGGTTCTTCCACACCCGGCCTGGATGTATGCTTTTATCGGTGTCATGGCTACCGTTACTTCAGATACATGGGCAACCGAGTGGGGAAGTCTCAGCCGTAAGCCGCCACGCTCTGTCGTGACGTGGAAGGTGCTGACTCCAGGTACCTCTGGAGGTGTTTCATTACTTGGGACACTGGCTGCTGCCATAGGTGGAGCTTTAATCGGGGCGGGAGCGTTCTTCTTTTCCTGGATTGCCGGGATTGGAGGCTTGAGTCTGCTCAGCTGGACGTGTGTCGGCCTTGTAGGCGGATTGGCAGGAGCTTTTGCCGATTCTTATCTGGGCGCAACGGTTCAGTATATGTATCGTTGTACTGTGTGCGGCCGTGAGGTCGAGGTAAGTGAACATTGTGGTCACAAAACCGTTCGATCGCGTGGCCAGTCTTGGATGAGTAATGATCTGGTAAACGTGCTCAGTTCGGTAATCGGCGGATGTTTGGCGATCGGTTTAGGTATCATTTTGGCGTCGTAGGGAGGGAGTGCGTTTGAGCACTGTGCAAGGAGACAAATCGGAGGCTATTCTGGATGCAGCTTACGGTATTTTCGGTTCTAAAGGATTCTATGAGACGAAAATGTCCGATATTGCGGACGAAGCGGGCATCGCGAAAGGCACCATTTATTTATATTTCAAAAATAAGGAACAATTATTTATCGCCGTATCCAAGCGGGATTGCGACAGTTTTATCAGTCGCCTGGATCATGCGTTGAACTCACATCAGAGTACGGGGGATAAGCTCGGTGCGATCGCCAAGACTCATCTTACGTATTATTATGAGCGTCGCAATCATACCAAGCTGTTTTTTATGGCACCGAATAATGATCCGGACCTTATGAAATTCATGAAGGCTTTTATGAATGAATATATGAGCATGGTGCGTGAGGTGTTAGAGAATGCTGGCGTACCAGAGCCTGTACTGCTCGCAGAAGCTTATATCGGGATTCTTGATCGGCTTAAGATGGATATTATGCTGAATCCGGAGTTTAACGAGGAACATCTGAACAAACGAATTGCCTTTGCAGCAGCTCTGTTTCTGGACGGGTGTCGTTCCTTTTTGCAAGTATAGCGTGAGTGAGTGTAATTGCACTGCATCTTAAGTGCAGCTTCATATTGAATTTATTTTACAGAGAAGTAGGTTACGACCAATGAACATAATGACGGTAGAGCAAGTTGCGAAAAGCTATGGTGAGAAAATATTGTTTAAAGACGCCTCATTCGGCATGGGCGATCAGGACAAGATCGGTGTCGTTGGTGTCAATGGAACCGGGAAGTCCACATTTTTGCGCGTCATTGCAGGTATGGAGCCAGCAGATGAGGGACAGATCTCGATTGGGAATGACGTGCGTATTCAATTCCTGGCACAGAATCCGCAGTTTAACCCGGATAATACAGTCTTGCAACAAGTATTCGAGGGCGACAGCCCGGAGATGAAAACAGTACGTGAGTATACGGAAACAATGGAGCTGCTGGAGCTTAATCCTTCCGATCCGGCACTGCAAGAGCGTTTATTGCGCTTGAACCAGCAGATGGAGCAGCTCCAGGTCTGGCAGATGGAAAGTGAAGCGAAGAGCATTCTGTCTAAACTGGGCATTCGTCAATTCGATGCACTGATGGGCACATTGTCTGGTGGACAACGCAAAAGGGTGGCGCTTGCCTCTGCGCTGATTCATCCCTGCGAATTGCTCATTCTGGATGAGCCTACGAACCATATTGATAATGATTCCGTAGTTTGGCTGGAACAGTATTTACAAAAACGGCGCGGCGCCTTGCTCATGATTACGCATGATCGGTATTTCCTGGATCGTGTAGCCAATGTGATGCTGGAGCTGGATCATGGACGTTTGTTCCGGTATGAAGCCAACTATACCCGCTTCCTGGAACTGAAGGCTGAGCGTGAAGAGCGTGAATCCGCATCCGAACAAAAACGGCAAAATCTGCTGCGTACGGAGCTTGCCTGGATTCGTCGCGGTGCAAAAGCACGGACCACGAAACAAAAAGCGAGAATTGATCGATTCGAACAGTTGAAGGATCAACAGGGACCCAATCGGTCAGGCTCACTGGAGGTATCTGTGGGTTCCACACGTTTGGGTAAAAAAATACTGGAGATCGAGCATCTGTCCAAATCGGCGGATGGCCGCAAATTGATTGACGATCTCAGTTACATTGCGGTACCTGGTGACCGGGTAGGTATTGTCGGCCCCAACGGTAGCGGTAAATCAACCTTACTGCAAATGATTTCTGGCAAGCTGGAACCCGATGCCGGGGAGGTTGTTGTAGGCCCTACGGTTAATCTGGGCTACTTCACTCAGGAGCATCAGGAGATGAATGAATCTCTGCGGGTTATTGAGTACATCAAGGAAGTGGCCGAGAATGTGAAAACGGCTGATGGATCTCTCATTACCGCAGCTCAGATGCTGGAGCGTTTCCTCTTTACCCCTGCGTCACAGTGGACACCCATCTCCCGTCTGTCTGGCGGAGAAAAGCGTCGTCTGTACTTGTTGCGCGTGCTGATGGCTGCACCGAATGTGCTGCTGCTGGATGAACCTACGAACGACTTGGACATTCAGACACTTGCAGTACTCGAAGATTACCTGGATGATTTCCCGGGTGTTGTATTTGTTGTATCCCATGACCGGTATTTCCTGGATCGGACGGTGGATAAAGTACTGTCTTTTGAAGGTGGCGGTGCTGTGCGTGTGCATGTCGGGGACTATAGTGAATATGCAGAATGGATGCTGAAAAATGCCCCTGGATCTTCTCAGGATAGCGTGACGGGGACAGCAGCTAAAGTGAAACCGGCAACGGTGGAAAGTAAACCTGCTGCCTCCGCGGCTAAACCTAAGCTGAAGTTCAGCTTCAAGGAACAGCGTGAATATGACCAGATTGATGAGAATATCGAGAAAGCTGAAGCCAATCTCGCCCGCATTAATAAAGAGATGGAAGAATCGTTCAGCGATTCAGCCCGTCTGCAGGAGTTAATGGCAGAGCAGGCGGAGGCCGAGCGTCATCTGGACGAACTGATGGAACGGTGGACCGTTCTGAATGAGCTTGCGGAACAGATTGAAAACAGCAAGTCTTAACGTATATTTCAATGAATCGTCTTCTCCTCAAAAGCGACTTGCAGTCGTTTTTTGGGGGAGGCGATTTTTTTGCATTGATAAAAATGAATTTATATGAAACGTTAACCATATTCAAACCGTTTATTAAATAAAGAATTCCATAGAAGGGGGAGAACTCCACATTCATGTATAGAGAATTGAATGAACAATTGGCAGTGATCAAGGAAAAGGGAAGAATGTACGAGAAATGGAATGATCGACTGGAGAAGCTGAATCTGGAGGAAGCGGAATGGAAAAGGAAAGTACAGCAGCGTCTCGAGCATCTACAGAAGGAACAAAACGATGTCGATCGCCTCAACAACATGACGTTATCAGCATTCTTTTATCATTTAATCGGCAAAAAAGAGGATCGACTGGAAAAAGAAGAACTGGAGTTGATGGAAAGTAAGGCAGAGTACGATACAGCATGCCAGATGTTAACGGATATCCAGAAGCAGCGCTCGCAAGCCCAACAGCAACTGGACGGACAGCGGCAATATCAATTCTGGCAAAGTGATTACAAGGTGTTATTGGGCAAGAAGGAAAACGATTTGCTCGAGAAAGATGCAGAATTACAGCAGATGGCTGAGGATCGGGAACATCTCTCGGGAGAGCTTCAGGAGCTAAATGAAGCGGATCGAGAAGGTCAGTATCTGCTCGATGCACTTGAACGTGCTGAAAAGGCTTTGTCCTCTGCGGGAAATTGGGGAGTATACGACATGATGGGTGGGGGTATGATCTCGACCCATATTAAGCGCAGCAGAATGGATGATGCTCAGGTTGCCATTATGGATGCCGGAAGACGTCTTCGCCGCTTTCAGAAGGAACTGGAGGATGTGAAGATGGCTGTAAACACAGAATTACACCTTGGAGGCCTGCTTTCATTCGCAGACTATTTCTTCGATAATCTCTTTGTGGATTGGATGGTACAAGACAAAATTCGCAAAGCTGAAACTCAGGTGAAGGATGGACTGAGTGCAGTGCGAAGCACATTGCGTCTGCTGAAGGATGAGATCCGGGATCACAAGATGAAGCTGGAGCTTCTGGAACGTAGGTATTGCGAACATATTGAACGAGCGGATTAGACATTTCAAAGAAGAAGGACACTTCCGGCTTGCCCTTAAACGGCGCAGCTGAAGTGTCCTTTTTTACATGATAAAAGTGAATCATAGATATCCAAGTCGGCATGCCCGACAAGACGAGATCACAACTCTGATCATTTATTCAAATGCTGTATTTCCATTCGACTTGTCCATGAACATGTCACAATTTACTTGGTCGTAATATAGGCGGCGAGCAGTCTCGCTGTATTCAGGACAGCGTCTTTATGTGTACGTTCCATGGAGTGGGAAGCATGAACGCCCGGACCAATCAACGCAGCGCGGATGTTATTTCCTCCACGTAAAGCTGCGCTGCCATCAGAGCCGTATTGTGGATAAATATCAACGACATAATCAAGGCTTGCTTGTTTGGCCAGTTCGATCAGTCGAGTGGTCATATCGTAATCATATGGTCCGGACGAATCCTTGGCACAGATGGATACATCCGTCTCCTTGCAGCTAAGGTCGTCACCCATTGCGCCCATGTCTACAGCAATCAATTCGCTGATCTCCGCAGGAATATAAGATGCCCCGTGCCCAACTTCTTCGTAGTTCGAGATGAGCAGCGAAACGTTATGTAGTGGTTTCCAGTTTTCGCGATGTGCAGATTCCAGGATACCAAACAAGGCAGCTACGCTGGCTTTATCATCAAGGTGACGCGATTTGATATATCCGCTGGGTGTAATGACCGCACGGGCATCGAAGGAAATAAAGTCCCCTACAGAGATACCCAATGCCAGAACATCTTCCTTGGAAGAGACCACTTCATCAATACGTACTTCCATATGGCTCTCGCTTCGCTCAAACGTACGTGCATCCGGATAGACGTGTACAGAAGGGTGAAGGGAAAGGATGGTGCCTGTGTAGGGCTTTCCATCGCGTGTGTGGATGGTGCAATACTCATTCTCGATACTGTTCATTGTAAATCCACCGACTGAGGTGAGCTTCAGTGTGCCGTAGGAAGTGATGGAACGCACCATGGCTCCTAATGTATCCACATGCGCGCTCAGTCCGATCGTTTTGGAAGAATCCTGCCCAGGCAATGTGAGCACAGCTCCGCCTTTGTTATTCAGTTCAAAAGTAACATTTAGTGATTCGGATTCCTTGCGGATCATCTCGATAATATCGTGGGTATAGCCACTGGGGCTGGGAGTATCGAGTAACTTTTTCAGAAAAGACAGGACATAGGATTCGTCAATGGTAAAACTCATATGGGAATTTCCTCCTCGTTAATAAATGTGCAGTAGAAAGTGGTTCTAAAAAACAGAATACAGCCTGTCTGGCAGAATGTACAATCCCATTCTTGATAGCCAGCAGGCTGCCTCTGATGTGTTACAGCGTACCCGAAGGATCTCCTTTTCGTTGACTCTGAATGGAATCGGGCTCCACAGAGGTGTTGTCCGAATCGATCGTTCCGAATGTATCCTTCGATTTAAACGAATCCAGAGAAGAGGAAGAGCTGCTTGCTGCGGAGCTTTCCAATTCGGATACACGTAGCTTCAATTGCTTGTTCTCGCGTTGCAGACGATATTGGCGGAAGATGCCATAAGACCCTACAATGATTCCACCGATTAGGGTGCAGCCAAGAATGAGCAGAATCAGCGGGATTTGAACCGTGTTAAATAGCAGGTTGACTTGTACGGAATCCACATTAATGACCGCAAAAATTCCGGTAAGTAATGCAAAAACGAGACCTGCGATGAGTGCCCATTGCATTTTCATGGTGGTGCCTCCTTGTTGAACAATTCAGGAATATGTAAGGCAATTACCCTAATTCAGGATCTTGCATTTTGCTTGATTATAAAATCCCTTGCCCGAATGGGCAAGGGACACAGGTCACATGGAGGAGAAAGCAACCTTATTTCGTTAGTTGTTCCATTTGCTCAATTAGTTCCTTGAACACACTCATAGCTTCTCGAATCGGCTCTGGCGTTGACATATCCACTCCTGCTTTTTTCAGGATGTTGATGGAATAGTCACTGCCACCGCTCTTGAGGAATCCAAGATAACGATCCACGGCAGGTTGGCCCTCCTCCAGAATTTGCTTGGAGAAACTGGTCGCTGCTGAGAAGCCGGTCGCATATTTGTACACGTAGAAGCTGTTATAGAAGTGAGGAATACGCGCCCATTCCATTTCAATATCTTTGTCCACAACCATGCTGTTTCCATGGTATTTGACATTAAGATCATAATAAATCTCGGAAAGCAGCTGAGGTGTGAGAGCCTCACCCTGTTCAGCACGCTCGTGAATAATTTTTTCGAATTCTGCAAACATGGTTTGACGGAATACGGTGGTACGGAACTGATCTGCATAATACGTCAGCAAGTACAGTTTTTCCTTCGGATCCGTCGATTTATTGAGCAGATAATCCATCAGCAAGGCTTCATTCGTTGTGGATGCAACCTCAGCCAGGAAAATGGTGTATTGTGCATCACGATACGGAAGCGTAGTGTCCGAATAGTGGGAATGCAGTGCGTGGCCCATTTCATGTGCCAGTGTAAACATGCTATTCAGGTTATCTTTGTGGTTCAACAAGACGTAAGGGTGGGTGCCGTAAGCTCCCCAGCTGTATGCGCCTGAACGTTTATTCTCATTTTCGTATACATCAATCCAGCGGTCATCATAGCCGGCCTGCAATGCGTCTGCATAATCCTTGCCAAGCGGCTTTAAGCCATCTTTAACCGTTTGTTTTGCTTCTTCGTAGGTAATGTCCATTTTGTATTCGTCCACCAGTGGGGCGAAAAGGTCATACATATGCAATTTATCTACGCCGAGCAATTTTTTGCGCAGGTCCATGTAACGGTGTAACAACGGAAGGCTCTCATGAATGGTATCCACAAGATTGGTATATACATCTTTCGGAATGTTGTCTCCGTATAGGGACATTTCCATGACAGAAGGATATTTACGTACATCGGCATAAAACATGTTTTTGGTTACGTTGGCGTTCAGAGCTGCAGCAATGGTGTTCTTTTGCTTGGCATAGGTTTCATACACCGCTTTGAAGGCACGCTCGCGAACTTCCCGATTCGGATTTTCCAAGAACTGAATATAGCTGCCGTGGGTCAGTTCCACTTCGTTTCCATGCTCATCCTTGATTTTCGGGAACTTGAGATCGGCATTGTTCAACATGCTAAAGATGGTCTGTGGTGCCTGGGACAGGTTGCCCACCTGTGCCAGCAATGCTTCCTCGGCTTGGCTCAGTACATGAGCCTTTTCACGTTTCATCTCTTCCAGTGTGAACTTATAGGCAGAGAGTTTCTCGTTGGAGATGAGGGCATCCAGCTGATCATCCGGAAGGGACAAGATTTCGGGTGTAACATAAGATAGTGCTTCACCAACCTGCACGCTTAACTTTTGTGCTTTTTGGGACAGGTTTTGATATGTAGGGTTAGCTGTGTCTTCATCTTGATGCATCCGTGCATACACAAAGAGGCGTTCGGTTTTGAGACTGATCTCATCTTCAAGTTCAAAACAGCTTTTGAGTGTCTCAGGCTTGTTCAGTTTGCCCTGGAATTCGGAGGCTTTCTTGGTCAAAGACGATACTTCTTCATATTCCTGATCCCAAGCTTTCTGATCGGCAAAAAGATCTTCCAGTTTCCAGGTTTGTTCAGTAGGTACCTCGGAACGTTTCAATAGTTGACTCATGGGAATCCTCCTTTGATGAAGTGATGAATATATAGACGAAGCTGCCTTCGTCCCACTCGCTTGTGCGGAGAGAGACGAAGGAATCAGACTAAGTACCAGCAGAATGAACAGCGATTTGCGGTATTTCAACGGCCTTCCTCCTCACTATACGAATAATCCCGTATAGTATGACCTGAGGGGCATTGAAATATTTGAAGAAGCTAGGCTCCCATGTTGACCAGAAAGTAAACGATCAGGAAAAATGCGAAACAAATCAGCAGGGTGGCTATCAGTGCCATGCCCCGTCTCAGACGATCCGGGATGGAGTTGCGTCCCAGAATCAGCACAATTCCTAGGGAAAAAGCAAGAATAATAAAGATAACGACATTGCTTGAGTCAAGCTGCATGGGCTAGACCCCTTTGAAGGCAGTCATCAGTTGACGCCATTCGTCCTCGCGGTTCTCGAAATCAGCTTTCGGGAAGCGCCGTTCGGCCCAGTGCATCAACGCAGGGCGGCTGAGGAATGTATGGCATTCTTCGCCCCATTCTTCCGAAATTTCACGAAGGACCAGATATTTCCCTTGAACTTCTACGGTCATCATATTCCACTTGTCTGTTTTGTATATTTCATGTTTTTTTATCATAGGTAGTCTCCAAACTAACGGTTTTGGTAAAATGATACCGTACCCTTGGATTCAAAGCAAATTTTTTCGACTTTTATGGAAAAGATAAATTGCAATGTAGAAGGTCATACAGTATAATGAGGGTATTCGCCATAGATGGCGATATTTTTAGGAGGTTGTTCATTTGAAAGGTACAGTTAAATGGTTTAACGCAGAAAAAGGCTATGGCTTTATTTCAGTTGAAGGCGGCGAGGACGTATTCGTACATTTCTCCGCAATCCAAGGCGACGGCTTTAAAACATTGGAAGAAGGTCAAGCGGTAGAATTCGAAATCACTGATGGAAACCGTGGTCCTCAAGCAGCTAACGTAAACAAATTGTAAGAATATTTCCGGTCATACGGATTTCTTATAAATGATTGGCTTCTAGCTGAATATAAGAACCCAAGCACAGTCCCCCCCATGGGAGGCTGTGCTTTTTTTGATATGTTGTGTTCCTTATGAGCAATCCTTTTTGGATGTTTATGCGCGGCTAGTCATGCTCGACCAAAGCTTTATGGAAAATCCCACAAGTGCGGCCAGGGAAAACGCCATCGCAGTGAGATAGAAGGTGTTTCTGTTGGTATGCTCCAGCAGCAATCCTCCCAGCGTTCCGCTGAGGAGACCGGAAGCGCTGGACCATACAATGGTGAACAGGGCCATGCCAGTGGCGCGATAGCCATCCGGAACAAGGCGGGTGATATAACGGACCGCAGTGACGTAGAAAATGCCAAAGGTCACGCTGTGCATCGTTTGAATGGCAACGACCGCCGCGGGTGTATCCGAGATGGACATCAGAAATAAGCGAATCGTATACATCAGCGCAGCGATCGTGAGCAAAGGAAGTTCTTTGTAGCGGTTGCCGTACCTGCTTAGGAGCAAAAACACCGGGATCTCACTGACCGAAGAAATCAACAGGGACCAGCCGATGAGGCCTTCACTGGCACCTAGATCTTTCAGCGTAATGGTGAGAAAAGCTTCATTCATCCGGTGACCCAGAGCGAGCAGAAAAACGCAGCCGAAAAAGGTGAGAACATCCCTTCGTTTCAAGATGGACCACAATCCCGAAAGATCCATTTTAGTGCTGCTGCCCGAAGGCTGATCTTTTAATCGAAAACCGATCAGGAGAGTAGTCGCGGCCAGAGCGATACATACCCACATCGTCCATCCCGGTCCGAAAGATCCGAGAAAATATCCGATGCTTAACGCAAAGAACGCATATCCGATCGAGCCAAATACACGAATGGAAGTGAAATTCCGTCCATACTTGCTCGCGGTTGTAATCGCCATCGTATCGGAAAGTGGATAAACCGGGTAGTAGAAAAAGTAAAACAGGGTCACCAGTACAAACACCTGACCAAAGGTTGTGGCATTGGCGAGCATGACACCGGTGATCAGTTGCCCGGCAAGCAGGATAATCATCACTTTGCGTACGGTTTTGTAGCGGTCACTGGCCATACTCCAGAACATATTGGAGAATACGGAGACGAGAGGACCGATTCCGTAAAGGTAACCGATTTCGGCCCGACTGAACCCCAGATGACTAAAATAAAGTTGGAAATACGATACCACCAGAACGGTTGAACCGAAGATGGTGAACATGAGTGCCCGCAGCCAGTTTTGATCTGGCCGGGCGGTATGACTTGATTTCATGATGAAAGGCTCCATTCTTGATTACAGTTCAAATTTATTATCCCTTGAGGGAAGATGATTTCCCGGATGAGTGCACAGACATGCTAGGTTCCTTCTGCGTACGCCGGATGACAAGCCAGACAATGACAAGCTCGGCAAGCAGGCCGAGGGATTGAGCCACTGCGCCGATCATGCCGTTCCACGCAGGGAATATGCTAACCAGAATGAGCAGGACGATCACCGTACATATGGCATTAGCCGTCTGGGAGCGAAACATCGTTTTGGTCTGACCGCGCAGCAGAATCAAACCATTGCTGAAGTCGAGAAAAGGTGAAATCAGCGGAAAGAGTACAAACGCACGCAGTGTCCACAAACTTTGCTGTAGCAGATTGCCCTGAACGCTCATTACATTTTCCAATACCCACGGTCCAAGCGGGGTGTAGGCAATCGATACGGTCATGGCAAAAGGAACAAATCCGGTGACCAGTGCGAACTTCTTCACCAGTTTGGCATCAACAAGATAGAAATTCAGCACAATTTGGTGGATGTATGTAAAAAAGCTTAGCATCAGCTGCATCAGGCTACTCGCAACGGCAAAGGAAGAGATGGCCAGAGCAATCCCGGTCGTTTTGCCAAGTACGATATTAATGACGGGTCCGATAAACAGGGCCACAAAACTGGATAATAACAGCGGCTTGTAGAAGCGAAAGACGTCTGCCTTGTTTTCAACAGGATGATCCTCCAGCTTGGCTGGCATCTTGCGCTTGATGCTGTTTCCTTCGAGAAAACTGACCAAAGCCTCAATCATCATACCTGCGGCAAAAATGATAGCGCCTACACGTCCACTGTCAATGCTGTCTGTATATATGAAATACAAGGACAGGCCATACATACCGGCGAGGCGGAATAACATGCCGATCGTCAGCCATTTCGTACGATTATTCGTAATAATAATGCCCTGATAGATGTTGCGGATGACCGAAAAGATGCTGACATACATGAGGATCTCGTAGACGTCGATCACTTTGGATAACAGATCCGGGCTTACGCCAAACAGATATTTGAATACACCTGTACCAATGGGAGAATATACGATGAGGAAACCGATCAGAAGCACACAAGCGAGAAATATTTTGGTTACAAATGTGAGGGCCTGAAAGGAAAGGCGATCCCGAACCAGCGCCGAACAGGTTTGACGCAGCAGGGTTGAAGGGCGCTCTGTGAGGGTCAGCAGGCTACCAGCTATGGCGTAGCTGGCAATAACCGTCTCGGGATGAGCGGAACGTGCGAGTGTACTGTTAATGATTACATGAGAAATGGTAACGAGAGAGGCGGATATACCCAGCGGCACAAAAAATGAAAATAACCGTCTCCACGAAAGTGGTTCACTTGACGTCATGTCAACGACTCCTTTGATGGATGAAATAAAGTGAGTATCACATAAAGCTTACAGAAAAGAGATGCCCGCCAGCAAATGAATGCCAGCGGGTCAAGATCGTTCCGATGCTTTTGAAAGATTAAGGACATTATATTCTTGTAGGGATATGATGTAAATAGATGGCATTGTGATAACCAATAATTGAATGTCAGCTTCTCAAGCGATAACGGATCATCAGATAGATGCCATTCAAGAAGAAAAATAGCAAAACGTTCGGGAGAATGGCATAGCTTCCCCAGCTCACGGGCAGGATGATCCACTCGCTCAACCAAATCACAAATGCCGAGATCGCCGCCACGACCAGGACGTGAAAAGCCAGAATGCCGATGCGAACTTCTTTCAGCAAGCTTCTCAATCCAATCAGATTTCCAGACATGATGATGAATTCCATCAGCAATACACCCATTACTGCACCTTTAAGGTGAAATCCATCAAGAGGGATCAGGAAGTAATGGCAGAGGGTAGCCGCAGTAATGCCGATTGTCGTTCCGATCAAACTGATTTTTTTGTTATCCTGTGACCACAATATACTGGTGGATACCTCGCGAAGGCCGACAAGGAGCGGTATGATGCTTAACCAGCGAATCAGCTCTGCGGTTTGTGTGGAATTGAAAAAGAGCTGTGCCAAGTCGCGGTTAAAAATCCACAAAAAGGAGCTGGAGGCGATTCCCCAAATCCACACCATCTCCATGGCTTTCCTGCTTTTCTTCGCAAAATAATCATAAGCCTGCTCTTGCCAGGAGAGAACAAGCTTCATGGTCAGGGTATGTGATATGGCCGCGGTTACAATAGTTGGCATATATACAACTAACATGGCCATCCCCATGAGCAGGCCGTACATTGCAGTAGATTGCATGGAGCTATAGCCTGCGGTTTGCAGCCTTGAGGGAATAATGACTGCATCAAGCATATCGGAGAAAGGAATCAGCAGCCGTGTGACGGCAATGACCAAGGAGCTCTTGATGAACCAAAAGCCGTCCGATCCTCCGGTAGGATCACTACTATGTATTTCATTCTTCTGCAAGGCATTACGTGAAAATAGAAGCAGCATCACAAAAGCTGCAATTCCGCCCATTGCCGTTCCAATCAAACTTCTTCCGACCGCAACCATTACACCTTGAGGCAGCCACAGCCAGGTAATGCCTAACATCAGCCCGACACGAACAGCTTGTTCTGCTAGCTCCGAGACAGCAATGGCACCATAATGTTCAAGACCCTGCAAATAGCCTCGCAGCAGGCTTAACAGAGGTACGACGAATATGGCCAGGGACAGGGAGCGTATAAATGGCTCCAGAACAGGATTGCCCAGCCACTTGGAAATGCTTGAAGAGTAAGAGAGTGTAAATAAACAGATCGTTCCGCCAATGAGTATCAGCAAGGTGGACAAGCGCTTGAACCAGATCCAGCCAAGCGCTGGTTGCCTAGCTGTGTACATGGCAAGGGAGGTAGGAAGCCCCCCCGTAATCAACATAAGCATAAAACCGAAATAGGAATAGGCGATCTGAAATAAACCAATACCTTCAGGACCCGCCATGCGCGTAAGTATGATACGTCCAGCCAAACCCATTGCTTTGACCAGGGTGACAGCACCGATACGGATACCCGTCTGTTTGAGACTGGCAGGGATTTTCATTCATTTCACTCCATCCAAAAAACACAAACATCTTGTCCTCATTTATATGCGCAAAGGGTAGAAAGTATGTGTGTTTGTGAAGCGATCAGTCACGAATATGAATGAGGATATACGTCGTTTTTTTGTCCCAGCCCAAATCAAACGGTGCCTGAAATCGGTCAGCTGTGTGGGAGTTGACGAGGGGGTAGCCGCGCTGATCGAATCCGGTAACAATGGAAAAATGATCCACATCATTATGCATGACATGGGCGATCAGATCGCCAGCCTCCAATTCGCCTATCGCCCCATAAGGGTGAGTGGTAGTTTTTTCTACCAGCTTTGAAAAAGATTGCGTTGCGATTCTTTTGCCATACCCGGAGTACAACAGGAAATTTTTGAGCGCATCCGTCTGTACCCAAGTTTTGGTTCCCCCCTTGGGAAAATGGTATCTCCACGGACCGCTCATGGGCAATCCGCCGCCTTCCTCCCGGTCTCCAAGCGCCTGGGAAGCAAAATTGGTGCAGTCGCCCCCGAGATTGTTGTAATTTTTGTATTTGGCATTATACCTGACCTTGTCATTGGTTTTCCAAGCGATCCCGGCATATTTGTTTGCATAAGCCACCGCTTGCTTTCTTTTGTATTTTTTTCCATCCTTCAGTACAGGTCGATTGGGCGGCGCAGAGGGAATTCCTTCGGCAATCAGACGAGGATTCTCTTCCAGCGGATCCAGGTACCATTCCTTCCAGACGATCCACTGATCATTGACTTTTTTCAGCGTGACAGCATGCCACGTTCCGAGCCCGAACGAATGGCTGGCTGACATTTGATCGTTATAGGCGTATGTGATCTGCTGCGAATGACCCAAAGATACGGTAGCTGTCTGATCCCTGATATGGATTTTGGAGATATGAATTTTGGACTGACAGTCGGTAATCTTCATGTTTCGATATTTGGCCCATTCATGTAGATACGTTTTGCGATTGACCTCCATGGTGTAAGCGTGACGGCTCAAAGGGGACTTCAAGTCATAATACCGATCCATATCATGATTGCGTTCTGCTAAGTAATTTGATTTTTGTGAAAAAAGGGCTTCCAGATTGTTCTTGACCTCATTTTCTGTTATGGAAGATGCCTCTGCGGGGCTCACTCGATGTATAGTCATAAACAAACAGCAAATCAGCAGCATGGTTATCCACTTATGCATTGTCTTCTCCTCTTGAAAGTTATTCAACCAATCGGGTATACACGATCAGGCGTTTTTCGTGCTCCTTTTTTTTGCGATCGTATTTTCCTGTACACGTAATCAGATTCAACTGCTTTTCAGGAGTATCGCCGAATATTTTATCCAAAGGTGCTTCCTGTGTGTAATAGGATTGAACCTCCAGAACCTCATATTTGAGATATTGGTTATTCTGGTCAAACAGCAAAACAAAAGAACCTGGTTTCAGATGCTTGAGCGGGTAGAATATGGCTGGCCCTGTGTAGTTGTCCACATGTCCGGCAACAATTGCATTTCCGTTTTCTCCTGGCAAAATTCCATCCACATATAATCCTGCTACTTCACTGGACTTGGGTACTTGCAGATGCCCATCCTCTGATAGATGAATGGGTATAATTGAAGTGCTCAAATGCACCGAAGGAATACACAAACGAACGGGTTTCTTCATGACCATGGAATTCGGAGCCATTGTTTTTGTCTCCATGTCGGCACCAACGCTGTCTATGGAAGCGATTGATTCGAAAGCAGCCTGATGCGCTATGCCCCCCGCAGGAGATAATATAAGGGAAAAGATCATAAGGTAAATTACAATAGCGGTTAATGGAATGTTGTTTTTCATACATTTCTCATCCTTAATAATAAATTGAAAGACAAGAGAAAAGAAAAAGCTTTTTCTTTTCTCTTGTGCTTTTGTTACTCGCTTACGCCGCCATATCCTGTTTTAGGAAGAGCTTTTGGAGTGATGCTTTTTGCATGGATTTTGTGCTCTTTCCCAGCGGATTTTTGATGCAGCTTATGTTCTTTGCCTTTATGCTCCGCTTTGTGCATTTTATGCTCAGCTTTGTGCTCAGCTTTGTGCACGGATTTTTCCGTTTTGTGCATCGGCTCGGTTGCAGCGGATGCAGAAGCAGCGGATACAGCCAACATTAGACAAGCGGACAGAGAAACGATCGTTGCTTTATTCATGTGAATTCCTCCCTGTGGGTATTTTGTAATACAGATTTAATATTCCCATGTCTTACATGATTATCGATTGTATTTTTTGACAGCGATCATGAAAGCAGGCGGGTTTAATTGGGGGAGTTTGTAAAGTTAAATTACGAATTGCGCAAATGGGAGGCAGTTATCTTACAACAAGTTGTTTGCAGATGTGATTTTTTGTGCGGATTATGCGGGAGATCATTTGTACAATTAAGGGGATCATATTATAATAGGATTGGTTAAAAATCGCTCTAATACGTATTCAACCAAGTGGAGGCACATTTATTTTGAGCCAATCAAATCGAAATCGTCATCAATATCCGCGTGGACCGTTGGCATTGATGAGAGGGGTGTACAAATACACCATTCCGGAAACGCGGAAGGAATTGGATGGATGGCGTGCCCAGGCCGAGAAAATTCCGAATGAGGAATTGCGCAATCAGGCATTGGCCAGTCTCAGGGACAAGCAGTTCCACTGTGAAGGCGGGACCGTTTATGCTTTACCTGATTTGCCGAACAGGCACATTCTGATTCCACTGATCGTTTCATATCAGACTATTAGTGATTATTTGGACAATCTGTGTGATCGCAGTACATCGATGGACCTGAATGACTTTCGTCTTCTCCATCAATCTATGCTTGATGCGGTAGATCCCGAAGCAACCCCTGTCAATTATTACGCGCTCCGGGAGGAGCAGAATGATGGTGGGTACCTAAGGAATCTGGTCACCTCATGTCAGGAGCTGACCCGTCAGCTGCCAGGATATGCATCCGCCAAGCCTCAAATTCAGGATCTGGCAGGCCTATACACGGACCTGCAGGTATATAAGCACATCAAGCCGGAACTGAGAGAAACGGCATTGCTGGAATGGTGGTCGGAGCATCGCCACCGCACACCTCAGTTCCGATGGAACGAATTTGCCGCCGCTACTGGCTCTACGCTGGGCGTATTCATGCTGTTTCTGGCTGCGAGTGATGATCAGCTGACAGAAGAGCAGGCGGCTTCGATCCACACTGCCTATTTTCCTCATGTATGCGCATTGCACATTATGCTTGATTATTTAATCGATCAGGATGAAGATCGTATCGGAGGAGATCTCAACTTCTGCAATTATTATGAGAATGTGGAGACAATGCTGGACCGAATTGCTTTTATTGTGGAGATGGCTCGCAGTGATGTGCAGAAGATTCCGGGGAGTGCGTTCCACCGGATGATTATCGAAGGACTGCTTGCCATCTACCTGTCTGATCCCAAAGTCAGCGAACAACAGGAAGTTCGCGTCGTTTCCAAGCGTCTGATGAAGAATAGTCCGATGACGAGAGTATTTTTCTTTATCTTTAGCCGCTGGATTCGTAAGCATATGTAAGTCAGGCGTATTGTGGTGGGAGCCTGAAGTGAAACTAGAGGAGGAAGAAACATCATGACAGCAGTAAAGAAAATCGCAGTTTTAACGAGCGGTGGTGATTCACAAGGGATGAACGCGGCTGTTCGTGCGGTTGTTCGCAGCGGACTGTTTCACGGTCTCGAAGTGTACGGGGTACAACGTGGATACCAGGGTCTTTTGAATAACGATATTTTCCCAATGGACTTGCGGAGTGTAGGGGATATCATCCAGCGTGGGGGAACGGTTCTGCAATCGGCACGCTGCAAAGAATTCTATACCGCTGAAGGTCAGCAAAAAGGCGCAGACATTCTACGTGCACGCGGCATTGATGGCCTGGTTGTCATTGGTGGGGACGGTTCATACAACGGCGCCAACAAACTGAGCAAGCTGGGCATCAACACGATGGGTCTTCCCGGAACGATTGACAATGACGTTTCTTTCACCGATTACACGATCGGATTCGATACAGCAGTAAGCGTAGTGGTAGATGCAGTTAACAAATTGCGCGATACCATGTCTTCACACGAACGTTCTTCCATCGTTGAAGTTATGGGTCGTCACTGTGGCGATATCGCTTTACATGCAGGACTCGCATCGGGTGCAGAAACGATTCTTGTACCGGAAGTTCCGTTTGACATGGACGAAGTGGCAGATCGCATGAAAGCCAACTTTGCACATGGCAAACGTCACAGTATCATCATCGTTGCTGAAGGCGTGGGCAAAGGTGAGGATGTAGCGAAAGAACTGATGGAACGCTGCCCAACATATGAGCCACGTGTAACTGTCTTGGGTCACATTCAGCGTGGAGGTACGCCAACTCCGTTTGACCGTAACCTTGCCAGTCGTTTGGGAGATTTCGCTGTTCGCAGTCTGATCGCAGGTGAGACAGACAAAGGTTGCGGTATTATCAAGGGAGAACTGACCCTGACTGATATTGATAAAGTTGTTAATACGAAAAAAGACTTCGATATGGAGACTTACCAGCTTGCACAGCGTTTGTCCCAATAATCAAGTTATCACCATAAGTTCAAATCAAAAGAGCACAGTCCCGTTTTATCGCGGGCTGCGCTCTTTTTGTTATATTTCCATTATTTATTTTGAGCCAAACGTACCGATGCTTGTTTCTGTACAAAGAATAATCTCCAGAGAAGCGCCGTTGCTCCAACGGCGAGGCCGGCAATGAGTCCAACCCAGTATCCAAAGGCACCGAGTGAAGTGTACGTAGCCGTAATGTAGCCGACAGGTAGACCGATGATCCAGTAAGCGACAAACGTTATAATCAATGCAGGATTCACGTCCTTGTAGCCTCGAAGTGCTCCCTGCGTTGGGGTGGCAATGGCATCAGAGATCTGAAAGAAGATGGCGTAAATCAGGAAATGCTGTGTCAAAGCAATAACCTCGCGATCATTCGAGTACACTCCCGCAATTTGTTCCCCGAATACCAGTAATACCACAGCCGTTAATAGAGAGAGGCCAATGGCACCTCCAATACCCAAGAGACTATATTGCTTTGCGTCTCTCACACGTCCTGCGCCTGCCTCATAGCCCACAAGAATCGTAAGGGCCATACATATACTCACAGGCAGCATATACAGCGTAGAAGCGAAATTCAGGGCTGCCTGGTGGGCAGCAATCGTAATGGTGTCGAACCGGCTCATTAATAAGGTGACTGCTGCAAAGATGGAAGTTTCAAAAAAAGTAGCGAAACCGATGGGAACGCCGATCTTAAGCAGCTCTTTCCATTTGGTCAATGAAATGTTGGGCATTTTCCGAAAGATCCCATATTGGGCAAAGGGCTCAACCCGGTGTACGAAAAAGAGACTGAGGAGAAAAATGAGCCAGTATGTACTTGCTGTAGCCACACCTGCTCCGACACCTCCCAGTTGGGGGAAGCCCCAGCGTCCGAAGATAAGCAAATAGTTCAGGAAGATGTTTACAGGCAGCGAAACCAGCGTAATCATCATGGTGATCCGTGTCTGGCCCAGTGCATCCATAAAACTCCGCAGCACAGTGTAGCCGAAAAGGGGGATAACCCCAAAAGCCAAAGCACACAGGAAATAGAAAGCGACTTGAGCAACTCGCGGCTCCAAAGGCATTCCGTTTAGAATCGGACTGAGCAGCAATGTGCCTGCTGCAAGAACGATGATTCCGACCGCCACACCGAGATATAAGGCTTGAATGACGCTATGACCAATCTTGTCATTACGCTTCGAACCGAGCAGGTGGGAGACGACAGGTGTAATGCCGATCAGAATACCACTGAGTCCTGTCTGTACTGGCAACCACAGACTTGTGCCAATGGCGACACCCGCGAGATCAGCAGGGGAGAACTTGCCTGACATATTGGTATCGAAAAACGACATGGCAGAGAGGGCGATTTGTGTGGTGAAGATGGGGAGAAAAATAATCAGGAATTGCTTTACTTTTTGAGAAAAGCTGGTGGTGGTCATGTTCACTGGCAGTGCCTCACTATTCTTAAGAGTTATCACTAAACTGTCATGTTCGGACAGCTATTTATTGTAGTGGATTTTGCTCATTTTGAATAGGGAGGGGATCATAGTTGTTCGGAGGTTATGGGTAGAACATAGTAAAAAAACCTCGTTCCAGATGAGACGGAACGAGGTTGTTGGAGTAAAGTGAACAAGAGTAAAAGTGCATTATTTATAGTTTACGTCTGGCGTATAACGATTGGAGGCATTCCAGAGCAGGTACTCATTCACATCCATGTCTTTCATCGCACGAATTTGGTCCTCTACCTGTTTTTTGCCGTATTTGATGTAATGTCCACTGCCTAACCAGCTTGCAGTAAAGTCTTGAATCCATGGGCGAATAACGGGTTTAAGTTCCTTGGTTGGATCAAGTTTCTTATGTGTATCTTTCATGGAGCCTTTGATGGTCGTATAGGGATCTTTGTCAGGGTCCTTCACACCGTACCAGCCGGTGGAGTAGTGACTCGGGTAAACCATTGGCGAGATGACGTCCACATTTTCAGATATTTTCACAAAATCCTGTCCAATACCCTCGGCTGCGGGTACCGAGGCAGCGTAACCAAATATATCTACCGAGACTCGGACACCCAGCGGTGCGAGCTCCTTGCGTGCATACTGCACGAACTCGGCTACAATGTCGACCCGGGACTTCTCTGACTTGGTGTATTTCAGTGCGTCTGCACGCGTTTCAAAACCTTCTGGAAAACGAACATAGTCGAACTGAATTTCTTTAAATCCCAATTTAGCAGCTTCCTTGGCAATCTCTATATTGTAATCCCATACTTCTTTGCTGTAGGGATTGACGAAGCTGTCTCCTTTGCCATTGGCCCATACGGAACCGTCCTTATTCCGGAATGAGAGCTCCGGATTTTTCTTGGCGAGAATCGTATCCTTGAATACGACAACTCGTGCGATCGGGTAAACATCATGTTTTTGCAGACGCTTTATCAAAGCATCCATATCACGGATAAAAGGTTGGGATTTGCCCATTTCCTGTAACGTCTTGTTCTCCGTAGGGTAGGTTATGTATCCGAGATCGTCTTTGATATCAATGACCATGGAATTGAGCTCTGTGTTATCCATCAGATCAAGTAATGATGTCATGCGTGAACCACCAGCGCTGTAAGCCGTCACATAGATGCCTTTGACAACAGGTGCATCGGGTTGTGGGTCAATTTTGGCAGGTGGGTTATCCGCATCAAGAACGACCTGATCTTTTTGAGATTGAATGATGGCGGTGTTGAAACTGTTTGTTAATGATTGAAAAGGTTGATTCCCTTGATCCGCTGTAGCTGGTGTACCACTGAAGGTTCCCATCGCCATAGCCAGTAGAGCCCAAAACATGTTCATTCATTTCCACTCCCCTATGTGCATTCCATGTTTGAATTATACAATAAAGCCTCTGGGCTTTTAACCATATTATTCGAGTGATGAAACACATGGGAAAAATGAAAACCGCTTCCTATTGAGGGTAACCCCAACAAGAAGCGGTGTGATCAATCTAAAAAAATTATTGAATGTAAATCTCATTTTGATGCTCACAAATACTGTATTGAATGATTTCCATTGCGTCTCCCTGTTCCAGGATGCCCAGCCCATCCCGGAGAACAATCAGTGAGTCGAGCTCATTCGGTTTTAAGAAAGGGAGCATTTCCGGGCACCATCTGTTGACGATTTCAAACAGTTTTACCGTTTCCATATCCACATTAATCACCCTTTCCTACTCGAATTCCAAAATGGTAAGTCATTCGGCGCGAATCGGAAAAGCACATGGTTCTGTGAAATTGAAGGGCACATCCTGCTATACAACATATTTAGGAGCCGTACACTGTTATTATACCACAATGTTTTAAATTGTTAACCGTACATCTGTCTCAACTTCGGCGGAAAGAGCCCATAACTCCAACCGTTTCCACAATATTAACAAAGGCCTTCGGATCGGTTTCCTTTATTATTCGTTTGATTTCAACGAGTTCGTAGCGAGTAGTCACTGTCATTAACATGTCCTTTTCAATGTCTGTATATGCTCCTTGGGTCTTGATTTTGGTGACCCCGCGAGGGCGAATAAGCAATTTTTTCAACATCGCTTCGGTTTCATTGGTAATAATGTACAATGTGACTTTGACGTGGCTGATGTGAATCAGATCCAGTACTTTGCCTGTGATATAGATCGATACCATGGAGGCAAGTGCTATGTTCCAGTCATCATTCAGATAGCCTGCGAGCATAATTATGGCTCCGTTCATGCCAGCCATTACCGTCCCAATCGGGAAATCACGATTACGGGTGAAAATGGAACCAACAATGTCCAGCCCGCCCGTCGAGCCGCCGACTCGGAAAGAAACTCCGGTACCCAATCCCACTAACACGCCGCCAAATACACAGCTCAGAAGAGGGTCTGTTGCCACAGCAAAAACAGGCAGAAGCCCGATGAACCATGAAGTGGCTGCTACCGAAACAATACTTAATGTAATGAAGCGACGTCCAAGAATAAACCAACCTGCAATGAGCAGAGGGATGTTCAGAACAAAATACATTATACTAAGATTCAAATTCGTAAAATAGCCGAGAAGCATGGAAATACCGGATACCCCGCCGCTAAGAAGCTGATGGGGAACCAAAAACCAGTTGAAGCCACAGGCAATAGCTGCAGCACCCAATACGATCACTAAAAAGTGCCAAACCATTTTGGGCAATTTAATCACCTCATTTATATTTAAAACCAGATTGCTGGTAATCTTGAATTGTTTTGTGATATAATGATTTGTGGATATTCTTGAGTAGGAAACTTTTTCCAAATGGAACGATAAAATTTGAAATGTTTCAAACGCATGTATGTAGTTTTAGTCTTATGTTGGGGACCCATTCACGAATTATGTTGTTTATGAAAATAATTTGGCTTGATGGGATAACCTATAAATATTAACGCTACTTAAGAATACAGACAACAAAGTGGATTGTCCACCATGTCCACCATATAGAAGGAGTATGAATAATTTTGACAAATTTAAATTTCACAGATTTCAATCTTGAACCACTGGTGCTGCAAGCGATCACCGAACTTGGTTTTGAAGAGGCAACTCCGATTCAATCCAAATCAATCCCTCTTGCTCTTGAAGGCAGAGACTTGATCGGTCAAGCTCAAACGGGTACTGGTAAAACCGCTGCATTTGGTATTCCATTGATCAGCAAAATCTCCAAAAGTGATGAAAAAATTCGCGCCCTCATTATGGCACCTACACGTGAACTTGCGATCCAGGTTGCCGAAGAAATCGAAAAACTCACCCGCTTCAAAGGTTTGCGCTCCCTGCCAATTTACGGAGGACAAGATATCGTTCGTCAAATCCGTGCACTGAAAAGAAAACCACAGATCATCATTGGTACACCAGGACGTCTCCTGGACCATATCAACCGCAAAACAATCAAACTTGATGATGTACAAACTGTTGTATTGGATGAAGCAGATGAAATGCTTGATATGGGTTTCATGGAGGATATTCAATCCATCCTGAAACAAGTTCCGGACGAGCGTCAAACGATGCTGTTCTCAGCAACAATGCCTCCTAACATTCAAAAATTGGCTCAACAATTCTTGAACAACCCTGAGCATGTATCCGTGATCCCTAAACAAGTAAGTGCACCTTTGATTGACCAAGCTTACATCGAAGTGCCTGAGCGTCAAAAATTCGAAGCACTCAGCCGTTTGCTGGATATGGAATCTCCTGAACTGGCGATCGTATTCGGACGTACTAAACGTCGTGTTGACGAATTGGCTGAAGCTCTGCAAAAACGTGGATACTCTGCTGACGGTCTTCATGGTGACTTGTCGCAAAACCAACGTGATACAGTAATGCGTAAGTTCCGTGACGGCAGCATTGATGTACTCGTTGCAACTGACGTAGCTGCACGTGGACTCGACGTATCCGGCGTAACTCACGTTGTGAACTTTGACCTTCCGCAAGATCCGGAGAGCTATGTTCACCGTATCGGCCGTACAGGTCGTGCGGGTAAAGAGGGTGCTGCATGGTCTTTCGTAACTCCGCGTGAGATCGACCACCTGCACTTTATCGAGCGTGTAACACGTCACCGTATTCCGCGCAAACCACTGCCAACCATGGCAGAGGCTGTAGAAGGAAAACAACGTTTGACAGCTGAACGTTTGCTCGAAATCGTACAATCTGGTGAACTGAACGAATACAAAGGTATCGCAATTCAAATGCTTGAGCAATATGATTCTGTTCAACTGTTGTCAGCTGCGCTGAAGCTCCTGACAGGTGACAAAAAAGATGCTCAAGTTGATCTGACTCCGGAAGATCCGATCCGTGCGAAACGTCGCAAACCGGATGTTCGCTCTGGCGGACGTAAACCATCTGGTTACAGCGGCAACCGCAGCAGTGGTGGTGGCGGTGGCTACAACCGTGATCGCAACAGCAGTGGCGGCGGACGTGGTGGCTACAACCGCGATCGTAACAGCAGCGGAAGTGGAAGTGGAAGCAGAGAAGGTGGTTACAACCGTGACCGCAAACCGCGTCCAAGCAACAACGAAGGACGTCGTCCTGCCAAAGATTCTTCTTTCGAATAATATACAAGCTTGAACATGAAAATGGGGCAGGGCGACTGCTCCATTTTTTTATGTGCAGATTATGCCAAACCAGTGTGCCGTCGATCACTTTTCGGGAAGTGCTGGCTTTTCCTATATATAATAAGGTATATTAATATTATTAGACTTCAGGTTAGACGCAAGGCTGCGGAGGAGGAGAATTGTTTGGAATTTAAAGGAGCTATGGGTGGGATCTACCGACTTACAGAGTGGATTACGAGACTGGCCGCAACCAATCTGTTGTGGGCTATTTGTTCGTCTCCGTTCTTGTTTTTCTTGTTTATGAAACTGCTCGTGATGCAGCAGAACCTCGCTAATGAATCACTACAAATGAACTGGGCTATAGCCATTGTGGCACCGCTTACACTGTTCCCGGCGACATCGGCCCTGTTTACGGTCGTACGTAAATGGAATATGGGTGATACGGACGTGCCGATCTTCCGAACTTTCTTTGTGGGTTACAAAGAGAACTACAAACAGAGTTTAATCGGAGGTATCTTCTATACCTTGCTGTTTGCAATTATGTATCTGGATTACACAGTATACATGACACAATTCAAGAATATGCAGCTGGTCGGAATTATTATGCTCGTACTGTTGCTACTGCTGTTTGTATCTCTCTTTAACTTCTTCTCAATGGTTGTACATTACCACATGTCCATCGGATTAATTATCAAAAATGCGGTGCTGTTGACGCTGATTAGACCATTCCGTGTATTTTCCACGTTGCTGGGAAGTGGATTGTTGTTCTATATCGGTTTTCGTTATCCGGTCTTGTTCATCTTCTTCATTATTAGTATTGTTGCCTGGTTTGCTTTCTTCAACTTCTATGCAACGTTTAATAAGATGCAGGAGCAGATGGAGAAGATGCAGCTGAAGAAAGAAGAAGAGGAAGCTGCACAAGCTGCTGAACAGGCAGGGGAGTCAGTTGAGACGATAGAGGCGCCTGAACCATCTGAGATTAAGCCATCTGACGAAAAACAAGATCATCTCCAAAAATAAAACATGAGCCGTCACCATTTACTTTTTACACAGTTAGGGATATAATAATTGTACATCCTGCGATGTACGTTTCGGTTATTCGTTGTTTTGAACCAATGATGATGTCTTCGGGAGATCAATACAGAATGTTGCTGAAACGCCCTGTCTATATGACATGGGGACTTCAAAAAACATTTTTGCGGCCACCCACCTGCCAAGCAGGTTCATAAGACAATGTAGCCGGACGGCATAGGCGGGTTCCTATTTTATCATGTACAGCACCCTGACTCTTTCCTCTAATCCAGGAATTGTGGGGTGCTTTTTATTTGAACTTATTTTGTTGAATCGGCTGTATTTTGTTAAAAGTGTCGCTTGCCCTTTTGTTACTACATGAACAATGTTACACTAGTATACATAAATGGAACGGTTACATTCAAAGGAGGAAGGGTCTTGACCTTAAAGAGAACGCTCGTCGGTATCATCCGCAGCATGGAGGGAACCAGCGATCGAGCCAAGGATCCCAAATTAAAAACACGGTATTATAACTTATCCAAAGACAGAGCCTGGGAAGAAGTGTCTTCGACACTCAAAAAAATCCCGGGTTATAAAGTGCTGCATGAAGTGCCTTCTGTGGGGGAGGTCATACTGGAGAAGCGGACTACCTTTGGACGGACGATGGATATTACGGTTTCCATTATATCGGTAAGTCCTGTACGCAGTGCAGTCGATATGTACTCGGCTTCACGTGGTTCACTTGGAGACCTGGGTTCTAATTATCGCACGATCATGAACTTGTTTTCTGTATTGGATAAGAAGCTGAGCAAGTATAAGTCAAATGATTGAAATAGATGGGTGAATAACAAAAAGCGAGAGAAGGTTAACCTTCCTCGCTTTTGTTCTGAACGTGAACTACCTTTTACAGCAAGGCTTTTACAGCGGAAATCGCTTGCTCGAAGTTAGGGGAGTCTGTCATTTCAGGCAGATATTCCACATATGTAATTCGGTCTTCAGCATCCAACACGAAGATGGAGCGCATGTCCAATTGGAATTCTTTGATCAGAACACCGTAGTCTTCACCGAATGAACGTGTTTTGTAGTCAGACAGTGTTACGACGCGGTCAACTCCGGCTGCGCCGCACCAGCGTGCTTGTGCAAATGGAAGGTCAACGCTTACTGTCAATACGACAACATTGTCTCCAAGATCTCCTGCTTCAACATTGAAGCGACGGGTTTGGGCATCGCATACGCCAGTATCCAGTGAAGGAACAACGCTGATTAATTTGATTTTACCTGCGAAGTCTTTCAGGGATGCATCTTCAACCAGGTTTTTACTCAGTGTAAAATTGGGTGCTTGATTGCCCACTTTCAATTCGGGTCCGATCAGTGTAATAGGGTTGCCTTTAAAGGTGGCTGCGCCTGTACGTTCTTGTGCCATAATAATGTTCCTCCTTATAAGTTGGTGATCCGTGCCAAAATCCATTATAATCTTTTATGAAAGGCATTGTCCAATTCGGACGAAGGATCATTAGAATGTGTCAGACTTGCAGGCCGATCTGAACAGGGTGGAGTGAAAGCAGAAACTTATGATATTTATAAGGTATGAGAACTGGAAAAGTTATTTGAAATTTTTCCCTTTGACGTCGATTCTTTTAATTGCCAATGTTGTTATGTTTATTGTGCTCAGTTTGAATGGTGGTTCCACAAACAGTATGACGCTGCTTAAGTTTGGAGCGCTTGTTAACCATGAACTATTTGCAGCAGATTGGTGGCGTTACATTACGTCGATGTTCTTGCATGCTGGTTTCAGCCATTTGTTGTTTAACAGCTTTGCTCTCATCGTATTTGCACCACCAATGGAACGATTGCTTGGGTCGGTGAGATACGGTGTACTGTACTTGGGTGGAGGTATTCTGGGCAATATTCTGGCTGTAGCGTGGTATAACTCGGTTGGAACGACGACAATCTCGGTAGGTGCTTCAGGCGCGATCTACGCAATCTATGGTGCGTTTCTGTATGTAGCCTTGTTCCAGCGAACAATGATGGACGAAACCTCGCGTAAAACGTTGTATACGCTGCTTGTATTCGGTATTATTTTTTCCTTTGCTATGACAGGCATTAACTGGATGGCACATTTGGGCGGGTTGTTGGGTGGATTCTTCATTTATGGGCTTCTCATCCGACTGTGGAAACCTCGTAGCTTTAAGCAGTAGTCGAATTGATCTGAAGACGGAATGCAATCAAGGATAAGTAGGGTATAGAGCAGATTGGAGAGATCAGGGGCAGTGGAATTAAGACAGTTGCATTACTTTTTGAAAGTGGCACAGAAGGAGCATGTTACGCAGGCGGCGGAGGAATTGCACGTAGCGCAATCTGCAGTGAGTCGTCAGATTCATCAGCTGGAGGAAGAGCTGGGAGTAGACCTCTTTATGCAAAAAGGGCGAAATCTGCAGTTGACCGCCGTTGGGCAGCTCTTTTGCAAACGGGTTGAAGGCATATTGAAAGATCTGGACAAAGCGGTCGGGGAGGTTCATGAGTTTCTCGACCCGGAGCATGGTGAAATTCGTATCGGTTTTCCTCATAGTCTCGGTATTCACTTGATTCCTTCGGTTGTAGCAGCGTTCCGTCAGCGTTATCCTAACGTCAAATTCAGATTCAAGCAAGGCATGTTCCCGACGCTCATTCGTGATGTGTTATCGGCTGAAGTGGACTTGGCATTTATATCTCCATTTCCGGAGAAGCACGACCAGGTGGATGGTGACATTGTGCTTACGGAAGAACTGCATGCAATCCTTCCGCCCAATCATCCATTGGCCGGTGAAGAAAGCATTGCGTTAGAGCAGCTTAAAGATGATAAGTTTGTATTATTCAGTAAAGGCTATTCTCTGCGTCCAATTGTCTGGCACGCTTGTCTTGAAGCGGGGTTTACGCCCAAGATTGCTTTTGAGGGTGAAGAGACGGATACCATTCGTGGACTGGTTGCCGCTGGTATGGGTGTGAGTTTGCTGCCGGAAATGGCACTTTTCCAGACGAATCCGCTGCAACCGGCGCATGTAGCCATTTCTCATCCAAAAGTGACCCGTACAATCGGGTTGATCCACCGTGCAGATGATAAGCTCCCGCTTGTTGCGCAGTCATTTCGTTCATTTTTGCTTAATTATTTTGGTTTACAGCAAAACAATACCCCATCCGATTAACGGTGGGGTATTGTTTTTTGTTTGTGTATTCAATTAGTCACGGCTATTGAAAATTCCGATGTAACGAATCAGTTCGAGCAATGAGATTAACGCTGCAGCGACGTAAGTTAATGCTGCGGCATTCAGTACTTTGGCGACGCCTCTTTCTTCTTCATTCCGGATATAACCTTCCGATACCATAATTTCTCTTGCGCGGTTGCTTGCATTGAACTCGACCGGCAACGTAATGAGTTGGAACGCAACAGTTACGGAGAAGAAAATAATACCAATACCGACAAGGTTCATTGCATTAAAGATGATTCCGGCAATGAGCAAGAAGGGTGCAAGTCCGGATGCGAAGTTGACGATGGGGAAAATCCGGTGACGTAGTGCCAACATCGGATAACTTTCCTTATGCTGGATCGCATGGCCAACTTCGTGACACGCAACGGAGACAGCCGAGATTGAATTTTCATAATATACAGGCTCAGACAACCTCACGACACGATTGATTGGATCGTAGTGATCGGAGAGTGCTCCACGCACGGGTTCGATAGGAACGTCGTGTAGCCCATTAGAGTCCAGCATGTGACGGGCAGCATCGTACCCGGTCATTCCATTGAGGTTTTTAACATCTGACCAACGGTTAAAGGTGCTCTTAACGCGAAATTGCGCCCATAAGGAGAGCAAAAAGGCGATAATGATCAAAACGAACATACCGTTATTAAAACTCATATTCATTCCTCCGCTTTCTAAATAATAAGCTAGCTACATCATGGTGTTCTCAAGCAAGATTTTCAAGGCTTCCATCGTACCAGCACTTTTGGCGAGCAGTCCGGCCATCATCTTGCGTGCTTGTACAGGTTTCATCTCGCCAAGCAGTGGTTTGAGTTCATTCACCTCTCGCTCAAGCTGTTGCACGTGGAGCTCCAATGTTGTCAGTTTGCTGGCAACCTGTTCTTCCGTGCTCACCAGACTCCACTTCTCAAGAGATTGCTTAATCTCGTCGAGACTATATTTCTCTTGTTTCATCTGTACAATACGTTCAAGCCTGGTTAAAGTTTCATTACTATAAAGACGATAGTTTTTTTCTGTGCGCTCTTCAGGAGCGATGAGACCGAGCTTCGTGTAATAATCAATCGTCCGTTCGCTCACACCTGCAGTTTTGGCAAGTTCGCCAATCCGAAACAATTTCATATCCCCAATGATATTCACCTCGCTTGCAAGTTCAAATGTAGGGAATTGTAGATTCCAGTTGCGGCTTTGCATAACCCGCCCAATTTTTTTCTTACTAATAGTTATGATACATGATCTTTAACCATACAGTCAAACGTTACGCTTTGGTGGCTGTCAGGCTTCGTTTCTATATCTATGTACTCATGGGACATGATTATGTACTTAAGTGCAAGAAAAAGACGTATGACTTTATTCCCAGAAATATTTTTCAATTTTGCTGAAAATACTCTTGTCAACTTTCCTGTCTTCTGATTATAATGGCATTAAGAGTTTCACGATATGTGAAGAAACTTAACATAAAAGGGAGTGGGGTATATGAGAAAGAAATGGTTGGTTTCGGTGTTAATAATGCTTACTTTATTGGCTTTCCCGGTCAGCGCATTTGCAGCTGCGGAGGGGCCGACTAACATCGAACTTCAAAGCGGTCTGAATTCAGCCTTTACGTTTCTGGCTGTGGTGTTGGTTTTCCTGATGCAAGGGGGATTTGCTCTACTTGAAGCGGGTTCGACTCGAATGAAAAACGCAGGACACATTGCAGGTAAAACAATTCTTACATTGGGGATCTCCGTTATTGCCTTCTGGGCTCTTGGCTTCGGTCTTGGTTTCGGTAATGGTAACAGTTTCTTCGGAACAACCGGATTTTTCCTGAGTGGGGACGGAATGGCAGCTTCGTTCGAATCACTGGCCTTCTCTGATGTTCCGCTAACCATTAAGTTTGTATTCCACCTTGCCTTTGCAGCGGTATCCCTGGCTATTGCCTGCGGTGGTATGGCAGAACGTGCAAAGATGAGTGTATATATCGTTTTCGGTACGCTGTATACCATTATCATGTATCCGGTTGTTGCTCACTGGGTATGGGGCGGCGGCTGGTTGGCTGAGCTTGGCATGCAAGACTTTGCAGGTTCGACGGTTGTCCACTTGACGGGTGCAACTGCTGCGCTGGTAGCTACGATTCTGTTGAAGCCACGTATCGGCAAATATAACAAAGATGGTAAACCTAACATCATTCCAGGTCATAACCAAGTGTACTCTGTACTCGGTGTCATTATCCTTTGGATCGGTTGGTTCGGTTTCAACCCAGGTAGTACATTATCTGCCATGGGTGATGGATTCTTCGGTTATGTAGCGCTGACTACAAACGTAGCTGCGGCTGCTGGTGGTGTAGCTGCACTGTTGATCTCATGGGCTGTATTGGGTAAATCCGATATTCCTAGCATGCTGAACGGGGTGCTTGCGGCACTCGTTGCCATCACAGGTGCTTGTGCATTCGTTGAACCGTGGGCAGCGCTGGTTATTGGTGCTCTGGCAGGTATTATCACATTCTTCACTGCTCAATTCTTTGAGCGTAAAGGCATTGATGATCCGATCTATGCTTTCTCTGTACACGGTATTGCCGGTATGTGGGGAGCAATCTCCACAGGTTTGTTTGCAACACCGGAACTTGCTGAGAATGCAGGTGTAGGTCAAGCGGGTCTGTTCTACGGTGGCGGTTTCCACCAACTGGGCGTTCAGCTACTTGGTCTGGCAGGCGCATTTGCCTTCGTACTGATTATGTCCTTCATTATTCTCGGTGGTATGAAAGCTATCATGGGAATCCGTGTAACGGAAGAAGAAGAAACGATGGGGCTGGATTTAAGTGAGCATGGTACTTACGGGTACCCTGAACAAATGAAAAATGCAGAAACTAAATCCAATGGCGGTACGTTCAGCTCCTAAGAGGAATGATTGCTGAATCATGCTTCAAGGAGGCTGGACATGATGGAACCCATCCCGTATATAAATCAATCCTGGTCCTATCAGGGAATAGATGGTGCGGCATCTTCTCAAGAACTGCGCCAGGCACGAGTGATATTGCAGAATGAGCTCCAGGAACTGTTGTCCTCTTCCTTGTCGCCGATTGAATGGTACCAGACGGTAAATGAACTGCATGACCGGGTTGCTCGGCGAGCAGTAGAGTTATGCATCCAGGGGATGGTAGAGGAAGGCCTAGGCCAACCTCCCGTCCCCTATGCCTTTATCGTTTTTGGCAGTTCCGGCAGGCAAGAAGCGACGTTATGGAGTGATCAGGATAATGGCATGATTATCAGCGATGCCCCGCATGAGGGGAAAGAGGCATACTTTGCCGAACTCGGACTTCGAATGGCCGATATGTTGGAGGCACTTGGCTACGCCAAATGTGAAGGCAAAGTGATGTGTTCGGAGCCTTTATGGAGGAAAACGCTGGAATCCTGGAAGGAACAACTGAAAGCGTGGGGATCGGACTTGTCCTGGGAGCCGGTTCGCAATCTGATTATCGCTTCAGACATGCGTTTTGTTGCGGGTGAGCCAGAGCTAGCGGAGGAATGGATTTCTGCATTTTATGAAGGGTTCAGATCGGTTCCTGAGCTTTCCGATGCTGTGCTGCGCAATACCGTTAAACACAAGGCGACACTGAACATTCTTGGAAGGGTCGTAACGGAACGTTTCGGTGAACATGCAGGTGGATTTGATGTGAAATACGGTTTGTATATTCCGCTGGTGAACAGTGCGCGTTTTTTGGCTTTGCAGCATGGTATCAAAGAAACGTCCACGCTCAAGCGGATTCAGAGGTTGGTTTCGCTTGAAGCCGTTCCACTTACTTTGCTGGATGCAGCTCAGCGTGCCTTTATGACTGCTTTGAAACTGCGACGCAGTACACCCGTTGTGATCAAACAAGGATTGCAGCATAGCGGTGGTTTCCTGAATGAGAAACAGTTGAAGGAAAAACAAATGCTTTATGAACTCCGGGATACGTTAGGATTGGTGCGGCGAGTACATCGTGCGCTGCAAAGACAACTTCGTTTTGCAGAAAGGAGACGTCCATGAGAGAGCCGGCAAGGGGCAATACTGGATTCTGGAATTCGCTGCGCCAGGGAGGGGTTCCTTCCGCCATCGCTTCCATAATGGGAGCCCCTACGGCGCAACATATGGCGTTTATCCGTTCGATGATGAGAGAACAGCGCAGACCCGAGGTGCTGCACACGCCCTTAAACGAATTGAATGCTGTCGTATTCGATCTGGAAACGACGGGCTTCTCTCCCCAGCATGGGGATGAGATCATTTCCTTTGGGGCGGTGCGAATTAATGGCGGTGTGATGCTGGAGAATGAGCAGTTCTATACGTTGGTTCAGTCCAAAGTCTCCGTTCCGGAGCATATTACCGAACTAACGGGAATTACACAGGAAATGACGATGGATGCTCCGTCGCTGCTGGAAGGCCTGCATGACTTCATGTCTTTTGTTGGCGGAAGTGTACTGGTTGCCCATGCAAGCGCGCATGATCGGGCTTTTCTGAATGCGGCCTTGTGGCGGACATCCAAAGTAAGGCTAACGCACCGGCTCATCGATACGATGATGCTGGCACGTTGGCTTGAACCGAGCAGACCGGGCTATGGTTTGGATGAATTGCTGGAATCCAAAGGCATTCCGATCTACGGACGGCACCACGCCTTGGAAGATGCCAAAATGACTGCACAGCTATGGTCCTGTTATCTGGAGGATATGTCTCGCAAAAATGTAGAAACATTGGGTGATCTGTACACTCAGTTAAGTCACGCATAGCCGGGCGGGTTGTAAGCTGTATGGTTGGACATGGGTCATTCCAATGTATGAATCAACATTAGAATGAATTAGATAACCATTTAGAAGCATCTTTGATTGTGTATCATCTGTAGGATCAGGCGCACCTATAAAATAGACCTGGAGTAATCCGGCGAAAATCGGTAGGTTGCGCAGATCCTCATTGGAAGGTACAGGTGTGGTTTGGGGGTGGGAGTGAAAGAGTCCGATAAGTTGCGGCTCATTGAACACACACCGGATCCATTCTGCATCTTCCAATGCGAAATGGTGCAGCGGGTCAGGCGCTACGTTACGAATGGGCTGAAACCGACTGATTCGTATGCCGCCCGCTGCGGCATCACCCAGCACAACCCCGCAGGCTTCTTGCGGCAGCGAAGCGAACATGTACTTAGACATCTCCTGCTCTACGGAGAAAGGGATGTATAAGGTGTTTTGCTGCCCGTGAAGTGCTGCCATTTGTATTCACCCCTCTCTCTTTGGCTCCTGCTTCGGCAGGAGTCCTTTTTTAATTTTATTTTGTGTGACTCGGATTGTAAAATTTTAAAGGAAAAGGGTACAATATGAGAGAGAGTTTGAAATATCTCACATGTTAGAAGAGCGTGAATCTCGATATGTTTGATTATACAAAAGGGTGGCTGGTCATGAAACGAAATATATACATACTGCTGGGTGTTGTATTGCTGGTGGGCATTGCTTTGGCTCAAAATGCAGGCAACGGAATTGCAGCCGTGTTTAAACAAGAGGAGCCAATGCCCACGGAGACGGGGCCGAAAGCGGGTTTATTGGCACCGGCGTTCTCTTTACAAGCCATGGATGGGAAAACCTACTCTGTAGGTGGAGCCAAGGAAAAGGCCATTTTCGTCAGTTTCTGGGCATCCTGGTGTGAACCGTGCAAGATGGAAGCTCCTGCGCTCAATACATTGGCAGAAAAATACAAGGATAAACTGGATCTCTACGGTGTGAATGTAACCACGTACGATAAAATCAGGGATGCCAAAGCTTTTGTAGATGAATACAAACTGACGTTCCCTATTCTGCTTGATGAAGACGGAACAGCATATGCCAAATATAACGGTTTAGCTTTTCCGACGAATGTATTGATTGATTCCCGAGGTGTCGTTCAGGAAATTATCTTGGGGATTTTGCCTGAGAAAGAACTGGAGCGAAAAATCAAGGAGTTAATTGCGGATTAATCAAGCAAGAAGCTAGCCAAGCGAGCAGCAAAAGCGCCTGTCTTCCAATGTTTTTTGGAAACAGGCGCTTCTTTTATTTTCCGGGAAATATGAATTAATGGTTGCTTAGACCATGAGCTGGAATGTTGACTACATCAGGCTCGTCCTGCAATTTTTCCTGAAGAAGGGCATAACGGAAACTGTGCACGAGAGCTTCCCAGCTCGCTTCAATCACGTTCTCGGATACACCGACCGTATTCCACGTATTTTCTGTATTTTTGGATTCAATTAATACACGAACCTTCGCGGCAGTAGCATCTTTTTCATCCAGAACACGTACTTTATAGTCGGACAGATGCATGTTGGCAAGGGAAGGGAAGTACTGCACAAGCGCTTTCCGAAGTGCGTTATCGAGTGCATTGACCGGACCGTTGCCTTCAGCTGCGGTATATGCACTTGTTCCTCCTACGTTAAGTTTAACAAAGGCTTCCGATACAACTGACTTGCCAGCGACTTTTTCAACAAGCATCTTGAACGATTCAAAGGTAAACAATTCTTTCATGTCACCGTTGGCTTCACGGATCAACAATTCAAGAGAGGCATCGGCGCCTTCGAACTGATAACCCTGATGTTCCAGATCTTTAATTTTCTCAATGATCTGACGTGAGTTGGCACTGCTTGGATCGAATTCAAGACCCAGTTCCTGTGCTTTGGACACAATGTTACTTTGTCCGGCCAGTTCGGAGACGAGCACACGCTGTTTGTTACCAACCAACTCAGGAACGATGTGTTCGTAGGTCCGGGAATCACGCAGTATGGCAGAGACGTGAATACCGCCCTTGTGAGCGAAAGCCGCATTTCCGACATAAGGCTGGTTGATTGGCATATTTACGTTGGCAATCTCACTGACATAACGGGCAACATTCGTGAGCTGTCTCATCGAATCCTCAGAAACGCATTCATATCCAAGCTTCAGTTGCAGGTTAGGGATAATCGATGCCAAATTGGCGTTGCCACATCTCTCTCCATAACCGTTCATCGTACCTTGGACCTGTCTGGCACCAGCTTGTACTGCGCTTAAGGTGTTGGCTACAGCAAGTTCACAGTCATTATGTGTATGAATGCCCAGATGGGCTTGTGGAAGCCGTCCAGCGAGTGTGGATACGATCTCATACACCTCATGCGGCATCGTTCCGCCGTTGGTGTCACACATCACAAGCCAGTCCGCTCCAGCTTCATGGGCTTTGGTCAGTACAGCCTGTGCATATTCCGGATTGTGCTTAAATCCGTCGAAGAAATGCTCTGCATCAAAAATGACTTCCATACCGTTTTGTTTCAGATAGGCAATGGAGTCGAAGATCATGGACAGGTTTTCTTCCAAAGTGGTTTGCAAAGCTGTGTGCACATGGAAATCCCATGATTTCCCAACGAGAGTTGCTGCCTGAGCACCGGATTCAATCATGCGCTTCAAGTTAGCGTCTTCACTCGCGATGCTGCCTTTACGACGTGTACTGCCAAAAGCGACAACCTTCGCATTCAGGTTCAGTTCCTTGACTCTTTTGAAAAACTCAATGTCCTTGGTGTTGCTGCCTGGAATTCCGCCTTCAATATAATGAGCACCCAGGTCATCGAGCTTCTTGGCAATTTTGAGCTTGTCATCTGCCGATAAGCTGACTCCCTCCCCTTGTGTGCCGTCACGTAAAGTCGTATCGAAGATGGAGATGGCCTTTGACATGAAGATCCTCCTTTAAGATGAAGCGCTTTTTTTTAGAAAGTTTAATGGTGTGTTTAAAAAAACATATGAGCATGTTGGTGACGAATCCTTCGATTCTGTACCGCTACACTGTATTAAATTCAAAGTGTAGATTTGTCCTAAAATCGTGAATTTGTATAATTAATTATTATAGCACCATTATCGCCAAATGCTACATCGAATTCACCATTTGGTGTAACAAATGATGGATTGTAGAGTAGAGTGTGTTGTAAACATAGTCCTTGCAATATGTTATGCTTCATCTATATGCAGCTATTCCGGGATTGAATAGAGATTCATATCATATTTTATAAAAGGAGGGAAGAGGATGCATTTTGTGTGGGAGAATACAATTATTTCATTCATTATAATTGCTATTATTGTCGTTGCCGTGTGGGGTATCATTCGATCAATCGTTAAATATCGCCCAAAATAATGGGGATATAAATGATTTTTACATAAGGGATTTTGATATAATAGAGTAGAGAGTTCATTTAACGGAATTGTGTATACGAAAGGGCGGTGGTGGATCATGTCTTCAGACCAGACGCATAACAACATAAATGTAGATCGATATTATCCTACCGCCGGACGAGTGATTTTGCATGTCGATATGAATGCTTTTTATTGCTCTGTACATGAAGCCGAGGAGCCGGAATTATATAGAGGAAAAGCGACGGCCGTTGCGGGCAGCAGCGAAGTGCGCAAAGGTGTCATAGTAACTTGTTCGTACACGGCTCGACGCAGGGGCATTTCCACAGGTATGGTCGTCCATCAAGCGCTGAAAAAGTGCCCTGACTTAATTGTGATTCGTCCGGATTTTCATTTATATCGTAGATATTCCAAAGAATTCATGAAAATAGCTTACAGCTATACACCGCTGCTTGAAGCGACCTCAATCGATGAGTGTTATCTTGATATTACGGGGTCCAGACAGTTCGGTACACCGCTGGAAATTGCGGAAAGTATTCAGAACCGAATCCGGGATGAGCTGGGGATGCCCTGTTCGATCGGAATTGCACCCAACAAGCTGCTTGCCAAAATGGCTTCTGATTTGAAAAAGCCTAATGGCATTTCGATTTTGCGGATGAGGGATGTACCTCAGATTTTATGGCATAGACCCTGTAATGAGATGTTTGGGATCGGCAAAAAGACAGCGGAAAAGCTGAAGAAACTAGGCATTGAAACCATAGGGCAACTGGCCAAATCAGACGAGCGGATGTTAACCGATGTGTTTGGAATTAATGGCTCCTGGTTAAAAAATTCAGCAAACGGCATTAATCATTCGGCAGTTCAGGCTGAACGAGAAGCGAATAAATCGATTGGACACACAACAACGTTACCTGCGGATATATCCGAAATGGATGATGTACATCGGGTGTTACTGAATATAAGTGACCAGGTTGCCAGACGGTTGCGCAAGCACGAAATGCTCAGTCAGGGCATTCAGATTACAATTCGTACACCGGATATGAAGACGATTACGAGATCACGGATGATGGAAGTGCCTACTGAAGATGCATCCATCATATACCGGGAGGCCTGTGCTTTATTTGCAAAACATTGGGGAGGCGGGAAGCCTGTTCGTATGTTAGGTGTGACCCTCCAAACGCTGATTCCGCGTGAGGAGTCGGCGATACAGCTGGATCTGTTTGAATACGAGCAGAAGCCGAAGAAGGAAAACCTGATTCGCATTATGGATCAGTTACGTGACAAATTTGGTGAGAATGCTGTCGTTACCGCTGGCATGCTGGGGGATGATCCTTCCGTATTACTGCGCAATCATAAAGTCCGGGGAACATCTCTGCAAAAAGATAATTTGCAAAGTCTCGATTAAATAGGGCATAATGAAGACTTAAGGCTGTTAAAATGATTTGTAATAACTCTTACTTTGTATTAATATGTTTCTAGATAAAAATACTGTACGTTTTTGAATAATAGGAGGAGAGATTGGTAATGAGTAAATATACTTGGGTAGAAAAAGATACATGTATTGCGTGCGGAGCATGCGGAGCAACGGCGCCAGACATTTATGACTATGATGATGAAGGTTTGGCAGAAGTAATTTTCGATGGAGATGCCAACCAAGGGATCAAAGCCATTCCGGATGACTTGTTCGACGACATGCAGGACGCTTGCGACGGCTGCCCTACGGACTCCATTAAAGTTGCAGATGAACCTTTCAACAAAGAAGGTTAATTCCTTTCATATGAACATACAAAAGCACATTCTTCTGTCTTGGGGGCAGTGGGATGTGCTTTTTTGTCGAATGTTAAGGCTTAGATCCGGGTACTCAAGTCCTATGGATTTCTTGTCATCATTTGCCGATATATATAGAAACGGAAAAAGGCGAAATGATGGAGGATCGGATGCAAAATACTCATCTACGAACATATGTAAAGAAACATCCTGACAATAAAATGGCCTGGTATTTACTCGGTAAGGAATATTTGGGTGAAGGGCAGGAGGCCAAGGCGAACTATTGTTTTCAACAGGCGGGTGAAGTCTACGAGGCTTTCGAGCGAAGCAAGGCACCGGCAGATATATGGGTAGATTATCAGGAGAAGCTGGTTGAGATGGCTGAGCAAAAGGAGAAAAAACACCGTGTTCGCAAGATGTGGCTTACCCTGCTGATGCTGCTTGTATTGGCAGGATTACCACCTGCGGATGCTCCTGGTTTCAATCGTGATGCAGCGGAGGCTTTGGCTTCAGCTTTGGAATCGACGGACGATTCCACGGATAACGAATCAGGGAATAACCCGATGGAAGACTTGGCTCTTGTTGCGAACTCTAATGTGTTTACAGCTGGAGCATTCGGTGGAGGTGATCAGGGGGAGGCTGCCCTTGCAGCTGCATGGTCGGGTTCTGGTGCGAAAGTGCAGACATCGGCTGTGCTTGGATTGCAGGTCGCAGGTAACTGGACATTATGGAAGCGAAATATGGCGGTGAAATACATCGTTCAGACGAACAGCAGTGGCAAATTAACGGCACAGAGTTATGATGCCAAACAGTGTAACTGTAAACCGCCGGAAGTATCACCAGAGATCAAGCGGTTGTCACGGGCCTGGACGGCCAAACAGGAATCCGCGGCAGCTCTGTCGAGTGCAATGATTACATATAAAAAACAAAACGGAAGCTGGCCGAAAAGTGTTGCGCAACTGGCCCAGCCATTTCCGAATAATATTCTGGGCGAAACTGCACCTGGCATGACCGGGATGTTTCCGGCACTACTAGCCATGCATCAACAAGGGCAAATGGGAAAAGGAAAAACCACAGCTGAGGGAACACGTGAAGGTTCAGATTTGCCGCAAGGCAAAAACAGTGCATTTGTGGATACGTTAGGCGGAAAGCCTTTTTTGCAGGATCGGCTTGAGATTATCGTGGACAAGAGCAGGCATAAGCTTGCACTGATTAGTGGCGACACCATTATTCGGAATTACGAGGTGGGGCTTGGGGGAGATCGCACTCCGGAGGGAGCGTTTGTCATTTCAGACAAAGTTGTTAATCCAAATGGTCGCTCTAACGGTGAATTTGGAAGTAGGGGCATGCAGCTATCGGACACAAATTATGCCATCCATGGGACCAACGAGCCAAACAGTATCGGGCTGGATGAATCCCTTGGATGTGTGAGAATGAGTACTGAAGATGTGGAAGAGCTATTTGCTCTTGCACCTCAGGGAACTCCGGTACGCATCGGGAAAGATCTGCTGCCAGAGGCAGCTGTGGTTCCAGAAGCGAAGGATCGCTACCGATACACACTTGTTCCCAAGCAAAATAATCCGAATAAGACGTATCATTGGTTGAATTAAACGATAAACCAAGTGATTCAGACCGAAGAAAACGTAAAATCCATGCTGGATTGGTATGTAGATGCAGAAACAGTCGGTTGAAGCATTTACAGGTTGGCGATAATAATAAGCGCACCAATGATAATGATCAGTCCACCGACGCTGGCTGCTGTCCAGATAATGGCTTTCCGGTTGACCTCTTCTTTCTTTTGCTGCAAAGTAGGTGGTTTGCGTTTGGGAGCCATGGGCTGTTCCTCCTTCATGGAATAAGGCTATATAGATGTAGCCATGCTCCCATTGTAAAGAATTCAACTCGCCATTTCCAGTAGGCGGGTGGATTACTTGTGAGCATTTTGCATCATACGATTACTGTTGCTTGTGGGGGGATGGAAAATGCTTCTGTCTATGCTCAAACTACTTTCCTTTTGAAGAAGAAACGGATAGACTTGTGTATAGAGTGTTTTTTTACATATGAAAAAGACGGAAAGCAGTTTTTTCAGCGTACCGGACCAGAACGGAGTGAGTGATTTGTTATACAGAAGTCTTGCTAAACCCTTGTTGTTCAAAATGGACCCTGAGCAGGCCCATCATCTAATTATCGGCGGCCTGAGCGGAATGGGTAGTATTCGCCCGGTTCCTTCCGGTTTGCGTGTCATGTATGGCGTGCGTGAAACATCGGATCTGGCTGTGGACATGTTCGGATGTCATTTTCCTACACCTGTAGGACTTGCGGCTGGTTTGGACAAAAACGGACAGGCTGTAACGGGCTTTTCTTCCATCGGGTTTGGCTTCATGGAAGTGGGCACAGTCACACCGCTTGCACAGCCAGGTAACGACCAGCCGCGGTTATTCCGCCTGCCTCCCGATGAGGCATTGGTGAACCGGATGGGCTTCAATAACCTCGGAGCCGAAGCGATGGCGGGGGAATTGGCACGCCTCACGGAGCGCCGAATTCCAGTGGCCGTAAATATAGGTAAAAATAAGGCAACACCAAATGAAGAAGCACATTTGGATTATGCAAAATGCATTCGGGCGCTGTACGATTATGCGGACCTGTTTGTGGTGAATATCAGTTCACCAAATACACCGGATTTGCGTAATCTGCAACATGGGAATGAACTGAAGGAATTGCTTGCCGCTGTCATGAATGAGATGGAGACGCAGCGCAAGAGAGCGGGCGGTTCCGTTAAATCGGTGCTGGTCAAAATTGCACCTGATGTGAATGACCAGGAGCTTGAATATATGGTGAGTACCATTGCTGATAGTGGAGTTGCCGGAATCATCGCAACGAATACAACGATCAGCCGTGAAGGTCTGTCCCATCAGCATGCCAAAGAGACTGGTGGACTAAGTGGCAAGCCGCTGCGTGAACGTTCCACGGAAATCATCCGCCAAATCTATCGCCAGACAGAAGGCAAACTGCCAATCATCGGATCAGGGGGCATTTTCACAAGCGAAGATGCTTACGAAAAGATTAAAGCAGGAGCCAGCCTGGTGGAAATATATACGGCATTGATCTATGAAGGACCTGAAGTGAACCGGCGTATTCACGCCGGACTGCGTGAATTGCTGCGTAAAGACGGTTATAGTCATATTTCGGAAGCTGTCGGTGCAGAGCATCGTTAAGCAATGTTTCGGAGTTCCCCGGATTGAGAATTAGAAGCGTGGAAGAGGTAATGTCGTACGGGACTCTTCCCCCCGCTTAACATCATGTATAATGGATAAGAACAGGGGAAGCTATAGAGACAGGAGGCATAAGCATGGACGGTAGAGACTGGGGTACATTTTTACTTCCTTATGAACAAGCGGTAGAGGAATTGAAAGTTAAGTTTAAAACGATGCGGGCGGAGCTTAAGAAAAGGGAAGAATACGCCCCGATCGAATTCGTTACCGGTCGTGTCAAAAAAATATCCAGCATTCTGGAGAAATCCAGACGCCTGAATGTGCCGCTTGATCAGGTGGAAACAGGCATAGAGGATATTGCAGGTATCCGAATTATGTGCCAGTTTGTGGATGATATTCGGCGGGTAGCCGAGTATATTCGTGGTCGTAAGGATTTGACGGTATTAATTGAGAAAGATTATATCACCAATTTCAAAGAGAGCGGCTACCGCAGTTTCCATATGATTATTGAATATCCTGTTCAGACGGCTCTTGGGCAGAAGAATGTGCTGGCCGAGATTCAGATTCGGACGCTGGCGATGAACTTCTGGGCCACGATCGAGCACTCCCTAAGTTACAAGTTTCGGGAGAGTCTGCCGGATGATATGCGCGCAAGATTGAAAAAGACGGCCGAAGCCGCTTTTGTACTCGATAATGAGATGTCGGCGATCCGTCTGCAAATTCTGGAGGCGCAAAAAGCCTTTGAAGATGATTCCAATATCGTATCAAGAACACTGAACATCATACATCAATTGTATTTCTATCACCTTGTGAACGAAGCAATAGAAGCACAAAAGCGCTTCAATGACTGCTGGGAGCGTCATGATATGGAAGGGTTGAAAGACCTTCTGGATGATGTGAAAGCACTTCTGAACGCAGCCAGAAAGGGTGAAAACCCGGATGAGCAGCTATGAGCCGCTGTATGTTGACTATCTGATCTACTTCAATCGCGATCAGGACTACTTTGAATGCCATGAGGTATTGGAAGAACTGTGGCTTGAACGGGATCGGGATTCTCTGTACAAAGGATTGCTGCAGATTGCAGTTGGGCTGTATCATTTCAGGAATAATAACCTTCGCGGAGGACGCATGATGTTACAGAGTTCGGTAGATCTGTTAAAGTCATATCCGGAAACTTCGCGAGGCATTGCCCTTGGGGCGTTGGTGCAGGAAGTACAGGAGCTGGTTCATGGACTTTCCGGTCCTGAGCCACACAATTTTCCTTACAGAGACTTGCATATTCAGATTCAGGATGAGACCCTGGTCCAGGAGGTTCGAGAACGAGCTCTTGAACTGAAGCCTAATATTCCCCAACGGCGAAGTCCTACACGTGGACGAATCTATGAGGAGAAGATGAAGGCACTGCAGAAAGAACAGAACCTGCAGAACGAGTAAGTTTGTAATGGAAAGTCATCATTCACTTCATCCTTAACATATTGTCAGATATATGATATTAAAAAACACCCCGACCGTTCCTATAGAGGAATTGGTCGGGGTGTTCGATATTAAAGGACATCATTAACAGTTAGGAATGATTCCAGAGCTTGTCCATGCAAAGGACCGTATGAGTCATGCAGGACTATCGCATCCACAAAGGGATATACGATTAGCTTGCCGATGGAGTGGCACTGCTTTTATATTTCTCGAAAAATTGCTTGTAGTCATCCAGTGTATAACCGTTGTCACTGCCATTTTCCTGCAGCCCGCCAACCATACGGTCTTTCTCAACACCATCTTGATAATATACCAGAGTTGGTGTGTACTCAATGTTGTAATCGGTCCAACCGGAATCGAATTCACGCAGATTGAACTGAGGCAGTTGAATACCTTCCTCATCGACCAGTGGCATCAACTGAGGTGTTGTCGCACGGCAGTGTGAGCAGTCGGAGGCAAAGAAATATACAAAGAAGCTGTCTTTGTTATCAATTCTGGCTTTCAGATCATCAGGCAATATAATTTGTTGGTAGTTCGGATCGTTCAGCAGTTCGCGAGTTGCGGGATTAAGCTTGGAGGCAGCGATGCCATAGGCATTCTGCACGCTATCCATCTGTTTCTTGGATTGCTGATTCACCAGAACGAGTGCTGCAATCAATGCGACAAAAATACCCAGGAAAATAAGGATCGCAGCGCTTTTCTTTTTCTTCTTGGATTTCATTTAGACATCCCCCATCGATCATATCGAAATATAGTTGTGGCAAAAATGCAGGATGGGATAATATGCATAAGCACCCGAATTTTTGCACATCAATCAATCTACTTGCCATTATACTACATTACACGCTGTAGTGGAATATGTACGAAGCAATAGGAAAGGTATGCCCGGATATGATAACATAGAACTATATGCAATTTTAACAAGACAGGATGAGTGGGATTATGGCTGTACAGCTGCCTTCGATATTTGCCGAGCGAATGAAAAGCTTGTTAGGCGATGAATTTGAACAATTTATGAAATCTTATGAGCAATCGCCACATGCGGGACTGAGAGTGAATACGTTGAAAATATCGCTGGAACAATTCAAGGGAATTGCTCCATTTGATATGCGACCCATTCCGTGGTGCGGAACGGGTTTTTATGTGCCTCACGGGGTTAAGCCGGGGTTGCATCCTTATTATCATGCGGGCATGTATTATATCCAGGAACCAAGCGCCATGGCCCCGGTTGAATTATTGAATGTGATACCCGGGGAACGTGTGCTGGATCTATGTGCTGCTCCTGGCGGGAAAACAACCCAGATTGCAGCCAAGCTGCAGGGCAAGGGTGTACTCGTTACGAACGACATCCATGCGGAACGTACGAAAGCGCTCGCCAAAAACGTGGAATTGTATGGGGTACGCAATGCTGTTGTATTGAATGAATCACCGGAACGGATTGCGAATGCATTTCCTCATTATTTTGACAAAGTGTTAATCGACGCGCCTTGCTCAGGTGAGGGCATGTTCCGCAAAGATGAGGACATGGTTAAATCTTGGGAAAATCATTCGGTGGAAAAATGTGTGCTGATGCAGCGCGATATTCTGGAGACTGCAGCCAGGCTGCTTGCTCCAGGCGGAACGATCGTATATTCCACATGTACGTTTGCGCCGGAGGAAAATGAAGCGATGATTGCGGAATTTCTGAACATCAATCCTGATTTTGTGGTGAATGACATTCCGGAAAGCGCTGGGTTTGCCCCAGGGCGCCCGGATTGGGTGCGTCAGATGTTGCCTGAGACAGCACAGATGACTGAATCCGTACTGGACCAGACTCGTGGTACTTCAAGGTTATGGCCTCACCTGTTGGAGGGGGAAGGACATTATGTTGCTGTATTGCAGCATCGTGCGGAATCCTTTGCAGAGGAAGATGGAAGTCAAGAACAGGGCAGCGGATTACAGACTGGACAGGCAGCGGGCGCAGACTTTTCGGAACCAACTGAATCGATAGAGCGATCTATCCGTACGTCTGCACCAATCAGTAAAGAAGAGCGGAAACGGGAACGTCTCCTGAGAACCGAATCCAGAGAGCGCATTGACAGACATACTCGTGGCGGCAAGGCTCAGGGAAAACTGGGTAAAGGAAACGAGCGTGGTGGCCGTAAAAACGAACGGAGTCAGGGACGGGGAGCCGACCAGGTGAGTGTCGATCCAGGAACGGTGTATGCTCAATTTGTACAAGAAAATCTGAAAATCGAACTTGTTGGAGAAACGGTGTATTACGGCGATCGGGTGTATCAATCTTCTGTGGGTGCTGCCCGTCTGGAAGGGCTCAAGGTTATACGACCTGGGTGGTTTATGGGGACAATGAAGAATGGGCGATTTGTGCCCTCTCATCCGCTTGCATGTGCTTTGAATGCAGCTGAAGCTCAGAGATCCGTTAATCTATCTTCGGCAGAAGGAGAGGCAGTAAGGTATCTCAAAGGAGAGACGTTGAACATCGAAGAAGCACGAGTTGAACGCCAAGCAGATCTGGCGGCCAAAGGTTACGTGTTGGTGTGTGTGGACGGTATTGCGGCTGGCTGGGGGAAATGGCTGGATGGTGTACTGAAAAATGAATATCCGGCAGGCTGGAGGTGGACATCAGTATGAGTGGAAAAGGCAAGCAAACGCTGCGTCTGGATAAAATATTGAGCCATATGGGCGTGGGGTCTCGAAGTGAGCTCAAAAAGATGGTAAAGCAGGGCAGAATCCGTGTGGACGGTAAGCCGGTGAAAGACAGCGGAGTGCAGGTCAATCCGGACGTAAACGTGATTGAAGCTGACGGAGAGCGGATCGTGTATCGGGAAATGATCTACCTGATGCTGCATAAACCACCTGGCGTGGTGTCGGCAACCGAAGATAACCGGGATAAAACGGTGATTGATCTGCTGCGTAAAGAGGATCGTGTCTTCGATCCGTTCCCTGTGGGACGACTCGACAAAGATACCGAGGGCTTGCTCATTCTAACGAATGATGGGCCACTTGCCCATGATCTGTTATCCCCGCGTAAACATGTGCCCAAGACGTATGAAGCCCGTGTGCTGGGAAACGTTGACGAAGAAGATATTGAAAAATTCAAAGCCGGCATTCAGCTGGATGATGGATATGAGACATTGCCTGCGGAATTGACTGTACTCCATCGTGAGGAAACGGAAGAGGGCGTGTTTTCTTCCATTTCATTGATCATTCATGAGGGCAAGTTCCATCAGGTGAAAAGAATGTTCCAGGCTGTTGGCAAACGCGTGGTTTATTTGAAACGTGTTGCCATGGGTGAACTGGAGCTGGATGCCAATCTGGAGATTGGCAGTTATCGCGAATTAACCGCAGACGAGTTAGATCGTCTGCGGAAGTAACAGCTCCCGCCCTTCGCGAAGCGGAGCAGGGAGCGGGCAGGGTGCGAAGCCCTGCCCACCGCGCCAAAGGCGCAACAGCTCCCGCCCTTCGCGAAGCGGAGCAGGGAGCCGGGCAGGGTGCGAAGCCCTGCCCGTAATGGTCCCGCTTGAGCTTGGGCGGGACCGTCGCTGTCAAGCGGCAGACCCGGCAACAAGCGCTCCCACGCCACCCGTCACATAGCAAGATCGAAACCGCCGCCGGTAAACGAGACGGGAGTCCAGAGGGCAGAGCCCTCTGGGGCCCTCCCTCGGAAGGGAGGGTTTGGGTGGGTGCGACTCTTTTACAGATAAGGAATGAAGACAATGACAATTAAATTAATCGCACTGGATGTCGATGGAACGCTGCTTAATGATCATCATGAACTCACCGAAATGACGCAAGAGACCTTAATTCGTGCTTCCCGTCAGGGAGCTGAGATTGTCCTGTGTTCAGGCAGAGGTCCTGCGAACACGATCCCGTTTATGGAGCAGATGGGACTTGACGGATATGTCATTACACATAATGGGGCGGTCACTGCACAAGTCCAGACTCGTGAAGTAGTGCATCATTTTGCCATGGATGGACAGGGACTGGAGCCTTTCATAACTTATTGCCGTACCCAGGGTGTGCATTTTGATATCAACACGGCGTTTGGACTCTATGTGGATCAGCCGGAAGGTTTGGAGTTGCAGGTGCGCGAGATGTATCAAAACTTTATGGCAGAGCCATTAAAGCTGCCGCAATGGGCGGATATGACAGAGCCGCTTGCGAAATTCACCGCGTTTGGACCGATTGAGCAAATGAACGCAGTGCAGCAGGAATGGTCGACCTGGAATCTTCCATATTATATGACGCGCAGCGGTGATTTTTTCATTGATCTGATGCATCCTGAAGCCTCCAAAGGTGCAGCCCTAAAAAGGCTGGCTGAAGCAAAAGGAATCCAGCCTTCCGAGATTATGGCGGTAGGTAACTACTATAATGACATCACAATGTTGACCTTTGCAGGCAAAGGGGTGGCGATGGACAATTCCCCGGAGGAAGTTAAGGCTGCTGCGGATGAGGTTACACTTTCGAACAACGATCAAGGTGTGGCCCACGCTATCCAAAAGTATGTGTTGTCCGTCTAACCGTACCCTCTTAAATCTAAATAGACGCTGTATCTTATAAAATGCCGCTCTCAGGGGTAACCTAACAGAATAACGTTAGGAACTGAGGAGGACAGGTACATGGAACTGAAAGTAGAGCTGATTCCTGATCTTCGTACTTCAGGTGGTGAAGTGCAGGATATTATGGTGGACGGTCAATATGTGGGTTCGCTTCTGCTTGTGTTCAGGGAAGGGGATCGGGTATCCGGTAGCCTTCAGGTCGAACAGGATTCGCTACCTGACGAGACAGAACAATGTATTGTGGAGCAGGTGCACGAATATATTCGTTCTCTCGCGGATGCGGTAAGCGCTGCTGAATATGAAGTGCTTGTAAGCTGCGGCACACTGTACTCTGTGTTACAGAAGTCAGAGTCTCAAACGGATGTGTTAGTTCCGTCGTTACGGTCTGAAGATACGTTTAATTACGATGAACAGAATGATCGGGTTAGTGTAAATGAAGTACACGTCATTCCCGGCTCACAAGCCGAATCATTTACATATGAAGACCCGGAACATTTGCTGGAGATGGAGCTAGTAAGCGCCGGACGCAGCATATCCATTTATGTATTTAATGACGCCAATGGACAGGAACTGGCCGAAGCCTCTCTGAAACAATATGGTGCTGATGTACAGGGTGAGATCCACTGGTATGATGAACCAGCAGAGAATTATCAGGATGCGGCTGCCGAGCTGTTGGTACGAGAGCTGGATGAAGAAATCATCGATACGATTACCATCCGCATGTGGCATCAAGGCCAGGAGCTGGAATCGGTGGAATGGGTGCACAGGGATTTTGCTGATGATGAGATAGAGTCCGAAGAAGATCTCGAAGAGATTGAAGCTGCTGAAGAAGCCTGTTATGTAATGTTGGTGCGCAAAGATCGGGAGTTTCGGGTATATGAACTGTTTCTGCAAGAACGCGGAGGGTTACCTGTAGGTACAGCAACAATTGATACCTCACAGGCAGATTTGTCAGGGTTTATGGATTATCAGGTTCCTGGTACAAGTGCTCAGCGAATGAGTCTGGTCGAAGTTCTGATGCGAGAGCTGGACAAAGAGCTTGAATTTGATACATTACACCTCACGATGTTATATCGAAATCAAATTATTGATGAAGCGAAGATTGAAGGGTAAGAGGCACAGCCTCTTGCCTTTTTTGTTTTCTTTTTGACGAAAAGACCATTTCCCGGTATAGTACCATTAGTTTAAGAGAGTCTTGGAAGTGGAGGAGAATCTTGATGCACTCATTCAGTATCACATCAGACTACATTAATGATGAATTTAAGGCAATGCAGGCTCAGCCGGAAGACACGGAGGAAGTGATGTCTCTGCTAATGGAAACAGCCGAATGGCTGCGGAGCCAGGGGTCTTCTCAATGGAATGCGTTGTTAAAAGGTGAGGATTCTCATCATACGGCGGAGGCCATTCAGCGTGGCGACGTATTTGTATTTAAGAAGGGCTCTGACGTTGCTGGCATGGTTATTTTGATGAGCCAGCCAAGCGCATGGGATGTCCATCTGTGGGGAAGCAAAGCCCATGCCGGGGATGGCGCAATCTATCTGCACCGATTAGCAATTCGCAGAAAATATGCCCAGAATGGACTGGGACGGGCGATTTTGCAATGGTCCAGCAGCGGAATACAGTTTGAGGACAAAGACATCGTCCGATTGGATTGTGGGGCGGGCAACACAACATTGAACGCATTCTATGTGCGTAATGACTATACCTTTGTAGGAGAAACAGACGGCTTCAGTATGTATGAGAAGGCGGTGCCACTCCTGTCTGAATAACTCCGTGTTCAACACATAAAGTACATTCAAAAAGCCGGGAGCTACCATTGCTCACCGGCTTCATTTGTATGTTCGCAATGAGGTTGACTAACTGTTTAAGATGTTTAACTTTCCATTCGTGCATCTGCTTCTTAGCCGAGCATCTCCTGAATATGTTGTATATACGACTCAGCAGTTAGGGCGGTGGAGTGGACTCAGTACCTAACAATATTCGTCATGTCGTCAGCGTCAGAACCAACATGGTACAATGGATATTGAAATGAATTCTATTATTCAGCTGAAATGACCGAGTGATAAGGAATCTCATTTTGTACCTTTACTGAACATATGTTCTGATATATCATGATTGAAGATGTAATGAAAAGACTTATGCTAGAAAGGGGGAAACTAACGGTGAGATTGCTGCAGGCGCTTTTCTTTCCTCCGGAGCAGCCCGGAGGTGTATCCTCTATGATTCCGTATTTGCAAGAGAGGTTTACAACCCCAAGGTGGGAGATGGATCTGTTCTCGTTGCCTAAGCGAATTCGCAACAAGGGCAGAGAGGATATCCAGTTTGAGACGTTCGATTGGACTCATTATCAGGATAGTGCTGTCGTGCAAAAATATATGCAAACCTACCGGGATTATTTGTGGTGGACCAAGCTGCGTATTCAGAAGCCTTACGATTTGATTCATGCCCATCACCCTATTGCGGGGCTTGCGATGAAGAATGTTTTCCCAGATGTTCCCCTCATTCAAACGATCCACTCCAGTTATGAGCGAGAGCTGATTCTGAATGGACGCATTGAGCCGGATGGACCGGAGCATCAATTCCTGTTGTCCATCTATGGTGAGCTGGAGCACCAAGCAGAGCGGTTGTTAACGGTATCGGATTCTTTCCGTCGTTATCTGGCGCCTTATGTACAACATCCTGATGTCATCGGTGTAATTCCGAATGGTTTTGATGAGAAAAGGTTTAAGCCAATTCCCCATGAAAATGCCATACCACAGCTGGTCACCGTATGCCGTCTGGTTCCGGCGAAAGGGCTGGATATTCTGTTCAAAGCCTGTGCCGAACTGAAAGCACGGGGACATGATTATGTGCTTCATATTATTGGGGACGGACCGATCCGTCCAGACTTGGAAGAATTGGCCCAGCGGTTGGGCATTTATAATGAGACTATTTTTTATGGTTACACGCTGCACCCGGAAGAGTTCATGCCATTTTTTGATATCTTTGTACTTCCTTCGCGGGCGGAGGCGTTTGGGTCTGTTTTCGCGGAGGCAGCGCTTAGCTGTCTTGCCCTTATAGGTACAGATGTTGGCGGCATACCAGAGCAGATCGAGAACGGCAGTAACGGCTTGCTGGTGCCCTCAGAAGACCCGTCTGCACTGGCAGAAGCGCTTGAGAAGGTGATGGTTGACCCCGCGTACCGTTATGAGCTCGCCCGTTCGGCATGTGAGAAGGCCAAAGCCCATTACTCTTTGGGCAGATCGGTCAATGAACTGAAAAAAATGTATTTGCAATTTCCGAGCCAGTTCTAACTTCTGAAAAGGGAAAAGAAGGAAGCCGCTGTGTGAACAGCGGCTTTTTTATGTTTAGGGAAATGATGTATCGCAACAAAAAGATACGTTGTTATAGATGTTTTTTGCGTCCGCGAAAGCTTCCCCATCGATCCATTATTAATTTTGCACCCCAGATCAGTGCCAAACTGCCGAAAATGGGGTAAAGGATAGAGAGAAGTGAACTGAATCCAAACTGACTGAGCGAATAACATAGCAGCATGATGGCCAGTATGATTACTTTGGGATGTACTTGGACATGCTGTCTGAGTTGGAGGGTCATTCCATAAATATCGGCCACAAACGTACTGAAGATTTCCATGAAAATCAGGGATACATAAATAGACTGGACTACCCATCCAAGTTGAAAGGCAATGCTGCCCATTGGGATTTCAAATTGTGTGATGCCAGGCATCTGGGCCGACATGGCGAAGTGTGCTGCCATAAGCATGAATCCTACACCAATCCCGCCCAGAACGCCGCCCCATTTCAGAACCTTTCGGCTGCGAATCTGATTTCCCACCGGAACGAGTACAGCTTGGGCAAGTGCCAGGTTGAATGAAGTATATAACAGAGGAGATAACCATACTTGGATAGGATTGCTGTCCGTGGTCAATGTAATAAATCGGTTTGCGCCGGGATGATGTATGGTACTGGTGATCATAAGCAGGGAGAGCAGGAGCATCATGGGCACCACGATACTGTTCATTTGCAGAATAGCCTGAATACCCCGTCCAAGCAGCAAATATGTACCGATAAGGGTAACAATCAGCCCGGTCTGGTAATGAAGCCCCAGATGCTCTACAAAGACCGACCCGGCTCCGGCCAGCATGACACTGTTTACTCCGATAAGGATCAGAAGGGTAACCCAGGTAATCCAGTTTCCTGCTTTATGGCCGAATAGATGTTTGTTGAGATCTTCGTATGAGCGCGAGCCGGTATCATGGGCAATCAGCATCATTTTTGTACCTAACCAGACAAAGAGCATGGTCGATAAGCCAATAGTAATGGTGGCCCATTTGCCATACTGGGTAAAAAACTGCAATATCTCCTGCCCTGTTGCAAAACCGGCTCCTACTACCGTTCCAATGTATGTAAATGCGATCTGCAGCACCCGAAATGCCTGTTTCATGCGTTTCCCCTCTCAAGGCCCCTGAATAGTTTGGACATGCGGGTGCCATGGTACAAGTTATGCTTGAACCACAAAAGTCATGACAATTGAAGTGTGGCATAGGGTCATTTATATGCTCCGAATAAGAGCAAAGGCAATTTCGCTTGAACTGATAGCTGGATCTATGATACTTTTACGTCATAGGAACGGCTTGGGAGGTCAAATTATGGAAGTATTGAAACAACGAATTTTACAAGAAGGTGTAGTTATGTCAGATCAGGTGCTTAAGCTGGATGGTCTGCTGAATCACCAGATTGATCCTGCACTGACGATGGAAATGGGACGTGAATTTGCCGCTCGTTTCCGTGAAAGTGGTGTAACTCGGGTCATTACAGTAGAGTCTTCCGGGATTCCGGTCGCCTTTGCTGCCGCACATGAACTGGGGGTTCCGCTGGTATTTGCCCGTCGCAAAAAAACACTTTTGGCTGACCCCGACGCCTACTGTGAAAGAGTGCCTTCTTTTACCAAAGGGATCGTAACAGATATTATGGTGTCCCGTGAATATATTCATGAGAATGACCGTATTTTGTTTATTGACGATATCATTGCGAATGGCGATGCCGCTCGTGGTGTCATTAAAATTATCGAACGTTCGGGTGCGGAACTGGTTGGATTCGGTGTTGTGGTCGAAAAATGTTTTCAGGCCGGAGCCCGCACTATTCGTGAGCAGGGCATCCCGGTTGAAGCGTTGGTGCGCATTCGTTCATTGAACGATGGCACCGTGCAATTTGACGATAACGAAATGTGACTTTTTAAAGGAAAAAGTGCCTATTTTTATAACAATGCCTTTGCATGACCGCTGATTTCATTTATAATGGGGTTATGTTAGGGAGAGGAGGCAACACCATGGGTAACCAACCGGCAACAGAACAATTTTTTATTGATAAGCTGGCGGAATCGAAAGTACATTTTGAGCGTGCCCTGGATTGTAAACATACGGAATTCGATGACCTTTATCCCTATATGATTGAACATCCTCAATTTTTCTGGTACAAACGCTACGTTGCCTGGTCAGAATTGCTGACGATTGTAGGCTTGTGCGAAGAGTTGTCCTTCTCTTGGAAAGAACAATTTACACCGCATCAAGTGGAGTACCTTGAAGAACGTGTGATGTCCGCCAAAGTGCTTGATTTTTGGTTTGAGAAGAACGACAGCAAAGAGCACGCGCAGCGGTAACTTTCAGTCGGGACATACTTTCGAATGACATGACAGTCCAATACAGTCACGTGAGACCTAAATGACTTTTCATTTAGGTCTCTTTTTGTAAATAATTTTTTTGGGAAAGTAGGCGCCATAAATATGATCAGTGATGCAGAATTGGATGCACTGCGTTTATCGGGTGAAAAAGTAAGAGTGGTACGGGACGAGATTCAGTCCAATGATGTGACGGGCATTGTAGTGGCCTGGGACGGGGAGCAGGTACTCATTCGCCGTCAGAATCGTCGTGTGGTCAAGCTTGACCGGAATTATCGGTATCAGTTGTTCAGCGAACCACGTAAGAGCCCACTCGAAGAATAGGACATGCATTTTTTTTAGGTTCATTTACCATGGATGTTTTGGCATAATTGCACCTCTCGGGAGAGAAGATAGGTACAGTGAGAGCTTGTAACATATCAGCCGAGAGGATGTGCGGTAACCATGACACTGATGAATGATAAGGTTCATGCCTATAAAGATCAGATTGGTGAATTAAGCGATGTGCTGCCAGGTGTGGTGAAGTCTTATCATGAGTTCACTGGAGAATGTTTTCAGGCCGGAGCGATTGATGCCAAGACCAAACAGCTGATTGCCTTGGGCATTGGACTTTTTGCGAACAATGAGGTATGTACGTTTTACCATGTGGAAGAGGCACGTGCCAAAGGAGCGAGCGATCAGGAGATTATGGAGACAGTTGCTGTGGCTGGAGCGGTAGGCGGAGGCCATGCGTTGTCTCAGGGGGCAATGAGAGTACAGAAGGCTTTACATTAAGTATAGAAGTCTACAGCACAGCGAATTTGTAAACAAAAGCCCCAAAACAAAGAGGAGGTCCCGGATTCACCCGGAGCCTCCTCTTTGCGCTATATCCAATCAAACTTATATTTTGCCCAGCATTTTGTTATACATAAACTGTCCTGTTACCCGGCGTGCTGTTACATAACGATCATTGAAGTAAGGATTGGATAATTGGGTGATGCTGACACCCTTGCTGCTTGAAGCATGAGCGAACTGTCCGCCCCCGATATATACCCCTGTATGTGAAATGCCATTGCCCATCGTATTAAAGAATACCAGGTCACCTGTACGCAGATTAGCTTTGGATACCGGCGTGCCGGCCTTCGCTTGTTGCTGGGAAGTGCGTGGTAATTCAATGCTATATTTGTTGAATACATATCTCATAAATCCAGAGCAATCAAACCCGGCGAGTGTCGTGCCGCCCCATTTGTAAGGTATGCCTGTCATGTTGTTAACGACGGTGTTAATACTGCTTGCCTCTGTGCTTGCTGCACCGGATGTAAATAGAACTGCTGCTCCAAAAATGGAGATGATAAGCTTTTTCAAAATTGTTGTTCTCCCTTCGATGCCTACGGAGTTAGCTAAGGGTTCGGTAGAAGGTTCCCTATATTTCCTATGTATAAGAATAATTCACCCAAAATGGTTCCCCCGTTTTCAAACATGAAACTCGGCAAATGAATAATTAAGTTTTTGTAACCTTTTGAAACTATATTGCATAAATGCGAAAATGTCAAACCGATCTTGAACACTTCTTATCATCTCAATGTTAACGGAATTATTGCTATTTATGTAGAATTAACTCGAATGTTGGGTTCTAATAGATGACAAAAAAGTAACTACTGTTTCAAATGGTGAGAAATTGGACAATTTATTGGCTTTCTCATATACATTTTAGAGGATAACTTTAGGTGAAGACAAAGAATTTGTTACAAAATGTTGCAAATATTGACAAAACTCGTTGTTTTGCATAGAATTCTTTTTATCCATCCACTTATTGGATGAAAAGAAATAGTTTGAGTTTAAAAACAAATATAAGGAGGGTAGATGCGCAAGGAAAACAGTTTGCAGAAAATGAATTGGGGAGTGTTCTAAACGATGTTGAAGGCAAAAGCAAAGTTTGCATCTTTGGTTATGGCATGTACAATGGTTTTCTCTGTTGTCGGAATGGTATTTCAGCCTGCTGCTAAGGTATCTGCTGCAGACGCTTCTGGAACGACAGCAAGTATCTCAGATATTTTGAAGAATCAACGTCCTGACGGGGGATGGAAAAAGGATTACAAAGAAACAAGTGGTGAGTGGGCCAAATCTACGATTGATAACAAAGCTACATACTCAGAAATTAGAAGATTAGCCAAGGAATTTAAAAAGACGAATGATCCGCGATACTCGGCGGCTGCTATCAAAGGAATCAACTTTTTGCTGAATATGCAGTACTCCAATGGAGGTTGGCCACAAGTATACCAAAGCTCGGGCTATCACAAACACATTACCTTCAACGACGATGCCATGATTAATGTCATGTACATGCTGGATGAAATAGGTGCACGTAAAGGTGATTTCTCATTCATCGACAGCTCTCTTGCGGATCGCAGTAAAAAATCAGTTGATAAAGGCGTAGATGCTATTCTCAATACACAGGTTGTAGCGAACGGTAAACTGACTGCATGGGGACAGCAGCATGATTCGATCTCCCTTAAACCTGCTGGAGCAAGGATTTATGAAGTGCCTTCTTTAAGCGCAGGGGAGAGCAGTACGATTGTAAAGTTTTTGAAAACAAGACCGTCGAACTCGAAAATTAAGGCTTCCATTCAAGCGGCAGAAGCCTGGTTCAACAAAGTTCAAATTACAGGATACAAGTATGTCAGAGAAAACGGAGATAGCCAACTCGTAGCTGATTCAGGTGCAGCACCAATTTGGGCACGTTTTTACGAAATTGGAACGGATAAACCGATCTTTGTAGGACGTGATGGGGTTGTGAAATACAAACTCAGCGAAATCGATAAGGAAAGAAGAGGCGGGTATGCCTGGTATGGCAACTGGCCTTCCAAGATCTAAGCCTATTACTACTAAAAAAGAAATGGGCCTGATTCGGACGTTAAACGCCGGATCGGGCTTTGATATCTGGATATTCATTTTTGAATTGACACTTTTATTGGTACATGATATATTATTTCTTGTCGCCAAGATTAAATCTTGGGAAGCAAAAACATATGCGGTCGTGGCGGAATTGGCAGACGCGCACGGTTCAGGTCCGTGTGGGCTAACCCCCGTGGAGGTTCGAGTCCTCTCGACCGCATCATATGTAATATAAAAAAGGTTCCTAGAATGGCAGCAATGCCACTCTAGGAACCTTTTTTATTTGTTTACGGATTAGTGCGGTTGCTCATCCTGATTCTTTTCAACCACTCCTTCAACTTGAGCGAAGATGACGTTTATCTTTGTTTATTTACCCATAAATGGAAAAATGTTTGTTCTGCGACGGTTTGCCCCTTTTATTTCAGGTGAATTGTACGTAAAATACCGAATTGTACCTATACTGGGAATCCATGATCCACTATTCTCTTCTCGTATGGAAGCGCTATCAACAGGGATTTGAATGACCAAATTCAGAGGGGGTAGGGATAATTTGAAACGAATCGGAAAAAGGATGGCAATGTGTTTCATGGTATTCATGATTGCGGTGGTGCAGTTCGGAATTATGGGAACGACAGGTAATGTGGCACAAGCAGCAGATAAGAGTCTGGCCCAGAAGCCGTATATGGGTTGGAGCAGTTACAGCATGCAGGTATATGACGGGGCGGGCAACTGGACATCGGCTGAGAGTATTAAGAAGCAATCGGATGCCATGCGCGAGAAGCTGCAAGCCCATGGATATGAATACATTAATATTGATGCTGGCTGGAACGGTGACGAAGATGAATACGGCCGTCCTATTCCGAGTACTGTTCTTTATCCAAATGGATTTCAGGAGGTCATCGATTATGTCCATAATAACGGACAGAAGATCGGGATCTATCTCATTCCGGGTTTATCAATCACCGCCTATAAAAAAAATCTTGAGGTGTATGGAACGGGCGGGGCATGTCGTATGCAGGATATTGCAGTAAAGCCGCTCGTTGTTATGGATGCTTGGGACTCGTACACTTACAAAATCGACTTTTCCAACCCATGCGCACAGAAATATATTGACTCCATTGCGGATCTTCTTGGCGAGTGGGGCATCAACTTTGTCAAATTCGACAGTGTGACGCCAGGATCAGGGATCAATAACCTGAGCCGGGATGCACGCGGAGATGTGGAGGCGTGGTCCAAAGCGCTAGACAGGAATAACATCTGGTTTGAGCTTTCCTGGGCGCTTGACCACAATTACGTGGACTTCTGGAAAAAGTATGCAAACGGCTGGAGGGTCGACTGGGATATTGAGGCCTACGACAGTAGTAAGGGCTTAACGGAGTGGTCGAGTATTTCACGCTTATTTCCTATAGCGGCCCTCTGGTGGCGTGATGCAGGCCCAGGAGGCTGGAATGATTTTGATTCCCTGAATGTCGGGAATGGCTCGATGGATGGTCTGACCAGGGATGAGCGGAAGACCGCGACGACGTTCTGGGCAATCTCTTCAGCACCGCTTTATACAGGTAATGATCTGACCAGGCTGGACAGCTATGGGCTGGAGCTTCTGACGAATGATGAGGTCATTGCGGTCAATCAGGCCGGACGTCCAGCTCATCCCGTTTCCATGGACACCAAACAGCAGGTATGGTATGCGAATAACGGAGATGGTACGTACAACGTAGCTCTGTTCAATCTGGGCAATCGGAGTGCCGAGGTCAAAGTGAAATGGAGTGATATTGGCCTCGAAGGTCCGGCTTCGGTCCGTGATCTCTGGAGCCATTCCGAACTGGGGAATTTTAATCATGAATTCAGTGGCGACGTACTGGAACCCCATGCTTCCCGGATGCTTAAGGTAACCGCACTGAGCGGCACATCAGCCGTCAATGATGATGATACGGGCATGCGCTACAGTGGGGATTGGAAGCGTAATGGAGGCAAGGAGCAAATCGATGGCAGACAGGATCTGAGCATCGCCATTACGGATTCCTCGACGACCACTGGTCCATCCAATATGAATACGCAGCAAGGAGCTGACTTGGAAGCCGGTGATGACCCAATCGCGAACGCAGAAAATGTAGCCAATCCTGCTTCCGTGGATGCTGCTGCCGTTACCGATGTGGTGTACATTAATGATGATGACAGCAATATTCAATACACGGGTTCATGGAGTTCAAGTTCCGGGAGAAATTTCGGGGATTACAAAGATGATGTACATTTTACTGAGAATGACGGCGATTATTTTGAATATACCTTTACGGGCACAGGCATTGACCTGCTGACGGAGAAGGATCAAGAACAGGGAGACATGATAGTTATACTCGACAATGGAACGCCTGAAACGGTTAGCGCTGATACCAATGGTGAACGAGAAGTCCAACAGGTGCTGTATCGTGCTGCTGGATTGCCTAACGGTTCGCATACCTTGAAAGTCGTCAAACAATCGGGCCAGTTTATGCTGCTGGATGCGCTTAGAGTGACAACAGAAATTCCTACAGGAGATGAGAACAGCACCATTAGTCCGGCTTCTGCTGACTTTGACAAGGCAACAGAACAACAGAAGGACATTACTGTCACGCTGTCATTGAACGGAAACACATTAACTGGCATTGAAAATGACGGAGTAATGCTCAGTGAAGACGACTACACGGTGGTCGATGACAAACTGAACATCAAGAAAGAATATCTCACCCAACTGCATGTAGGAACAACAGACTTCGTTGTCAATTTCAGTGCTGGTGATCCGCAAACTCTTACTGTACGAGTTAGTGATACAACGGGCATTCGTTATGTCCTGATCAATAACGACGATCCGGCAATTAAATACAATGGCTCATGGTCCCGCAGTACAGGTAGAGGCATGGGCGACTATAAAGATGATGTGCAGTATACCGAGACGAATGGTGATTCTTTTGAATATACGTTCAGAGGAACAGGAATCCAGCTGTTCACGGAGGTAGACCAGTCACAGGGAGATATGGATATCTACGTGGACGGTCAATTCAAGGAAACGGTCAGTGCGTATCGCAACGGAAGATTGGCACAGCAGAATCTATACAGCATATCGGGCCTGCCTGATGGGCAGCACACGCTGAAGGCCGTCAAGAAATCGGGTAGATTTATGCTGCTTGATATGCTCAAGGTTGAGCTCCCAAATATGATTAATCCAGTGAATGCGAGCTTTGACAAATTAGCTTCTGCTCAGGCTGACATTGATGTCACGCTGCTGATCCAGGCGGGAAGCTTTAAGGGCATTACCAACGGCTCCAATGAACTGACACGAGGGACTGATTATACGGTTAATGGCGACCACGTTACACTGAGCAAAACATATCTTGCTGCCCAGCCTGTGGGAACGTTAAATCTCAGTTTTTCCTTCGGCGGTGATTATCTCAATGACGTACATTCTACGACGGCGGATGGAGATTTCTTCGAATACGCCTTTAAGGGTACCGGAATAAGCCTGATTACACCTATGGGACCGGAGCAAGGAGAAGTCGATATCTATGTCGATGGACAACTGAAGCAAACCGTGAACGCCTATAGTCCGAGTCGCCAAATGATGCAGGAGATTTACAGCATCTCAGGGCTGGCAAATGGCCAGCATACACTTAAAGCTGTGAAGAAATCTGGTGATCTTATGCTGGCCGATCAACTGAAATTTACTGTCCCTACTGGAAACGGAAACGGTGAACCAACGAATCCGTCGAATCCGTCGAATCCAGGTGGACCATCCAATCCAGGCGGACCATCAACTCCAGTCGTTCAGCCATCAGACACTTCTGTGCCTGCGCCATCTCCTGAATCCGGAACTACAGGCGGGACAACAGGAACGGAGGGGCGGCAGGATATTCCGTACAAGGCGTATATTCAAGGATATCCGGGCGGTTTGTTCAAGCCGGATAACAAACTCACTCGTGCAGAGATGGCAACCATTCTCGCAATGGTATCTGAGAAAGAAGCCACAGGATCTGCTGTTGCATTCAGTGACGTTAAAACTGAATATTGGGGAGCCGATGCCATTGCCAAGGTAAGCAAGATGGGGCTGATGAATGGGTACAAGGATGGCACGTTTAAGCCAAATCAGCCATTGACTCGTGCGGAGATGGCCACTCTTGTGGCCCTTCTAGGCCCGGCTTCCGAAACTACAGGCAATGGATTCTCTGATATCGGCAGTCACTGGGCCAAGGAAGCCATTTTGAAAGCGCAAAGCGCAGGCATTCTGAAAGGCTATAGTGATGGAACTTTTCGACCGAATGCCTTACTGACAAGAGCGGAAGCCGTTGTAGCAATCAACAGAGCTTTGGGCAGAGCCCCGCTCACAAACGTTTCGCAACCGCAGTGGAAGGATGTTCCTTCCACACACTGGGCCTTTGGTGATATTGAAGCAGCATCCGCTGATCAGGTTGAAAAACCTCGGACAGAGGGGGAAGAACTAAAGAAGAAATGATGTGAATTAGGATTGGGGGCCATCTCGGCCCCTTTTTTCTGAATAATAAGGAGTTATCATCTCCAAACCAAAGAACTTCGGAAATGTTAAAAAAAGCAATGATAATCGTCTTTTTATCGTTGCCTTTTATTCATTTCCGAATGGAATACGATTGAAGAATGAGATAAAACAATTGACTAAGTCGAAAAATATTATTATCTTTGATAACGCTACCAATACCTCAAGGAGGGGGAGGAGGGTTACCCATTAAATATTCCAGTGTTTTTCGTAAATTTTTAATTTCCTACGTGATCATTTTGGTGATACCCAGCATTGGCGGTTATATGTCTTATCTGACGTCCATCTCCGTAACACAGTCCATCTCGATCGAGAATAGTGTTACCCAACTTCAGAAAAGCCAGGAAATACTGGAGGGCCGCATGGCGGAAGTGGAGGGCTTTACCCGACAGCTTGCGGTCAATCAGGAATTGAACGTTCTGATGAATGAAAAGGACAACGAAACCAATGTATATGGAATATGGAGAACGATGGAGAATGTGTTGACCTTTGGGCAGACCAATGATTTTCTGCAAAATTATTATATTTATCTTGCGAATTACAATCTAATTTTGACTCCGGGTTCTTCTTACCGACCGAATCACTATTACGCTGATTTTCGTTATAACGATCTTTCGTTGGAAGAATGGATGAAGGACGTGTTGCGGAAGACCCACCGGAGTGAGATTAAACCGCTCAGTTCCTACGTCAGCAGGGGGAAGCAGACTTCGGTAATCACATATATGCAGTCATTGCCTCTGGACAGCTTCAATGATTCATCACCGGCTGTCGCCGTTGTAATCATTGACGAGAAAATGATTCTTAGTCTGTTGTCCAGCCTGAATGACCGATACGGTGGCTGGGTTCATATCAGCGATGCGGAGGGCAATACTATTGCGCTGCAAGGGAGCTCCGAGCCAGAGATGGTGAAAATGGCCTCTGACTCTCATTTTGACCCAAGTAGAGTCAGCCAGTTCTATGGGGATGATCTTGTGATTACTACAAGATCCGATAAGAACGGATGGGTATACCAAGCGGGTATTCCCCGTCATGTCCTGATGGAGAATGCAAACAGGATCAAGGGGATGACGATGCTGATTACGGGTGGCACACTGCTCATCGGATTGATTGTTGGACTTGTGCTGGCCTATCGGAACAGCGTACCAATCAATCGACTGTTAAGTGTAATGAAAGAGCAGTTTGGCAAGGATGAATCGGCTCCCAAAAATGAATTTGACTTTTTGAGTGGAAATATCGCTGATATGCTTACCAAGAACAAGCTGCTCGAATCCGAATTGAATCGCCAGCTCCCACTGGTCAGGGATGCCTTCCTGAAGCGGTTGATCTCAGGCGAATTCAAATCGCGGGATGAGATTCTTTCCGCTGCCGAACAGGCAGATATTAATTTATATCAAGGTACTGGATATGCAGGAATTGTCCAGATTAAGGGTTATGCCAGTATGGACAGCGTCGAGATCCTGAATGAACTGAATGCCTCCCGACTACTGTTGAAGCAGGCTTTGGCTGAACTGGGTGTAGATGTCCTGATGACCGATATGGGCTCGGATAAAGTGGTTGTCCTGTTCTTTTCGAAGGAAACCGACTCTGAAATGAATCGTGAAAAGGAAGATATCACGCATATCATGGAGAATCTGTCACAGTATGCGTTCAATGAATACAGGATCACCATCCAGTCAGGATTCGGAAATCTCTTCACATCGTTGACAGAGGTCAGCCTTTCCTTTGATCAGGCCAATCAGGCGCTGGAGTATGCAGTCTACATGAACAAAAAAGGCATGATTTGGAACAATGAAACCCAAACTGAAAATACAACGTATTATTACCCGCTGGATTCGGAGCAGCGACTGATTGGCACGATTCGTGCAGGGGAGCTTGAAGAGGCCAAGCGGATTGTCGATGCAATCATTGTGCAGAACATGGAGCAGCGGGAGTTGTCCATGGAAATGAAGCATCAACTTGTTGGAGAAATGAAGGGGACTTTTCTCAAGTTGCTGGATCAAAAGGCGTTTACGGAATATGCCTCCATCGAGAATGTGAAACGGCGGGTCATTGATATTGGTTCCTCGGAGCCGCTCGAAACGATAAAAGCTGAGTTTTATGAAATCATGGAAGAGCTGTGCTCCGTTATTGCCAACAAAAAGAAGGATGCCCATATTCAGATCATCAAACAGATTAAGGAATATACTGCGAAAATGTATTCAGATACAGAGCTGACGCTGTATCGGGTGGCAGAGCATGTTGAGCGGCCTGAGAAATACATTTCTCAATTATTCAAAGAGTTTACGGGTGTTAATTTCTCTGATCACCTGATCAAAGTCCGAATGGATCAAGCTGTGATTTTGTTAAAAGAGAGCAATTATACGGTGGACGAGATTGCGTCACGGGTAGGTTATAATAGTTCTCACTCCTTCAGGAGGGCCTTCAAACGATTGAATGGCGTTTCGCCCAGTGTGTATAGACAATCGGTTGACGATTAATGAAAGGAAGACCTTTAGGCTGTGTTGTCCGTGTTCCGGACAATGCGGTCTTTTTTTTGCGAATACGCCTCCGTAATGGAAAAATGGCTGTCGTACTGCGGATTTGTGCCCCCAAAAACAGGATAACTGTACGTTTAAAGGAGCAGGTGTACCTGTTTATGGGACATTAAAATCGACTATGATCAGAAACAAGAAAGCGCTATCAAATTTTACGCATTGCAGACAGCTGGTAAGGGGGGATTGTTCTGGAGAAGGAAATCGTATTAAATAACAAGACATCAACACAGCCGAAGGCACCTGGTTTTCTGACCAATGCCCGCAAAAGAATGATGAAGCACTGGCAGTTACATCTACTGGTGATTCCGCCCTTGCTATTTTTTCTCATCTTCAAGTATTATCCGATGATCAATGCGGTTCTTGCCTTTAAGGACTATAACGTCATCAAGGGAATATGGGGAAGTGATTGGGTTGGTTTTCAAAACTTTCGTCTGTTCTTTGAGAATCCATTATTTTGGACCCTGGTGAAGAACACCATTTTACTTAGCGGTTATTTAGTGCTGGCCGGATTTCCAATTCCGATTGTGCTCGCACTCATGATTAACGAGGTACGTGGAGCCAAGTTCAAGAAGTTTGTTCAGCTTGTATCTTTTGCACCCTATTTCATCTCAACAGTCGTGATGGTGTCCATGATTATGCTGTTTCTGGCACCACGGCTTGGATTTGTGAACATCGCCATGAACTTCTTTGGGCTGGATTCCGTGAATTTTCTGGGTGAGCCGGGTATGTTCCGCTCAATCTACGTCTGGTCCGATATTTGGCAGACTGCGGGTTACAGTGCGGTTATTTATTTGGCAGCACTTGCCGGAATCGATCCCACATTGTACGAAGCGGCCAAAGTTGATGGGGCCTCGCGTTTTCAAAAAATCCGTCATGTGGATCTGCCAGGGTTGGTGCCAACCATTGTCATTATTTTGATCCTGAATGTCGGCAATGTCATGGCAATTGGCTTTGAGAAAGTCTACCTGCTACAGAATCCGCTCAATCTGGCTAATTCTGAAATCATTGCAACTTATGTCTACCGAGTCGGCCTGTTGAATGCCAACTATAGCTTTGCAACTGCGGTAGGGCTGTTCAACTCACTGATCAATCTGGTCTTACTGGTTACGGTGAATGGTTTGGCGAAGAGAGTTACTAAGAATAGCATTTGGTAGGAAAGGAGTTCACCTATGGCTGCAAACGTTCAAACCAAGATTAAAGAGTCCGCCGTGGACAAAACGTTTCTGATTACAATCTACATTTTGCTCAGTCTCGTGGCGCTGGTGGTCATTTACCCACTGATATTTATCGTCAGCAGCTCAATCAGCAGCCCGGCAGCAGTAACTTCCGGTCGGGTATGGCTCTGGCCGGTAGATATTTCCTTCAACGGTTACAAGGCATTATTTAATACACCTGAGATTCTAATCGGCTACGGTAACTCCATTTTCTATACGGTCGCCGGTACGCTGATCAGTGTAGCGCTGACCATCATGATTGCCTATCCGTTGTCACGCAAAACCTTTTTCGGCAGGAACACCCTGATGATGATCATTACCTTCACCATGATTTTCAGCGGTGGACTGATTCCGACTTATATGGTGGTGAAGCAGCTTCATCTGATTGATACTCGCTTGGCATTACTGATCCCGAATGCAATCTGGGTATGGCAGGTTATTATTGCTCGCTCGTTCTTTCAATCTTCTATTCCGGAGGAGCTTCTGGAAGCCAGTGAAATTGACGGTTGTAGTGATATGCGGTTCATCTGGAGTGTTGTACTCCCGTTATCGAAGCCGATTATCGCCGTGCTGGTTCTCATGTATGCTGTGGGGCAGTGGAATGCGTACTTTGATGCCCTGATCTATCTCAAATCGGCAGACCTGTTCCCACTGCAACTCATCTTGCGAAGTATCATCATTCAAAACAATGGTTCGGGTGCCATGGACGTGGCGAAAATGGTGGAAAGACAGCAGCTAACCGAACTGTTAAAATATTCGTTAATTGTGGTCGCCACGTTGCCTGTACTTGTCATCTATCCATTTGTACAGCGTCACTTTGTACAGGGGATGCTGGTCGGTTCTGTTAAGGGTTGATCCTTAGATTCGGTGTATGAAGAAAGAAGATATAGACCGTTCATACGCAAGGTACCATCGTCTCAACTGGTAAACTACAAAAAGGGAGTGATCAGATTTGAAAAAAAGTATGGTAACGTTATTGATGCTGGTCATGGCATTCACAGTTGTCATGAGCGGGTGTTCCAATGGCAGCTCGACCTCACAACCGGGGAGCTCGGAAGAGGGCGGAAAGGTGAATATCAGCGTGTTCGCGGTTCAGGATTCTAGTATTGATATTCCGACCAATAAATTCACTGCATTTGTGGAAGACAAATTCAATATCAAATTCAATTGGGAGATCAATCCATCGGATGGAGCCAAGGAAAAGCGTCAAATCTCGCTTGCAAGCGGCGACTATCCCGATGCCTATCTGCTTACCCACTATATAGACCAATTCTCTCAGGCAGATCTGCTGAAGTATGGCAAGCAGGGTGTGCTCGTTCCTTTGAACGATCTCATTGATCAATACGCTCCCAACATCAAAGCGGCCATGGAGAAGAACCCTAATTTGAAAACGCTTAATACAGCGCCTGATGGCAATATCTATGGACTTGTTGCATATACGGAATGTTTCCACTGCTCCTATCCAAGCAAGATGTGGATTAATACCGAGTGGCTGAAAAAGCTGAATCTGGAAATGCCAAAGACTACCGAAGAATTCAAAAACGTGCTGCAAGCTTTCAAAACGCAGGACCCGAACGGAAACGGCAAAGCAGATGAAGTACCGCTGAGTGGTTCCATAGAGGAGTTCGGCGTACGAATTATTCCGTTCCTGATGAATGCATTTGTCTATGACGATGACCGGAACTACCTGCAAATGGAGAATGGAAAAGTTCAATCTGCAGCTATTACACCAGAATGGAAAGACGGATTGACTTACATCAAGTCCCTCTTTGATGCAGGTTTGATTGACCCTGGCGCATTCACACAAAACGCAGAAGCGTTCAAGAAAATCGGTGAAAATGCTGACGCTGAAATTCTGGGTGCCGGTGCAGCCATGCACCCCGCAATCTTCGTAAACATTGACGAAGGCAATACTCGTTCGGCGCACTATAACCCGCTGCCACCGATTTCTGGACCACAGGGTGTGTCCTATGCGACGCATGATGCGGGCGGTGTATCTCCAGGAGCGAAATTTGTAATCACCAACAAGGCAAGTGAAGAAGCGCAGATTGCTCTGATCAAAATGGTTGACTACATGTTCACGCCAGAAGGCCAAACGAACGGTGCAAGCGGTATGAAAGGGATTGACTGGACTGACCCGGTGGAAGGTGATGTGGCACTGGGTAAAGACGTTAAACCTGTTGTGAAACAAATCCCTATGGCTGAAGGTGAGGCCCCACGTAATGCGGGCTGGAGCGGCATGGCTCACTTCTATATGCCAAAAGAATACCGTGATACCTTCGTACAGGGCACAGATATTTATGCATCCAATGGTTATGAGCGCAGATTATATGATGCTTCGCTGTTGTACGAAGGGCATGAACCCAAAGAGCTGTTCCCAATCTGGTCCGTCTGGATTGATCCAAACGAAATTGATGAAGCCAGCTTGCTGCAAACCAACATCAGAAACTACATTGAGCAAAATGAATTGCAATTCATCACAGGCAACAAGGACTTGAATAAGGACTGGGATGCTTATGTGAAAGGTTTACAGAACCTGAAGCTTGATCGTTATCTGGAAATTTTGCAAAAAGCATATGACACAAGCAAGTAATGAACAGGGATATCAGAATCAGGTGCCTATGATGTACCGGCACCTGATTTTCCTTGTATTTAGGCAGAAGAGAAGTATGATGATGGAGTATATGTGATGATAGAAGACAAGCAATGGATGTGTTACATACCAAGAAGGGTGGGATCAACATTCCTGTGACCGAACAAGAACATATTACGAATTCCACGACGATAAGACTGACGGATTATGGCGCTGTGCCGGACTCTGAGTTGGACACCCAGCCAGCTATGGCTCGTGCCATTCAGGCGGCGGTCGAAATCCCTGGTCCGGTGGTGCTGGACTGTGCGAGAGGTAAGTATCATTTCTACCCGGAGGAAGCGATTCGGGAGCCTTATTATATCTCCAATACAACGAGTGAAGAAGAGAACCCGGACGTAACCAAGACCATTGCCATTTTGCTTAAAGGACTGAACGATGTAACGCTGGAGGGCAACGGTTCCCTGTTTATTTTCCACGGCAAACAGACCCTGTTTTTGCTGGACAAATGCACCAATGTAGAGATTCGCAACCTGCGTACAGACTATCACCAGCCGACGGTGACGGAGATGACGATTATCTCCAGCGGAAAGCATTATTTCGATGCGCGGGTTCACCCCGATTCCCGTTATCACATTCGAGACAACAAGCTAACCTGGCTCGGTGAGGGCTGGAGTTTTGCAAAAGGTCCTATGCAAACCTATGATCCATTGCGAAATACAACCTGGCGAATCGACAATTGGCTGGAATTAGCCCAATCTGTGGAAGAACTTGAGCCCATGACCATCCGTTTGCATTTTGATTTTCAACCTGATGTGGTCCCGGGTCATGTACTACAAAACCGCGATGGCATTCGTGATCAAGTTGGAGTTTTTATGACCGAATGCTCAGATATAACGTGGAGAGACGTGAGTCTGCATTTTCTGCACGGACTCGGTGTCGTCGGCCAGTTTAGCACAAATCTGACCTTCTCACGGATGAACCTGGCTCCCCGCACTGAAACGGAACGCACGGTTGCCGGTTTTGCGGATTTCTTGCACATTTCCAGCTGCAGAGGCAAGGTTGCCGTAAGGGACAGCTATTTTTCCGGTTCGCATGATGATCCTGTCAATGTCCACGGTACCTATTTACGAATTGTAGATCAGCCGGCAGTGGATCGCGTGAAGGTTCGATTCATGCATCCCCAGACGTATGGGCTTCCGGCATTTTATCCTGGTGATGAGATCGAATTGGTCCGTTCCGGTTCGTTGACGACCTACGCCTCCAACAATGTGGTTGCGGTTGAGCGTTTAAGTGCTCGGGAGCTTTTACTGACTCTTGCTCATCCGGTACCGGACGGTATTGGCAGCCATGATGTCATTGAGAATGTAACCTGGACACCTGAGGTGGAAATTACAAATAATCATTTTGCCCGAGTACCAACACGAGGCATACTCGTAACGACTCGTCGGAAAGTGCTGATTACCGGGAATACGTTTGAACGCATGTCCATGAATGCCATTTTGATTGCGGTGGATGCCGAGTCCTGGTATGAGTCCGGAAGGGTAGAAAATGTGACGATCTCCGATAACCATTTTATTGAATGTGGCGGCAGTGAGCATCCCGTGATCTTCATATCCCCGGAGAATGTGCTGGTTGATGAGAGCGCTCCTGTCCACCGACAGGTCGGTATCCTGAATAACCGTTTCGAAACTTGTAGTGATGTCTCGATTCTGAGCGCCAAGTCCACCCGTGGGTTGGTTTTTAAGTCGAATAAAATATGGTCCACCACAGAGACAGGAAAGTTATCCTGCGTTGAAGAAGCAGTCTATGTAACCGCCTGCAGCGAGGTTGACATTGTAGATAATACGTTCACTAGTATTTCAGAAGGATCTGACTAGTAATTAAGTAATCATAAGGGAGAGTGCACATGAAACTTCAATATGACAAACCTGCACATGTATGGACGGAAGGGCTTCCCATAGGTAATGGCCGTCTTGGCGGCATGATCTTTGGTGGGGTGGAGCAGGAGAAAATCAGCTTGAATGAGGACACACTGTGGTCCGGTTATCCGAAGGACGGCAACAATCCTGGGGCAAAGGACGCTCTGCCAGAGGTTCGCAAGCTGTTACAGGAGGAACGTTATACGGAAGCAGACACGCTGACCAAAGAGATGATGGGCCCGTACACGCAATCGTATCTGCCTTTCGGAGATTTACTTCTGCGTTTTGAACACGGGGACATTCACCATTCATACAAGCGGACGCTGGATGTAGAAAATGCAGTGCACAGCCTTGAATATCAGATTGGCCATGTTATCTATACCCGTGAAATGTTTGCATCGCATCCTGATCAGGTTCTTGTACTGCGGCTGGCTGCAAGTGTGGAAGGTGCGCTGAATGTACATGCGTCACTGGACAGCCCGCTTCGGCATGCGACGAGTGTTAGGGAAGGCCGCTTTGTTCTGGAAGGAACAGCCCCGGAGCATGTAGATCCCAGCTACTTTGCAAGCGACGAGCCGATCCGATACGGTGACCCCGGAAATAACAAGGGCATGGTCTTTGAAGGCCAGCTAGCGGTGAAGACAGATGACGGACAGGTAACGGTGGATGGCAGTGGAATTCATGTATTGGGTGCGACAACGGCAACCTTTTATTTCAGTGCGGCTACAAGTTTTAATGGTATGGATGCCATTCCAGGAGTTGAGGGAAAAGATGCTTCCTTCACTGCAAGTTCATTTCTGAATGAGGCGGTAGCCAAGCCATATGACAGCCTGCTTGACTCACATATTGCGGATTACCGTTGGCTATTCGATCGGGTGAAGCTTCAGCTTGGGAATTCACCTGCTCCGGAGCAGATGTCCACTGAACAGCGGATTACGACCTATGGGGCCGAGGATCCGGGGCTCGTGGAACTTCTCTTTCATTATGGGCGCTACTTGCTGATCGCAAGCTCCCGTCCGGGAACGCAGGCTGCAAATCTTCAGGGCATATGGAATGCAGTAACTCGTCCTCCATGGAGCAGCAATTACACGTTGAATATTAATACTGAAATGAACTATTGGCCGGCTGAAATATGCAATTTGGCTGAATGCCATGAGCCATTGCTGGACTTGATCAGCAATTTGGCGAAGAAGGGCGTTGAGACCGCACAAGTCAACTATGGCACCCGCGGCTGGACCACGCATCATAACACGGATATCTGGGGACAAACGGCACCGGTGGGCAATTATGGTGACGGTGATCCAAGCTGGGCTTTCTGGCCGATGGGAGGTATTTGGCTGACCCAGCATTTATGGGAGCATTATGCCTTCAGCGGAGACGAGACGTATTTGCGTGATTCCGCTTATCCAGTGATGAAGGAAGCTGCGCTGTTCGCACTGGACTGGCTCATTGACGATGGTAGCGGTCACCTTGTGACTTCGCCTTCGACTTCGCCGGAGCATAAATTCCGGACAGCGGAAGGCGTAGCAGCGGTCAGTCCGGGTTCAACCATGGATATCTCATTGATTTGGGAGTTGTTCACCAACTGTATTGAAGCCTCGGAGATCCTCGGAGCGGACCTGGATTTCAGAAAAGAATTGGTGAGCATCCGCGAACGTCTTCTGCCGCTGCAAGTCGGGAAATATGGTCAATTGCAGGAGTGGTCGAAGGACTATGAGGATGAGGACATTTACCACCGACATACCTCCCATCTGGTAGGTGTGTATCCGGGTCGACAGCTTTCGGACGAGGAGACACCAGAGTTGTTTGTCGCCGCCAGAACCTCCCTTGAGCGACGGGGGGACGAAAGCACGGGCTGGAGCCTGGGATGGCGTGTTGCACTTTGGAGTCGTTTCAGGGAGGGAAATCGTTCCCTGCATCTGCTCTCCAACATGCTGCGCCTGGTCAGAGACGGAGCGTCGGAGCAATACAACCATGGCGGTGTATATCCGAATCTTCTTGGCGCACATCCTCCGTTTCAGATCGACGGCAACTTCGCGGCCTCTGCCGGGATAGCCGAGATGCTGCTGCAATCTCACCGCCCTTATATGGAACTGCTACCTGCACTGCCGGATGCTTGGCAGCAGGGCAGCGTTTCCGGCCTGCGTGCCCGAGGCGGATTTGAGGTCAGCATCCGGTGGGACAACGGACAACTTGCAGAAGCGTACATCACTTCACACCTGGGCCGGGACTGTGTGCTTAGAGGTGAAGGCCCAATTGTGGTAACGCTTGACGGGAGCGTGGTTAAAACGGAGAACACCGATTCAAATATCATAATTTTCCCTACATCTGCAGGACGTACCTACAAGATTAAGTTGAGTTAAATCGCGTTATGGATCGGAAGATCGTTGCATGGAAAATGCTCTATTCGGTCTTTATAATGAGGGCAGACTTGGGCAGGAGAGACATAATCAGCTCCACTCAGGGCACAGCATGCAACAATAAGGAGGCATATGATGCTAACTCGCGATACAGCCGTACAAGTGCAGCAACAGAATGTTAATCTTGTAAGCGTTACAAATGGGCACGTGAGCCTGGAGATCAATCTTGAAAATGGTGAAGTGTCCTGCATCGGCAAGCATTCTTCCCATGTGAAGGGCATTCGTAGTGCTTTTCGCTGGCAGGGCCGGGAATACAGCACGGATCATTATCAGAACCATGAGCTGACGGCACAGGAAGATATTGTTCGAGAAGGATTTGGAAAAGGCATCCGCTTGGTTGTTCTGCATAAAGCCTCGCTGCTGCCGCAGCTGGAGCAGCATTTCTATATGTATGAATCCTCACCGTTTGTACTGGTGCAGACCGCTATAGTCGGTGATGAAGAACTTAAGGCGAATCGCATGGCTGTCATCCAATCCAAAACCATATCCCTCGGCGGAGAATCCGGCCAGGATGAACCAAGCATTCTGCGTGTTCCGTATGACAACGATAAATGGGTCAGATATACGGTGGTTAAGCCGCCACTTGATGTGGAGAGTTACGAGGCGACAGCCTTGTTCGCGCCCGACAGCCGCCGGGGAATTGTGATGGGTTCCCTTACGCATAAGGTATGGAAAACAGGAATTCGTATGCAAAGCGAAAAAAGCGGACATATCGAGGGGCTTGATCTGTACGGCGGTGCCGTGAGTGAACTGACTCGCGATTCCCAGCCTCATGGTTATGTGAAGGGAAAAAGAGTGGAATCTCCTCTGGTATTCATCGGGTTCTATGAAGACTACCGTGAAGGTCTTGAAGCCTACGGTCAAGCGAATACCTGGATTGAGGCTCAATTACCTTGGGAGGGCGGTGTTCCGATCGGATGGAACAGCTGGTCTGCGGCCATGAGTGATCTGGACTATGATCTGTATACAGCGACCAGCGATTTTCTAAAAAATGAAGTACAGCCGCTTGGCTTCGAGAATGAGGATACGTTATACATCAACTTTGATGCTTTCTGGGACAATTTTACGCCGGAAGAGATGAAGAGCGCGCTGGACCGAGTACGGCAAAATGGACATAGAGCCGGAACGTACTGGACCCCATTTGCCTTCTGGGGAGGGCCAGATCAGTTCGGTCAGGCAGTCGAAGGAACGAACGGCAAATACACCTATGCAGATATTCTGCTGCGTGACAGTGAGGGCGAAATTCTGCCAGATGTAGACGGTGGTCTGGCAATAGACCCGACACATCCTGGCAACCTGCAAAGAATCGACTGGTTCACGGATAAATTCATCGCGGAAGGTTTCGAATATATCAAACTGGATTTCTTGGCACATGGCTCGTTGGAAGGGCAGCACTACAATCCGGATATTACAACAGGGACCGCGGCTTATCATTATGGCATGTCTTATTTGCAGCATAAGCTCTCTCCGGAAGTAATCGGTCGGCCGTTATTTATTAATTTGTCCATCGCTCCATTATTTCCATATGCTTTTGCCCATAGCCGCCGTATTTCCTGCGATGTCTTTGGTACACTTGCGGATACGGAATATATGCTGAACTCGCTGACACACGGCTGGTGGATGAGCAACACACTCTATCGCTACAATGATCCGGATCATTCCGTGTTATACAAGAGCTTTAACCAGGAAGCTACCGGCTGGCATGAAGGACGCAGCCGTCTGACCGCTTCAGTTATTGCCGGTACGGTGCTTCTGCTCGGGGATGACTTCCGTAAAGAGGAAGCTGCCGAACGAGCAAAAGAATGGCTTGGCAACAAGGATATTTTGAGCGTTGCTCGTATGGGCAAAACTTTCCGTCCAGTTGAAAGTGATTTTGGGAAGCTGTCTTCTGACGTGTTTGTCCTTGAATCGTCGGAAGAGAAGCGTTTCTATCTCGCCATCTTCAACTTTGATGCTGAACAAGCTGCGGTTAAATCCATCTCGCTGGAGCGGGCCGGGCTAAACGCCAATGCCGTATACAGCTTCCAGGATCTGTGGGAAGGCTCACAGGGGGAGACATCTGGAGAGCTTACGGTTTCGCTGGAACCGGCGGAATCCAAAATCTTCAGATTGACCGTGAAGGGAAACTGACCTGGGCGACATGACAACCCAGAGCTGTGAACGGTTTTAGGATATAAAAACAAAGTCAAACGCGCGCTTTTGTATCTCACAGATCGCGCGTTTGTCTATTTTGGGAATGAGTCTATTTCTAAAGAAAATTATTATTGGACTGGAGGACATGATATGAACGATTTTACTTTGTGGTATTCAACCCCTGCAGCGGATTGGTCTCAAGGCCTGCCGCTGGGCAATGGAAGAATAGGGGCAGTTGTTATGGCGTCATCGCATCGTGAGGTATGGAGTATGAGCGAGGTTACCTTCTGGTCGGGTCGAATTGACCCGGAGCACCCTTCCGAAGGAGGCAAGGCTGCACTGGAAGAGATGCGCAGCTATTTCTTCTCTGGCGATTATGATGAAGGAGATCGTCTTGCCAAACAACATTTGCAGCCAAAGAAGCGTAATTTCGGTACCAATCTTGGATTATGTGAAGTTGTTATTGATTTTGAGAAGAAGAATTCGGATTCTGATGAAGAGGGAATTTTCCAACGTGAGCTGGATCTGACTCAAGCGCTGGCCGGGGCGTTCTGGAAGGATGACGACATCATGATTAGACGTGAAGTTTTCGCTTCCAATGTCGATGATATAGTCGCCTCCAGAGTTTGGAGCGAAGTTCCGGGTGGCGTAACCTTTACACTTGGCTTGCAGGCAGGCACGGAATCATTCAAGGTTGTAGCCTTAGATGACAACACGCTTGAATTCCAAGGACAGGCAACGGAACATGTACATAGCGATGGGACGTGTGGCGTATGGTCCAAGGGTTCGGTCAAGTTGGTTATATCCGGGGGGACTGTCGCAAGCAGAGATGGTCGATTGACTGTGACCGGAGCGGATGAGGCATGGATTTATTTTAGTGTGAGCACAGATTATCGCCGTACAGATCAGGATTGGGAAACAGAGAACGAGTCTACGCTGATGAGGGCTTTAGAGAAGGGTTATGCCTTGCTGAGGGAGGATCATATCCGTGATTACGGCGAGCAATATGACAAGGTAGATATTCAGTTGGGGCACAAGGAGAAATCCGGTCTGGCTACAGACCAACGCATTCGTTTGTTGGAACAGGGTGACGGGAATGAAGATCCGCAGCTGTTTGCATTGTTTTTTCAATATGGACGGTATCTGACCATTGCGGGATCTCGCGAGAACTCTCCACTGCCACTCCATCTCCAAGGAATTTGGAATGATGGTGAAGCGTGCCGAATGGGCTGGAGCTGTGATTATCACCTTGATATGAATACCCAGATGAATTATTACCCCACAGAGATTACGAATCTTGGAGAGAGCCATCTTCCGTTATTTCGGTATGTTGAGGATCTGGCACAGGCGGGCAGGGAAACGGCTCGTAATGTATATGGATGCGAAGGATGGGTCGCTCATGTCTTCTCTAATGTATGGGGCTTTACGTTGCCTGGGTGGGAGACCTCATGGGGGCTGAACGTTACAGGCGGATTATGGCTGGCTACACACCTGATTGAACATTATGAGTATAGTCAGGATCGTGTTTTCCTAGAGAATGTGGCCTATCCTGTACTTAAGGAATCCGCGGCCTTCTATCTGGACTACATGTGTGAGCATCCTCGGAACTGTTGGCTGGTGACGGGTCCTTCCAATTCGCCGGAGAATCATTTTTATCCCGATAATTCGAGCGAGGGGGCACAGCAGCTGTCTATGGGAACAACAATGGACCAGATGCTGGTGCGCAGGCTCTTCGAATTTTGTCTTCATTCAGCTGAAGTTTTGAATAAAGACGAGGAACTCGGACGCAAGTTGGAAGAAGCAATTAGCAAGCTTCCACCTCTACTGATCGGCAAGAAAGGCCAGTTACAGGAGTGGCTGGAAGATTATGAGGAGGTGCAGCCGGAGCATCGGCATTTGTCTCATATGTATGCGCTGTATCCCGACAATCAGATTACACCTGACCATACACCGGAACTCAGTGCGGCAGCGCGGGTAACGCTGGAGAACCGCATGGTCCAGGAAGAGCTGGAGGATGTTGAATTTACAGCTGCTTTGTTTGGACTGGGTTTTGCGAGATTGCACGATGGGGAGACGGCATATAAACACCTTTCACATTTGATCGGCGGCCTGTGCTTTGATAATCTGTTCACCTATTCCAAATCCGGAATTGCTGGAGCAGAGAGTAATATTTTCGTCGTTGATGGAAATTTCGGCGGTACAGCTGTCTTGGCGGAGATGCTGCTGCAAAGTTATGCGGGCGAGATACACCTTCTCCCAGCGCTGCCACAAGCATGGAGCGCAGGCTCGATAACCGGGCTGAGAGCAAAAGGAAATGCCGAGGTTGACATCGTCTGGGAGAATGGAAAGCTGACCTCTACGAACATTCACACTTTCTCGCCGGGAACGTTCACCATTTGTTGGGGCAACCAAAGAACGATCCTTCATGCCGAAGCAGGCGAAAGTTACTATTTCAATAGCGAGCTGGAGTTGGTAAAATAACGATCTATACTTGAAAATAACTTTCATTTATATGGACCATGGTCCCACGGGGGGAAAAACATATAATAGAGACAGAAAGAGACAAAGGGAGGGGACGTTGATGTATAGTATTTTTTTGGTAGACGATGAAGAGCTGGGACTTGAGATGATGAGGGATTATATCCGTTGGGAAGAGATGGGTATCTATATCATGGGAACGGCGAGTAACGGCAGGGAGGCCTTGGAGAAGATCGAGGCCACCCAGCCTGATATCGTTCTTACCGATGTTCAGATGCCGATAATGAACGGTATTGATCTGGCGAGAAAGATACATGAGAGCTACGACTCGATTCAGGTGATGTTTCTGACCGGGCACGATGAATTTCAATATGTAAAATCGGCTATCAACGTAGGGGCCGTGGGATATATGCTAAAACCTTTGGATTTAAACGAAATTGAAAGCGTTATCAGTAAAGTTAAACAGCGTTGTGACGAAGTTGCAATGAAGAACCGTTCCATGGAGGCGGCCAAAGCCAATATTCTGAAGGAGTTATCTTACGAAAAAAATGAGGATCGTGCTAATGATCTCGCTTGTAGTTTCAGCCGTCTAAACCGACAATCGGAGACCACCCGATATGCAATGGCCTTGTTCAGTATCGATCCCAAGGAGGCTGAAGAGGAACAGCAAAGTCTGGAGGAATGTACGGCTCGGCTGGTGTCTTTTCTCGATCATTTCTTCAAAGCGAAGAACCTGAAAGCGATCTTTGTGGATTACAAGGAAGGAGAGACCGGTGTATTTATGGAAGCGGCCCAGCAGCCGGGACATTATGCGTGGGAAGACTTGGCTGAGGCTATTCGTAGTGCCCTGGATTTTACGGTAACGGCAGCTGTAGGCGGACAAGAGACCGAGTTATCCAACATTCACTGTCTGTACGAACAGACGCGAACCATCTTGAACGAGCGTTTCTATGAAGGTACAGGCACGATTATTCATGCGGAGAAGCTTTCGAACCAGTTTTATACGGAGCATATGCCCCCTTTTGAACAAAAGGAATGGTTTGAGGCCATTAACCGACTGGATTTTGAATGGGCGGCACAGAAGCTGCACGGGTATATTGAGGGATTGGCAACACTGCGAGTTAAGAAGAAAATCATCTGCGACTGGTCGATAGATCTCGTTAATGAGCTGCTGGAGCAGCTTCATAAACCTGTTCCGAAGCGGGCTGAGCTGTATCATTCCATCTATAATGCACTGACTCTGCATGAGATCGAGGATCTGATTCTCGGTACTGCGGAAGATGCGGTGAGCATGCTGGGTGAGCGGTTTATGGACAAAAATGCAAAATTGATTCACAGGGTCCGTACCCTCATCGATCAGAATTACAATCAGCCGATTACCATCAACAGCCTGTCTGATCAGGTCTATTTGTCACCGAACTATTTGAGATCCATTTTTAAGGACAAAACAGGGATGACCATTCACGATTATCTGACACGCATCAGACTGGATAAAGCCAGGGAACTGCTGGCAGATGGCTCACTCAAGATTCACGATATCGCGCAGAACGTGGGCTATGAGAGTACGTCCTATTTTATTTCTCTATTCCTGAAGACACAGGGCGTAACACCCAACGAATACAGGAAAAGTATATGACGATAGAGGTTGTTTGGTAACGATCATGATCCTCCCGTTTTCCTTGAACATGATTTGGATAGGCTCCCTCTTACTAACCCATGATATGGCAAATGAAAGAGGCTTTCCTGTATGAATAGTAACATTGTGGTATGGAACATCCCCCTCCTCCTTTTTACAATTAGGCATATAGGAAAGGAAGGAGGAGAGATGGGATTTAACAGCTCTTTATGAAAGCGATTACAGATAATGGCTGTGAACCACCGCAGGATAGGCATATGGAGACCTGACTCAATCAAAAGAAAATGGAGGCATGTTATGTTGGGACGGATGATGAAAAAAGGATTTGTGTTCTTAATCATTTTTTGCTTGGTAGTTGGCGGGGGCCAGTTCGTCCGAACAGCTCACGCTGATGATATGAATACCTATGAAGCCGAGGCCGAGGGAAATATTTTGCTTGGCAACGCGAAAATCTCTGATAGCCCGACGGCTTCAGGCGGCAAAAAGGTTGGAGGCATGTACCAAGGCAGTTCATTGCAATTTAACAATGTTACTGTAAGTGAGACAGGAAATTATAAGATTTCCGTTTACTACATTTCGGGTGATTCGCGGCCGTTTAATATTAGTGCGAATGGCGGGGAAAAGCAATTTGAAGAACCGCCCAAGACAGTCGACTGGGATACGGTGGGAATATATGATGTGACCCTTCCGTTGAACGCTGGTGCCAACACCATCCTGATTGATGACAACAACTGGTATTCTCCTGACATCGACAAGATTGTGATCCGCGGTTTGGACAGTGGCGACCCGGGAGAAGGGGGCGGAGACGACTGGAAGAAAAATTTGCATGGTGCAATCATTGAGGCAGAAGCAGCCGACAATATTTTGAAAGGCAATGCCAAGGTGGTGGACAGCAGTATCAGTTCAGGCGGAAAAAAAGTAACGGATCTGAACAAAAACAGTTCACTGCAATTTACGAATGTTACTGTACCGGCAGATGGTACATATCTGATCCGAATATCTTATATCTCCGGTGACCAGCGTCCTGTTTATATGCAGGTGAACAATGGCACGGATGAGATGATTGATTTGCCCAAAACGGCAAGCTGGAATACGGTAGGCACGTATGATGCGGAAGCTTCCCTCCATAAGGGAGTTAATACCATTACGTTCTCGGATCATGATTGGTACTCCCCCGATTTTGACCGAATTGAAGTCATCCCGTATACGCTTAGCTATGAAGCCGAAGATTCGGGCAATACGCTGACTGGTGAAGCGCGTGTAACAGAGAGTCCGAATGCTTCCGGTGGCAAAAAGGTTGGCTACCTGAATGGCGGGAGCTCCTTGACATTCAATAAAATTATAGCCCCCATGACAGGTGATTACCGCGTTAAGGTAGATTATTTTTCCGGTGATCCGCGGAGTTTCTATGTCCATGCGAATGGTGGGGAAGAGCAGTTCCATGATCTGCCCAAAACCCCGGATTGGGATACGGTAGGTACGTATGATCTTACACTCCCGTTAACTGAAGGCGAGAATACGATTACTTTTTCAGACAACAATGGCTATTCTCCCGATCTGGACCGGATTATCGTAGAGCCTGCGATAGAGACTGAACCCGAAAATCCAGGTGAAGGAGATGACGATCTGGGAACACCGGGTGACTCGCAACGATACGGGGATATCACGGTGACTGAATACACCCATGGCCTTCTGGTATCGAACGGACAATACGAAGTGTCTTATAATACCCAGACTGGATTCGTCGGCTATAGCTGGGCAGAAGGGCAGAAGATGCGGGGGGTTTTCAGCAGCATTAAACTTGGTGAGAGCCTTGTGGAAACCAAAGGTTATGAAAGTCATGCGAGCGGTGGAGCACCGTTGGAGATTCAGGATGGATTCGGCAAAGGTATTGAGTTGAACTTTGTTCATACGTCAACTGGCAAACCAACTTTGAAGCAAGTCTATCGGTTTTATGAAGATAAATCGTATTTCCTCAACCGTTTGGACGCCATCAGTGATACAGACATCCAGAGTAATTACATGTCCCCAATTACTGTGAAAAATACGGGTGGTGTGGATATCGGCGTCAGCTCGGATAACCGCGTGCTTACGGTCCCTTTTGACAACGATGCATGGATTCGCTATAAATCTCAAACGATGAACCGGGCGGATACCAGTTACGAAATGACAACGGTATTCAATAACTCAACACGTAACGGTCTCGTGATCGGTTCAGTAACCCATGACACCTGGAAGACAGGTATTGACTGGAAAGGCTCAGCTAATCGTCTGAATGAATTTGCTGTGTATGGTGGCGCAGCGAGTGACGTTACTCGCGATACCCAGCCACATGGCAGCCTGACTGGTACTGAACTGTCCTCACCGCTGATTATGGTAGGTGGTTTCAGTGACTACCGTACAGGACTTGAGGAATACGGTAAAGCCAATGCGATTATTACACCTCCGCTGGCGTTGAATCCGGAGCTGCCACAAGGTGTTCCAGTAGGTTGGAATAGCTGGGGAGCTTATGATAGCGGGCTTTCGTATCAGAACGTAGTGGATGTGTCCAATTATTTCAAGAACAATCTTAAGAAGTTCAACAATAACGGCAATGTATTCATTAATATGGATTCCTACTGGGACAATCTAAGTGATGCAGAGCTTGCCCAAGCCGTATCTGTAATTAAGGACAATGGTCAGCATGCAGGCATCTATTGGGGACCATTTGTGTATTGGGGCAACGATATGAGCCAAAAAGTAGATGGTACCAACGGGCAATATACGTATGGTGATATTGTGCTTAAGGATGCTGAGGGGAAACCTCTGCCTACACTGGATGGGGCATATGCACTGGATGTGACACATCCGGGGAGTCAAATGCGTATGAATTATTTTCTGGATAAGTTTAAAGCACTTGGATTCACATTCATCAAACTGGATTTCCTAACCCATGGCTCACTGGAAGGCCAGCATTATGATACAACGGTGACGACAGGAATCCAGGCTTACAATGAAGGGATGCGTTATGTTGAAGAGCGATTGGATGGGAAAATGTTTATTAGTGCGTCCATTGCACCGATTTTTCCAAGTCAGTATGCGCATAGCAGACGGATCTCTTGTGACACCTATGGCAAAATCAATGAGACGGAGTATATGCTCAATTCATTGACATATGGTTTCTGGCAAAATGGAACGATCTATTCTTATACAGACCCAGATCATTTGGCATTAAGCAGTGCTTCAAGCCTGGAGGAAGCCCGCAGCCGGGTGAATTCCGGTGTGATTGCCGGCACGGTGATGATGGATTCTGATGATGTGAACGATCCCAAGGCACAGGAATACATGACAGCATTGTACAATAATACGGATGTTCTTCAGGTAGCGCTGAAAGGAAAAGCATTCAAGCCGCTTGAAGGGAATACGAATGCAAATGCTGCAGATACGTTTGTTCTGAAAGACGGCAATGATTATTACCTCGCTGTATTTAATTACAGCGGCAATAGTTCAGCGAACAAAACAATTAACTTGGGTCGTGCCGGATTGAATGAATCCAAATCCTACACGTTACAAGATTTGTGGACAGGTGAATCTTCGTCAGCCACGGGTTCATGGTCCATCTCGCTTGGACCGGCTGAATCGAAGTTGGTTAAATTGACCGAAAAACCAGTCAACCCAGGAAATCCAGGTAATCCAAGCAACCCTGGCAACAATGGCAATACCAATAATACTAGCGGGAACTCCGGCAACAGCTCGGCTCAGGAGAACGATACAGCAAAACTGGTCATCACGGCCGATATGCTGAAAGTGGACAGTGGGGCAGGGAAAGCCGTTGTGGACATTAAGGCTGGTACTCAAGAGCTACAATTGTCATCTGCTGTTTTACGCCAGCTCGGCGACCATACACTGGAAGTAAAATCAGGTAAGTTAACCCTGCAAGTACCTGCGAGTTTGTTCCAGCAGCTCTTGAGCAAGCTACCAGCGGGGCAGCAGGAAGATAGTACGATTTCCTTGAAAATGGTTCCGCTTGGCAGCAAGGCCAAGGAGGTCGTTGCTGCAGCGGAATCATCTTCCCGGGCAACGGTTTCCCTTAAGGGAGAAATCTATGAATTCAGCCTTTCGGTAACAACTAAATCTGGTACAACCGAAACACTCTCTGCGTTTGATCATCCGGTTACGCTGAGTCTGGCAGCGGCTGAAGGCTTCGATCCTTCACAGGGAGGAATATATTATATTAACGAAAATGGGAAATTGGAATTTCTCAAATCGGATTACGTGAATGGCGTATTAACAACTAAAGTGAGCCACTTCAGCAAGTATGCCGTTCTGGAACTGAATCGGACGTTTGCTGATGTTCCGGCCAATCATTGGGCCAGCTCTGTAATCAAGGAGTTGGCAGCAAAGGGCTATGTCGAAGGCACAAACGAAGATCAATTTGAGCCAGGACGGGCAGTCACTCGCGCCGAATTCACCGCCATGCTCGTTCATTCTCTGGGACTGACCGTAGCGGGGAAAGTACAATTTACAGATGTAGCGACAGATGCCTGGTACGCGGAACCCATCTCGATTGCGACCCAAGCCGGTATTGTCAACGGCCGAAGCGCAGCCCGTTTCCAGCCGGACGCACAGATTACCCGTGAAGAAATTACGGTAATGCTGATGAAAGCATACGAACTGAATGATGGGAAAGTGCCTGTTGGTTCTACAGATATCTTGTTTACAGATATGGCTCAGGTTTCTTCATGGGCAGCTGTTTCGGTGAAGGATGCAGCCCGACTAGGACTGGTCCAAGGCCAAAAACAGGGACAGTTTGTGCCGAAAGGGATTGCTTCCCGTGCAGAGGCGGCTCAGGTCATCTATAACCTGATTTTGAAGTAAGTTATAAGGCTGCGAATTGCATCGCAGCCTTATTTTCATAATTTGAAATGACAGATGATTTCCCCTATGGATTGTAAGAATGCGATATGGCTAATTTAACTCCTGCTTCCTACAATAATAGGTATGTTCACAACACACAGCACGAGGGTAACAGGAACTCGAAAGGATGATAAACTTGACGATTCAATATAATGAACAACTACGTATATTTGCAATACAGACGCAAAATTCGTCCTACATTTTCGGAATTAATGAGAGGGAACACCTCCAGCATCTGTATTGGGGTAACCCCGTGGACATCGAGGACAGCGCTCCGTTGCTCCATCTACAATCCCATAGCTCTTTTGACGCTGAAGTGGAAGGAGAGGTGGAGGAGTACAGCTTCTGGGGAGGTGCATCTTATACAGAGCCATCTCTGAAGCTGCGTATGTCTGATGGTGTCCGCGATCTTCAGGTAAAGTATGACCGTCACGAGATCATTGAACAGGATGGCAGACAGACGTTGATGATCACGTTGAAGGATCAGGTGTATGCACTTGAAACGCAGCTGGTATATCGGGTCATCCCGGAATTCGATCTGGTGGAGCGTTACGCCAATATCGTAAATATGGGACAAGAAGATATCGTGCTGGAAAGCATGCAATCCGCAGCCTGGACTTTGCCATATCTCCAGGATTACCGCCTGACGCATGTTACGGGGAAATGGTCGGGTGAATTCCAACTGCGCAATACCATTTTGACAGAGGGAAAAAAGGTGCTTGAATCGCGGAGAGGTTTCACGGACGGTCATGCTAACCCATGGTTTGCGATTGATGATGGTCTTTCGACAGAAAGCGGCGGCGGGGTATGGTTTGGTGCTCTGGCATGGAGCGGCAACTGGAAGATTGTCGCTGAGAAGACCCCATTCACGCATGTGCGGGTAACAGGCGGCATCAATGATTTTGACAATGAATGGTTGCTGGGTGCGGGCGAAACGTTTGAGACGCCTGTCTTTGTCGGCGGATTCAGCCCAGAAGGCTTTGGCGGAATGAGCCACCGCTTGCATCAATATCAATACAATTACATACTGCCTCGCAGTGAAATCGGGAAAGTGCTGTACAACTCCTGGGAAGCTACCTACTTCGATGTTAACGCACAGGACCAAATGGCGCTTGCCGAGCGGGCAGCCAAGATGGGCGTGGAGCTATTCGTCGTGGATGACGGCTGGTTTGGACAGCGGCATTCCGACCGAGCGGGGTTGGGCGACTGGAACGTGAATAAGGAGAAGTTCCCGAACGGACTTGTTGAGCTGATTGACCGGGTTCACGGACTTGGGATGGAGTTTGGCATATGGGTAGAGCCGGAGTCGGTCAACCCGGATAGTGATCTCTATAGAGAACATCCAGACTGGGTATATCATTTTGAGACCCGGGGACGTACGGAGCTTCGCAATCAGTTGCTGCTGAATATTTCCAAGCCGGAGGTTAAGCAATACATTATCAATTTTATGACCGAACTGCTTGGCAACCATGAGATTAAGTTCATTAAATGGGACATGAACCGGACCATCACGGAGCCTGGCATGCAGGGGCACCCTATTAACCGCCAGAAAGAAGTATGGGTAAGGCATGTCCAGAGTCTCTATGATATATGGGCACAGCTGAGAGCCAAGTTCCCGGATGTGGAGTTTGAGACTTGCGCAGGAGGTGGCTCGCGGATTGATCTGGGCATCTTCCGTTATGCCGACCAATCCTGGCCGAGTGACAATACAGATGCGTTCGACCGTCTGAGCATTCAGGAAGGCTTCTCCTATACGTATGCACCACGTATGATGACCTGTTGGGTAACTGAGTCACCTACAGGAATGAATGGTCGAAACGTCTCCCTGAAGTATCGTTTCCACAGTGCAATGATGGGCACGCTTGGTATTGGCTCCAATCTGAACGAGTGGAGTGATGAATGGATCGAGCAGTCCGGGGAATTCATCGGACAGTACAAAGCCATTCGCCACCTCGTACAATTCGGCAAACAATTCCGCCTGACTGCGCTTCGCGATAAGGGGGTTACGGCTGTCCAGTACAGTAATGCTGCCGCAAGTGACCATGTGCTGTTCGCTTTTCTTCACTCGCAGAAGCTGGGTGAACCGTTGCCTAGACTGCGTTTGGCGGGTCTTCAGGCTGACAAGACCTATCTCATTGAAGAGCTGGGGTTATCGGTGACTGGCCGTGCGCTGATGAACATTGGGGTGGAATTGCCGCTACGCGGCGATTTCGACAGCTTGGTGTATCGTATCCGTGAGCAGGTATAAACGGATGCTGTAGAATGATTTAAAAGGAGTGCTTTGCAAGCCAATAGTGGCTGCATAGCACTCCTTTTTTATTGGATCTCTTTTTGTGGCAGACGAATTTGGACCGTGGTTCCCATGCCTAGTTTGCTATACACTTTAACACCGTAATATTCACCGAATTTCAGCTTAATTCTCCGATTCACATTTGAAATGCCATAGCCTCGTCCTTCTTTTTCTTCAAACAAAGACTGAAGCGTCTCACGCCGCATGCCCATTCCATCGTCTATAACAGATAAGATAATACTGTTGTTCTCGATGACGCCCTTGATATGGATATTGAGGGGCCGATCCTGATTCCAAAGAGCGTGAATGACTGCATTCTCCACAAAAGGCTGTAACGCAAGCTTCACGGTCGAGTAGGGCAGGATCGATTGATCTATCGTGTAAATGATGTTCAGCTTGCCTTTAAATCGAATAAGTTGTATGGCATTATAGCTCTGCGTCAGTTTCAATTCCTCATTGATCGTCAGGATGCTCTTTCCTTTATTCAGGGATATCCGATAAAACTTGGCCAGATGAAGGACCATATCCTGAATCTGGGGATCCTGATGCTTTACGGCCAGAGAGGAGATCGAGCCGAGTGTGTTATACAGAAAATGAGGATTGATCTGAGCTTGAAGCAGGTCAAGCTCGGCTTCCTTACTCTGTAGCTCCTTCTGGTAGACTTCCGTAACCAGACTTTTCAACCGGGTTGTCATCTGCTCAAATGCAAAGTGAAGCTGTCCTATTTCATCATTGCCCATTTGTTCTTCATGGGTAGGATTGAAATCCCCCCTTTCAATGCGCCGAATCATCCGTATTAACGTTCTGATTCGTTTGCTGAACAGCGATGCGGTAATATAGATGAGCAACAGCGCCACGCCGATGAAGCCCAGTGAAATTTTGATAATAAGCTGAGAGAGAGATTTGGCATCCTTGATAATACTGTCGTAAGGGAAGATGGATACCGTTTTCCAGCCGTTTTTGAGCGTATTATAAACCGCCAGAGCCTTCACGCCTTGATACGTTGTATCAAATCTGCCTGAAGATGTCTCGTCAAAATTCTGATGAAGCAATTTGGGCAAGCTTGTGTTGATTAACTGCTTGTCCGCTGAAGATAAAATAATACCTTTGTCATTGATGATAAAGATATCCTTACCGCCTGCTTCTTTTTCCATGAGAGAATAGATGACAGACTCGGAAATTTGAAAGACCAGAATGCCGTAGGGATACTGATTACTATTGTTGTTCAGCAGCCGGGCAAGCGTGAACATGGCGGGACCATTCTCGGTCTGCGGCGATGAGAGATGAATAATGTTCCCATAGGATTGTTGCAATTTGTGGAACAGTTCCGTGTTCTGAACTTCGGGTGTAATTGGCCGGATATAATAATTGTCTTTGGGCAGCGATGGATTGTCCGAATAAATGAATGCGCTATCAAAATCAGGGTAGGCAGCCATCACCGTGTCAATTCGATTGCCAATATAATTATAGACATCCAGATAAGATGGATCATCCTGATACTCGTTTGTAAGGTAATTGGCAAGGCGGTTATCCAAATAAATTGAGGCGGAAATATGTTCGTAGCTGTCCAGTTTATTCTCCAGATTTTTGGTGATCTGAGCTGTTGAGTTCGTCATATTGATGTAGATCTGCTCGGTAAGTTTCGTTTTGGTAAGTTCATAGGAAAAATAAACTAATAACATCATTGGAATGATGGTGACTAGAACAAATACCATGAACAATTTGGAACGAAAGCTCAGGTTAACAAAAGGCATGTATATGTATCTTCTATAAAATTGGCGCATTTGGAAGCCCTCTCTTGACTGAATATTCGTTGCACAGTTCATCATAGCAGAGTGATTATGGAAATCCAATCCTCTCTTTGCACAAAAACATCTTTAAAAAGCGGTATCTTTCGGAGAATTCGACTATGGCAAGCGATTGGCGTCAAATTTATGATAATAGGAGAGAAGTTGAATCCAGATATGGCCGGCCATGCTGCTGTATAGAAAAAGGGAGGGTATTTAATGCATAAGGTAAGCGCTATCAAAACAGTCAGGAGCAATAATCTGATAAGCAGACTAAAAGAGCAAAAATGGTTATTCGTGCTTATGCTTCCTGCCTTCATTGCTACATTGTTATTTTCCTATGGTCCGATGTTTGGACTGTATATGGCGTTTACGAATTATCAGCCGGGTGGGGGATCGTTCTTTTACCAGTTCTTCCATGCCGAATTTGTAGGTTTCCAATGGTTTGAGTATTTCTTTACTACAGGGGATTTCTATCGGGTTATGCGTAACACGCTTGCGACAAGCTTGCTGACGCTGTTCTTCGGATTTCCTGCCCCGATCATTCTCGCGCTTGTGCTGAATGAAGCGAGACAGGGATTTTTCAAACGTTTTGTACAGACGGTTTCTTATCTGCCGCATTTTATCTCATGGGTTATTGCAGCCAACATTGTAATTACGCTGCTGGCTTCGGATGGAATGCTTAACAATATTCTGGTTCTGCTGGGTATTATCAAAGAACCAGTCGCATTTTTGCAGAACGGGCCTCTATTCTGGTGGATTATCGCATTGTCGAACATGTGGAAAGAGATGGGGTTCAGCGCCATTATGTATCTCGCCGCAATCGCTTCCATTAATCCGGAGCTCTACGAAGCGGCCAGGGTGGACGGAGCCAGCCGATTTAAGCAAATGTGGCATATTACGCTGCCATCCATGCGCCCTACCATTGTCATATTGGCTATTCTTGCGGTCGGAGGCATTTTGAATGCAGGATTTGAACAGCAATACCTGCTGCAAAATAATACCGTGCTTGAATACTCCGAAGTTATTGATATTTATGCCTACAAATACGGACTACAGAACAGCATGTTCTCATACGGTGCTGCTGTGGGAATGTTCAAATCCGTTGTTGCCTTTATTCTTGTCCTCATCGTGAACCGGATTTCCAGAAAAGTGAACGACCAGGCGTTGTTCTAACTATAAAAGACAGAGGGGAGCGCTTGTAATGATTCTGAACAGATTCGGGGATCGTATTTTCAAAATTATTGTGTATTTCATCCTTATTCTTGTATTACTCGTTACATTTCTTCCGTTTTGGAATATACTCGTTCTTTCATTGAACAGCGCGGAGGATACGGTACGGGGCGGCGTTTACCTGTGGCCTAGGGACTTGACATTGGACAGCTATCAGCAGATTTTGAAAGATAGCGAGATTTTAAACGGGTTGTGGGTAACCGTCAAACGAACGCTGATTGGCGCACCGCTATCGGTTCTCGTCATTACGATGCTTGCGTATCCGCTAAGTCGGCGGAATCTCATTGGTCGCAAAGGATGGAACCTGTACTTTATCTTCACCATGTATTTCAGTGGCGGACTGATTCCGTTCTACATGGTACTTAAGGCGTTGAACATGATCGACACATTTTCGGTGTTCATTTTGCCAAGTTTGATGAATGTCTTCTATATGATTATCGTCCGTACCTTTATGGAGCAGCTGCCCCATGAGATTGAAGAATCGGCGAGGGTGGATGGGGCTAACGATCTGACGATTTTCTTCCGGATTGTGATGCCATTGACAACACCAGTACTTGCAACAGTAGGTCTTTTTCAAGCCATTGGACATTGGAATGCCTGGTTTGATTCCTATGCGTTCACCTATAGCTCGGACCTGAAGACACTGCAAGCCGTGCTTGTGAAAATATTGAATCAATTCCAGACTGGTGGCATGATCTCTCAAACGCAAATGCTGGCCAACTCGGCCAAACGAAATGCCGTTTCAAGCGATACCATTCGAATGGCTGCTACGATGGTAGCTACCTTGCCGATCGTTATGGTATATCCGTTCCTGCAAAAATACTTTGTTAAAGGCATGACTTTAGGAGCGGTGAAGAGTTAATCTAATCCGTAATCCGGTGCAGGGAAGGCTCGTCCGGTGGCCTCTTCCTGAAAGGGGGTGGGCAAAGATCGTTTTGGAAATGCTCAATCTAGCACTACAGGAATTTATTCATTGGGAGGAATTAGGGTGTCAATGACAAAGACAAAAAAATGGATGACCATGGGGATTACAGCTGCATTAGTCGTTGGTTTGCTGGCGGGCTGCTCTTCCAATGATGGGGAGAACAATACAGCAGGTAAAGATGCGGAACAAGGGCCGATTACGCTGACCTGGTTTGATGGCAATACCAAAGGAGAACCTTTTACCGATGCAGTGGCCCAGGAAATTACCAAAAAGACGGGCATAGAGATTTCCATCCAACAGCCAACGGGGAATCCAACAGAAAAACTGAGCTTGATGCTGGCGAGTGGTGACTATCCGGATGTGGTGGTCATGAGTCGTGGAGATGCTTCCCTCGATAAGTACATTTCAAGCGGCGCATTCATTCCACTGGATGAGTTAATTGAAAAGTATGGTTCTGATCTGAAAGAAATGTACGGCGAAACCTTGACCAAAACACGATATTCAGACGGCAAAAACTACTATCTGGCAAACTGGTATGGACTCGACAGTGATCCGGTCTTCGGTATGCTGATGAGACAGAGTCTGTTGGAAGAGTTCCTTCCAGACAAAGCAGATGGTTCACAGCCACTCACCACGGACGAGTTTGAAGCACTCCTGAAAAATTTTAAAGAAAAATACAACACGATTGATGGCAAAGAATCCATTCCCATGACGATGAACGGTGAAAACATGGGCGCAAATCTAGGAACATTCAAAGGCATGTGGGGTTTGAAAACGTATTATGACAACAACGGACGTCTGCAATATGATGTCAAGGACCCCAAATATCGTGAAATGCTGTTATATATGAATCGCTTATATCGAGAAGGTCTGATTGAGAAGGAATTTGCCATTAGCAAGACGCAGACATGGATTCAAAAGCTGACAACTGGCGCGGTATTCGCTACCCCAGGAGCATATTGGGACCCAGGTAATGGCAATGCGGCCCTGAAGAAGGATGGCGGGGAAAAGAATCAGTTATTCGCATACAAAGTTGTTGCTCCAGGAGTAGATCCGGCTCAAACCACATTTGGTCCAAGAAGCTCCCTTGGATGGGATGCGATCGCCATTACCAAAAACAACAAACACCCGGAAGAGACCATAAAGCTGTTTAATTATCTGGCGAGTGATGAAGGACAGCATTTGCTGCTGTGGGGTAAGGAAGGCGAGCAATATACCATGGTGGATGGCAAGCGACAACCGGACCCTGCATTCCTGCAAAGCTTCAAAGATAATTGGGATGATACGGTGAAGAAAAGTGGTGTGCGCAAATGGTTGTGGTTTGTCAAAAATGGTCTGGATCCAAATGGACAGCCGTATGACATGGCCGTTAAATTCCAACGCAGTGAAGTGGATGAACTGGCCCTCAAGAGTCTTGGTGATTCCGTATGGGATACAGCACAGTATGATAACCTGAATCCGGATGGGGGAACACCTCAAGCACTGACGGCCCAGAAGGTGAAGGATATTATGGATCAGAGCATTACGAGAGCCATTATCGCTTCAAGTGAAGCTGAAGCCAACTCCGTATTTGACAAGATGCTGGAGGATATGAAAAAGGCTGGCGATGAGAAAGTGGAAGATATCATAAACGAGAAATATGCTCAGCGTATGGAACTGTGGTCTTCCAAGTAATTGAATTTGGTAATAAGAAGCGTCCCGGGATAGTCCGGGACGCTTCTTATTTATGGACACATTTTACAAGATGAGCTAAACCGTTGCTTTAACAATGGAGATGATATCCCCTGCTATTGTACAGATCTTGCCAACCTGACCAGACAGTATATATTGCTCACCGGAAGGGAGGGTGCACAATGCCCCTTCTGCCCATGGAATATAGAAGGAAAGTGCAGTACCCGCTTCGCTCTCAATCTCGATCCAGTCCGTCTCCCCATCCACGAAAGCCGCACTCACAAGGAAGCCTCCCACTGCACGGAGGGTGTGGAACTCTGCTTGTTGACCGTTTGGCCAGTTGGGGAAGAAACGCAGGATACCATTATAACTTTGAAGAAGGCATTCATTGATCACGGCAGGCAGGGAGAAATTTTCGAACCAGATGCCCATGCGGGACATGAAATCGAAGTTCTCCGTGTCAGCATAGCGACCACCGCTCATCAGGACCCGATCTGTACAAGTGCCGTTTGGCAGCAGACAATACTGGATTTGACGCTTGAAGCGTTCCAGATCCAACACACCAAGACGGGCTCCGGCAAGATGGTAGAATACCAGTTCATTCCCACCTTCGTTGCGGTGATTAAGGTAGGAGTTTACTGCTGTCTGGTATTCCTCCTCTGACGAGTGAAGCCCGTGATCTTCACCCGGAAATACAGTCGTAATAGGAATCGGAACGTTATACACCACATCAGGATCTTCACTTTCCACCGACACAAAGACTGAACCGTTGCGGGATTCGGCTGTGGGATAAGAAGGGAAATGGCTCAAAATCTCTTTTACTTTCTCTAGCAAATCCTGCTCGGATTCCATTCTTTCAAGGACATCGCAAGCCTGAGTGAACGCATTGAACAGAAATCGTGTTAGTGTAAGGTCAATCAGGCAGTCTTTGTTTTTGGAAAAGCCGGGTGAAATCTCATATAGCTCCGGCACCACCGTCGGAAAAATGTGATAATTACCATCTCCCCAGCGTTCACCCTGTGCTTGGGGACGATTCATGTAATCGACCATAAACAGTACGGCTTCCTTCATGGGTTGAAATGCACGATCACGCAGGAACGTCTCGTCCATGGAATACAGATAGTGCCACCATAAACTTTGTATGGTCCAAGGCGTCTCACAGATTTCCCATCCCCAGTGCGGGACAGGGTAGGGCATCATGGACATTTCAACAGGATAGGCTGAGTGGGGGAAGTAAGCACCATTCAGTCCGTAATAATCATGTGCCCACGCTCGGCTGACAGGAAGTACATGATCAACCATTTCCACGTACGGAAGATGTTTGTCGAGATGATTGCTGGAGAATGCGAGCCAAAATGGCTGCTGTGTGTTGTAATTCATGTGGTAATCCCCATGCCAGTCTGCACCGATGGTACGGTAGCTCCAGTTGGCGAATAGACCTGGACAGGTAACGCCCTCTTTCACTGCACAATTAAAAAAGTACAAATTGTGGTACCAGATACGCTCCAGAAATTCATCTTCCAGTGCGACGGAGGAGCGGCTCCAATAATCACGCCACATTGCATTCGATTCTTCCTTGGCTTGACTAAAGAAAGATAGATCTGGCGGGTGGACCTCATCATCGAGTTCGCTGTAAAGGCCTTCCCATAGCTCTGCGCAGGCCAAAAAGCCGTGTTCATCTGTTCCGAGAGGAGAGTGGTTGACTGCGGGCGTCTGATTGTGCAAAGGATGTTCTTGCAACGCAGATAACCCAGACGCGTTGACAGCGAGCCGGAAAGCTTTATCTTTTTTATGTGTGATATAGGGCACAGTGGGATGCTCAACATGAGGCAAAATTTGCGTAAATGACTGTCTTCCCATACTTTCGCTGGTTACGACTGCTTGAGGAAATTCAGGCGGTGTTTCGGGATCAGGAATCAGTTTGATCTCTTCGAATAAGGGAATCGGAGCACCCGTCGCGGCATCACTTACCTTCATCCAGACCCGGTCGTTCTTTCCTTCTACAAAGAGTTCGAATACCGCAGGTTTGCCATCGATCAGGAAATCAATCGTACAAAGGCCACTAGCAATATCAATGGTATGGCCGATGACTTCGGCCTTTCGCCGATCATACCGCAGCAGTAGTGACCCGCAGGGCATGGGCTTGGGATATGCCTTACTGTAATTTTGCCCGGCTATCTCACAATACTTTTTGTACCATGGATGATCCGTTAATTGCGGCAAATCTGCTGGTAGAGCAGTAAACCTGTCATAAACCTCTTGGAAAGTCATGAGCTCATCTCGGTGTACTTCGGCGAGACGAATATCCCATACATTGTTGTGTCCAAAATGGAGCATCACGGCGTCAGGACGGGTTGTTACGACAATACCCAGTCCTCCATTGCCCAGCAGTGCGCCTTCAAAAAAATCAGGCGCAGGACCATTGAAGGAAATGGGATGCTGCTTCGCACGTTCATAGCCTTTGTTCTTGTTTATCTCGTATCTTCTTTTCGGTTGCTTATCATTCTTCTGCATAAATCATCCTCCTCATGAAGTCATGCGATATACAGTTATTACTGTATCTGAACAGCAGTTTGCTGTATTTAGCAAGACGTCCATGATTTGCACGATCGTCAGATCAATTGGTGCTCTGCTGATATGTACCTCTAGTCCCCAATTGTACCTTTCGGTAATGGAGATGAAAGGTTAACATCGAGACTAACTTGACTCGAAAGGAAACTACCAATGAATTTTACCTCCTTGCATCCCTATGTATATTTGGCGACCCGGTACCCTTTTGCGAAGGGACAGTCGAGTTCTCCGCGAATTTGTTATACCAGCTCTATTTACTTGATCAGCGAAGGGTATGGGGTATTAAGTACAAGTGGAAAGAGCAGCAGGCTTAGTCCCGGTTCGCTGATCTATATTCCAGCAGGGCAACTGCATGAATGGGTGGCTGATTCGGATAACCCTATGGTTCACCTGTGTTGTTATTTTGATTGGCATTATGTGGAGCGAAAAGATGTATTTGATACGGCTTGTCCGGTCTGTTATCCGCCAAATGTGTTACAGCAAGCTTTTGTGGGCCCGACTTTTCCGTATGCGCTTAAAGAAATATCAAAGGTGGAATCTCTGCAGATTTGGCAGGATTTTTTCGAGAGTTTTTATAAAAGCGGGTCATACACCAATGAGCAGACATTTATGTGGAGCTTGATGATTCAGCGTAATTTCCAGACGTTTATCGATTATTTTCTGAACTGCTGCATGGGAAACGACTATGTAATTCCAGATCGCCGGATATCTCAAATGCTTAAAATTATGGAGCAGGACTTACTTCACGGAGCGCCCAAGCCATTGGATAGCTATTACAAAAGCCTCAATATGAGCCGTGGACATTTTTTTGAGCTGTTCAGGAAGTCTACCGGATACTCTCCAATCCAGTATATGAATTACTTCCGTATTGGACGTGCAAAGTACGATTTGCTTCACACCAAATTAAGTATCACTCATATCGCTGAGAAATATCACTTTAGCTCGGTTCATTACTTCTCCCGCCTTTTTCATCAGCTGAATGATCAGTCTCCGCGTCAATATCGCTTACGCGAGTCCAACAATGCGGCCTCAAGCTCTCCATTGGAATGAACAGGCTTTTTTTGTCTACATATTCCCCCTTCATTGTTCAAATAATGATGGAACAGAACAAAGGAGGGAACGATGGATGAAGAAGGCCGGACGAAAAGGGTGGTCCTGCACCTGGAAATTTAAAATGTCAGTGGTATTGACAGGTACGATATTAACGGTTTATGGTGTAGGTCTTTCTGCCAGCAGTGCGGAATCACAGGTTCGTTCAGGGCAGGGATCAGAGCAATTTTTAACGGAGCAAACCTCAATACAACAACCTAATTCAACTTCTGGTCATACGTTATCACAATCTCCGGTAGACAAATCGCAACATAAACGAATGGCGATCATCATTGATGATGCGGGGAATGACATGAAAGGTACTTCTGAAATTTTGGCGACGCCGGTTAAGCTGACGTTGGCCGTAATGCCATTCCTGCAAACGACGAAGAAAGATGCGATTGCGGCACATGAAAAAGGAATGGATGTGATTGTTCATATGCCGATGGAGCCCAATAAGGGAAGACCTGAATGGCTCGGTCCAGGTGCGATCACATCGAATCTGACGGATGAGGAAGTCCGTGAGCGAGTGGAGAAGGCTATTGATGAGGTTCCATATGCAATTGGTATGAACAACCATATGGGTTCCAAGATCACGTCCGACAAACGCATTATGTCAATTGTATTGGATGTATGCCGAGAGCGGGGACTGTTTTTTGTGGATAGTCGTACCAATTTCCGCTCGGTGGTGGGGGAATTGGCCATCACCAAAAACATGCCGCCTGTCGGCAATGACATTTTTTTGGATGACCACAATTCGAAACAGCATATTCGCAAGCAAATGGATCTGGCGGCAAAACGTGCGCTCGACAAGGATGTGTGTGTCGTAATCGGTCATGTTGGTCATACCGGATTAAATACCGCTGCTGTCGTCCATGAATCCGTGTCCCGGCTCAAAGGCCAAATCGAATTCGTAGGTATTGGCGATCTGGTTCGTGATGTGTGGCATTGGCAGGCGGAGCCTAAACTGCCGACAGATAATAAATAATTCCGTTTGCAATGGACTGCGCAATCCGTTTCTGTTCGTTAGGATCACTGATCATCGCGCGATCGCGAGCATTACTCAGAAATCCGGTCTCAACGATTACAGCCGGTTGCTTCACATGATTTAACAGGTAAAAGGGCTTGCCCCACACAACATTGCGCTGCGTCTCGTACAATTGATTAAGCTCATTCTGAATGGAGCTCGCGAGCATGTAGCTGCGCCCTTCGTTCTGATGTAAAACAACCGGGCCTCGTACAGATGATTTGGGACTCCAGTTGGCATGGATACTGACGACGATATCGGTGCTGACCTCTTCGCTAAGGCTTTTGCGTTGAGCCAAATCTCTGCGATGGCGTGAGCGACTGTTTAACCAGCGATTTTCGTCACTAAGCGCATAATCGCCGAGTCGGTTGATGATGACCGCATAACCCTTGCTGCGAAGCAGGAGATACACCTTTTGGCTAATGGCTAGGTTGATGTCTTTTTCAAGCACACCATGGTCTGTTGTTCCACCGTCAATGCCGCCGTGTCCGACGTCCAGAAGGATCACGGGTGCTGCAAAAGCATGATGAGTGGAGTGATAGGCATCTCCATCGGTTACCGGCAGCATGGATGGGCTTATGGGCGATCGTTGTGAATGCAATGTAGGTAGATCGGTTAGGGCGAATTTTGCCGCGCTGGCATGGAAGGTCAGGGGGAGGCAACTGATGCTGAATAGCAATGCCATCGATGCGACCAGCAGCTTATACATGAGAACACACGCTCCTTCTTGAAATAGGCATCTTATGCCATAAAGTGAGTGGATGGATACCTTTGGCATTAGACTGTGCATTCTTCTGTTTTTCATACTCCTTGCAGCAAAAAAAATGTTTATGGCTGATCGCTTCTGCACACAATAGAGATAACATAAGCCCCGGCTTTGCCGGAGCTAAGGAGGCATAGATTATGGCCAAAAGTGATGAGTTGGTGAAATACATTACAGAGCGAGTCGTTCATTATATCGACACTCCGAAGGATGAGCGCAAAGGACGCACCAAAGCCAAAGAGCCATGGACAATGAAGTGGTTTGGAATGATTCCTTTTGCCGTGTCCTTGTGGGTTGGGAAAAAGGAAAAAGCGATGAATTCGCAGGGGGAAATGCAGAAACGAAGCTCTTCGGGTAAAGGGTAAATCAAGAACTAACGTAGGCAGTAGCTTCTCCCAAAGAAAAAGACGCATTCCTATGAAGAACCACAGGGAAGGCGTCTTATTTGTTGTGTGGATCGGTCACAGTTTCACGGCATAGAAATTCCCATCCCGGAGTAAGGCCTTAAGGGGTACAAATCGTCTTACCGAAGTATTACCGCCAATAGCTACATACTGATTTTGAACTGTTCCACGGTTGTCACGCCAGATCTGATAACCACTGACAGGCAAAGGTCCGCCATACAAGACATTTTGATGATCGGCAGAGAAAACGATTTTATTATGTTCTTTCCATTGCTGATTCAATGTCTTCACGCCGCTGACCGAAAGTGCTTTTGAAGTAATCCACAACAGATTGTCCGCCGGATCAAACAGAGGCTGCAGATCCATGGAGTCAACGGACAACGAGGAGGCTTGTGGTGAACCATCGGGTGTCATAACGACTGCTTGTACAGATATTGACCTTATGGACTTCATTCGTTTCGTAGCCTGCTGTGAGTCTGTATCGAGTGCGTTCAGAACACCTGTTGGCAAGGTATCGCCGTTGGTCGCGTCAATATAGATTGCATCATCATTAGGTCTTTCCACTTTCCAATAAGCGAGCAGGGGAGCCGCATAACGTAATTGAAGCCTTCCTCCGTCATTAATTATCTCCTTCAAGTCCAGTTGCTGTCTATCCAGAGCTTGATCCAACAAGGAAATGTTGTACGGTCGTTGTTCTCCCTGACCGTACTCGCTAAGCTGCAATTGTCCTTGATCGTTCGCTGAAATGATCATATAACCAACGGGTGACTCTCCAATATTAGCGTATACCAGCCAACTGCGTGTTCCTGGACCGAGGGGATAAAAATCCAATTGAGCATGCTCCCAACGGTTCCCTGCATGTTCAGTAGCGAGCACGGTGGCTTGCTCGCGTGCAAACTGTTGTACTGCATCAGGGGCTAGTGTGTCGGAATGAAGTTCTGCCGTACTTTTGGCCAATGTAAAGGGTTGCATCGATCTAGACGCATTTTGAATACCAGCACCTTCAGCTTGCAATAGGGGAAGCAGATTGATTACACATAGAAGGCTAACAGCAATGCCTGTAATTCGTCGAATTACGTTCCATCTCTTGTGGAAGGGTCGTTTCATGCCAACACCTACTTTTCTGAGGTACATATCCCATATCATGACAAAACAGATTCCATATTCGCTGCATTTTCGTTTCTAGTTCCATTTTAGAGGACAGGCTGTGCAAAGGTTGCTGCAACCTGTCGGGCTGCCAGTCATGAATAAACACTACTTTTGCCGTCATTTGCAGGAAAAGTAGTGTCTTCGTCGTCTATCTTAAATGAAACATGCCACTGCTAATCGCGGTTACCTTCACTTTGGGCTCATATTGCCAGATCATCTCGGTACGTCGTGTTTCGTATTGCAGCTTCATAGCTTCCCGGTCCATAACCGCTTGCCGGGCTTTATCCTGTTCTGGGTCCGTTTCTGACTCTTCCTGAACAGCAGCTTCAGCCGCGAGTTCGACATCTGATCCGATTGTTACGCCAGTTGGTTCGACGGGTGGTAGAGATGCATTCTGGATAGGAGAAGGGCGGGAGCGAGAAGTATGAATATGGGCAGAAGGCCTCGCCCCTGCCTGATCCTGATCAGTTGAACCCTCGTCTGTACTGGAGGCAGAGGTCGTATCGATGTCGACCTCAGGGGTATCCTCTCTAAGAACTGCTTCATAGTACGTATCCACAACAGCAAGCTCCAGATCAAGCCGTTCTTTGGCTTTCTCTGCCCAGCTATAGTCGAGTTCTAATAAGCGGTTCGTCAAATGCGACTCGAGAGCAGCCCCGGCATCGGCTATCGATACTTTGGCGGTCTGTACGTGCATATTCTCAGCCAGCCTTGGGCTAAGATAACGCCTGTTCAGCTTCGAGCCGAACTTCTCGACAATTTCCCCTGTTCTGAGGGAGATGCCGATAAAATGAAGTTCCTCCTTTTTCAGATCACAGGCAAATTCCACTTTGAAACACACTCCAAGCCATGGCTCATATACTGCTGGTGCGGTAGCACGCAACTGCCTTTTTGCAGCTTGTTCGAACAGATTCACGAATTCGCCGCCTTCACGCGCTGCATTGAAGATCTGCTGCAACCTGCGACTGCCATATACAACATCTTCTTTCAAAATCCGTCCGGGCCCCAGCTGAGGCAGAGAAGGGACAATACCGAAGTAGCGACCTAGAATAGTCTCTTTGGGAGCTTCGGGGGCACCAGCACCTGGTGAGGTTGGAGGAGCTAACTGTGCAGCTTTTGCTTCTTCAGCTTCCAAGGCTTGCTGATAGGCATCCGGATCAAAGACGAAGGTAAAGGACATCGTTTCCGCAGGTGCGCCGGTTCGCTCCACAAATCCCCAATAATATGGACGGTTGGTTAACGCCTTATCGGCTACAGGTGAAAGCTTTACCGTAACATGGGCAGGTGAACGCTCCATAATCTGACAATCGAGTGTTTCCAGGTAAGTGAGCACATACGCCTGCACTTCATGGGGGGACATGGTCATGATCAGAGGCCTCCTTTACGAAGGTCAAGCCCGGATACGGCTGGGGCCTCATCTGCGACTTCGCGCTGTATGGAGTTCAGCGATTGTCCAAGCGAATCCATTTTACGGCGAATATCCTCTTCGTTTTGTGATTCAAGCATGATTTTGTACAAACTTTTTTCAATCGATTCCTTCTTCTCCAGCCGCTCCAGAATGACATCCAATCCACCAATAACCATCTCAAACATATTGATCTTCTCATGAAGCAGATTCAGAATATGCTCCTCGATTGTGCCCGTCGTCGAAAGGTTGTAGATATTCACATCATTTTGCTGTCCCAATCGGTGTACGCGACCAATCCGCTGCTCGACACGCATGGGATTCCAGGGCAGGTCGAAGTTGATCATGTGATGGCAAAATTGCAGGTTGATGCCCTCACCGCCGGCTTCGGTTGCAATCATCGCTTGCACACGGCCGCGGAAGAGGTCCATCATCCAATCCTTTTTCCCCCGGTTCATGCCGCCCCGGTATGGAACAGCGGTCAGGCCGTTGTTGCGAAAATAATTGAGCAAGTACTCCTGCGTAGCACGGTATTCGGTGAAAATAATAACCTTCTCATTCATGTTACGAACGAGTTCCATCGTTTTTTCCGCTTTGGTATTTTCCTTGATCGCTTTAATATGGGCCACGAGCTCCCAAATCTTATCCCGCAGCGGGGAGTCCAGTGGAAGCTTCTTCGACAGATTGACCAACGTCACAAATACGGCATCCCGGCTGCTGCATACTTCTCGCTGCAACGTCACCAGGGAAAGCATGCTGCTCAGGTTGCCGCCCGCTTCCTGGTACTGATCCTTCACAAAGGAAGTCACCCCATCGTAAAGGGCCTGCTCTTCAGGCGAAAGCTGCAAATTCACATTGGACACGTTCCGTTTGGTGAATTGAACAGGCCCTTCGCCGCGACGGTTGCGGATCATGACTTTGGACAACTCATCCTTGAGCTGCTCCTGATTTTTCGGAATACGTTTGTCGACGACAAAGTTGGCTGCAAAATCACCCTGACGGCCAAGCTGTCCCGGCTTGAGCAGGTTAATGAGGTTGAACAGCTCGCTCATGTCATTCTGCACCGGTGTAGCCGTAAGCAGCAGGCAGTACTTTTTCCGCAATTTCAGCATGAATTGATAGTTCGTCGTTTTTTTATTTTTGAGCTTATGAGCCTCGTCGATAATAATCATGTCGTAATCCGTATTCAGCAGCATATCTTTATGCGGGTCACGCTTTGCTGTATCCATCGAGGCAACCACGATTTCATTTTGCCAGGAATACGCCTTTTTCTGAGCAACCGCAGGGATGCCAAATTTGGAATTCAGCTCCCGGACCCATTGCAGTACAAGAGACGCAGGCACGAGAATCAGGACTTTGGATACGAGTCCACGGACCATATATTCTTTCAAAATCAGACCAGCTTCAATGGTTTTACCAAGTCCAACCTCATCGGCGAGAATGGCACGGCCTGACATTTCAAACAGTACTCTGCGTGCAGTATCCATCTGGTGTGGAAGAGGGGTGAGTCCCTGTAAATGCTTCAGACATTGGATTTCATCAAAGTTGGGAATCAGATTCGTCTCTTCCGCTTGAATGCCAAGTTGAAAGAGCCTGTAATCTCCCCAAGGGCCGCCTTTATCCAGTCGTGACTCCAGCTGGGTAATCCAGCTGCGATCAAATTCAAGCGGAACGGGTAGTTCTGCTGCAGATTGATTGATTTGGTGCGGGTTTTTCCGGTTCATGGTGCTTCCTCCCCTGCCATTCGTGATGACGTTTATTCCTAGGTAATAGTATGGACGAATGAGAGGCAGTTCATAACCAAACTTGGAATAAGGGGTGATTTCAGTCGTGTAATCTGGGAGGGTTGTCAAATGATAGGTATTCACGTATGGTGATCAATAGTAACTTTACCTGAGTAGAGTGAACTATTGTATCTCAATATATATCCTGAATTTAAAGGAGGAGAATCTGTTCATGCTTGCATTGATTTTTGATATGGATGGTACGTTATTTCAAACAGATCGGATATTGGAAACTTCGCTGCATGACACGTTTAATCATCTGAGGTCACAGGGATTGTGGGAGCGGAAAACGCCAATAGAAAAGTACCGTGAAATTATGGGAGTTCCTCTGCCCGTCGTCTGGGAGAATTTATTGCCCGGCTACTCGGATCAGATCAGACAACAAGCAAATGAATGGTTTCATGAGAAGTTGATTGCGAATATCGAGGCTGGCCATGGTGCGCTGTATCCGTACGTAGAAGAGTTCTTTCAACACTGCAAAGAGAAGAGCATACCGATATACATAGCGAGTAACGGACAAATCAAATACTTGAATGCTATCGTAAACTATTATCATTTGGATGAGTGGGTAACCGAAACATTCAGCATACAGCAGATTTCATCACAAAATAAGTCTGATCTCGTACACTCCATCGTGGAGAAATATAAGATCACTCATGGGATGGTTATCGGAGATCGATTGTCTGACATTAAGGCGGCGAAGGATAATGATTTAATCTCCATTGGATGTAATTTTGACTTTGCTCAAGCTGATGAATTAGCTCAGGCGGATCGATTTATTGATAGCATCGAGGAGTTGTGGACCTTAATTGGTGTACTATAATAAGGATGCAACAAAAAAGCGGCCCATGTGGCCGCTTTATCAATTTATGAGTTAACTCCAGTATTTCTTGATAATTTCATCGCGTCCTGAATAAATACGGGATTCTTTATAATATTTCGGATCTTTGCGATGGAAATTTTGATGATATTCTTCTGCCGGATAAAATACGGAGGCTTCCTCAATGGCAGTAACGACAGGTTTATCGAATCGGCCTGTTTTGCCGAGTTCCTCTCGTGACTTCAAGGCCAATTGGTGTTGCTCTTCATTGTGATACAGGATGGCAGCGCGATATTGGCTCTTGCGATCATTACCCTGACCCGTGGCATCGGTTGGATCGATCTGCGGCCAGTACAGCTCAAGCAATTTCTCATAGGGGAAAAAGGCTGGATCAAACGAGATTTGCACAACTTCCAAATGCCCTGTTTCCCCGGTCAATACTTGCTCATATGTAGGGTTTTCTACGGTTCCACCTATGTATCCGGATATAATCCCGTGAATGCCGGGCTGCTCTTCAAAAGGACTGACCATACACCAGAAACATCCCCCGGCAAACGTTGCTTTTTCAATCACTGCTATTCCCCATTTCTCAGTTGTGTTTAATCAAGATTACTATGAATGTTAGTCATAACGCAATCCATTTGATAGTTCATCCAACCGCTCCCAATCCAGCACAACAAAACCTTTTCTTTTTTTGCACAGGATTTCCAGATCGGACAGTTTCTGAATGAGGCGATTTAAGTGACGGGGCGTTGTTCCGATCACCGATGCTATTTCAGGAATGTGAGGGGTGCTAATTTCCTTGCCAAACTCTTTGGGCAGACGAGTCGACATCAAATAGACGGCAAACCGTTCTTCAACGGAGGCAAGTGAGTTGATTCGGGATGCCGCTGTACATGTCTGCAATTTATAGGACAGATGTTTGAGCAGTTCATTCAAAAAACGATAATCCTGCATTAAACTTCGTTCAACGGTTTGTTTGTCTATAAACAGGAATTTGGAGGGCTGTATAGCCTGAACCTGTGACTGAACTACCACTTTCTGAATCAATTCAATATCACCAAAGATGGACAAGGGGTGGCAGAAACGCAGCAAAAGAGACTTGCCAGTCTCGACACTTGAGGACACTCTGGTCAGACCTTCCACCTGAAAGTAAAGTCCGTCCAGCTCATTGCCTTCCGAAAGAACATATTCGTCTGAATTATACACCCGAAGCTGGATGGGAAGCGAAGCAGCGTCAGCAAAGATTTGTTCCAAATTAAAAAGGGACATATAAGGTTGTATTTTTTCGTATTCCTTGTACATTTTCATTTTTTTCACCTCGAATGGACATCGGTCCTTTTCATTATATATGAACTTGATATGATTAGAAAAACGAGGGGGAATGATGATGAAGTTTGTGTTTGATCTGGATGGAACGATCTGTTTTCAGGGGAAACCGTTAACCAGAGAAATGGTTCAGACATTGGACTTTCTCGTGGAGAAAGGTCATGAACTTATTTTTGCATCTGCACGACCGATTCGCGATTTATTGCCTATTCTGCCTATACATATGCAACAATTTCCGATGGTAGGGGGGAATGGAGGGTTTGTGTATCGCAGTGGGCTTGAGATTTCCACAGTTTATTTGGAAGCATCCATTGCAGACCATATACTGGCATTATTGAAGCAGCATGAAGCAGATTATCTCATTGATTGTCAATGGGATTACTGTTATTCAGGCAACCCGGAGCATCCCATCCGAAGAAATCTGGACCCTGAGTGCAGAGCGAAGAACGTGCTGCTGGAGGAATTAACCGAGATTGTGAAGGTAGTTGTCTTAAGCAGCCGTAATCATCTGGAGATGCTAGAGGCATTGCATAACCTTCCTGTGGTTACCTACATGCATGGAACAGAGAATATCATTGATATCAGTCCCAAGGGTGTGAATAAATGGACAGGCTTGCAAGCACTTGGGGTCTCTCCCCATGATTTCATTGCTTTTGGAAATGATGCGAATGATATTCCCATGTTCGAGTATGCCAGTCGATCCATTTGCGTTGGGCATCATGAGAAACTTGCTCAGATTGCGAGTGAAAGGGTAGCGAATCAGGAGAAGGATGTCATTGACAAAATCATTGAAATCGTAGAGAGATTGGAAGAAGAGAACGGTGTATTGGTTTTTCGCTAATATTTTCGTTTCTTCAATAAGTGATTTGTTATGAAGAAAGTAATTCTTTTCATCCTTTACTTATATTGTATAATAATGGATGAGAAAACGGCCTGTTACAGCTTTGGGGCCGAATGAAAACGAAGAGGTGATCAGATGCGGAAACCGATAGATGAACCTATGTTTTATTCGTATCCCGGCATGGTGGCGGTAGTGACGTCCCGTCATAAGGACATGCAGAATGTGATGGCCTCAGGCTGGCATACCTATATTGGATCGTCTCCCGGAATTTACGGGATATCGCTGAGGAAGGAAACGTACTCTTATGAATTGATTGAGCAGAGTGGAGTATTCGGGGTACACTTCCTTCCGGGTCTTCATTCGGAGTGGATTCAGGCTGCGGGAACCTTCAGTGGAAGAGACACAGACAAATTCTCGAAATTCGGGATTACATACGAAGAAGGAATCAAAGTGAATGTACCCATTCTGACTGAAGCTTATTTTGCTTACGAGTGCAAGGTTATCGATATTACAACGTACGGGGATCATGAATGGATTGCAGGTGAAATATTACAGCGGTATCAAGACCCGGAATACTTTCTGGACAATGGAATGGTTAATCTGGACAAATTGCAAATTCCAATGTATGTAGGACGATCCTCTTATCGGATCCTCGATGGGAGTGCGGAAGAGAAGGTTCATCCGTTTTACCTCTAGGGTCCTAGGCACCAAGATGCAATTATGAGCAAAACTTTCAATCCGGCAAGAGATAGGTTTATAATGGTTATTGGCTGCTGAGCAAGTCGGCAGCCTTTTCCTATTGGTTCAAGTGTACACTCCAGACCCTCAGAGGGATCTGCTCATATATGAAATAAAAGGCAAGGTAATATTAGCCATTCCATGAAAAATGCTGTATTTAACAATAAAATTAGAGTATGATTTTACAGCTATATATGCTTGGCAGGAAAGGTTACATCGTTTCACTGGATTGTAACTATTGCTGTAATTTGTGAATAATCTTTCGGGCGTATAATGCTAACGGGAGATAACGACAAAGATATAAAGAAATCGTAATCATAAACATCATGATTAAGTCACACGTCTTCTTTATGTTGTAAATGAATGATGGAAGGTGCAATACGTATGTTAATGACAACCAGAACCACAAGGAGTTCTCGAACGCCCCAGACATGGATGATGTCAACTCTCATTGTCAAGGAGGGGCTCGCATGTCACAATCGTTGAAAAGCAAGCGGCATATGAACGGACTGGATGGTTTGCGAGCCATCGCAGTGCTTGCAGTCATAGGGTATCATCTGAATTTAGGTTTTATTCCGGGCGGTTTGCTCGGGGTAGGCATTTTCTTTGTTCTATCAGGATATTTGATTACAGACATTCTTTTGACACAATGGCAGGAGCATGGCCGGATATCCCTCGGAGATTTCTGGGTGCGAAGAGTAAGGCGATTGTTACCTGGCATGATCACGATGACAGCAGTGGTGATGATTTGGCTGCTTTGCACAGATCCATCTCGACTGGCTGCGTTGCGTGGTGACATTGTCTCGGGAGTATTATACATAAGCAATTGGTGGTATATCTTTCATAACGTTTCCTATTTCGAAAGTTTCGGCCCTCCATCACCCTTTGGACATTTCTGGTCGCTGGCTGTGGAAGAACAGTTTTACATTGTCTGGCCGCTTCTACTGGTCGCAGCAATCGTTTTGTTCAAGAGAAAGGGATGGCTGGTCGTCTTTATTGTCGTGGCAGCTGAATTGTCTGCTGGTGCAATGGCCATCATGTATAATCCGGATTTGGACCCGAGCCGTGTTTATTATGGAACAGACACAAGAGCATTTGCTTTACTGGCTGGTGCTGCACTGGCCGTGGTATGGCCGAGTCGCAAGCTATCGTCATCCCTTGCCCGCGTCAATCGGCTTGTTCTGGATGTGTTAGGCGTAGCTGCGCTGGCTTGGTTAATTTACATGATGCTGAATAGCAGTGAGTACGACCCTTCATTGTATCGAGGAGGAATGGTGCTTCAGGCCATTGCGACGACATTGCTCGTAGCTGTACTGGCTCATCCATCATCCTTCCTGGCACGGTTCATTGGCGCTAAGCCATTGCGCTGGATCGGGGAAAGATCCTATGGATTATATTTGTGGCACTATCCTGTCATCATTTTGACGAGTCCAACGGTGGACACGGGTGGAGCACATCCTGTGCGAATGCTTTTGCAGGTTTCAGCAACGTTTGCACTGGCCTCCTTGTCACTTAAATATATTGAAAATCCAATTCGTCATAACGGATTTCGTAATTCCTGGTCCCGGTTATGGGGAAGAGGGCGAAATACAACAAGTATTCGCAACGTATGGTGGAAGCGCGCTGGATTGCTGATGAGTATTCTGTTGATGTGTTTTACGGTGTCACAGATGATGATTACGTCTGCTGCGAATTCTGATTCCCATTCGGTATCGATGTCGGCTACGCTGAATGGAGATCATTCCGTAACAGAGGAAAAGGGGCAGGACGTTCTTCCAGCAGCAGTAAGCACTTCCGGGGAGGATAACCAACCTGCGCCACAGAAAAACGATAAACCAACAGCAATCGCTGGAGATCCACTAGGTAAAGGAGAACAGCAAACGACGAAGCCGGGTAACGATCCCAAACCTGAGGAACCAACTTCAGGTGAGCAGAAAGGATCAACTCCTGGCGACTCGAACCATGCTGTTGGTAAACCTAAAGGCAGCACCGACAATCCGGGAAATCCAGAAGACAACGGTAATGACCAACCGGAGGAGGACCCTGTCAACACGTCAGATTCGTCCAAAGAGCAGGGGGAAACAGCCCCTCCAGCCAAAGACGGCAAGATTCATTATACGGTCATTGGAGATTCAGTTATTCTGGACGCGAAACCTTATCTTGAACAAACCATTTCGGGCGTGCACGTGGACGGTCATATCGGTCGTCAGATGTGGGAGGCTGCTGATGTCCTGGATGGCCTGAAGAGTAATAACCAAATGGGCAGCCAGGTCGTACTGGAACTTGGAACGAACGGTTCCTTTAATTCCAAAAGTCTGAATTCTGTGCTGGATTATCTGAAAGATGAAGAACATGTTTATCTGGTTACCGTGCGTGTCCCTCGCCCATGGGAACGAACGGTGAATAAAGCACTGAACGAAGCGGCTTCTGATTATAGCAATGTATCTATCATTGACTGGCACTCTGCAAGTGAGGGACATGACGAATATTTCGAAAAAGATGGCGTACATCTGACGAAGGAAGGCTCGGAAGCTTTTGCAGCACTTGTGAAAGACAGTATGAATTAAAGAAACCAGAACTTATCTATTCCTTTTTTATAGTTCATTAATGTTTTACGAATCCAAATACAGAAAGAGCTCTCATGATGAGGGCTCTTTCTGTATGTAAGCAAAGATTTCAGGATCAACGGGGTATCCGATATTTTTCACCCCTGCATCCGTGCATCGTCACCTTACAGATTGATAGCGTTACCATTTACAATAAGTGTATTCAATCGCCAAGGGGGAGTATAGAGATGTTGAAAAAATGGCTTTCGGGAATGCTCGCTATGACGTTGTTTTCCATCGTTCTGGCTGGTTGCGGCGGCGGGGACAGCTCAGAAGGCAGCGACAGCAAGGATAAAGTAACGGTCACCATCTGGCACAACTGGACTGGACAGGACGCCAAAGCGGTGGCGATGCGCAAAATCATTGAAGACTTCCGTGGGTCGCACCCGGATATTGAAGTGGTGGATGAAGGTCTGCCGACAGATGGCCTCAAAACAAGGCTCCGGACGGTGGCAGCGGCCAATGAAATGCCGGATCTGTTCGTCATGTGGCCGGATGCGATGACCAAAGAGTTTGTTAAAGGGGACCTGTTGCAGCCGATCAATGCCGAGCTGGACGCGAAGCCGGAATGGAAAGACAACTTTATTCCGAACGCCCTGGATGGATATACGGTGGACGGGGATATCTACTCGGTACCGATGAATCTTGCACCTACATCTTTTATTTATTACAATGAAGCACTGTTTAAGCAATACAACGTGAAAGTTCCTGAAACATGGGATGAGCTTGAGCAAGCCGTTGCTATATTTAATGAGAACAAAATAATACCGATCGCACTGGGGAACAAGGCCAATTGGGTGGCTCAATCCACGATCTTCAGTACACTAGCTGATCGGGTAACCGGCACAGACTGGTTCTTAAAAGCAACAGCGCAGGACGGGGCCAGCTTTACAGACCCACAATTCATCCAGGCGCTGGACAAAATGCAGGAACTCGGTAACAGCAAAGCATTTCAGGACGGTTTCAACAGTATTGACGAAACACAGATGATGCAGCTGTACTTCCAGGGAAAAGCAGCGATGGTGATAAACGGCGGATGGGCATTAGCCAACCTCGTCAACAACGCACCAGAAGATGTTTTGAACCATACACACATTACGATTTTACCAGCAGTAGATGGAGGCCAAGGTGAGGCCAGAACGACATCGGGTGTCGTGGGGACAGGCTTGGGTGTAAGTAAAAAGTTAAGCGGTGCCCAGAAGGATGCGGCTATGGAGCTATTCTACGCTATGGCAGGCCCTGACGGTCAGAAGGCAACCCTGGATAGCAGCACGCTGGTCAGCTACAAGATTGATCTGGACAAATCAAAAGCCCATCCATTATTTGTGGAGCTCTATGACTTAATGCAGGAAGTAAAGATTACTCCGGTGTATGATTCCAAGCTTGGGTCTGCAACCGTCGAGGTTATCAATAATGGATTGCAGGAGCTGTTGATGGGTGGCAAAGCCGCAGATATTGCGAATAAAATTCAGGCATCGCAAGCCAGTGCAGTCGGAAATTAAGGTCATAGGTCATTCCGATTCAGATCTGGATGAGCTGTAAGACGCTCTGTAAGATTCAGACCCCTTCCCGGCAGGGGAGGGGTTTTGCATTGATATCAAGAGTGATAATTACCAAAGATTTACTGAAAGGAAGTGAGCAAAATGAACGCATTGCGCAGTCGACGTTTTATTATGCTAGGGCTCGCTCCGGCCGTTCTGATTTACGCATTGTTTGTATTTGTGCCAGTCGTATGGTCAGCATACTATGGATTTTTCAACTGGTCTGGGATTGGAGAGTCAAAATATATCGGACTGGATAACTATGTGGAAATATGGCATGATTCCGTATTTTGGAGGGCACTGAAAAACAACGTCATATTTGTTCTAGCCTCGGTATTTGGGCAAATTCCGTTAGCGTTGATGCTGGCGGTCATTTTGCACAAAAGCAATCCGTTACAGCGTTTTCTGCGGTCAGCCGTATTTCTGCCGATGGTATTATCCACAGTAGTTATCGGTATGATCTGGCAATATATCTATCATCCGCAGATCGGGATACTGAACTTCCTGCTGGATGCATTGGGGCTGGAAAGCTGGAAGCTGCAGTGGCTTTCAGATGACAAAATTGCCATTTTCTCCTTAGTGCCACCGCTGCTCTGGAGTTTTGTCGGTTTGTACCTGATTATTTTCATCTCGGCGCTGCAGAATATTCCGGGCGAGATTCATGACGCTGCCAAGATTGACGGTGCTTCCGGAATCCGCAAGCTGGTTTCCATTTCTTTGCCCATGATCTGGGGAACGGTCCAGGTAGCGATCATTCTATGTATCTCGGGCAGCCTGAAATCATTTGATCTGGTGTATATCATGACCAAAGGCGGCCCGGCACATGCGACAGAGCTGCTGGCAACGTATATGTACAATTCAACTTTCACAACGTATCGCTACGGCTTCGGGAGTGCTATCTCGACCACTATCGTGTTAATTTCCCTGCTGCTGATCGGAACAAGCCAGTGGACGACAAGCCGTAAGAGAAAAGAGAATTAGGAGAGAGGAGGAAATGTATATGAGTGTTACACCGTTATCGATGCCAACACCAGGCAATACTTCAGACCATTCGGTTCGCCGATTCCGTAGTGGAATTGTTTGGACGCTATTGACGGTCTATGGTATTTTAACATTGTATCCGTTTTATTGGCTTGTGATCAGTGCATTCAAAACGAATGAAGATTTCTATAGCAGGCCCTTCGGGCTTCCGGAGAAATGGAACGTGGACAATTTCAGCAATGCTTGGGAAAGCTCCAAGCTGGGAACTGCTTTTGGCAATTCCCTGATTGTATCCGTAGGTTCGCTTATCCTAACGCTGTTTATTGCAGCGCTGGCCTCCTTTATACTCGCACGTTTCCAGTTTCGCTGGAAAGGGCTGATCATGACCTTCTTCGTTGTAGGCATGCTGATTCCCATTCACAGCACATTGGTTCCGTTATTTATTTTGATGAAACAGATGTCTCTGCTGAATACGTATTGGGCACTGATATTGCCGTATACCGCTTTTGCATTGCCAACCGCGATATTTGTGCTAACAGCTTATTTGACTAGCATTCCACGTGACATTGAAGAGGCCGCTTTTATTGATGGAACAGGTCTATGGGGGCTGTTCACCCGAATCATGCTTCCCATGTCTGTGCCTGCCTTGTCAACGGTCACTATTCTGAGTTTTTTGCACGCGTGGAATGACTTTTCATTCGCACTCGTGTTTATTAACAAGACAGGTTTGAAAACGTTACCGCTCGCGATCGCCAATTTTGCCGACGGATATCAGACCGATTACGGCCTGACTCTTGCTGCCATGACCTTGTCCGTAATCCCGACCATCATTCTGTACCTGATATTTCAGGAACAAGTCATGAAAGGCATGACGGCCGGTGCAGTCAAAGGTTAAACGAAAGCGCATCCAGAGGAGGGAAAGGTGTGGGACGCTGGCTAACATCTTCACTGCAACGGAAGTTGTCTGTCGTGGTTACGGCTTCCATGATTGTGCCGCTGCTGGCACTTGGGCTGTTCGCCTTTTTGATCTCTTCCCGCATCACAGAGCAAAAAACAAAGCTTTCCGGCATGGACACACTGAAGCAGGTGGAAGCGAATTTGCGCTATATGCTGCAGGATGCCGAGACATTATCGATTTTTCTGATTGGAGAAAGGGACATTCAGCAGTATTTGAATAGCGATGAGGACGATGTGCAGGAGCGTGTGGATATTCTGGGCAGGATGACCAATCTGGCCGCTTCCAAAAAATATATAGCCAACATTGCCATCTATCCGGAGCGTTTCGATGCGGCTCTGTCCACGGCTACATGGTATGAATCATCCAATGTATCTTATCCTCCTGCTCCGCGTGGTGATGCGGTTAAAGCATGGACTGGCGTATATCCGGTTCAGAATTATGCGGGTATCCAAAATGTAATTACATTGGTTCGACCCATTCGCAGCATTCATGATTATCGGCCTATCGGATGGCTGGCGATCAGTCTAGACGAGAAGGCAATCTCGAAAGGATGGGCGGCGCTGGGAATGGGGATGGGTGAAGGTCAATTGGAACTGATTGGTCCCACTGGAGAGATTTTGTCTTCCATGGACAAATCCCGTCTTGGACAGTCTCTGGAGAAGATCGAGCCTGAAGTACATACGCTGATTCAACAAGAGGGAGGCGGAACAGCCACGTATGGCAACGGCGATGAGAAACGTACTTTGCTCTATTATCCGGAACTGTTGACAGGCTGGACGCTGACCGGAACGGTTCCCTACGATCAGTATAAGTCCGAAAACGGTTATATTCTGATCCTCACTGCCGTTGCAGTGACGCTGTCTGCTGCCATCAGTGCAGGACTGGTCTGGTTTACGGTACGACGAGTCACAAAGCCGCTGCGAATTCTTACGAAGCATTTGTCCCGAATGGACCCCGATCGACCACTGCCCCTATTCCGATCGAAAAGTGATGATGAAATCGGCAAGCTGGGAGAGAGTTATAATTTGCTCGGTGCCCATATTGAGAGACTGAAGGAAGAGGTTATCCGCGGTGAAGTCCGCAAGAAGGAAGCTGATCTCAGGGCACTTCAGGCACAGATCAATCCTCATTTTCTGTATAACACCCTTTCATCCATTCACTGGATAGCCTTGATGTCTGAGGAAAAGCGGATCGCAGAGATGGTCGAAGGATTGAGTGATTTTTTACGCATCAGCTTGAATCAAGGTAGGGATTATTGTCCGGTAGGGCAGGAGATTGCCCATATTCGCCATTATGTTCGTGTACAGTCCATCCGATTTCCCAATAAGTTCGCCGTGCATTATATTGTGGAGCCGGCACTTGAACTGCGAATGATGCTGAAATTGCTGCTCCAGCCACTCGTCGAAAATGCCATGATTCACGGAATTCAGCCGAAAGCGGGTACGGGCACCATCACAATCCTGATTCGGCAAGAACAGGAACGAATGAATGTGCTGGTTCTGGATGATGGAGTTGGCATGGAGCTGGACAGACTGGAGCATGTCAGAAGCAGCCTTGTGTCATGGGATGAGGAAGAGCATCCTGATTCAAACCACCATTGGACGGAAAAAGAGCCAATGAAGCAAACATCCCAAGGTGGTTACGGGCTCCGCAATGTGAACGAGAGACTACTGCTTCATTATGGAGCTGAGGCGCAGCTCGAAGTGGACAGCCGGGTCGGAGGTGGAACCCGGATTTCATTTTCCATTCCAATCTTGGAGGAGTCGCCATGAGATTACTGATTGTTGATGATGAAGTGATTATTCGAACAGGGCTCGCCAGTGTAATTGCTTGGCATGAACTGGGGATTGAGCTGCTTACGCCAGCAGCCTCTGCAGAAGAGGCGTTAACACGCATGGCGGAGGAGAGGCCGCATATTCTGATGACTGATATTCGGATGACCGGAAGGACGGGGCTTGAACTGGCAGAGGAAGGGCTGCATATGCTGCCGGAACTCGAGGTCATTATTTTATCGGGATACGATGATTTCTCTTACGCCCAGCAAGCCATTCGTCAAGGTGTCACGGATTATCTGCTTAAGACGAGTAAACCGGAAGAGATTATCGAGACGGTGCTTCAGGCCAAACAACGGATTACCGAACGATGGGCTGAGAAATCCAGAGAAGGGCAGCTGCTGCGAGAGAACAAGCAGCGTCTATTCGCTCGATGGATCATTGATGGAGACGTTGAATCTAGCCCTTGTCCTGTATTTCTGCAGTCGGGAATGAATGTGCAATCGGAAGGCTTCTCCGACATGGAGCATATGCAGAGACAGATTCTAATCTTGAAAGCTGCGGGATGGAATCGTTCTTCGGCTGCTTTGCTAAACTTTGCCGTGCAAAATATGCTGGAGGATGTTCTGCCGGGCGCAGTTGCACACATTCAAAAGGACCGAATTATCTGTGTTGTTCAGCTGCCGCCGGATGAGCAGGATTTCCAATTTACTTTGGGCATTGCGTTAACCCGGATGGAGCAACTGTTGAAATGTACATTGCGTGCAGCAGCAGGTCAACCTTGTATGGAGGTTCAATTTCTTCATGAGAGCTACCGTACGGCGTCGATTGCATACCGTTACTATGGGTTACTTGAGGACAAAATATGGCAATATGACGACGTTTCGCACCGAATAGGAAGTAAAACTGTCCTTCAACAAGAGGAAGAAAACACTCTGGGGAAATTGATGATGGATAATGACTCGATTATGCTGACCACATGGACGCGAGAACTGGTGGATGAACTTCTGATGGACCCCGAAGTAACACCAGAGTCTTTTGATGCCTGTCTGCATGCTGCGGTTAATGCAGGACAGCGCTGGTTGACTTGTACCATGCGAGCCATTGGAAGGGACGATCTAGAACGATTCGAACCATGGAAGCCAGACCCGGATGCTGATGCTGGTGAACTTCGGGATCTGCTGTTTCATCATTTATATGGACTAATGCATACCTATCACAGCCAGATGGGACAAGGGCGTACTACGCATGTACAGAAGGCAATTGCTTATATGGAATCCGGATTGGCACAGGATATTAGCCTGCAACATGTTGCAGGTCAGGTTCATCTGCATCCGGGCCATCTCAGTGAACTGTTTAAGAAGGAAATAGGCGTCACTTTTGGTGATTTTGTAACAGGTAAGCGAATTCGGCTGGCAATGGACATGCTGGTGGTTTCCCCTGCGAAAGTAAGTGAAGTGGCCGCCATCAGCGGATATGAGGACGTTAAGTATTTTAGCAGGCTGTTCAAAAAACATACAGGCAAGACCCCGAGTGAGTATCGCGAGGAAGCTGTTTCGTACAATACTTCCGAACACTAGAGAGCGAGGCAAGGATGAAGATGAATAATTCAAGCCAGGATTTGTCAGGGCAATGGAAAATACTGCATTTCGAGGTTGGTGAAAAGCGGGCCATGGATGTTGCAGCGGCAGCGCTCGATGATCGATTCTGGATCGGAGCGGAGGTACCAGGGGATGTTCACACTGCTCTGGTGGAGCGCAACATCATTGATCCGCCCTACTATGGGCATAACGATGCCAAGAGTCGATGGATCGAGCAGAAGGAATGGTGGTATCGTACAAACTTCAACCTGGTGAAAGAAGGCGAAGCAGAGGAATATTTTGAGTTAGTATTCGACGGGTTGGATACGTTCGCGACCGTATATGTGAACGGACATGAAGTGGGGCAAACGGCCAACATGCTCATGTCTCACACTTTCGATGTGACGACACTGGTTCGTAATGGCTGGAACGCCATAGCGGTCAAGTTCGACCCCCTTTATCTGCATCACAGAGACAAGGAAACGTTTGACTGGTCTTCATATACGAAGGAACGGCCCTGGTTGCGCAAAGCTGCGATGAATTTCGGTTGGGACTGGGGTCCACGGATGGTCACCGTAGGAATTTGGGGAGGGGTTCGTCTTGAAAGACGAACGATTGCAAAGCTGGAGAACGTATTTGCACGTACCGAATCCGTGAGCAAGCAGCAGGCGGCTGTCCATGTCACTGCTGATGTGAAGTCTGTATTGTCTTTCCGTAGCAGACAGAAACGTGAAAAACCTGTGGTTTTGTCATGTGATATCCGTTTACTGGATGCGAGTGGTCAGGAAGTGGCACGATCTGCTGAAGTCGTTGTGGAAAATGGTCTTGCAGATACAATACTAAAATTGGATTCACCGCAATTATGGTGGACCCATGATCTGGGTGAACCTTACTTGTACAGACTGGAAGTTACACTATTTGCGGATGGGGTGGAAGTGGATCAATACAACGAGCCTTACGGTGTACGAACCATTGAACTGGCGCTTCATAATGAACAGGGTGAGGATGCGTTTACGTTTATTCTGAACGGAGTGCGTGTGTACGCGAAGGGAGCCAACTGGATTCCGGCCGACCATCTGATTGGTGCCATCCCGGCCTCCCGGTATCGTGAGTTGATCGAGTTGACCGTGGAAGGGCATATGAATATGCTGCGTGTCTGGGCAGGCGGTATATATGAAAAGGACGTCTTCTATGATGAATGTGATCGGCAAGGCGTGCTGGTGTGGCAGGATTTTGCTTTTGCCAACGCCTTATTCCCCGATTTCAATCGTGATTTCATGAACAATGTACGGGATGAGGTAGAAAATAATGTCCTGCGGCTGCGGAATCGTGCCTCGCTTGCACTCTGGTGTGGCAATAACGAAATTGACTGGCTTTATGACATGAAGTCTGCCAGTGGAGATATTACCAGCCCCTTCTATGGAGAACTGATCTACCATGAGCTGATCCCGGAAGTACTGGAGCGGCTGGATTCGTCTCGTCCATACTGGCCTTCCTCACCGTATGGGGACAGTCACGGCAATGATGCCAACGATCCGGGTGTGGGAGATCGCCATAACTGGCAGGTATGGCATGGTTCCGTCTATCCCCGAAAACACGGCGAGCCGCCACTGCTGAACTACAGTATTGAGGGTGTGACTTTCAAAAACTATAAACAGGACAATGCCCTGTTCAGCAGTGAATTCGGCATGCACGCCTCGGCCAACCGCTATACACTGGAGAAAAACATGCCTGCAGGCCAATTTTACTGGGGCAGTCCCGAAATGGCCTATCGGAATAAGGATACCAATCATCAGAAAGGCATTCTTCTGATGGAAGGATACACGGGCATTCCGCAAAATATCGAAGAGTACATGAACTATTCAATGCTGACACAGGCAGAAGGATTACGGTATGGCATTGAACATTTCCGGCGTATCAATCATCGCAATAGTGGAGCTCTTGTGTGGCAGCTGAACGACAGCTGGCCAGGCACAAGCTGGTCCATGATCGACTACGAGCTGCTGCCGAAGGCCTCCTTTTATTACGGAAAAGTATTCTTTCATCCGATACTGCTGTCTCTGGAACATGAACCGGGTGAGCCGCTTACATTATGGGTTGTGAATGACACACGGGAGACTCTGAAGGGACAGCTTCGACTTAATGTCTATGGACTGAATGGGGAAAAAGTGTATTCCAGTTCGCATCATGTGGAGACAAGTTCGCAATCCGCTATTCGCATTGCAGAGCTGAGCGAAGCGGAAGTATTGGAAGGCAGATTGGCAGAAGAAGTGATGGTTGAATTGGTAGCCGAAGGTTTCACTGCACCACTCAATCGATATTTCTTACGTGATCCGAAGGATGTTAATCTGCCTCAAGCGCAGCTCAGTGTGCATGTGAACGAAGAGGAGCAATCCGTGTCGGTTACGGCCATTGGTGCAATTGCTCGGTTGGTGAAGCTCGAGCTGCCCTTTGGTCGTGTTCGTTTCAGTGATAACTATTTCGATCTTCTCCCTGGTGAGAGCCGTACGGTGAGATTGCGTCATCCCGAGAAGCTGTCTCTGCCTATGACTGAGCTGCGGGTAAGCGCCATGAATGGTAGTGAAGCCTGATTCCTAATTGTTTTTCAAAAGCCGATGCTTTCCCAACAGGGATTCATCGGCTGTTTGTTGATTAAAGCAGTGCGTGAATACACGCTCATTATAGGAAAGATTTATACCGCTGCTGGAATGAGGACTCCATCTCCAGTTGCCTAGCCAACTGCTGCTTCACTTTTTCTCCACGTCTGGCCTGCAGCTCTTTCAGCCGTTCTGTAGAAGTGAATTGATCGGCGGCCATATCAATGAGCAGCTCAGCGATCACGTCCGCATCTTCCAAGGCCGCATTTAATCCAAAAGCGCCCGTCGGAGTCATCGTGTGAGCGGCATCACCAAGAAGAACCACGTTGTCCTGCGCCCATGATTCGGCGAAACTGCTTTCTACGGATAACAAAACAAAATCACTCCAGGTTTGGATATGTTCAGCTACCGAGTCAGCGAGACAGGGGAAGGCGGCCACGAGTTTCTGTACAAAGGGAGCAAAGGGCTGTTCACGCAGCTTGGAGAAGGACCCTTGCGGAATGTTCCATCCAATTTGCACGTAACCTCCGAATTGTGAGAATAATGCCAACTGCTGACCATCCATACTGGCCATCCGAACAGCAGGTTCCCAGCCTGCTGGAGCAGGAATTCGAGCCCATAACAGGTCGTAACCATGTTTAATGATTTCTGGGGTCAGACCCGCGTATCTGCGTACAGCTGAATATCTGCCATCCGCACCAACAATAACGGCTGCTTCAATGGAAGCAGGCCGTCCTTCTTTCCGAACATTGATGCCAACGATTTTGTCTGCCTTATTCCGCAAAAATCCAGTCATGACGGTATTGAAAAGCACATGTTCGTTACCCTGTTTCAATGATTGTGACACAATGGCTTCCAGCAGATGATCCTGCGGCACATGAATGCCTACATGGGATTCTTGCTCTCCAGGGAAAATGGTGTGAATGATCTGACCATTCTCCCAATATTGAATTTGCTCCAGGGGCAGCACACCACGCTGAGTGACAGAAGGGTATAACCCATGCTTTTCCAATACATTCTCACCATCTGTATTAAGTATTTCGCCACGAAACGACTTCAGTAGATGCGGCTGGCGCTCGATCAGAATGGTGGATATTCCCTTTTGTTTCAGCAGGAAGGAAAGTAGAACC